>Ga0181535_10002922_pt1 | contig 20271 bp, 21 predicted proteins | sample PEATcosm2014_Bin_44_FD_119774 | JGI IMG/M metagenome (GOLD analysis project Ga0181535, IMG submission 119774) | Peatland microbial communities from MTU Mesocosm Facility, Houghton, MI, USA - PEATcosm2014_Bin17_30_metaG | ecosystem: Environmental > Terrestrial > Soil > Wetlands > Peat | place... | reverse complement strand
TGCGGTACCACGGCTACGCACTTTGCGTGTTCCAATACCTCTTCCGGAATGCCCCTGTCGGGCGCGGCCATGATCTCGTGCAACACATTGGCTGCATTATTCAGCCGATCGTTCGATGATTCGAGCTTCGACTCCGACCAGCCGAACGTGGCCAGACTCACCAACGCAACTAATAGCATCAGTTTCTTCATAGTTTCTGCCTCTTTCCTCTATCTCTGCGCCGCGTTTGTTGCTTTTGTTTCATTCGCAGCGCGCAAGGTACTACTCACATTATTGGGTTCAGTCGAAGCTGTCTGAGCAATATGGCTCACGAGGCCGATAGGCGTTGCACGCCCGTCTTTCGCGAAACTCACCCTGTTATTCCCGTTACGGAACGCGAGCGACCTTTGTCGGCAGTGTGAGCAATTTTGAACAGACCGCGTAATCCAGAGTTCCTAAAATCCTCACCATGAATTGTATGTACGGCGCTAATTGAGCCGAGAAGAAGAGGTACGCGATGTGGACGCACAGCAACTATAAGGTCTTGTCGACAGCAATCCTGCTATTCGGTTTTGCCGTTGGATGCTGCGATCCAGGCAGTAATCCGAATGCGGGAAATCCCGCCGCCCCTCAAACCTTGCCTACAGTGATCCTTGTAACTCCGCCGAATGCCAATGTGGGCGTTTGCCCCAACATCGCCATTATCAGCACAACCTTCAGCAAGGCGATGAACCCCGCGACCATCAACGGTTCTACGTTCACTTTGGCCGGGCCAGGCGGGGCGGGCGTAGCCGGGACAGTCACCTACGTTGCGGCGACCAATATTGCCACCTTTACACCCTCGGTCCCTCTTGCGCCGAGCGCCACTTTTACCGCCACCATTAATACCGGGGCGGCTGACACCTTCGGCAATTCTCTGGCGGCCGATTTCACGTGGACGTTCACGACCTCCCCTTCGTGCTCGGCACCTGTAGTGCCGGTGATACCGCCAACGCCACCAGCGACCCCGCCAGCCAATCCGTTGGGAGCGGCTTGCACTTTCGGATCTTTGGCCGGTTCCACCGTGACCAACGTCAATAATGTGGGCACCGCCGTTAGTGGGGATATTGGTGTTTCGCCGGGAACCGCGATCACCGGATTTCCGCCGGGAATACTCACCAACGGCGGCGTGATCCACGCGGGCGATGCGGTTGCCGCGGCTGCCAAAGTTGACTTGACCACGGCATATAACAACGCCGCGGGTGAAGCAGGGGGGGCCATTCTCCCCGCAGATATAGGAGGGGAAACCCTCGCCGCTGGCGTTTACAAGACCACAAGCGCGCAGCCCTCGCTGGGAATCACCGGGAATCTAACCCTCAGCGGCAGTGCGACTGATGTCTGGGTCTTCCAGATCGTGTCTACACTGACGACGGCCGACGGTAACAGCCACGTCATCCTGGCCGGTGGCGCCCTGCCTCAGAACGTGTTCTGGCAGGTCGGCAGTTCGGCCACCCTTGGAACCAACACCTTATTCCAAGGAAACATAATGGCTCTGGCATCGGTCACGCTTAAAACTGGCGCGACGCTAGATGGCCGAGCGCTGGCGCAGAATGGCGCTGTCACATTGGACACCAATACGGTTAATGTGCCGCCTTGCCAATAAGGCATTCCGGTAGTGAGACCAAAGTGAGGCCGGTCTCACTACCGGGCAGCTTGGAAAAGCAGAATTTCACGTTATTAGAGTTCGGAGGAGTATTCGCATGTCATCTCATTTAAAGGGCCATCTTGGTCGTGTTTTAGCCATGCTGCCGGCAACGATTGCTGTTCTGTGTGTGTTTGCCACCTTGGCCGCAGCTCAGAACCAGACTGCCCCAGCCGCAACTCAGGACCGGCCTGCTCCCAAGTGGTAGCTTTACGGTGGATATTCTTTCTGGTATCCCGGCGCGGACGTGCACGGTTTCCTTCCACTAGGAATAGTTCCGATAACCAGCCAAATGAACTCAAATCCGCGCGGAGCTGGCGCCGCCATCACCTATGATTTCAATCGCTGGTTCGGCCTCACACTCGATGCCAGTGACCATTGGGGCATCGGTGAAAGGGGGACACCTGCCGCGTGCTGCCGAGACGCCGATTTCGCCAACCTCTCGATGGGCCCAAAGGTTACGTTCCGCAGTGCTCATTTCTCTCCATTTCTTGAGGTGTTAGCGGGCGACCACCGTCTTTACCCGGAAGGCTTCCACAATATCCAGAAATTAGGGTTCTTGCTTGGCGGAGGTCTTGATCTGAACCTGTCCCGGCACGTTGCTCTACGGCTGTTCAGGGCCGACTATGTAATGTCTAGCTACCGGTATGGTCCTGGTCCTGCGAGCACGACTCCGAGTACCGATCTCAGCGGCGTAAGACTACAGTCTGGCCTCAATTTCATGTTCGGCGGCGGAGCACCTCCTGTGCCACCCAGCGCGGCTTGCTCGGTGCGGCCAAGCGATGTCTTTGCCGGAGAGCCTGTAACCGCGACTGCCACTGAATCCAATTTCAATCCCAAGCGTACGGTTAAATACAACTGGTCTGCCACCGGAGTGAAGGTTTCCGGCAGCAGCGCTTCCACCCAGGTTGACACCACCGGACTGCAGCCCGGCTCATACCAGGTTGTTGCCAGCTTGAGTGATGGCAGCCGCAATGGTGTTGTCTCGTGCAGTGCCACGTTCGCCGTAAAAGCGCCGCGTCCGCCAATGATTTCATGTTCGGCCGATCCGGCGAGCGTGCCGATGGGTGGCACCTCAACCATCAGCGCGAATGCCAGCAGCCCCGACGGACACAGGTTGACCTACAGCTATACCACCAGCGCCGGGAACATCAGCGGCAGCACCTCCACCGCTACCCTGGACACCGGGGGTACACAGCCTGGGACAATTACCGTGACCTGCAATGTTAGCGATGACCGCAATCCGCCGCTCATGGCTTCTTCCACAACTACGGTAGACATACAGGCCCCACCGCCACCACCACCGCCAAAGGTTAGCGCCATCGAGAGGCGGCTTGCCCTCCACAGTGTTTACTTTGCGACGGCCAAGCCAACGGTCGAGAATCCCGGCGCTGGCCTGCTTGCCAGCCAGGAAAAAACTCTCAGTGCGCTCGCCGCTGATTTCCGGATATATCTACAAAGTAAACCGGATGTCCTCCTGACTCTTGAAGGCCATGCCGACCCGCGTGGTTCCGTGGAATACAATCAGGCGCTCTCCGAACGGCGGGTCAACCGTGTCAAGCGCTTCCTGGTCGAACAGGGCATTCCCGCCGCTAACATTCAGACCAAGGCGTTCGGCGAACAACAAAACCTCACCGACGCCGAGGTGAAAGATGCGGTTGAACGGAACCCCGAGTTGAGCGCAGAAGAGCGGCAAAGGCTGCTCAATAATATGAGAACGATCATTCTGGCCAGCAATCGCCGGGTGGACATCACCCTGAGTGGTGGTGGCCAGGCTTCCCAGAAGTCCGTTCGCGAGTATCCATTCAACGCTGCGGATTCACTGACGCTGCTCGAGATCGGTGGCGGGAACACAAAAGCGGCCAGACCACCGGCGAAAGAAAAGAAAACCACGAAGCCATAGCAACCGACGTCAGAAGAAAAAGAATCAAGAAGTTAAGAGGATCGTGAATGTAGCCCAAGCGCCGGCTCAGGCGCTTGGTGCTACTTGCGGTAATCTGTCCGTTCGTGCGTATATGCTATTCGGCAGCCACGAGAGCATGAAGCCGTCGTTTTAGGTCTTTGAATCCGTAGAGATATCTGCGATCCTCGGCCCCCGCGTAGCTCTGGTGGCAAGGCTCACGGTACTGTGCTCTACCTATGCTCGCTTATCGCCGTTGCTGGAGGGGCAACCGCGGTCGGAATGGTTGTATCGGACTATAAGGTCAGCTTAGGTTGTGGAAAGCCAACCATCTCTGGAACATTGCTTCACAATACAGTGAGCAATATTGACCAGACGTTGATTTTGGGAAATGGCATTGTTTGTCGCGATTACGGTTTGTCCCGGCCGTGTTTTTGTTCATCTCTAATCTATCGGATGCCTCAAGCGATGAAGGTGCAGGGAGGTTCAAGAATATGAATATTTTTGAGCGTGCCATAGGGTTCTCAAGGCCTGGATTGGGCAAGCAGGTTTTGAGTCTCCTGTTGTCGTTGGCTCTGTTGTTCGCAGCTTGGCCTCAGAATCTGTTGGCCTATCAAGACACGCAAATCCCGGCGCCGCCCGAGCAGCCCGCGTCGGCACCGCCATACACGCAACAGACGCCGGAGCAGTTGCAGCAGTTGGTAGCGCCGATTGCGCTGTATCCGGATTCACTGGTAGCGCAGATCCTGGCGGCGTCCACGTTTCCCGAGCAAGTCGTCGAAGCCGACAGATGGGTACAGGCGCATCCTGATTTGAAGGGCGACGCTTTGGGTCAAGCGGTGGACCAACAACCCTGGGACCCGAGCGTCAAGGCGCTCGCTGCATTTCCATCCGTGCTTGGAAACATGGACAAGAATCTCTCCTGGACGTCATCTCTCGGCGACGCCTACTACAACCAGCAAGAGGATGTGACGAGTGCCATACAGGTGATGCGCCGGCGAGCCGAAGAGGCGGGCAACCTTAAGAGCACGCCGCAACAGACCGTAGCCACGCAGGACTCGACGATCGTCATTCAGCCTGCTAACCCAGAGGTCGTTTACGTCCCGGCTTATGATCCGTGGATAGTCTACGGAGGTCCCATCGTGGCGTGGCCGGGCTGGTACCCGTATCCGGGCATCTGGTTTGGCGGTCCGTATCTCTCATTCGGAATCGGCTTCGGAATCGGTTGGTTCGGAGGTTTTGGGTGGGGCTGGCCTCATTGGGGATTCGATTGGCATCACGGATACCCAATTTATGACCATAACAGGTACTACTCCCGGAGCAGGACGTTTTACAACCGGGGTAATTTCTACCGAGGAGCAGGCGTGCGCGGCGGAGTTTACAACCGTCCTGGCGCGGCGGCCCATCCTTTCGGCGGAAACACCCAGGCTGCTCGAGGATACGCTGAACCTCGCGGTCAGAGCGGGGTCCGCTCGGGCGCATTCAGCGGCTACGGCCATGGCGGACAGGCAAGGAGCTTTGCGTCACGCGGAAGCGCCAGCTTCGGAGGCGGAACACCGCGCGGTGGCGGCGGAGCTCCGCGTGGCGGCGGTGGAGGCGGAGGAGCTCGTGGTGGCGGCCGTCGGTAATCGAGATTTCATTGCGTTCCTGTTAAATGAAATTTAGAAATGGAGAGAAGTCAATGCGGCAAACGAAGCTGAACTTCGACAAATTTTCTTGGGCCACTCTTCCTGAATTAGCCGCAGTCACGATTCTTCTGATGGGATGTTTTTCGGTCCATTCCCTGGCGCAACAATCTAGTCAAAAAACATTTTCATCGCCGGAAGACGCGAGCAGCGCACTGGTCACGGCAGCGCATAGCAACGACGAAAAAGCGATGCTGGAGATCCTCGGGCCAGAAGGAAAGCAAATCGTTTCCTCGGGAGACGAAGCTGAAGACGCCCATAACCGCGCTAATTTCGTAAAAAAATATCAAGAAATGCACCGTCTGGTGAAAGAACCGGACGGGACCGTTGTTTTGTACATCGGCGCGGAGAATTGGCCAACGCCCATCCCGCTCGTGAACAAAGGAAATTCGTGGTATTTCGACACCTCTGCTGGCAAGAAGGAGATTTTGTATAGGCGAATTGGCCGGAATGAACTATCGGCTATTCGCGTTTGCCAGGAACTGGTGGTGGCGGAAAAGGAATACCACTCCACACACACCGAGTACGCCCAGAAAATCTACAGTGATGAAGGGCAGCACAATGGCCTTTATTGGAAAGCTGCTGATGGCGAAGGCAACAGCCCAATCGGGCCGCTGGTGGCATCGGCCTTTACTAAGGGCCACACCGATAGTCAAGATGGCGCGCAAACTCCCTACCGCGGTTACTATTACCGCATCCTAACGCGTCAGGGGGGAAATGCCCCGGGCGGTGCTAAAAGTTACATCGTAAATGGCAAAATGACCGTGGGGTTCGCTTTTTTGGCCTATCCGGCGGAACACAAGTCGTCTGGGGTGATGACATTCATCGTGAATGAAGATGGAGTGGTGTACCAGAAGGATCTCGGCAAGAAGACCGATATTCTCGCCAAAGCCATGAAGGAATACAACCCCAATTCCGGTTGGCAAAAAGCTGAAGAATCGCAGGAGGAAGCTGCTGGCGATCAGAAAACCAAGTAAAAATCATTCTGAATCGCCTGCGCCCGTGGCCCCGCGCAGCGAGGGTGCGAACTACGTCAATTAATGTGGGACTGCGCAGCTCAGCCATTATATTCTTGACTGCCAGAATACCCGAATAGAATTCCGGGCTTATTCTGCCTGGCTGCCACAACATGGTGTTCGTTTTCCATCTCCACGTACTTTTGGCTGCATTTTTCATGGGACTGGCGGCGGCCGCGCCGATGGGTCCTGTCAACATGCTAGCCATCCGCCGTGGCGTAATTGGTGGTTGGCGCCATACTCTCGCCTGCGGAATCGGCTCTGTCACGGGCGATCTAACCCTCTTCTCCCTAGTCCTCCTCGGCGGTCACTATCTCTTTTCCGACCTGTCCAACCCGACTGTCCAGACCGTCCTGGAAGCTGCCGGCGTCGCCGTCCTATTCCCGCTGGGGATCTACTTCCTTGTCCGCGCCGTCAAGGATCCTCTGCGGGCCTACGCCAGCGCCCGCCAACACTGGGACGAAGGTACCGTCCCCGAGCATCTGGTCGCCGATGTCGCCGCCAGTGCTGGCCTGACCATCCTCAACCCCTTAACCATCGTTTACTGGGTTGGCGTCACCTCCAACTGGCTTCCCTTTGCCCATTCCATCTTCGGTTCCAAAGCACCCGGGTGGGGGATACTGATGGCCGCCGCCGGCCTGATGACTTGGTTCACTACGCTGATCGTCGTCGTTCGCTTCATGCCCCACCGTATCGGCCCCACCTTCTTCCGCATCATCAACGCCATTATCGGTCCCATCCTCCTCGGCTTCGCCACGTTCTGTGCCATAGTCCTGTCCCGCCATTTCCTGCGCTGAAATGCAGGGTCCGCGAGCAAAACTCAGCGAGAACTTCGATCGTTTTGTTTACGTCCTGTAGGTTATAGCGATTCTCGCGGCAGCCTCCGAACTCAATTCTCGACGTGAATCGGTCGCTGAAAATCTTCTCCGTAAGAGTGAGGACACCGTGCGGTCGACCTCTGCACCCGTGCTCTGCCTAATGCAGTATCACTGCCCGTGAGCACAACAAGCCTGCTTTGGAAGGATGGTAACGGATTAAACACTTTCAGCGTCTGGCCGACTTTGCTCCTTCGGCTGACATGTCGAGTTCTGCCGCTCGTATCTGCGGCGAAGCGGTGTGAATGCGCCTTCCTCAACAGGCAGGAAAACAGAGAAACAGGTGCCTGAGCGACCGGGGCGCCGCGAACTCCAGACGCGAATCGAGCCGCCCGCGCGGTTGACAATACCCATGCAGAGCCAAAGTCCCAGCCCTGTTCCTTTGTCGCCTTTCGTGGTAAAGAAAGGCGCAAAGATACGCTTGTAGGATTGAGGGTCGATTCCCCGGCCCGTATCGGCAACAGAAAGGCAGTAACCATATCTGTTGTGAATGCTACAAAGCCAAGGAGGAGCAGGATATAGATGAACAATGACCTTCTTGCCGCTGGATGAGGCCTCAAGCGCGTTGAGCAAAAGGTTGGTAACAACCTGAATGATTTCACTTCGAAAGCCCAGGACCGACCCCTCGGACTCAAGGCGTTGAATGACAACTATTCCTTGCCTCTCGGCCTGGGGACGATAAAAGTCCAATAGCTCATGGATTAATTCCTCCAACTTGAATTCGGTCGGCCGATTGCTGTCGCGATTAAACTTGAGCATCTGAGTAGCGATGCGAGTGAGACCCCTTAGCTGCTGATCGAGGGTGGCAATGTAAGCCTGGGCCTCGGGCGTGGTTTGCAGTGGAGCCAGCAGGTATACAAGGTTGGTAATCGCGTCTAAAGGATTGTTAATCTCGTGAGCCATGGTCGAGGCCAGTCTAGCCGTGGCTGCCAGCTTCGCGCTGTCCAGCAGAGCCCGCTCCATCAGCTTGCGCTCGCTCATTTCTCGCTGCAGTTGCGCGTTCAGCCTCTCCGCCGCTTCTGTGAGTTCATGCTGGCGCACGGCTGACAACAGCAACTCCTGGTTCATAGCGGTCGCCTGCTGATGGAAACTCGCGGTCTCTGTCACTCGGAACATGACTCCCACCGGGTGTTTATCCGCCCCGAGAACCGGCCACATCGCATAGGACCAGTAGAGCGTATGCCCACTGGAGGGTTCCTGTTCCGTATGGCTTTCGGCTTCCCCCGTGCGATAAACCCGGTCAAGAAGCGACAGACATCCGTCCCCTGGCACCACTTCGGCGAATGGGATTCCGGCCAATTCGTCTTTATCTCTACCGACGAAGCGGCCAAAGGCTGGGTTGACATAACTGACGATGTGCTCAGCTCCCGCCAACATGGCCATCGGCAGGGACGAACCCTCAAAGATTGAGTGGCAAAGGCTCGGCAAATCGGGTACGTGGCCCGCGCGCTGATGGTTAGTCTCGGTATCCATAAATCTCAGCTCTTACTCTTGGCTTCCGGCTCATCCGAGGGCCCTTGTTTTGGGTCGGGTCGAATCAAACGTTCAGGAATCCCGGTGATGAGACGTTGATAGTCCTTGAGGCGCTCGCCGACGACGATTCCCCCCTCGGAAGTGATTTCATATTCGCAAACATCCTTGCTGTGGTTGCCGCCGCGCATCTTGATAACAACCATGATCTTGCGAAGCTGCCCCTCGATGGAAACGTACCGAAGCCGGATGATGTCATCGGTAAGAAAAGAAATCGAGTAGGTGCTGAACGGGAATTCGGTGAAAGACTCGTCCACCTCGACCGTGCTCAGAATCGTTACCCCGATTCCGGTCAGTGCGAAGATCATCCGGTAGAGCGATTCGCGAAAGTCTTCCCGGAAGCCGGGCGACAGCGCCATCTCAAAGCCCGCCAGCGAGTCGATCACCAGGCGCTTTGCCCCAATTTTCTGCACCGCGTCGAGAATCTCATTCATGGTTTCGTCCACCGAGAGATCCAGAGGACGGAGATAGAGAATTAGCAGTTTCCCCTCTTGCTGCGGTGTTTCCAAATCCAAGCCAAAGCTGCTGGCCCGGTCGGCGTATGCTTGCGGTCGTTCTTCAAAGACTGCGACAATGCCGGGTTCCCCCTGGCGTATTCCTTCAGCAATGAATTGTGTTGCCAGGACCGATTTTCCCGTCCCGGAAGATCCGGTCACCAGGACGCTATCGCCTTCGGGAATGCCTCCTCCCAGCATCTTGTCCAGCTCTGGAACACCGATGGAAAGGCGCCGATCGATGGGCGGGTTTCGCTTGTGTCCCGATAGCCCGAAGGTACGCGAGAAGGCTTGCAGCCCGCCATCGGTAATGCGGAAGGTGTGCAGACCGGGCACGGAAGCCTGACCGCGCAGCTTCATAATCTGTAACTTCCGCACAACGGAGTTTCGCTCCGCTGTTTGGCGTAGCCAGAACAGGCCATCGGCAACGGTGAATATGGGATTATCGCGCAACTCCTCCTCGGCATATTCACCGATCAGAAAAGTCGTGGCTTGCCAACTGGTCAGGAACAGGGCTAACCGCTGAATAAAGGACTGCAGATCCATTTCGCTTAGGCCGCCTTGCGGCTTACGCACCATGGTCCGAAAGGAGTCCACTACCACGATGGCGGGGTTAGCCTTCTCAACCTCTTTGGTGATCTCGTCCAAGACCGCGCTCAAGTTTTTCTCTAAGACAATCTGGCTCAGGTTGACAAAGCGAACAGCGTCGGGCAGCTTGACCGGATCGAAGAACGTGTACTGCTGCTGGTAGCGCAGCATCTTAATGGCGGATTCGCCGAGCACAGTGAAATAAAGCGCGGGGCGCTCTGGGGTCGCATTGGCGAACACGAATTGGTGCGCCAGTGTGGTCTTGCCGCTTCCTGGGGCACCCGCGATGATGTTGAAAGAGAATTCAGGGAGACCCCCACCCACAATTTCGTCGAGGCCCGGGACTCCGGTCGGCAGTTTTTCAATCTTTACTTTATCTTTTGGGTTCATGCTGTTCTCTCGTTCCTGGAGTCCGGATCGTCGAACGCTGCATCCGGCCACGCATCCCGCACCAGACGCATAGTTAAAGCTTCGCCAATGAAAATGCTAAGCAGCCCGAGTAACTGCGCGATGAGAATGACGCCTTCCTGCTCGGCGTGGTCCTTGTCGCTTTGCGACTCGAGTTCGACTAAACCCTGTAAAAGTCCATCCGGGGTGACCTGCACCGCGCTAAGTGTGGGGGCTTCCGCCCTGGCCAACGCCAGAGCGCGAGAAGCGAGCGACCTAAAACCGGCAACTCCCGCGAGTGCACATAGTGGTCGGCGTAGCTTCTCATAAACGCGAACAGCCGCAGAGTCCGAGGTCTCGCCAGCAGCGGCTTCGTAAGCCAATAGCCGCGGGGCCAGGTTTCGCATTTGTCGAGGAGGCATCATCTCGTTGCCGTGCAAAATTCCCTGCAGTAACGGAGCCGGTCTGAACTTCCCGATCAGTCGCTCTACTCAGCGCGGAGGGGAAAAAAAATCGCGGGCCGGATGAACTTACGCACCCTGGTGTGATTGCAAGACTCACATCTTATAGGGCTTGGCTGGTTGCTTCGTTGCATTCTCTGGTAGCCGGATAGACTTGTTTCTGATCAGAGTGAGAACTTCCAGTACGGTAGCTGTATTACGGATATTTCCTGAGACACTCATCAGTGCATCTTCCACGATCGGATGCTGGTCCGCAAGCGACTCAAGTCGTTCGCTCACATTGTTGAGTTGGCCAACTTCCTTCAGAATGTCTTCAAAGGGCGTGGGTGTGGCCGATTTCGTTGCGAGTTCGAGGTAAGGAGATACGTCCTCGACCAGCCGCAACGTTAAAACTTCGCCAATCAGGGCAAGACACAGTCCGAGTAACTGGGCGATGAGAATGACTCCTGCCTCCCCAGCGTGGTCCTTGTCGATTTGCGGCGCGAATTCACCCAGACCCTCCAAGGATCCATCCGCCGCGACCTGCACCGCGCTAAGACCAGGAGTTTCCGCTCTAGCCAAGGTCAGCGCACGCGAAAGGAGCGACCGATAGCCGGCGACTCCCGCGAGTGCACAGAGAGGCCCGCGCAGCTTCTCACAGACGCGAACGGCCGAAGACTCCGTTGGCTCGGAGTTCTCACTGGCAACAACTTCGCAAGCCAGAAGGCGCCTAGCCAAATTTAGCGTTTGTGGGGAGAGCATCATGATCTGTTGCCTTATCCGTTGCCTTGAAAAACGCGCAGTGACCCTGGACGTAAAACGCTATTCAAAATGCTACACCTTTGGGGTCCGCCCGGATAGGGAAGACTCCTAAGACGGCTTCAAGCGTGTTGGCGTCGCCCCTTAACCCAGATTGCCGTATAGTCGCCACAGCGACAGTGTCCCTGAAGTTACCAAGTGAGGGAATGGCTGTCTGTCCAATATTGCTCACACAATCGAAAGCGGCGGGCGACGGCGATCATTGCCTTGGCTGCAAGCCGAGGTTTTGCAGAAAGCATAGGCGCCGCGGTTAATAGCTCCGGGATACAGTGACTTCGAAATTGGTCTGAGCGGCCGGGAATCACCCCCTCGTTTCGTGAGCCATATTGCTCAGAAGTCTAGATGTTGACTTGGTAACGTGGGAATTCGTGCGGCTCCGGTTGGAGGTCTAGGCACGATGAGCGACGAGGAGGTTGGAATGTTCACTTTCAAGAACTTGATCGCAATATTACCCCATCCGCAGGGCGAGCTCATTCAATCGTTAGTACAGGGTGCCAGCCCATCTGCGAGAAAGCGGGCTTGTGAGGAGGTGCGATGAGACAACAACCTGGCGGTCTCATGTGTCGATTCAGTGCATTTGTTCACGAGTGCCGTCGGAGGATCAGAATCATGGTAGCCGCGTCCGAGCATGCGGAGTCGGGCAAAGGCGCTCGATCTCACGAACGAAGCGAAGAATGACTCCACGACGAACAAGCTTGGTCGGACAACAGCTAGGTGTGTCAAAAACCGAGTTGTGTATAGAGAGGCTGAGACTAACAAATGGAAAACATCTACGGGCCAAAGACAATCGTCGAAGCGAAGGCAACCATTCAAGCAGAGTTTGACAGGATTGCGGAGGATTTCAGCAAGTCCATCCGCAGATGCCGTGAGGCTACCGAGTTCTTGATGAACGGACCAGAGCGGCAGTATAACGACGCTAAGAAGTTGAAACTGAAACCAGGTTGCTCAGATCTTTGAGGGGTCCAGCAGCCAATTGCGGCGCGCCTCACGCGTTACTGCGAACGTCGCGAGCAGGCACAATGGATTCACTAAGGCTGCCATTTTCGAGGCGAAAAGGAAATTCCGGATGACGGAGAGCAACGCTAACTCTCAACGTGAACAGTTAGATCTCGACCACGAATTCCCCTTGTCGAAAGATAATACAGGCGCTAATCAGTGGCCGGCGAAGCGCGTGGTAACTGCGGAACAGAGCGACGCGGAGAAAGTCAAAGCCGAGCTAGACGCACTCCATGATCGCATGGCCCGTCTCCAGGCGGACTTCGAAAACGTGCGCAGGCGCGCCGCCAAAGAACAGCAGGACTTCAAGAATTATGCTCTGGCGGACGCACTCAAGTCGCTGCTGCCCATTTTGGATAGCTTCGACCTGGCCTTGCAGGCTCCCGCTCGGAGCCCGCAAGAATACCGCTCAGGGTTCAGCCTGATCCGAAAACAGTTATGCGACGCGCTGGGCAAACTTGGGCTCACAGCGGTGCCGGCGAAAGGTGAGCTTTTCGACCCGTTTACGCACCAAGCCGTCGACATGGTGGACAGTACGACCACTAAGAACAACCACGTGCTGGAGGAGTTACAGCGCGGATACAAAATCGGAGACCGGTTGTTGCGTCCTGCCATGGTGCGAGTCGCTCGCAGTCCTTCAGGTTGAGCGACGCTCCGCAGAACGGGGTAGTAGCCTGCAAGAGGACATACTTGGCAGTATTCAATTGAGGCCCATATCGCGCGGCGGCGAATGCCTCGGGAGGTTCCCGTTGCGAAGCGCCCATTGTGATTCCGCGAGTAGGTTCTCACCAGGCTGCCGCAGTTAGCACAGCGTCACCATATGGAAGTCAATAGATGGAACGCGAGGAAGGGTACATATATGATTGCGAGACTTAAGGAAAGCGGCGGAGCGGCATTCGGCTTCAAGGTCGTGGGAAAACTATTGGCCGAAGAAGTAAACGCCTTCGAACCGCAGATTGAATTTTTTATCGCGAAACGAGAGAAGCACCCGATCGGCATATTGGCCGATCTCACCGAAATGCAGGGGGCCGAATGGAAAGCCCCCTGGAACGAGATGCGATTCCTCCAGAAATTCTCGGATCACATCGCTCGCATGGCAGTCGTCGGTGCTCACAAGTGGGAAGAGATTGTCGTACGCGTCGTGGCAGGAGCGGCGGTTCTGCAGTCGGAGACGCGTTACTTCGAAAGCTCTGAAATTCAGCACGCCTGGCACTGGGCGAGGACCAGCAAACATGCGGACGACGCTCCCGTGCGCCTGATTTCGCCGGCGACAGGTATTTGGAAGGATTACCATCCGGAATACATGGACATCTAGCACTGTACATATTGTGCGCCGGACAGGAGTGGTCATGAGAAGATGCGCGCCGCGGCGCTGAATAACCACATGGAACCAATGCTATGATCCGCGCCCGCGGGACTCGGAGTTCTTTCACTACTTCCCAACCAGAAGAAACCGAAGCGTAACGTTGTGCTAAGCTGCGTGGTTTGTGGTGTCGGTTGATCCCATTCACAGCGCGAGATATCTCGTTAGCTCAGGAGAAATGTCTATGTCGATCCTTTTCGAGCCAACCATTATCAACGGCATGAGCTTGGCAAACCGATTTGTTCGCTCTGCTACATGGGAGGGTATGGCCACTACGGATGGAACTTGTACTGGCCGACTTACCGACATGATGGCAAAGCTCGCCGAGGGAGGCGTCGGTCTTATCATCACTGGGCACAGTTATGTGAGCCGGGAGGGACAGGCTGGCCCGTGGCAGATGGGGATTCATGACGACAGCACCCTTCCTGGGTTGACCCAGATGACTGAAGCCGTTCATCGGCATGGCGGTAAAATCGCCGTTCAGCTTGCTCACGCTGGGGCTCAAGCCGCTGCCAGCCTTTCCGGTTTGGATGCCATGGGGCCGTCGGTGTTTCATAAGAATGGCACGGCTATCTGCCGGGAGATGAAGCAAGAAGATATTGGCCGTGTGGTACGTGCTTTTGGCGATGCTGCGGGTAGAGCCCAGCATACCGGTTTTGACGCTGTCGAAATCCATGCGGCCCATGGGTACCTTTTGAATCAATTTCTTTCCCCGGCGGTCAATCACCGGATAGATGGGTATGGTGGCACACTGGCAAATCGCGGACGCATGGTTTTGGAGGTGCTGCGTAGCGTACGCCATGCCGTCGGTGCGGACTATCCCATCCTGATTAAGATCAACTCGGAGGATTATGTTGACGGCGGCTTCTCCGTTGAAGACATGCTCGAACTTTCGGCATTATTGGAAAAAGCAGGAATTAATGCGATCGAACTGAGCGGCGGCACAAGCAGCGAGGCAAGCAGGTATCAGCCGGTACGTTTCGGCGCTGTCTCTAAAGAAAACGAGGGATATTACCGGGATGCCGCACGGCGCTTCAAGCAGAGAGTGCAGGTGCCGCTCATCCTCGTGGGTGGAATCCGCACCCCGGACGTGGCTGAGCGCCTCGTGTCTGAAGGGACGTCCGATTATATTGCCTTAAGCCGCCCGCTGATTTGCGAACCTGACCTCGTGAGCCGCTGGAAGAACGGTGACACGACAAAATCCGCTTGTGTCTCGGACAACAGATGCTTCAACCCGGCCAGGAGTGGCGAAGGTCTGCGTTGCCTACTCTGGGAAAAAGCATCCGAGAGCGACATTCCGCCTCGGTGACGGTCGGCGACGTCGTTCCGGCAGCCTCCTGTGCCCAGTCAATTGATGTGTTCCTTGCTCCACAATCCTCCAGAACAGGATTCTGGCGCCCGAGCTCTGCTTCGGCCTCGGCAGAACCAATCAACCCCAAAGCGCATCGATAACGTTCATGAGACCGCCCTGCGATAACGCCATCATCCGCTCAGGGGCCGTCGAAGTTACGTGTGTCGCTGAAGCAAGAATCTGGATATTGGTTGCGACCATTCTCGCGTCCAGCATGGCGTTTATCGATAGCACGGTCGTCAATGTCGCTTTGCCTGCCATTCAAGCCCACTTTAATGCAACCGTGGTAGATGTCCAATGGGTCGTCGAGTCTTACGGGCTCTTTCTGGGAGCGTTGATTTTAGTCGGCGGCTCGTTGGGCGATCTGTTTGGTCGTCGTCTGATGTTCGTGGCAGGCGTGGCGCTTTTCGCCTTGGCATCCGCGGGCTGCGGGGTTGCCGCGAACATTCATCAACTGACCCTCGCCAGGAGCATTCAAGGCGTGGGCGCCGCACTCCTCGTGCCCGGCAGCCTGGCCATTATCAGTACATCATTCGACGAGAAAAGCCGCGGCCAAGCGATCGGTACCTGGTCCGGCTTTACGGCAATCACAACCGCGGTTGGACCCGTTCTTGGCGGCTGGCTTGTCGAGCATGCTTCCTGGCGCTGGGCATTCTTTATCAATGTCCCCCTGGCAGCGGCGGTGATCGCAATTTCTGTTTGGCGCGTTCCGGAAAGCCGCAGCGATTCGACAACCAGTGTCGATTGGGTAGGAGCTCTTTTTGCCAGCCTCGGCTTGAGCGGCTTGGTTTACGGCTTCATCGAATCTACCAACCGAGGTTGGGGGCATCCTCTGGTTTTTGGGAGCTTGATCATCGGCTTTGGCTGCCTTGTTGGGTTCACATTCGTCGAGGCCCGTGTCACTTCGCCCATGGTCCCACTCGCGCTGTTCGAGTCCCGCAGCTTCACTGGCGCAAACCTGCTCACGCTGTTTCTATATTCAGCGATTGGGATTTTTTTCTTCTTGTTCCCTCTGAACCTGATACAAGTTCAGGGATACTCCGCAACCGCAGCCGGCGCTGCCGTGCTCCCACTGATTTTGCTGATATTTCTTCTTTCCCGCTGGTCTGGCGGGCTCGTTGCGCGCTATGGCGCGAGAGCTCCGTTGACTATCGGCCCCATCATTACGGCGTTAGGCTTTGCTCTGTTCGCTGTGCCCTCCATAGGAGACGGCTACTGGACGGCGTTTTTTCCAGCAGTGGTCGTTCTGGGTTTCGGGATGGCGGTTACGGTGGCGCCTCTCACCACAGTTGTGATGAATTCCGTGGGCCAAGACCGTGTCGGCACGGCTTCTGGAATTAACAATGCCGTTGCCCGAGTCGCGGGTGTGCTTGCTATTGCAGTCTTCGGGGTCGTGATGGTGAGCGCCTTCAGTTCCCGCCTGAATCACAGCTTGGCATACCTGTCGCTGCCGCCCAGCGTTCTGCAAACGGTTCACACGGAGGAGATCAAACTGGCCGGATTGCAAGTCCCCGCTGGCCTGAGTCCCGGTACGAGAGACGCCATAAAGGAATCGATTGAGAACTCATTTGTATTTGGATTTCGAATCATCATGTTGATTTGCGCAAGCCTGTCCGCAACAAGCGCCGCCGTCGCGTGGCGCGTGATTCGAAACCGTAGCGGTACCCCCCTGCCATGGCGAAACCCAAGAACCCAATCTGAGAGGACCGAATCCACGACGAGGCCATCGTTGACTCGAACGAACCAGAAGCCCAAGCGGCTATAGTGCATCTGTGAGCAGGAGAATGGAGGGTTTTCATGTCGAGATCTGGTCAATAACCATCAACGTCAGCGGTCTGGCAGAACACACATTGCGTATGTCGGTTAGCTTGTGCTGAGCAGCGTCACCCAATACTGGACGGACTGCAATAGGAACCCGATCAGTATCAGACCGACCCCTATAACACCCATACGTTTCGCCGGCATATGTTCCGCAGTCCATTCGATGAGAGGCATAAGTGCGTTCGCAATGGCTGTAACCACGCCAACTACCAATCCCGCTTCCAATCCGAAGGTGAGCGCCCTCGCGTGCTGGTTTCCTACTAAAGCACCGACGTATCCGGCGATCGCATAACCCATTCCGCTGACGTTCGTGCCCTCGAAAGGCCTCGCCGAATGCACGAAGCCCAAAACCCGCCTCTCGCGCCCTCCGCTCCAGAGCTCGAGATCTTCGCCGAGGAAGCAAGATCCCCAGGGCAAGAGCCGCAATCAGGATCAGCGCCGGGCAACCCGGAATGAGAGCGATATCCACGTATTTTGGTCCCCCAATCAGAGTTGACGATGCGTTTCCGATCTCCCCAGGCTGCCTGCGAACCAACTGATTTTCGACGGACCGCTCGGCAGAAAGTACAAGGACTGTTAAGGCCTGTCTTGGCGTCGGATGGCGTTGCAAATGTTAGCTGCCCGGATCCAACCTCCAACTATGTTTGTGCCATCTGGATTATTTCCTGCTGCTTACCATCGCCGACAACTCACCGGTTGATCGCGAGAACGACAGGAACTTATCGCCTCGGCAGACGCAAAGATGGCGTTTCCCGGGTACCAAGTCGTGTGCCGACGAGCACTGCAAATCCGTTCTGGGAGTTGATTCATGGCTGTCTCGACCGCCTCTCGTGATCTCCCCGCATCCGGAGTGAACCGCTGGGTACAGTTGCTTGCGGGTATTGTCGCGATGATGGCTATAGCCAACCTGCAGTATGCCTGGACGCTGTTCACCAAGCCTCTCACCGTGAGCTTGCACGCCACGCTGGCGGCGATTCAAGTTGCCTTTGCCGGTTTTGTACTGGCAGAGACCTGGCTGGTGCCCTTCGAGGGGTACCTCGTAGACCGGATCGGACCTCGACTCATGCTTGCCATTGGCGGCGTGCTGGTCGGCCTCGGATGGGCCGGAGCCGGCCATTCGCATACCGTCAGGGAACTGGTGATCTATTCCACCCTAGGGGGCGTCGGTGCCGGGGTCGTTTATGGAGGAACGATTGGCAACGCGCTGAAATGGTTCCCCGACTACCGCGGACTCTGCGTCGGGCTCACCGCCGGGGCCTATGGCGTGGGAACCGCGCTGACGGTTGCCCCGATCGCGAAGATGATAAAGACCGCGGGTTATGCGCACACGCTTGTGACCTGGGGAATTCTACAGGGGCTGGTCGTGCTCTTGGCTGCGGCTTTCATAGCCAAACCTCCCGCCGGGTGGGCGCCTCCGGGGTGGAGAGAAAAAGAGGCGTGGATCAAGGCGCGCGTGCACACCTCAGAGGTGGATTGCACGCCCCGCGAGATGCTGCGCAGCGGCTCGTTCTGGGTGATCTACGTGATGATGACCATGCTCGCTTTCGGCGGCCTGGTGGTCACCGCGCAGCTTAGTCCGATCGCATCCTACTATGGCGTGGACAAAGTGATTGTGTTTGGTATGCCGACGCTGGTGCTGGCGATTGAAGGCAACCGGGTTCTCAATGGACTGACCCGCCCATTCTGGGGATGGGTATCAGACCACATCGGCCGCGAAAATACCATGTTCATCGCCTTTATGCTGGAGGCGCTCGCCGTCTTTGCTCTGTTGCAGATGATCGCCCGGCCGGTATGGTTCATCCTCCTCTCGGGCCTGGCTTTTTTTGCCTGGGGCGAGATTTTTTCACTGTTCCCGGCCATCACCGGCGACCTGTTCGGCAAGACTTGGGCGACAACCAACTATGGAATCGTCTACACGGCCAAGGGAGTGGCCTCCATCTTTGCCGGCCCGGTTGCGGCCATGGCAAGTGTGAAGACCGGATCGTGGGTGACAATTTTCTGGGTGATGATCGCTTGCGACGTGGTGGCGGCCTTGATGGCTCTCTTCTGGCTGAGACCTTTGGCGAAACGCACGATTGAGCGCTCCGAGAGCATGCGCCCGGACGTCGAGGCTGTCACCTTGGGCGAACTGGGAGACGCTGCATGAGCGGATTGAATGCCAATTCGTGGCACTCTGACCGCAGTCCACAACCAAGCCGGCGCCGTCCGGCGTTCCGATGGGAGAAATACGTCAGATGAAGCCGGTGACTACGCTACTGGAGTTGCTCGAGAGCCATGCCGACGGTCGTACGGCGATCGTTGTTCCTGAAACCGATACTCGCGTCAGTTACGGTTCGCTCAGGCGGCAGGTGCTCGCCATGGCGGAAACCTTAGCCGGGGCGGGTATTGGTCGCGACGATCGGGTAGCGATCGCGCTGCCCAACGGTCTGCCGGCGATTGTCGTTTTTCTGGCAGCTTCGCTGGCCGGCACCGCCGCGCCCATGAATCATAACTATCGCTCCGAGGAGTTTCGCTTCTACCTCAAAGACACCGCCGCCCGCCTACTGATTTGTCCTCCAACCGGTGCTGAAGAAGCGCGCGAAGCCGCGCGTGATCGCGTGCCGGTACTTTCGGTGGCGCAAAGCGCCAGTGGAGCGGTGTACCTGGAGGGCGCGTCGAAAAGGGCTTCCGTGAGCCCGCCGTCGGCGGGAGATATTGCCCTGGTCCTGCACACCAGCGGCAGCACGGGGCGTCCCAAGCGTGTCCCTCTTCGGCACGGCAATCTGGCGTTTTCCGCTGCCAACATAGCCGGCTCCTACGCGCTCGCCCCGGAAGACGTTTCGCTCTGTGTCATGCCGCTGTTCCACATCCATGGCTTGGTGGCTTCTACGCTGGCGACTTTGCTTTCTGGCGGCACCGTGGTCGTTCCCGGAAAGTTCAATCCGCTGGCCTTCTGGCGACTCGTGCGGGAAGAACGCGTGACCTGGTATACGGCCGTGCCCACGATCCACCAACTGCTTTTGGAAAGGGCCGCCCGGCTGGACAGCACGAATCGGCCCGGAACGCTTCGATTTGCCCGCTCCTGCAGCTCACCCTTGTCGCCGCAAATCATGCGCCAAGTGGAGGAGGCGTTTGGCGTCCCCATGCTTGAGGCGTATGGAATGACGGAGGCGGCACACCAGATGGCCTCGAACCCACTGCCGCCTCATCCCCGAAAGGCGGGGTCGGTCGGCCCTGCCACCGGCAGCGTGCGCGTCAGCATCATGGACGAGCAAGGCAATCATCTCGAACCCGGACAGCGGGGCGAGATCGTCATTCAAGGTCCCAACATCTTTAACGGATATGAAAACAATCCCGAAGCCAACGC
>Ga0181535_10002921_pt1 | contig 20272 bp, 17 predicted proteins | sample PEATcosm2014_Bin_44_FD_119774 | JGI IMG/M metagenome (GOLD analysis project Ga0181535, IMG submission 119774) | Peatland microbial communities from MTU Mesocosm Facility, Houghton, MI, USA - PEATcosm2014_Bin17_30_metaG | ecosystem: Environmental > Terrestrial > Soil > Wetlands > Peat | place... | reverse complement strand
TTGACCAACCGGAGAAAGATCAAACTTACTGTCCGGCAGCCCGGACCAACCCCTGGCCAGTCATGGCCCATACAGGCCCCGATTAGCATGGCGATAAATATCCAGGTGGTTCCCGAGCGTTTTTCAATACCGTACAAACAAAGAGCGGCTATTCCCGCCCAGCGGATCACCTGCACAAGGTGAGGAGGCAGATTCAATAGCCACATAACGCTAGCGATCGCGAACAATATTGCTGCGCCGATCAGAGACTTGTTTTTCATGCAGATATCCTCATCCCAGTTACCGCGCCTTAATGTCCGTTGGTAACCGGACATTGCTTTCCGGCTAGAGTTTTCTGCGGAAAATGGCGATGAAACTTTGCACATAAAAGGAACTGATGTCCGTGATTGAGATCACAACCAGACGTGACTTTTTCGGTCGAGCCGAGGGGACCCGAACTATAATGTTTGTCGCACCAACGCCTTGACAGAAACATGCTCGGACGTTCATATCGATGTGCGAAATAGCGGGGTAAAGTCCTTGCAGCCAGCAGAGCCATGTTTGATTTGTTTTGAGCTTTGAGAGTCGGGCGCTGATTCCTAAGAGAACGTGTACAGCGGCAGGAGCCATGGGCATACCGGAAGGATTCACAATTCGTCGCGCCTCGACAGACGACATGGCGACGATTGTTGCCCACCGACGTGGCATGTTCTATGACATGGGCTACCACGATGAAGCTGCGCTGGACTTGATGTCGGCGAAGTTCCAGCCGTGGGCGTTGGCAAGGATGAACTCGGGCGAATACCTCGCGTGGTTGGTCGCTGACACTAGGGATTCGGTGGTGGCCAGTGCGGGTCTGTGGCTGATGGATTGGCCTCCGCACATGGTCGGGTCAGGGACCCGGCGGGGATATATTTTGAATGTTTTCACAGAACGTGAATTCCGTCGCGGCGGATTATCCCGGCACCTGATGGAAATCATTATTGAATGGTGTCGCGGAAATGGCATCGACACGGTGGTCCTGCATGCAAGTTCGCTCGGACGTGCGCTCTACGAATCTCTGGGCTTTAAGGACACGAACGAAATGCGAATGACGTTTTGAGGCCAGCGGTTCATTATCGCTGGTCTGCGACTGCTTGCGCTGTAAGTCGAGGGAAGGGACAGGCATCATGAACGAATTGCCGCGCGACATACTGCACTGTATCGGCGACACCTCTTTGCTGGCCTTGCGCAACATCGTGCCCGAGAACGGCTCCCGCATCTTGCTGAAACTGGAAAACGAGAACCCCACAGGCAGCATGAAGGACCGGATGGCGCTTGCCATGATCGAAGCGGCAGAGGCGGACGGACGTCTCACAGCGGATGGTTCTGTCGTCGAGTATACCGGCGGCAGCACCGGCGTGTCCTTGTCTCTAGTCTGCGCGGTGAAGAAATATCCCCTGCATATCGTAACTTCCGATGCCTTCGCCCGAGAAAAACTCGAGCATATGAAAATTCTCGGCGCCAAGCTTCAACTCGTGCGAAGCGAGACTGGGCGCATGACGGAGAAACTAACCCGGGACATGATCGAAGCCGCCGGCATAGTCGCAGCAAAGACCGGAGCCTTCTGGACCGATCAGATGAAAAACAGGGACCAGCTTGCGGCCTATCACAAAATGGCGGAGGAAATCTGGATTCAGACAGACGGAGAGATCGACGGCTTCGTCCAAAGTGTGGGTACCGCGGCGTCTCTTAAAGGTACCGGGGAAGCCTTACGTTGTCACAATGAACAAATCAGAATCGTCGCCGTGGAGCCCTCTGAATCCGCGGTCCTGTCGGGCGGCCAGTCAGGCGCTCATAAGATTGATGGAATCGGAGCGGGTTTTGTAGTACCGCTCTGGCAGAAGGACATCGCCGATCAGATTGAACAGGTTTCCACGGAAGCGGCTCTGGCCATGGTCATTCGGCTGGCCCGGGAAGAAGGCCTTTTTGCGGGGACCTCCACTGGTTGCAATGTCATAGCCGCTTTGCGGTTAGCCGAACAACTTGGACCTGGCGCAACCATTGTTACCGTCATGTGCGACACCGGGATGAAATATCTCAGCAAATGATAGGAAGTTGAATCCCGCAGTCGATCACGGTTGGGGCTCTGCCAGACAAGCTTGAAGATCATCGAGGAGGTCGCTCCTAAACTGATATCGTCGCTAATGCTGCTGTCGAGCGAGCGTCCCAGCCTCGGCGCAAGCGTTTGGCGGGCTGCAATTTCCCGTTTGAGTGCTTAGCGTCACAATGGCCTGTGATAAAAAGGGCTAGACAGTGTAGGATGGCTCCGATAGACTCCGCGCGATTACCATTCTAAGGTATTCTACTGAGCGCAAGCGATAAAATTGATTGAATTGAGAGGAACAGACTATGACAGTCACCAGGCGCGGTTTTGTCCTCGGGGCGCTGGCAACGCCAACGCTGGCAATGCTGAGCCGCTACGGCTTGGCAGTGCCGACGCAGAATCTCAAGATTTCGCATCAGTTTCCGGCGAGCACGGGCCTGGAGGGTGATTTCCGTGACCGCATCTGCCACAAGTTCGCCGATGAGATCAAGAAACGAACCAACGGCGCACTCACCGCGACAGTCTGGCCGGGGTCGTCGATGATGAAGACGAATGCCCAGCTGAACGCCGTGCGCGGGGGTTCGCTCGACATGTCGCTGTTCCCGATTTCCTACGCGGGTGGCGAGATCCCGGAGTTGAACATCGGGTTGATGCCGGGGATCGTGACTTCTTACGAGCAGGGATTGGCGTGGAAGAATGCCGAGGCGGGCAAACTGCTCTCGCAAGTGCTCTCCGATAAAGGCGTGCTGTTTGTGAGCTGGGTCTGGCAGGCGGGAGGTGTGGCTAGCCGTGCCAAGGCGATTGTCGAACCGGAGGACTCCAAGGGACTGAAGATCCGGGGCGGGAGCCGCGAGATGGATATGGTGTTAAAAGCGGCGGGAGCGTCGGTGGTTTCCCTGCCGTCGAACGAGATCTATCAGTCGGTGCAGAGCGGTGCGCTCGATGCCGCGATGACATCGTCGACAAGCCTAATCTCCTTCCGGCTGGAGGAGGTCGCCAAGCATCTGACAACGGGCCGCGGCAAAGCCTACTGGTTCATGTTGGAACCGCTGCTCATATCGCGCAAAGTATTTGAAACACTGCCGAAGGATATGCAGATGGTGGTGATGACCGTCGGAGCCGAGTTGGAGAAGTATGGCACCGAAGCCGCCAAGGCCGACGACCAGGCTGTGGCCAAGGTTTATCAGAAGGCCGGAGGCAAGGTCTATGATCTGTCGGCGGCGACGGTGAAGCGCTGGCAGGCGATTGCCCGGGAAACGGCGTGGAAGGATTATGCTGCCCGGAACGAGCGTTGCGCCCGTCTGCTGCAAGCGGCCGAGAAGCTGCTATGAGTCAAGGAACAGGGAATGAACGTGCGGCGGCGACCCAGCTTACGCCGTCGACGGCGGTGAAGCAGGAGGAGAAAGCGGGCGCGCTGGCGGCGATCACGCGAGTGTTGGATCGTGTGAACTACGGCATTATGATCGTGGCCTCGGTGGCCCTGCTGGGCGCCGCCTTGGTTCTCACCTACGGTGTGGTGACCCGCTATTTTCTGAAAGTGTCCACCGATTGGCAGGATGAGGCTTCGGTTTTCCTGATTGTGGGTTCGATCTTCATGTGCGGGGCCTATGTGCAATCGCAACGGGGCCATGTGGGGATCGAAGCGCTGGCGACGATTTTGCCAGCGAGCGTCAATCGGGTTCGAAAGGCGGTGATCGACATCGCCTCGTTTGCCTTCTGTGCCTTCTTTTCCTGGAAATCGTGGCAGATGTTCCACGAGGCCTTTTCGGGAGGGTACAGGACCGAATCGACCTGGGCTCCGCCGTTATGGATTCCTTACGGGCTGCTGGCTTTGGGGATGGCGAACCTGTCGTTGCAACTGCTGGTGCAAGTGGCCGCGCATTTTACCCGCAAGAGGCAAACCCCATGAGCGAAGGAGCCATTGGTATCCTATATGGCGTCGTCACCCTGATCGTCATGTTCTCGGGCATGCCGATTGCCTTTGCGCTTGGCGCGGTTGCTGTCGGCTTCATGTATTTCTTCATGCCGGGCGCGGCGCTTGATACGATCACGCAGAACGTTTATGAGGAGATGGCGAGCATCACGCTATTGTCTATCCCGCTCTTCATCTTGAAGGGTGCGGCCATCGGGAAATCGCGGGCCGGAGCCGATCTGTATTCAGCGATTCACGCGTGGATGCACAAAATTCCTGGTGGCTTGGGCATCGCAAACGTTTTTGCCTGCGCCCTTTTCGCCGCAATGGCGGGGTCGAGCCCGGCGACCTGCTCGGCAATTGGCAGTGCAGGAATTCCCGAGATGCGGCGGCGTGGGTACTCCGGCGGTTTCGCGGCAGGGATCATCGCTGCCGGCGGCACGCTTGGCATCCTGCTGCCCCCTTCGATCACGATGATTCTTTACGCGGTCGCGGCGGAACAGTCACTTGGCCGATTGTTCCTGGCTGGTATCGGTCCGGGCCTGCTGCTGGTACTGCTGTTCTCGAGCTACGCCGCCTGGAAGTACAAGAGGGAGTACAAGGCCGCTCTCGCGATGTACGAAGGCGGTGGCAACAAGTCCGCTTATCTCGATGAGACGACATATACCTTCTCTGATAAGGCCAAAATGCTGGTGAAGGTGCTGCCGTTCGTGATTCTGCTCACAGGCGTTATGGTAGCGCTCTACGGCGGCTATGCCACCCCATCGGAGACGGCGGGATTGGGCGCAGTTCTGGCGCTTATCCTGATTGCGGTCGTGTACAGGGTATGGCGCCCGAAGGACTCGAAGATCATTTATTTGACCACGCTGAAGGAATCGACGATGCTGATGTTCATCATCGGCATGTCGCTGCTGTATTCATACGTGATGAGCTACCTCCACATAAGCCAGTCGGCGGCGGAGTGGATCGTGGCCATGGAACTGTCGAGGTGGGTGCTACTGGCGGTCATTCTTGTCTTTGTCGTTGTGCTCGGTTTCTTCCTGCCGCCGGTCTCGATCATCCTGATGACAGCGCCGATCATTTTGCCCCCGCTCAAGGTGGCAGGTTTTGATCTGGTTTGGTTTGGCGTGGTCATGACTGTGGTGATGGAGATGGGGCTAATCCATCCGCCGGTGGGGCTGAATATTTTCGTCATCAAGAACGTTGCGCCGGACATTCCACTGAAGGACGTTATCTGGGGCACGGTGCCTTTTGTCGCGCTGATGGCATTTGCCGTGGTGTTGCTCTGCGTCTTCCCGGGGATCGCTATCTGGTTCCCCGATCTGATCCGGGGAGTTGCGGCCAAGTGACATCGCCCGCTGCGATTGCGATCGAGGTGTTCGGCAAGTAGAGGTCGCGGGCCAGCAGCTCCCGGCTTCGCCGCTGGCGCATGGCCGAGCGACGCAGGACGAATTATTTCTTCGGGGTTGGAACCACAAACGGTTCGATGGTCAGCGGCAGCTCGAACGGGACCGCCTCCGGCGCTTCGCAAACGGTGTCGCCACACTGCTGAAAACGGAGTTTGCCCGACAAGACAATGCGGCCTGCTTCGAGCGGGAATTTGAGAAGCAGCGACCCCCGGCCCTGGAAAGAGCCATCATACACAGGGAGAGTTTCACTTAGCGCCGCGATTATCATCGGCTTGGCTTCGGGAAGCCCAAAAGATTGGCGAACGATTTTGGGATCGTCGAAAGCAATCGATGTGGCCGTATACGCCTCTGGCAGAGGGGTGCCGTAGACGTGCCATCCGGGCTCCAGTTTGAATCGCGCGTAGAAACTAATCTCTTGGCCCGCAAACGCCTTTCCGGCGGAAAGTCCGATTTCGACCGTGAGCGCGCTGCTCCGGAGAACCACCTTCACAGCGTCCTCACCAACCGCTCCGAATTCCTGCAGAACCACTGCGGACGCAGTTACCCGGTGCTGGTAATTCGGCACGAAATATTTCCGGATCACTATGCCGTCCGAGGCGACCAGGTAGTTCACTGGATGCGGCACACCGTAGGCACGTAGCTCTGGAGCAATGTTGAAGTTGAAGATCCCAAAGCGGCGGATCACGGTGCTATCGCGATCCGAGAGCAGCGGATATCCGATTCCATGCTCTTCCGCAAAGCCTTTGAGAATTTCCTGGGAATCAAAACGGACGGCGGCGATCCTGACACCGTTTTTTTCCAACATCAAACGTGATTCTTCCAACTCGACCAGTTGGGAGCGGCAGTATGGTCACCAATGCGCGCTGCGGTGAAACACCAGCAGCAAGCCGTTGGGTCCGGCTAGATTAGTGAGCGATCTCAAGACTCCGTACTGATCGGGAAGGGCGAAATCCGGAATGTGCTGGCCAGGCTCCGGCCCGGTGGCGTAGCGGTCGTTGGCTGCGTTTACGTGCTTGGTGTACAGCTCATCAGAAACCGGTTCCCCGGCGGCTCTCCTCCGCCCAAATTCCCGCATGATGGCAGCTTTTTCTGCCAGATCCTTCGGCACGCCGTCAGCCATTGAATATCCTCAATCAGCTCTCAATATATCATCGGCTTATCGCGCCAGCCCACAAAGAGCAACGGGTGCAACTTGAAGCCGGCCTCGGCGGCTACCGACCTGTGACCAGAGAATGAGTGATTGCGTGCACCGAGAGTGTAACTCGATTTTCGACGCCCACCTTGCGCATCAGCTTGGCGACATGTGCCTTCACCGTTCTTTCTTCGATTCCCAGTGCGGCTCCGATTTCCTTGTTTGCGCGCCCGGCGACAAGCAACTCCAAAACTTCCTTTTCGCGCTCAGTGAACACGAGGTGACCTGCAGGGAAGATCTTTCCGGGAGAGGAACTAACCCGTTCGATGAACATCGAAAGCACACGCCGCGGCGCCCATACCGAACCTTGATGCACGACGCGGATCGCCTGAGCGAACTCGGCGGGGGTGGCAGCCTCGTCGACATAGCCTTTGGCGCCCCCGGCGATCGTTTTCAGGATCGTCTCATCGTCGGCGCCCATACCCGTGACTACAATTCGCAGATCGGCTCGTAACGCCTTCAACTCTGCCATTAAATCGTACCGGTTCTGCGAGCCATGGCCGCCAAGCAGGATCAAATCAATGTTGCTTCTGGTCGCGAGTTCGGCCACGGTCACCGCGTGAAGCTCCAGATCGGGTTCGGAATCGAACAGCGTGCGAAAGCCGATGAAACGCAGAGGATCGCTCTCTACAACAGCAATGCGAATCGGAGGTTTTTTGGCGGGCGAGGGTTTCATGATTCCTCCCAGGATATCTGGAGCATAATCTCTTTGACCATGGTTTCAACGTAATGTTTCGTTGGGACTAGCCCTAAAGGGCATGGCCTGAAGGTCATGAGCTTAAGGCCATGGCATTGAAACATTGCAGTCTTCCATTTGAGCCCCGCCGCCACATTCCCAAACATAAATAGCTTTGCTAAAGCCCAGTGTGGCTCCGCGATGCGGAGCTATGCGCAGCGGCAGCATTGGGACGAATGTTGCTGCATTGGCAGACGAAGTTGGCCAGCATCTGCTTGCCGCACGAAGTCAAAACCGATTCGGGATGAAACTGCACGCCTTCGACGGCAAGATATTTGTGCCGCAGGCCCATGATCAGACCTTCACGCGTCTGCGCCGTGACTTGCAATTCCGTGGGCAAAGTCTCGCGTTCCACCATCAACGAGTGATAGCGGCCCACGGAGAGAGGTTGCGGCAGACCGGCGAACGCGCCTTGTCCATCGTGAGTCACCTCACTCGCTTTGCCGTGAACTGGTTTGGGAGCGCGTATGACATTGCCGCCGAAAGCTTCGCCAATCGCCTGATGGCCGAGACAGACGCCGAGAATGGGCACTACGCCGCTCAGGTGGCGGATGATTTCCAGGCTGACGCCCGCATCGCTAGGCGTGCCAGGGCCGGGCGAGATAACAATGCCGGCGTAGCCTCCCGCGATGACGCCGGCGACGGTGATCGCGTCATTGCGGCGCACCGTGGGCTCGGCTCCCAGCTCGCCGAGATATTGCACCAGGTTGTAGGTGAACGAATCGTAGTTGTCGATGACGAGCAGCATGGTCAGATCCCCGCTTCAGCCACGGCGATGGCTTGGTGCAATGCACGAGCTTTGTTGACGGTTTCTTCATACTCGGATTCGGGCACCGAATCGGCGACAATGCCTGCTCCGGCCTGCACGCTGGCAATGCCGTCGCTGAGTTCGATGGTGCGGATGGCGATGCAGGAATCGAGATTGCCGGCGTAATCGGTGTAGAGCACTGAGCCGGCGTAGACGTTGCGAGAGCCATGCTCGAGCTCGGCGATTGCCTGCATGGCGCGAATCTTGGGAGCGCCGGTGACGGTTCCGGCCGGGAAACAGGCAGCTAGCGCGTCGAAGCGATCGAGCTCGGGACGCAACTCGGCCGAGAGTTCTGTGACCAGATGCTGCACGTGAGAGTACTTCTCCACCTTCATCAGCCGGTCGACGTGCACCGAGCCGTACTCCGCGACGCGGCCAAGATCATTGCGTCCGAGGTCGACCAGCATGAGGTGCTCGGCGCGCTCTTTTTCGTCGGCCAGCATATCCTCGGCCAGCAGTTGGTCCTCGGCGTCGCTGCGGCCGCGAGGGCGGGTGCCGGCAATGGGCCGGTACTCCAGGCGCTTGCCGGTGCAGCGCACCAGCATCTCGGGCGAAGCGCCGATGAGCGCTTCCTTGCCGAACTGGAGCAGGTACATGTAAGGCGACGGATTGGTACGGCGCAGAGCACGGTAGAGAGAAACCGCATCGACGGTCACCGGTCGCGAAAAACGCTGCGAGAGCACGGTTTGATAGCACTCGCCTGCGGCAATCAATTCCTTGATGTCGCGAACCGCCTGCTCGAAATCGGCGCGGCTGAAGTTGGAATCGAATGCCCGCTGACCGTTGCCGGAGCCGTTGGGAGCGTCGAGCGCCAGCGGCGCGTCCAGCGCCTGGGCAATGCGATCCAGTTCGGCGAGCGACTCCTGGTAGAGACGGCGCAGACCGGCGTCATCGCTCACCGCGTCGGTGAATGCGAGCGTGCGAATCTCCACGACCTGCTTCACGTGGTCGAAAGCGAGCACGGTGCGGAACATCAGAAACACCGCATCGTCAACCTCGGAGGGCATGCTGCCGAGCACAGGTTCAAACCACTTGGCGGCGCCGTAGCTGAGAAAACCAACGGCCCCGCCCGCGAACGGAGCCCCAACATAGTCGCGGGTAAGCAGGCGCGAGCGGAAGCATTCGCGGAGGTACTCGATCGCATTAACGGGCAGAATGCGTTCACCGCCGTCGGCACCCGTGACTCGCGTGCTGTTGCCCTGGGAGCGGATCACCGCCTCGGGGTCTGCGCCAAGAAATGAGTAGCGCGCCAGTTGCTCGCCGCCCTCGACGCTCTCCAGCAAGAACGAATGCCGGCTACTTCGCGCCACTCGCAAATAAGCGGCCAGAGGAGTAATGAGTTCGGCCGGCACGGTGCGCACGACCGGCACGCAGTTGCCGCCGGCGGCAACTGCGTGAAACTGTTCGAAGCTGGCGGGCCACACGCTGCTCATCTGGAAGCGACCTCCCGCAGACGCGATACTCCGGCAAGCTCGGGCATGCTGCGCCCGACCACAACGGCGATGCGCCGCAACTGCTCAAAGCCCTGCATGAGCTGGTCCGGATAGATGGATTGCATTCCGTCGGAGAGTGCCTTCTCCGGCTGATGATGCACTTCGATGATGAGCCCGTCGGCCCCGACCGCGACAGCTGCGCGCGCCAGCGGAATCACCTTGTTGCGTTTGCCGGTGCCATGGCTGGGATCGACAATAATCGGCAGATGGCTCAAACGCTGCACTGCGGGGACGATACTGAGATCAAGCGTGTTGCGGGTGTGATCGGTAAAGGTGCGAATGCCGCGTTCGCAGAGCGCCACCTGGTAGTTGCCTTCGCTCATAACATACTCGGCAGCCATCAGGAGTTCGTCGAGGGTGGCGGCGATCCCTCGCTTCAGCAGAATTGGTTTGCGGGCACGGCCGGCAGCACGCAAGAGCGAGAAGTTCTGCATGTTGCGGGCGCCGATCTGGATCATGTCGGCATATTGCTCGACCAGGGCGAGCGATTCGGCATCGACGGCTTCGGTAACAATCAGCAAACCGAAGCGGTCGCGAATTTCAGCCATGATGCGCAGTCCTTCTTCGCCAAGTCCCTGGAAGGCATAGGGTGAGGTGCGCGGCTTGAAAGCGCCGCCGCGGAAAAATTGCGCTCCGCTGTTGGCGACGTGTTCGGCGATGCGGAAGGCCTGCTCGCGGTTCTCGACGGCGCACGGGCCGGCGATCATGGCCAGGATCTTGCCGCCAATGGCCGCCGAAGAGCCGGGGAAACTGATGATCGTGTTCTCCGCTTTCATCTCCCGGCTGACCAGCTTGTAGGGCTTGGATACCTGGATGACTTCGGCTACGCCCGGCAGGTCTTCGAGGGCTCCCGGTTCAATTGCGCTGGCATTGCCGGTGATGCCGATGGCGGTGCGCTGCGCTCCCGGCAGAGAGTGCGGGCGCAGACCGAGGCTGGTAATCGCCTCGCAAACGGCCTCAACCTGTTGCTCAGTTGCGTGGGCTTGCATTACGACTAACATCAGAGGGTCTCCTTGACTGCCAATCCGGGGTCGCCAGAATACGCTTCGCCGGCGTTTGGCGAACCAGATTGTGGTTGGAAATCGCGAGCCAGTTTTTCCACGGCCGCGACCAGACCTTCGCGGTCTGGATTCGCTTCGATTGCCTGCACGATCGCACTGCCGACGACAACAGCGTCGGCAAACGTGAGCACTTCCCGCGCCTGCTGTCCGGTGCTGACGCCGAAGCCTAACGCAACCGGCAGCGAGCTGAAGCGTCGAATGCGCTCGACAAGCAGACGCGCATCGTCACTGAGCTGCTGGCGGGTGCCGGTTACGCCAGTGCGCGAAACCGCATAAATAAAGCCGCTGGCGTGAGCGCAGACGATCTTGAGCCGCTCGTCGGTGCAGGTGGGCGCCGCCAACGTAATCAGGTCGACCTGGTGCTCGCGGGCAGACACGCCCAGACGGGCGGCGTTATCGGCGGGCAGATCGGTAAGCAACAGGCCGGAGATTCCGTTCTCCCCGGCGGTGGTGATCATGCGCTCCAAGCCGTACTGCAGGACCGGATTGAGATAGCTGAACAGCACCACCGGGCAGGCTAACTCCGGCTTCGCTTCGCGGGCCACGGCCAGCACGTCGTGCATGGTGACGCGGTTCTTCAGAGCGCGCGCGCAGGCGCGCTGAATCACCGGGCCGTCAGCCATGGGATCGCTGAAGGGAAATCCCAGCTCGATGACGGTGGCTCCGGCGCGGCTCAGCGCCAACAGAATATCGTAAGTTGCCGCCAAGTCGGGATCGCCGGCAGTGACGTACGGAATGAAGCCGCCACGGCCCTGGCGGCGCATACGAGTGAATGCATATTCGATAGCACTCATCGCTTTGCCTCCTGTGAGGTCCCCGGCTTCGGCTGCAGGGGTGAGAGTTTTTGCACGGTTTCGACGTCTTTGTCGCCGCGTCCGGAAAGATTGATAACCACGATATGCTCTGCGCTGAGAGTGGCCGCGAAGCGCATGGCATAGGCCACCGCGTGCGCGGACTCGAGTGCGGGAATGATTCCCTCCAACTCGGAGAGCGTGTGGAATGCGGCCAGCGCCTCGTCGTCGGAAACCGACGTGTACTCGGCGCGACCGGCCTGCCGCAGAAATGCGTGTTCGGGCCCAACCGCCGGATAGTCCAGCCCTGCCGAAACCGAATGCGTGGAAGCGATCTGGCCATCGGCATCCTGCAAGACGTACGTCAGGGTTCCTTGCAGCACGCCGGGACGTCCGCCGTCGGGCGCGAAGCGCGCGGCATGCCGTCCAAGTTCGGGACCGGTGCCGCCGGCTTCGACGCCGATCAGGCGCACGGACTCGTCCCGCTCGAATCCACTGAAGATGCCGATTGCGTTCGATCCGCCGCCGACACAGGCAATCACCGCCGCGGGAAGCTGAGCTGCCTGCTCGAGCACCTGCCGCCGGGCTTCCGTGCCAATCACCGACTGGAAGTGGCGCACCATGCGCGGATAGGGATCGGGGCCGAGGGCGCTGCCGAGCAGGTAGTAGGTATCGCGGACATTGGTGACCCAATCGCGAAGGGCTTCGTTGATGGCGTCCTTCAGGGTGCGCGAACCGGATTCGACGGCGCGCACTTCCGAGCCCAGCAGGTGCATGCGGTAAACGTTGAGCGCCTGCCGCCGCATGTCTTCGGTCCCCATGTAGACGACACACTCCATGCCGAAGCGCGCGCAGACAGTGGCGCTGGCGACTCCGTGCTGTCCAGCCCCGGTCTCGGCGATAATGCGGCGCTTGCCCATGCGCCGGGCAAGCAGGGCCTGGCCAAGCGCATTGTTGATTTTGTGCGAGCCGGTGTGGCCCAGGTCTTCGCGCTTGAGGTAAATCTGCGCGCCCCCGACGTGCTCAGTGAGGCGCTCGGCAAAGGTAAGAGGCGTGGGACGGCCTGAGTAGTCACGCAACATGGCGTGGAACTCGTGCTGAAATGCCTCGTCGCATAGCGCCGACTCGTAAGCCGCAGTCAGCTCTTCCAGCGGCGAAACCAGCGTCTCCGGCACATAGCGGCCGCCGAACGGGCCATAGTAGCCGGCGGCAGCCTCGGGTCTGATCAATTCCAGTTCATTCATAGTCAGCTTCTTGGATCGTAAATTTAACGTCGGGCAAGCTGCCCGATTCACCGAGAGACTCCGCCGCGTTGCGCACGGCGGCAAAAAACTCATGCATCCTGACGGAATCCTTGTGGCCCTTAGCGGAAACGGCCTCCACGCCACTGCAGACGTCGACTACGGCGGGGCGCACCCGCTTAATCGCGGCAGCGACATTGCCGGGAGTCAGGCCCCCGGCTAAGATTGCGCGCGGCAACACTGCGGCAACAGCTCGCGCACGGTCCCAATCGGCCTCGATCCCCGAGCCTCCGAAGCCAACGCAAGCTGCGTCAATCAGCACGGCGTCAGCGGGATAATGCACCGCAGCCTCAACGGCGAACCCCGGCTCCGTGCGAAAAGCCTTTATAACGCTGACGCCAGGAAGCCGCTGCTTCAGCCGCCGGCAGAACTCCGGCGGTTCGTCTCCGTGCAGCTGAACAGTGCTGATGCCGCTGGCTGCGGTAGCCGAGGCAATCTCTTCCACCGTGGCATTCACGAAAACTCCGACCGTCTCGATGCTGGCCGATATTGCGGCGATGATCGGACGGGCCTGCACGGGCGCGATATAGCGCGGGCTCGGCGGATAGAAATTAAAGCCCAGCATTGCCGCTCCGAGCTCAACTGCGAGCTGCGCATCGCCGGCATCGGTCAGGCCGCACACCTTGACCTTTACTTCCCCACTCTCAAACTCGCTGCTCCCTCGTGGCTGTGCGTTGGGGTTGAAGTCAGGCGCTTGCGGAAACGACTGCGCGATAAGGGTCTCGAGTTCCCGCGCGGGATCGGGGGCACGCATCAGCCGCTCACCCATGAGAAACGCGTTGTAGCCCAATTCGGCGAGCTGCCGCAGATCGGCGGCGGTGCGCAGCCCGCTCTCGCTGACCAGCATGCGGCCCGGTTGCGCGTAACGTGCCAGCGCGCGCGAGGTCGCGAGATCGACGGCAAGCGTAGCCAGGTTGCGATTGTTGACGCCGATGATGCGAGCACCGCAATCGATGGCGATTTGCATTTCGGATTCGTCATGCACTTCGACGAGCGTGTCCATGCCGAGTTCGTCCTCGGCCAGCCTGCGCAGAGCGACGATTTCAGCGGGGGCCAGCGAGGCAACGATGAGCAGCACGGCTTCTGCTCCGGCGGCTGCGGCTTCCAAGACTTGATGCGCGTCGACGATGAAGTCCTTGCGCAGCGCGGGGCAGGAGACTGCCGCGCAAACAGCGCGGAGATCAGCGAGCGACCCGGAAAAATAAATCGGCTCGGTGAGCACGGAAATGGCGGCTGCGCCGTGCGCCACGTAAAGCGATGCGAACTGCACTGGATCGGCGTCCGCACGAATCGCCCCCGCGCTCGGCGAACTGCGTTTGACCTCGGCGATGAGGTTGACCCGGCCCGGAGTGGCCAGGGCTTCGCGAAAGACGTGGCTCGGCCGTCCGGCACGCTCAGCGAAGGCCATGGCGCGCACATTGGAGCGCTCGGTGGCGCTTACGAGCGCCATCTCTGCGCGCTTCGCTTCGGTGATGGCGGCGAGGAAGCTGGTCATGGTACTCACGCCTTCTCTCCCGGAATGGCAGCCTTGGCCCCTTGCAGGAAGGCCTCGAGTTTGTCCGCCGCGGCGCCGGAGTCGATGGCTGCCGCGGCGCGCTCGGCACACTCCTTCAGGTTTTCAGCAGCTCCGCCAAGATAAAGCGCCGCCGCGCCGTTGACCACAATCAGGCGCCGCGCGACATCGTGGCGACGGCCAGCAAAGACCTCGCGGATGATGCGCGCACTGGCGGCGGCATCCTCCGCGCGCGCGCCCTCGAGCGACTCGGTGCGATAACCGAAGTCTTCTGGAACGATGTTGCGGGTGCGCTCCTGGCCGTCCCGCAGCTCCAGAACACGGGTCGGGCCGGCCAGCGTTACCTCGTCCAACCCGTCGCAGCCGTGCACCACCCAGGCGCGCTCGGCGCCAAGCGCGAGCAGCGCGCTGGCAATCATGGACATCAGCTTGGGATCGGAAACGCCCATCAGTTGACGGCGCGACCGCGCGGGGTTGCAGAGCGGGCCAATCAGGTTGAAGCAGGTGCGGACACCAAGCTCGCGGCGAATGCCGGCGACACGGGCCGACGCCGGATGATGCGCGGGAGCGAAGAGGAAGCAGAAACCGAGGGAATCGAAGAGTTGTTCGGAAATGGCGAGGGGGACCGGAATAGGTGCGCCCATGGCGGCAAGCACATCGGCGCTGCCGGTCTTGCTGGTGGCGGCGCGCGCTCCGTGCTTGGCGACCGGAACGCCTGCGGCAGCCGCGACGATGGCCGCCGCCGTAGATATGTTGAAGGCCTTGGCGCGGCTGGCCCCTGTCCCAGCGGTGTCCACGAAGCATGGGTGACGCGTGCGCAGCACGACCATGCGCGCTCGCATGGCTTCGGTCAGTCCGACGATTTCATCGACGCACTCGCCTTTTTTCGCCAGCGCAACCAGCACTGCGGCGATTTGTGCGTCGGTGGCCTGGCCGTCGAAGACGTAGCCGAGCAGTTCGGCTGCTTCCGGGCGCGTCAGGTCGTGTCCCGAGAAGATTTCTCCAAGCATGGCCCTGAGGCGGATGGCGGCGTCGGAGGAGGCTGATTGCAAGGGCGTGGAGCTGGGGTGAAGTCCCGGGTGTGAAGTAGTTGCGTTCATTGCTATATCCCGATGTGCGCCTGTTAAAAATGCGGCGCTGCCTGTAATTAAATTGAGTGGATCAGTTCAGAAAGTGCCTGAATTAGAGGCACACGACGGTGTAGGACCACCATCGGCAGGACCATCGCCAAGCGCGGGATGAAAAAAGAGGGCTCACAATAGGTTTTGAGTTTACCACAGTTGGAAAGGTTGCAAGGGATTTTTGCCCGATTCCAGTTGAACCTTGCGGCAGGAGGCGGCGAGAAATTCGTCGACAGTGTTGCTGGAAATCCCGGCGGCGGCAACAAGCCATAAACACCAACACTAGCCGCCGCCTACTTACTAGGTACGTCCCACAGCAATTTCCGGATCATCGGCCAAAGCAGCACGGGATCGTTAGATCAGAGGGCTCCTTTCAGAACGGGTTCAGAGGTAGAAGGGTTAAGGCTTGCGTTCGTATCGGCTGTGTGCCAGTCGCGGCAGGCTTCTGCTTCGCGCGCAACGCCCGCACAGCGGCCCACAATGACGAGGGCTGGCGACGGCAAAGGATCACGACCGGCGAGCCTGCCGATGTCAGTCCACAGCATCTGTTGATCGGGTCTGCCAACAGCCGAGATCACCATGCACGGTGTACGTGGTTCGACTCCGGCTTCGCGCAGTTGCCTGCTCAAGCGACGGTAGTCGCTGCCAGGCATGTAGACGGCGAGCGTGGAATTGGATGAGACGAGTTTGTCCCACTCCACGGCATCGGTACCATCGCCCCGGTGCGCGGTTGTGAAGACCACGCTCGATGCAAAGCGACGATCGGTGAGGGAAATTCCTGCGGCGGCGGCGCCGGCAATTGCGGACGTGACGCCGGGAACGATCTCGAATGCAATACCTGCATCGGCGAGCGCTTCGATTTCTTCGCCGGCGCGGCCAAGAATGCAGGGGTCGCCGCCCTTCAACCGGACGACTACCTCTGCGGTTGCGGCGCACGAAATCAGTAGCGAGTTGATTTCTGCTTGCGTAAGCAGCTTGCGCCCGCAACGCTTGCCGATGTCAATGATCTTCGCGGTCGGAGAAATCATTGCCAGAATTTCACTTGTGACCAGCGCGTCATGCAGCACGATATCTGCCTGATCGAGCAGACGTGCGGCGCGGAGCGTCAACAATTCAGGATCGCCGGGGCCTGCCCCGACCAGAAAAACCTTGCCCATAGCTGTTTCCTCCATCACGACGTTACCTCCCGCCATTCCGTTCGTACGCATCTCGACACGGAGGGCCTCTGCGGGCGAAGAACGCCGTGACCTCATGCCTCAGCCCTCGATTCCGTGCGGCGTGGTGGCCGTCGGAAGATCTCTCGGCACCGGTGCTGCGACGCCGCCGGCAAGGAATCCACGGATCTCGTCGTTGCTGTGTCGCGAGAAAAATTGACGCAGGTTCTCTTCCGGGTTGCGTCGCAGGTTATAGGCCGACAACAGGCGCGCAATCGCATCGGGGACCTCCGAAGCCAGACAGCGGTATCCGACTGCACGCGCGATCGACTGTTCGCGACCAACCGCGCCGCCTACGCAGAAGTAGTAGGCGTCCGCCATCCTGCCATTGATCTTGATCTTCTTGCCCTCCAGTCCAAGATCGGCGATCCAATGCTGGCCACAACTGTTAGGGCATCCGGTGATGTTTAGTTTCAACTGCTGATCAAAACCTGGGAGCCGTTCCTCCAACTCCTCGACAACCCAGCGGGCGAAGCCCTTGGTTTCGGTGATTGCCAGTTTGCAGAACTCGGTTCCCGTACAGGCAATCGCTCCACGCCAGAAGGGAGAGCCCTCGATGCGTAGTCCAATGGCTTCCAACTCGCGCGCCAACGCCGCGGCATCCTCGTTGGGAACATTGACGACGATCAGATTCTGCATGGCGGTGGTTCGCAACTCGCCTTTCGCAAATCGGTCTGTGAGGTCGGCTGCCAGCCGCAGTTGTTCGGCGCTGAGGCGGCCACGCAGCACGGCGGCTCCCACATAGGAATGCCCCGGCTCCCGCTGCGCATGAATGCCAACGTGATCGCGGAAGACGTCGCTCGGTGGATCTTCCGGTTCGGCGGGGTCCAGTTCGAAGCCGAGCCGCCGGTTAATCTCAGCCAGGAAGGTGTCGGCAGTCCACCCGTACTTTAGAAAGAGGAATTTCAATCGCGCCTGCTCGCGGCTTTCGCGGAGCTCGCCGGCGTCCCTGAAGATTTCCGCTATCGAGCGCACCACCGGCACCGCCTGCTGCAACCTGATGAAAGCGTTCAGCCTGACGGCGAGGTGCGGCTGGGTAGAAAGACCTCCGCCGATGCGCAACGAGAAACCATGCTCGTCGCGGTCGCCGCGCCTGCGGATAATGCCGGTCAGTCCGATGTCATTGATCTCGGGATAGGTGCACCAGGAGCGGCAGCCCGTGACAGAGATCTTGAACTTGCGCGGCAGATTGCGAAAATCCGAGTTGCCGACGAAAAAACGGTTCAGCTCAAGCACTACGGCCGACGCGTCGAATACTTCGTCGCCATCGACTCCCGCTAGCGGGCAGCCGGTGATGTTGCGCGTCACGTCGCCGCATGCTCCCAGCGTGTTGAGACCGGCGCGCCAGAGTTGCTCGATGACATCCGGCAGCTCCTCGATCCTTACCCAATGCAGCTGAATATTTTGCCGCACTGTGATGTCGGCCACTCCTCTGCCATATCGGGCCGACAAAGCAGCGATGGTGCGCGCCTGGTCACTCGACAGAAAGCCGTTAGGAATACGGATGCGAACCATAAAGAACGGCACCGCCATACCTTCGCCGCCCTTGCCGCCGATGGCGCCCGCTCCGTCACCCTGCGTGTAGATACCCCAGAAACGGAAGTAGGTCGAAAGCCATTCCGCCGGGATGGAACCGTGTCCCTGGCGGGCGAACTCGCGGATTTCGTCGAGCCGCTCCCATGGGTCCTTTTCGCGCTTCAGGCGCTCAACTTTCTGCGCCTTGGTTTCCTTCGACTGCTCTGCCATGATGTTGTCCCCAAAAACGCAAAGCCCACATGCCATTAACTTCTGGCGTGTGGGCTTTGCGAAACCTGATTTAGATTGCCGCTATGCCACGTTGTCTCCCGCGCCAGAGGGTGCTATCCCGCAACACATGCAACAACAGCACATGCAGGCCACCATTGGACGCGACTGACAACGGAACATCATCGCCTTAAACTTAGCCGAAATCGTGAGTGGAATCAACCTCGCGACCGTTCAACAACGCAAAAAAACGATCGTGAGACTCCCAATCAAGAAACGATTGGATTCAAGCTGCTGCTATCGCGTTGCCAGGGTATTTAAGGTCGTCACCGCACTGGACAAGGTAAGGCCGTTCCCGAATCTGATCTGGAACGTAGGTTTTGAAACAACCCACCCTATTCGTGCGGGTAGAAGTGAATCCAGTTGAACTGCAGGTAGCAGGTTTCTCCCTCAGCGAAGAGAGCCGATCGTCGGCTCTTCTGCACTCGCACTTCCGTCGTCCCAACCATGACGCGATAGTCGATAATGTCTCCGAGATAGGTCTTTCGCTTTATCAATCCGCGGACGCCATCCTGCTTGTAGAGGTCGATTTCCGAGGGCCTGCAAACCGGCGCCAGAGATGCGCGCCGACTCTTCCAGCGTCGGATCCATTCGCTCCAAGGCACCGGAAACCTGGATGAAGACGAACGGGAAAAGATACATGGTCTCGACTCGTCGCCCACAGAAAGTGACCAATAAGCTTAGCCGGCCTCTACTGCGTTACTTAGTCCTTTCAATTGTAGATGTACTGGCATGCCGCCGGAGAAGCATTCAGGAGTACACAGGATGCGAGGATTCTGGCCGACGAGTTTCTGTGTTCGCTCCATCGCCTCCTGGTAAGTACCGACCGGGATAAATCCCATGCCGCGCGCGTAACGTGGTGCTTTGGGCCCGACGATGAACACAGCCGAGCAGCGGGTGAGCGGCACACAGCCACCGGTGAGCATCGACATGGCGTGGAAGGGATGATAGGTATAGTAGTTCGAATACTTGTAAAGGTAACCGGGATCCGTGGAGATCTTCAAGGCTTCTTCCGAAGCGAGAAACTCAGGCGCCGTGCAGTGCTTCTGCAACGCCTCATAGGTTTCCTGATAGGACGGGAACCAATCGGCGTTGAACCATCCATCGCAAACGGACGCGGCAATAATCACGCCTCCCTCGCGGAATGCATGCCAGCATCGGGAGAGTTGTCCCCCTATGCCAAGACTCATCAGGATAGGGTTGGTGCCCATGCCGGGCCCATAGTGAAAATTGCGGGGAAGGCCCATGACCAGCACGTCGGCTGGTTCGGGCATGTCCACGGGGATGTTTGTCCTTTTGTCGGCAAGGGGCCAGGTGGCCTGTTCCACGGCGCTGAGTGCTCCTGCCTTTACGTCCAGCACCTGGGACTTCTGTCCCAAGACCGCATCTACCGCAAAGAACTTCTTGCCCATCCCCTTTTCCATCGCTTGGCCGATGGACCGGAACTGATGGCGCATGTGCGAGTGCGGGGATGCTCCCAGCCAATCGTTGCGGTGCATGGTGGAAGGGCAATGATGAGAAGCAATCGAGCGCCAACCCGAAAGCCCGGTGACTACCATCTTGTAACCGCCGCTATAGCCGCCGTAAGGATTGCCTGCGCAGTGGCCGATCACAATGGATAAATCGGCTTCGGCCATAAGCCGATTGCACTGGACGACATTCCCCATGCCATCCACTCCGAAGTTGCACAGGTCAGGAGCTTCCGCATCGTGGTTGATAAGTCGATCGGGCCAGAACCTATTGACGATGTCCTTTCCCAAATACCAGTACCATTCCTCGAGGGTATTCTTGCGATGAAGTCCGCCGCAGCAAAGCAGAGTGATATCCTCAATGCGCGTGCCCGCCTTGAGGAG
>Ga0181535_10002918_pt1 | contig 20292 bp, 12 predicted proteins | sample PEATcosm2014_Bin_44_FD_119774 | JGI IMG/M metagenome (GOLD analysis project Ga0181535, IMG submission 119774) | Peatland microbial communities from MTU Mesocosm Facility, Houghton, MI, USA - PEATcosm2014_Bin17_30_metaG | ecosystem: Environmental > Terrestrial > Soil > Wetlands > Peat | place... | reverse complement strand
GCGTTTTCAGACAGCATTCTGCTGGGCGGTATCGGCGGCAGCCTGCGCGTGCCGATTATCGGCGACAAGCTCAGCTTCGGCGCCAAGGGCCTGTACGGACCCGGAGTGGGCCGCTATGGTGACACGACGCTGGCTGATGTCACAGCCAACTCCTGGGGCGGACTTGGCCCCATCCACAACCTCTCCGGCTTGTTGACCGTCGAGGCCAATCCTACCCCGCGTCTTGCAATCTACCTGAATTATGGCGGCGATTTTGCCGGCCGCGCGGATTACTCAACTCCGACTTCCACAACGTTGGGTTCGCCGACAGCAACCTTCTGCCCAACAGGCTTCACGAAGGCCTCTCAATGCACGGCTTCCCCTACTGCTGCTCAGCTCGCTGCCGGCGGAGCCTGGGGCGGTCACTGGGCCACTCAAACTACGCAACAAGCGGTCGGGTACGGGTCGTACTACCCACAGTCCACCAGCAACTCGGGCTGCAATACCACAACGAACCCGGGTTACAACACCGGCAGTTCAACGGGCTTCTTGCCTGGCGGCTCCTGCGGCGCGCAAACACGCGACGTGCAAGAGATGACCGGCGGCTACTGGTATGACATCTACAAGGGCGATCGCGGCCGCCTGCGCCAGAGCATTCAGTACGGCTATGCGGTACGCGAGGGCTGGTCGACAGGAATTACAGGCCTCGGCGCCAAGGGCATCGACAATATGTTCTGGACTTCGTTCCGCTACTACTTGCCGTAATTGGCAGAATAGAATCCGGGGCATAACTCAAAAGGGCGGCTCCGCTAGGGAGCTGCCCTTCTTGTTTGAAATGGATTTTGGAGAATATCTACGGGGCGCGCGAATCTCTATGGAGCCTTCGGCTCGCCTGTCGAGACGAACGCGAGACCGAGGAATTCGTTGCCGGAGGCCAGCGCATCGCGCAGCCGCTCTGGATTCGGGCCGCTTCGCTCGACGGCTTCTTGAACGAGTTGCAACGCAGCTGCGGGCCTGGTATTCGACGGAAGGCGGAAAATCCACGGAACGTTGGTGGAGGTGAGCGCTTTGTCGTCGCTCAAGGCGAGCACTGGGACAAATGCCTTCAGAGCAAATTGCTCCGACAGGTGCGAAGCATTGCGATCCAACGCGATGATCGCGAGAGCGTGTTCTTCCCATAGTGCGTGCACCAGCTGGGTGGAAGCGGCGCCCCAGTTTTGGTCACTCGCAATGGGTAGGATCTCCCATGGCCGGCCGTTTTGAGCTTTCGCTGCAATCGCAGCTTGAATGGGAGGCGACGTTGCGATCCGGTCTGCTTGTGGTCCGAACAAAACGATGCGCAATGTACCCTGCGGCACATCGGGACGCGCTGGACCGGAGTAACTCACCTCACCTTCACCTACGCGCGCGTACGGTACAGGTTGCGCTTCGGCCGCTTGAGCCGGAGCCGGTTCTTTGTCCATCTTTGCCACCCGGTAGGTGATCGCGCCGTTGTGGACGGTACCGAGGAACAACGGCGCAGTGTTCTTCTGATTGGGATCGAAAACCATGTGCCCGGTCACGCCGTCGTATTCTTCGATATCCGCCAGCGCGTCGTGAATGCGCGCGCGATTCAGGCCTGCCTTGCATATCGAATCCAGCAGCATATTCATGGTGTCGTAGGCCATCGAAGCGAACTGCTCCGGCTTTTCGTGGAAGCGGTCCTCGAAGCGCTTGTTGAAATCCAACCAGCGCGGGTTATTGCGGGTGGGATCGTAGGGATACACAGCCTCGAAACCTTCGGCGGCATCGCCAGCCTCTTTCAGCAGCGTGTCGCCCAGGGTGCGATAGGCGCCAAAGACGCGCTGCTTCATCCCCGCGCCCCGCATCTGCTTCAGAATGGCCGCTGCCTCCAACTCATCTCCCACCAGAAAGACGGCGTCCGGGCGCGAGTTACGGATCACCCTCAGTTGCTTGGTGTAGTCCGTGTCACCGGGCTGAAAGATCTGCTCCATCACCACCGGATGGCCAAGCCGGCGCGAGGCATCGAGGAATTTGGGAAGGCCATAACGGCCGTATCGGCTGCTTGCCCTGAGAACCGCCACGCGCTTCAAGCCAAGCTCGGTATAGATGTGGCGAGCCAGCGTCAGATATTGTTGCCGGTCATCCTGCATGGAGCCGAAGTACCAGGGAATGGTGGTCTCGGGAACGGTGGGATCGCTGTTCGCCGAGCTTACGACCGAAAGCTCCGCGCGCAGAGCCACGCGCAGAGCGATGTGCGTCGACTCGGAGCTGATGGAGCCGAAGATCGCCCAGACGTTTTCGTCGTAGGCCATCTTGACAGCTTCATCCGAGGCCGAGCCCCAAATCGCCGGATCGGTGGGCCGGACATCGCCATAGACCGCCTTCGCCTGCCAGTTGTTGTAGTCATTGTGCGGCATCAGCTTGAAGGGCTTGCCACCATAGCCACCGTCGGCATTCGCCTCTTCCACCGCCAACTGCGCACCGTGCAGCATGCGCAATCCAAGAACCGATTCCGAATTCTGCTCGATCGGACCGAAGAAGCCGATGCGCACCTCGGTCACGTCCTTCGGTTCGGGAATATCGCGCGCCGCGCCGACGTAGATGTTGGGACGGGTGTAGTTGGTGTCATAAGGCTCGGCAAACTTGGCATAAGGCCGCATGTCGGCCGGTTCGCCCGCATAGGGCACAACCTCGCGATCGCGCGGCGGCCCCGGTGGATGCTTGCCGCATTCGCACACTCTCTTGGTCGCGTCCTTATTTGCATTTGCCGCAGGCGTTTGGCCCGCAACATTCGATGCAGCGAACGTGACCAAAATGCATACCCCGGCCCAAAAACATCCCTTGCGCATGGCGATTACTCCTTGCTGTCTTCTGCCTTATCCGTGCGGAACATCGCGATCGCTTCGATCTCCACCAGCAGTTCCGGCCTGCAGAGATGCGCCTGAATACCGGTGGACGCGGGCAGCGGATCGAGCCCCTGCTCCTTGAAAAACGCTGTGCGCCCTGCATTGAATACGTCGTAGTCGCGATCGATATCGCGGAGGTAGCAACTTGTGCGCACAATGTCGTGCCAAGTGGCGCCTTCGGCCTCAAGCAATCCTGTGATGTTGTCGAAGGTGCGCCGCAACTGGGCGGGAAAATCGCCGATGTGCACACTTACGCCGTGCTCATCGATCGACGCTGTACCCGATATCAGCAGGATGACGACCCCGCCGATATCGATCCGCATGCCGCGCGAGAACGAGCTTGGCTTGGCATAGGCGTAGGCCTCGTTGAGCACCCCGTGATTGGTGATGGCGCGCTTCTCGATCGGCGCGTGTGCGATGGCTTCCAGAATATCTGCGAATGCATTCATGATTGCTTGGTCTCCTATGTTCTTTATTCCTTTTGACGAATTCCGTGACTTAGACCCTTGGCGGTCGCGACCCATATGTCTTCGCCCTGAAAGTCGATCCCGAGAATGTAGTTGTGCGCCGGCGCGGTTGTCACGGCGACCGGCGTTACTTTGCCCGCAGCGTCGCGCACCGTCATCTGCGGCTTGCCGTCCTCCAACGACGGGGTGTAAACAGCCCAGTTCACGCCGTCGTAGTAGGCCAGCCCCTTGTCGGTGCAGAACCAGGCGCGAGTCGCGTCCACGCCTTTGACCTGATTGGTGAAGTTCGAGGGAAGTCCGCTGTCCTTCTTCAGAAAGTTGTGCCAGTACCGGCCGTCGTACCGGCTGTCACCGAAGTAAGTCGCCGCCCAAAGAATGTTTTCCACGTAGCTGACAGAGGTGACTATCTCGTGGATCAGGCCCTGATCCTTGAAGAGCACCATCTCGTTTTCACCGTCGGGATCGTCGTACCTGTCCCACTTTCCGGTCTTCTGATCTAGCTCGAGAACGCCGCTGCCCCATATTCCGTAGTACACCTTGGTGGGAGTGGCTGAAACCGCATACGTCCAAATCTCGCCCATGGGCGTGTTGCGCTCGTTGTAGAGCGACCACTGGTTGGTGCGCAAGTTCAGACGACAGGCGCCGGCGGCCGTGGCGATCCACACGTTCTCGTCTTCTATCGAGATGCCGTAGACCACATCGTTGCTCAGCCCGGAGTTTAGCTGCGTGAAGCTGTCGATGCGGCCGCCCGAGATGCGGCTTAGGCCACCCATGGTGCCGGCCCATACATCGCCGGTGCGCTTGTCCAGAGCCAGCGAGAGCACGGCGCGATGCGCTAATCCGTCGGCGGTGGTGTAGACCTTCCACGCACGATTCTCGTAGAGGGCCAGACCGTTGTCCGTCCCCGCCCAGATGCGGTCTCCATCCACCAGCACCGCAAACACGTGATCGTTAGGCAGACCGTTGGCGGTGGTGAAATTTTCAAAGCGGAAATGCGGCAGCCCCTGCGGCCCCTGCGGTGGGGCCACACGCGCTGCCGCGACCTTCGTGCTTGCACTGGAGGCGCCTGTCGGAGCGGGCATCGATGGCGACGATGCTGCCACTCTCGAGAGCGGAACCGCGAGGAGCGCGGCCGTACAGATTGCGAAAGCAGGAATTATTTTCATCGCGTCCTCAAATACTCGATCAGGTCGTTGAGTTCATCCTTGGCGAGGTCGTTGGTGCGGCCGTGTTTGTCGTCGGGGTTGAAGATTGTCCAAATCTCTTCCAGCGAGCGCGCCGAGCCGTCGTGAAGATATGGGGCGGTAAGCGCGATATTGGTCAACATTGGCGCCTTCAGAAGGCCCGTATTGTCGTTGGGCTTGCGCGTTCCTACGTCGACAATCTTCTGGTTCGTGCCCTTGGGCCCGCTGTGGCAATAGGAGCAGCGGTTGTATTCGGGAATCGGCTTCTTGAATTTGTCCACGGAACGGGCAAAGATGGCCTGGCCGCGCTCCTGCGCCGGCGTGAGTTCGCCGTTTGCCAGCCGCCAGCGATTGGGCCGAGGCGGAAGGCTGCGAATGTAGACGGCCAGATCGGCAAGAGTCAGATTGTCGTAGTTTTCGGAGCGCCAGAAATACTTTTCTGTCCGTGGTCCGCACTCGGTGGGGATGTCGGGATTTGTGCCCGTCCACTTGTAGGGCTCGGTATCCTTGATGCCCTCGAGTAATTTGTTGTCCACAGTGTTACGTCCAAAGCCGTCCGGTTCCAGGTTCCATTGAAGGCCGTCGAAGGTGGAATCGATGTGGCAACTGGAGCAACTGATCTGCCCTTGAAACGAATAGCGCGCGGTGTAGAAGGTCTGCTCCCCGCGGCGCAGCGCAGTGATTGTCTTCGGTCCGGCCAGTGTAATGGTGGACGCCGCGCGGTTGGTGCGCGTGTCGATCACGCTGATCGTGTCGTCAAGCCGGTTGGCCACAAACAGCCGTCGCCCATCGCGCGTCAGCGTGAGACCCCGCGGATTGAGTCCCACCGGAATCCGCGCGACCACGTAGTTTGCGCTGGCGGAGAGGTCCTGCGTGTACGGGCCAGGATGCACGCGGATGAACCGCAGCAGCCGCCGCACCTCCACCACCGTCACAACCTCCGAGCCGCCGATGGTGACGTAAATGCGCGATTTGTCCGGAGCAATTGCCACGCCAAACGGCTGCGAAGTGTAACGCTCCAACTCGTCCAGCGGCAATTCGACGGGAGCTTTCCCCACGTCCGCGCCAAACAACTCGAGAGAATAGGTGAAGGCCCCGCCGTGTTCAATATGCGCCAACGGAATAAGATTTTTCGGGTGGTACTCCGCCGCCACTCCCAGGCGTCCGTCCGCGGAGAACGCCACGTGAAAGACTCCGGCAATCTCGTGCAACGGAATACGATCCACCACCACGGCTCGCGCAACATCGATCACCGTGATCTCCGACTCCGGGGGGATTCGATTCTCCACCCCAGTCCCGCGCGTCAGCGTGTTCGGATACACATGCGTTGCGTAAATTCTTGTTCCATCCGGAGAGAGCGCCAAGTAACTCGACCCACGCCCGGCCAGCAGCCGCTTCTCTTCCGCGCCGGTCTGCGCATCCAGCACCGCCAGGTCGTTTGAAATCCTATTGGCAACAAACAGGTGCTTGCCCTGCCGGTCCTCCACAACGCTCGAAGGCTCCGCGCCCACCGGCCACGTCGCCACGACCGCAAGCGTCTTTGTATCGATCACCAACAGCGTGTCGTCCCATGAGTTGGTCACGAATAGCCGCGCGCCGTCAGTCGAAAGCGAAATCCCGCGCGGCACTCGCCCGACCGCGATGTTCTTGATGACTGCATAGCTGACCGCATCCAGCACACGCACCTCTTCGCTCTGCTGGCACAGAACGTAAAGCCGCGAGCCATCGGGCGAAAGCAGAACCTCGAGCGGTGAAGCGTAAGCCTCTGACGAATCCGCATCCGGCTGGGCGGCTGCGCGAACAGGCCGACTGGTCAACGGTGCTACCGAAGCTGTCGCTACGGCCAAGGCCACCAGCATCGCACCAACTCCAAACCGTATTCGGATCTGATTGCGCCGGCTCATTTCGGCTCCGCTCCCGTTGGTTCCTGAACCCTGAGCACGCGATCCACGCTGAGCTTTTCCTGCGTCTGCTCGCGCCCGCTTGGCCAGTGGACAATCAGCTTGTCGACGGTCGTCGCCGCGCCCAGTCCGAAGTGCAAGCGCCCATCGTTCTGCGAAAGATAACCCGAGCCTGCTACACGCTCCGCCGTCTGCCGCTTGCCCGCCGCATAGACTTCAACCCGCGCGCCAATCCCGTCCCGATTGCTCTTTGTGCCCACCAGTTTGATCTCGATCCAGTGCCCCGTATTGGTTGAAACATTGTGCAGCAGCGTTCCCTTCGCGCCCAGGTTCACCAGGAATGCGTCGACTTTGCCATCGTTGTCGTAATCGGCGAAACACGCGCCACGCGCTGTGGTGCGCTCACTCAGCACCGGCCCGGCATCGCGCGAAACGTCGGCGAACTTGTCGTTGCCAAGCCCGCGAAAAAGCGTGTGCTCCTGCGGAATCAGATGAATCAACCCGCCGTGGAAGATAAGGATGTCGAGCAGCCCATCGTTGTCGAAGTCGTAGACACCGGTACCCCAGCTCACGTATTGGGCGTTGGCTTGCGAGACACCGTTGCTTGCGCCGATGTCGTCGAAGCCTAGCTGGCCGGAGTTCGACCCCACTGACGAGGACCTGTCAGCAGGGACCCCCGTGTTCGATCCCACTGACGAAGACTTGTCAGCGGGGATCGAGGTGTTGCGCAGGAACCGGTTGTAATGACCATCGGTGACCCACAGATCAAGCACTCCCCTGCCCTCGAAATCGGCGAATACCGGACCCATCGAAGAGGTCGATTCGCCGTTTTGCCCGAATGCCGTGCCCGTATCGTTCCCGATTTCTTCAAAGGTTCCGTCGTGTTTGTTGTGAAACAAAAAATTCTCGGTGCGATCGTTGGCCACGTAGATGTCGTCCCAGCCATCGTTGTCGAAATCCGCCGCTGTGACTCCCATGGTGCGACCGACGTAGGCGCCGATGCCCGACTTCTCCGTCACATCGGTAAACGTACCGTCGCAGTTGTTATGGAAGAGCTTGTTGGTCTCGCCTTCGTAATCGAGTGGCCCCGGGTAATTGGTCGGCGCATAGAAGGCCCGATAGTTGGGATCGAATTTGACGTAGCGGCCAACGAAGAGATCGAGGCAGCCGTCCTTGTCGTAGTCCAACCACGTTGAACTGATAGCCCATCCGTCGACCTTGATGCCGGCCTTTGCGGTGACGTCGGTGAAATGGCCGTTGCCGTCATTGTGGTAGAGGATTGTTTTGCCATAGCCGGTCACGAGCAGATCGACATGCCCGTCGTTGTCGTAGTCGGCCGCGGTCATGGCCATGCCGTACATGTCGGGATTGAAACCGGCTTTATCCGTCACATCGGTGAAGTGGCCGTTGCCCTCGTTGCGATAGAGATGATTGTGAGGCGCCGGATTCGGCTTGACCTTGAGTGGATGCGGGTGCATTGAGTCGTCGAGCGGGCGGCCGTTGACGACGTAGAGCGAGGGCAGGCCGGAGTTGTTGTAGTCGAACCAGACGCAACCTGCGCCGGTGCCTTCGAGGAGCGATCCGAGTTGGGCCGATCCGAAGCTGTGAACATAATCGATGCCGGACGGGTCGGTAGCGTCTTCAAAACGAATGACCGGCGCTTGTGGGGTGATCGGTATTTGTGCGGGGACTTGAGTTGCGGGCGCGCTTTGGGCTGCTGGCTGAGCCTGTGCGCGCAATGCGATGGGCGCTGCGATCGATCCCGAAGCTATTCCTACAAAAGCGCAAAGCAAAGCTATGCGATTCATCTTCAGCGGCCTCCTGCGGAATGTGGCGCCGCTTGTGGCTGATGGGTTGCGGTCAAGTCAACGGGTGTGGTGGTACGCAACAGCACAGTGGGGATGCGATTCTCCGAAGCGCGTTCCGGGCCGGTGTGGCAGCCGACGCAGATGCGCTGCTCCCCGCCGCGCGCCCAGAACCAACCGTGTTCCTGACGCAAGACAGCGCCGTGCGCATCGAGAAGGGCGAAGCGGATGGGACGGTCGCCGGGTACCTGTACGAAATAGGAGCCATCCTGTTCTACAGGCGCCGTTCCGAGCGTAGTGGCATGGCCATTGGCGTCTTCGGTCTCGAGGCGCACGGAAACCGGAGTGCCTTTCAGAGTTCCGTCGCGCGAAAGGCGCGCATCGAGAGCCAGCAGATTTGCGTAGTCCCAGGGATGAAGGCCCGATGGATGACGCTTTGGCTTGTCGTGCGGAGCAACGAGTACCGGTTCGACAAGATCATTCGAGGATTCGGCGAGGACGGATTGCATCGTTACGGCGCCGGGCTTCCACAGCTTGATTGCATAATGCTTTTCCGACGCGGCCCGCGCGCTTATGAGCCATGCGTGCGATTCGGTCTCGGCGATCGCGCCGGTGAATTCGGCTCGCGGCGAGAGAATGCGCTCTTCGTGCGCGAGGGGTGAAGTGAATCGCGCCAGCGAGGAGCCATGGGTGAAGATGACGTCGCCAGAAGCTAATTGCTTTCCGCCCCAGCGGGCTGCGCCATGATCGCAGCGGTACGACTCCACGCCTGATCCGTCGGAGTAGACGAGGAACAATTCCGGGATAGCGCCGGAACCCAGCGGAAACCCGGATTCAAACAGGATGCGGCCGTCGGCCAATACGTCGGTTGGAATTGAACTGGCGTTTGCGTAGGTCAGGGGCAGGACTTGCTGGTTCGCGGGCTGGGCGAAAGCAGGAGTCGGATCGAGCGAGGCTGAATTCAATTGAAAGCCGTTCGGAGTGCGTTGAGCATAAACGAATCGCGAACCGGGCAGATAGAGTGGGCGGATTGTGTCGGCTGTTCCCGACGTGAGTTGCCGTGTAGATCGATCGGTAAGCGCGAGTTCCCATACCCGCCAGGGATCGCTTGCATTCCTTTTGCCCGCGAACAGGACGCTCTTGCCGTCGAAGGAGACATTGGCATCGGCGGTCTCCGCAAAGCCGGCAACGAGCGGCTCGGCCTTGCCTCCATGTACCAATAACAACTGCGCGCCGCGGGGAAAACGCTCCAGCCCCCGCAACGCTGCGAGGGGTTCGTAAGCAGGGGCCGCAGTAACGATGAAGTCCGCGCCGGTCTTGTCCGCACGGTCAGGACCAAATCCGCATAGGAGGAAAAGCATCGTAAAGGAGACTGAAATTTGAAATGCCGCGGCCCGGGATCTCATCCAACTGCCTCCATCGGCCGGACGTCGGCGGCCCTGCGGAGTGCATTGCCGCGCAACGCGATGTAGGGCTCGAGTGAAGCCATGGTGTCGTCGAATCCGGCGAAGTCGAGGGACTGCTCTCCGTCGCTCCAGGCCTTGTCGGGATTGGGGTGAACCTCGATTAGCAGGCCGTCGGCGCCAGCGACTACTGCAATGCGGGCCAGCGCCGGTACCAAGTCGCGATGCCCAGCAGCGTGGCTTGGATCGGCGATGACGGGAAGATGCGAGATGTGCTTCAAGAGAGCAATTGCCGTGACATCGAATGTGTTACGAGTTGCCGTTTCGAAGGTGCGGATGCCGCGCTCGCAGAGAATGATGTTGGGATTTCCGTTGTCGAGAATGACCTGGGCCGAACGAAGCAAATCAGCGACCGTTGCCACCATGCCGCGCTTCAGCAGGATCGGACGGCCCGATCTCGCCGCGGCTTCGAGCAGCGTGTAATTCTCCATGCTGCGCGAGCCGATTTGGAGGATGTCGGCATACTCGGCAACCAACGGCACGTCAGATTCCGACATCACCTCGGTCACGATCGCGAGGCCAGTCGCTGCACGGGCGCGGTCCAGCAGCTTGAGGCCTTCGAGGCCGTGACCTTGAAATGCGTAGGGAGAACTGCGGGGTTTAAAAGCGCCGCCGCGAAGGATTTGAGCACCCGCGTCACGAACGTTCAATGCGGTGTCCATCAGCTGGGCTTCGGTCTCGACCGAGCAAGGCCCTGCCATGGTGATGAAATCGTCCCCACCGACTTCGAAATCCCTTACCGGCACAACTGTTTGGCTGTGCTGCGGACTCTTCAGGACATCAGGGGTTTCGGCAAATCGAGCTTGCCAACTTTCGCGCACCCGCGCGCTCCAGTCCGCCTCCACTAATTGGGGAAGCGTCAGACTACCGCGGTCGTTCATCGCGCGCCTCCATCCAAGGGTGGAGATGCGGTGTGTGTTGCGTGCCGCACCTGTCACTGCGTTTTTAGCGGCGGAATAAACATTTGTCTGTGATGGATGAACTTGACTTGGTGGGGTCTAGATTGAAATTGCCAACGGCGGCGGACGGTAGCCAAATGCAGCATCGACGATAGCCGCGATGGCAAGGGCAACCTCATCTTCAAAGGGCCGCGCGACAATCTGAACGCCGACTGGCAGGCCCTCGGGCGAGCGGCCTACTGGAACCACAGCTGCCGGCGCGGCAAGCGTGTTGAACCACTGCGTGTGGCGCACTGCGTCCAAATATTCGAGAGGCCGGCCTTCGATGGTCCAATTGCGTTCGCCATGGCGGAATGCAGGGATGCTGGCTACCGGACAGAGCAGGACTGGGTACGCGGAAATTTCTTCGAGGGTTTTCGCGCGGAGCAGGTCGAGTTCAGCCCAGGCGTTGAGCAACTCCGTCGCTGTCAATGGTGGAAGAGACTCGGCGATTTGAAGGAACTCGGCAAAAATCGGACTGAGTTGGTTGCGCTTGCCGGCAATTGTCGGCCCGTAGAACATGGCTCCGCATTGCACAAAGAACTTCGACCAGAGTTTGCGTAGTTGCTCGAGGGTGCGAGGCCGAAAAGGTTCGACGTGGAAGCCGGCTTCGCGCAAAGCCTGAGCCGCGGAATTCACGGCGGCGCCGGTCTCCGGCGTCACGGGAACTAGACCGTCGTCTTCAAAGAATCCGACGGTTTGTGCGCGTAGGTCTTCGAGCTTTGTCGTGCGCAATTCGATGGACGGGCTGATTGGGTCGTGGGGATCCTGGCCACAGAGTGTGCGGAACGCCAAGGTGACATCTTGGATGGTTCGCGCCATCGGACCGATTGCGCCAAGAACAGCAAATGGCCCTACGCACGGAGGCAGATGCCCGGCGCCTGGAATGCGGCCCGGTGTGGGTTTCAGCGAGCAGATTCCTGTGAAGTGCGCGGGCACACGGACCGAGCCGCCGCTGTCCGAGCCAAGTCCCAACGCGGACATTCCCGCAGAAATGGCAGCTGATTCTCCTCCGCTGGAGCCGCCTGGCGTGCGCTCGAGATCCCACGGGTTCGACGTGCGCCCGTGGAGCAGGTTGTCGGTCTCGTAGGCCATCAGAAACTCGGGGCAATTGGTTGTGCCGAGAATCAGTGCTCCCGCGGCGCGCAGGCGATTGACCACGACCGCGTCCTCGCGCGGCACGTTGCCTTTGTTGAGCAGACTACCGATTTCGCACTTATAGCCCGCGGTGGCGATCGACGACTTTACCGTGACGGGCAGCCCGTGCAATGGACCGCTGCGATCTTTCGAAGCGCCGAGTCGTCGAGCTTGATTGCGGACACGCTCTGCGTCGAAGTCGGCGAAGGCATTGAGTTGCGGGTTGAGGCGCTCGATCTGTGCGATGTGCGCCTCAGCCAACTCGAGAATGGAAATATCGCCGGCACGCAGCAGTTTGAGATGCTGCACTGCCGGCTGCAGCACGATGTCGGTCATGGTTTGACGGCCGGAATTGCCGGCGATGCGTCGACTGCGGGTGTGGACGGCAGGGCCTGATAATTGAACCGGTACGAACGCACGGGGTCGCCCGAATCGAAACGATCATTCCACTTCAGCTGATACTCGAACACGTCCGCGTCGTCCGGAAACTTTTCGTTCGGGGGATAAGGGTATTGGCTCATGTGATGGAACGGCAGTTGCGCTACGGTGAACGGCGACGCGTCCCACCAATCCATATCTTTGACGTAGCCATTTGCGTAAAAGAAGTAATCGCGTTTCCAATGTGCGTGGAGAGGCGGCAACTTCGTCGCGTCGAACTCCGTTGCGATTTCTTCGCCGCTGCCGAAGATGGCATAGCGATCGTCGATCCCTTTGACGAGCGCGGTCACGTCGCCGAAGTGAGTGTAATTACCGCGCTGGTGCTGGAATGGGCCGGTGAGGCTGACGCGGTCGTAATCGTAATCGAGATCGCCGGGGCTTGCCCCCTCAATCTGCGTCGGGTAGCCGCGGAAATGTTCGGTTGCGTGGGACAGTGGGATTTCCGTGGTGCGCGATTCAGCTTCAGGAGCATTGTCGATGAGTACCTGGTCCCAGTAGATTTCGAGATTCGTGACGAGGCGGATGCGGCGTGTGGCCGCTGGCAGTTTGCCGGTCAGATCAACCACGATGGTGCGCTCCTGCCCTGCAGGAAATCCTGCTTCGCCTGGAATGCGTTGCCAGCTTCCGTTTGGAAGTTGAACTTCGACATACGGTGAGATCGGCTTCACACCCGCTTGCCATGCGGCGTAGAGCGAGGTCGCGCTGAAGTAGTTCACGTAGCCGGTCATCAAAAGCTTCAGCGGGACCGCTGTGTCGACGTGACCGAGGTCGAGGGTCAGATTGTGCAGGTTGGCAAAGCCGTCGTAGGGCTGCGGCGTGAACCCGCTGGCAAATTGATGATCGCGCCGACTCAACGCGTCGAGAACATCGCGGCCGTTTCCGTCCCATGCAGCAACGGGCAGGTGCGCGCCTTGCGATGCGACCACGCGCCCTGAGGCAAACGGCGGATCGTCGAGGAAGCGCTCGTCGGGATTGACTTCGACGTTGTCGGGGTGATCGACGGCAACGAGGCGCAATTGGTCGATGTAATTCACTTCTTCCATCGGTTCGATGAAGCGCAGGCTCAGCTTCCCATTGACCGATGCGAGCCGGTCGCCGTCCACCTTGATCCATTCGCCGGGATTCGGAATGTTGCGACGCGTGGGAGTGAACCAGTGGCCCACGACACCGGCACCAATTACGTCGGTGACCATTCTGTATTTGTGGCCATCCCAGGCAAACAGAACCGGGCAGGAGCTACCGCGGCGATCGGCCTCTTTCATCGCGATCACCTGCGCGTGGGGCAGATCGATCTCGTCCTGAAGCACTCCGGTGGGCCAAAGAATTCTGAGCAGATCGATATTCTCCGCTTTGCCAAGGCCGACGAGAATCTGCGGGGCTGACTGGGTCTGATAGCCGGACGCCCCGGCCAATTCCCACTTCTGCCATTGGCCGTCGGCGAAGATCTCTACCTTGGCGCCGATTGCGGTCTTGTTGTCGGCATAGCCGGTGAGGTCAATCCGCACGAAGTGATTCTTGTTCGCGCCAATGTTGCGAAGCAAGACGGGCGGCGCGTTTAGTTGGGTCACGAGCAGACCCGGGGCCCCGTCGCCATTAATGTCGGCAGCGATGAGGCCGCGCGGCGCAGTCAGCTTGATTGCGTCGAGCCCGAGAGCGTGGCTCACGTCTTCGAAGCTGCCATCGCCACGATTGCGGAAGACGCGTATTTGCTTGCCGGAGGCTTTTTCGAGAATCGCTGCGAGGTCAACCCAGCCGTCGTTATCAATATCGATGGGAGTCACTCCCCAACCGCGGAGTGCGTCGTGAAGGGGGAGATCGACACGCTCGAAACGGCGGCCGGTATCGTCTGGGGCGGCAACATTGCGCCATAACGTGAGCCCCGGCGCGCTCGCGTGGGTGACGGCGATATCCATCCAGCCATCCTTGTTGTAGTCGAGGACGGCGATTCCTTCGGTCGGCGGCAACTTCTCGTCATACAGCGGCTGGGTAGGATACTTCCCTTCGCGTGGGTTCACGAACAGGACCGGAGCAGCGCCATCGCCCGTGACTGCGAGGTCGACGGCTCGGTCGTTGTTGAAGTCGGTCAGGATGGCGGCCGCCGTTTTGCCTTGGCCACCTAAGCCTGTTGGATCGGTCCATTCGGTAAAGGTCTTGTTGCCATTGTTGCGCCACAGCACATTGGGCGCGTCTCCGGTTTTCAACGGTTCGCCAGTGAGAAGCAGGTCGAGATCCCCGTCATGGTCGTAGTCGACGAACGTGATGCCGCTGGGATGATTGCGCGGCGCGAGGCCGGCTTCGGCTGTCACATCCTGAAACTTGCCTTTGCCTAGATTGCGGAAGAGCAGGATTTTGTCATCGAGTGCCACGGCGAGATCGTTCAGGGCGTCGCCGTCGTAATCGCCAACCGCGCAGGCGACGGCATGTCCCGAAGCCTTCAGACCCGCTGCCGCGGCGTCTACATCTTCAAAAGCGCCGTCAGCGCGGCGATGGAGCACGCGGATGGCCTGCGGACCCGACTGCAACAGCACTAGATCCATTTGGCTGGAGCCAGTGACATCCATCATGCAGGCGCCGCCGGTTTCTGTGCCATTGCTTTCGTTCGCGACCATGGGTTGCAACTCGAGGTGCACGGGGATCATACTCTGCTCACGGGCCTGCGGTTCTTCGACCGGGGTGACCGTGGAATAGTGCCCCTGCTCGCCGTATGCCAGTCCGATGGCGGCAGAGATCTTGGTGCTGGTGAGGTGTTGAAAGACTTTGAAGTGCTCCTTGGCTTCGGGTGTATGACCGGTGCGCTGGAGTGCGCGCGCCATTGCAAATTCAGACGAAGCGTGCAGGGGCGTGATGGCGAGGGCTTGTTTGAGAATTTCGATTTCCTTGTCGAACTGCTTCAGCTCGCCATAGCAGACGCCTTCGAAATAGTACGAGTCCGCGTCCCTCGGATCGAACTTGACGGCTTGCTGAAAGCTGGCAAGCGCCGCGTCGATCTCGTTGTCGGCGTGCTGCGCAAGACCGAGGTTGTACCAAGCCTGCGAATTGCTTGGATCGAGCACAAGCGCCGCCTTGAATACCTTCTTCGCGTCGTCGAGCTTTTGTAGCGTCATCAAGGCGATGCCCTCGTTGATGGCTGCCTGCGCCAGTTTTGGGTCGCGCTTGAAAGCGTCGGCGAAGCTAGTGGCTGCGCGGTCGGTGAATTGCTGGCCCATGAGGGCGACGCCCTTGTTGTTCAGGCGAATCGCTTGCGGGTCGAAGCGGGTTTCGGCCACCGAAACCGCGCCAACCGCAGCGACCAGGACCATGGCTGCGAGCCTGCTTATTTGGATATGTATCTTCTGCAATATTCTTCTCCGAGGCTCCGACGGGTTGGGCTTTCGCAGCCTCATGGTTTACCAGAACCATCCAGTGTATGCGAGCTAGCGCTTCGTTCGCGCTTGGCTGAGTGACCGGGTCTTCGGTCTTGCAAGGGTATCCGGGAGATGCGCGAGCAATCGCCAATTTATACTTTGCTTGTGATCCCTTCGCTGGATGCCATCGATTGGCACATCTTTTTGGGGCGGCCTCACTTGGTTCAGCCCACATCTCAAATGATCGATGGCCTTCGGGAAGAGCGCGTTCTTGTGACGGGCGCGGGCGGGTCCATTGGGTCTGCGCTTGCGTTGCGATTGGCTGGGATCGCGCCGAAACGGCTCGTTTTGCTTGAATCGTCCGAGAGTGCTCTGTTCGCGCTCCAGAGTGCGTTGGCCGAGGCAGCGCCGCAGCAATTTCCTCAGTGCATTCTCGGCAGAGTCCTCGATTCCAATCTGGTCAAGGAAGTTTTCGAGAACCACGCGCCGAGCATTGTTTTTCACGCGGCCGCATTCAAGCATGTGCCGCTTCTCGAGGAGCACCCCCTTGCGGCGATCGAAAACAATGTCTTCGGCACCCAAGCGATCGTGGCGACCGCGGTAGCGCACGGAGCGCGTGTCGTACTGCTTTCGACAGACAAGACTGTTGAACCGGCGTCAATCATGGGTGCTACGAAGCGAGTTGCCGAGTGCATTGTCTTTGGAGCCGGTGGCACGGTGTTACGGCTTGGCAATGTGCTCGCATCGAGCAACAGCGTTGCTGAATTATTCGCGCAGCAAGTTGCCTCCGGAGGTCCGCTCACGATCACCGACCCCGCGGCGCGCCGCTATTTTCTCACGATTAAGGAAGCCGTGGACCTGTTGATTGCTGCGTCCGCGGAGGCGGATCGGCCTGTACTGCTTGCACCGGATCTGCGGTCGCCGCAATACATCACAGATTTGGCGCAATTCATGGCCCGAGTACTTGCTCCTGGGCGGGATGTTTCGATCGAATTCACCGAGCCTCGACCGGGGGACAAGGAACTGGAAAAGCTTTGGTCGCCGGACGAAACTGCGATACCAGCAATGGCACAGGGTCTGTTGTCGGTCCAATCGAATTTGATGACCGCAGCGGCATTGGATTGTGGGCTCGATGCCCTCCTGCAAGCCGTGCATGCGCGCGATCTGCCTGCAGCCATTGGCTGCCTGCGGTCCCTGGTCCCCGATTTCACTCCGAGTAGCGCTTTACTGGCTCTTGCACAGCGAAGCGCATCGCGAGTGGCCCCATGAGCGAATCGACGAAGCGCCGACGCATCGGTGTGGTCACCACGTCCCGCGCCGACTATAGCCATCTCTACTGGCCGCTGCGCGAGCTTCAGGCGCGACCGGAAATCGAATTAGGAGTTTTTGCGCTGGGGCCGCATCTCTCGCCGGAATTCGGAACCACGGTTCAGGAGATCGAACGGGATGGATTCCCTCTTCAAGCGCGGATCGAATGCCTGCTCAGTTCGGATACCGATACGGGCATGGCGAAGACGATTGGTCTCGCGATTTTGAGCCTGGCGGACGCTCTGACGGCGTGGAGACCGGATCTCTTGCTGCTGATTGCCGACCGCTACGAAATGCTGGCTCCGGCTGCGACGGCTTTAGCGATGCGTATTCCCATCGCTCATATCGAAGGCGGCGAAGTGAGCCAGGGCGCCATCGATGACCAGGTGCGCAATGCCCTGACGAAGATGGCCCACGTGCATTTCACGTCGACTGAAACTGCGCGGCGCCGCGTGATCGCCATGGGGGAAGAGTCGTGGCGTATTCATCGCGCCGGTGCGCCTTCGCTCGATCATTTGTGCCGGTCGAAACTGCTCGATCGCAGGTCGCTTGAGGAGCGCCTTGGGGTGCAATTCACTTCGCCGTCGCTGATCGCGGCCTGGCACCCAGTCACGATTCTGCGCGATACCAATGTGGAAGCCGATTCCCTGTTTGCCGCGCTTGTTCAACATCGAGGACAGATTCTGTTCGTCTATCCCAATGCGGATGCAGGGAGTCATGCACTGATCGAGAGCACGCGCGCTTTGGCGGAGACGCGTGCGGAGACTCATATTTTCGTCAATCTGGATGCTGTAACGTATTGGAGTTTGCTTGGCCAAGTGGATGGCATGGTCGGCAACTCATCGAGCGGAATTATGGAGGCGGCTTCGTTCGCACTGCCCGTGGTGAATGTGGGCATGCGCCAACAGGGACGTGAACGTGCGCGCAACATCATCGATGCACCCGCCGAGACGAGTGCGATTTGCGCGGCTTTAACTGAGGCGCTGGATCCCGCATTTCGGACGGGGCTGCGTGGGATGTCCAATCCCTATGGGGACGGCACGGCCGCCGTCAGGATCGCCAATGTTCTTGCGACTGTCCCACTGGAGGGTTTACTAATCAAGCAGCCTGCTCCTATTCCCGACTGCCCGGAGTGCGCATGACGATCCGTATTCCGCTCTCCGCACCGGACATTAGAGACGCGGAGATCGACGCCGTGACGGCGGTGCTTCGCACGGACCGGTTGAGCCTAGGGCCGGAACTCGAGGCGTTTGAGCAGGCTGTTGCCGCTTATCACTCGATTCCCGATGCGGTTGCGGTCAGTTCGGGCACGGCGGGACTGCATTTGGCCCTGCTTGCTCTTGGCGTAGGTGAAGGCGCCGAGGTTATCGTGCCTTCCTTTGCTTTTGTTGCGGTGGCGAACGCGGTGGTTCAGGTGCGCGCGACGCCAGTGTTTGTGGACATTGACCCTGTCACCCTCAACCTTGACCCGGCGCTCGTCGAAGAGGCGATTACTCCGCGGACGCGCGCAATTCTAGTTGTGCACACCTTCGGCGTCCCAGCGGAAATGGGTCGGCTTCAGGAAATCGCTCGTCGTCACAATCTGGCGCTCATTGAGGACGCTTGCGAGGCGATTGGAGCCGAATACGATTCGCGCAAAGCGGGCAGCTTCGGGGACCTGGCGGTGCTTGGCTTCTATCCCAATAAGCAGATCACGACTGGGGAAGGCGGCTGTGTGCTGGTCCGCAATCCGGAGTTGGCCGATCGCCTGCGCAGTCTTCGCAACCAGGGACGGGCCTCGAAGCACCGGGACGACGACGTCAAAGAGTTTGAGAAGGGGGATCTTGTAGCAAGCTGGTTTGAACATGCTGAAATAGGCTACAACTATCGTCTGTCTGAGCTGGCGGCGGCGCTGGGGCGCGTGCAGCTTGGCCGGATCGATGAGATTCTCGCGATGCGTCGAGCCGCTGCCGAGCGCTACCAATCGCTCCTTGAAACAATTTCCGATCTGGAACTGCCGCCCCTCGCGCTGCCGCGGCGTTCTATTAGCTGGTTCGTTTATGTTGTTCGGCTGCCCGACGGTCCAGCCGACGCAACGGGGGATTCCAGCTTCCGGGATCGGGTGCAGGTTCAGCTCGCGCGGCGCGGCATCGCAACGGGCCGGTATTTCGCCCCCATTCACCAGCAACCCGCGTGGTACGGTCACCCCAGCGCCGTGGCCGCCAAGGTCCCAATTACCGAGACGATCGCTCGGCGCACACTGGCTCTACCCTTCTTCAACCGGATCATGCCGGCTCAGCAGGAAGAGGTAGCCGCCGCACTTAGTTTGACAATCCAGGAATGTAAACGTTATTAACTCTCGCTCGACCAAACCTTGGGACAAGTTATATGCGTAGCTTTCTAGATCCTGCCTGACCTTCAAAGTTTTTGGTAATTACAGCAAACTAATTTTTGAGGCGTAGCATCTCAAGCAAGGTACATCAATTTTATCGGAATTATCGGGATGATCCTTGACACGGGACGCAAAGCAGCGCACGATCAAGCCAAGTCGGTATTCCGGTTCTGCAAGATTCACAACAGGAAATGCTGTAGCGGAATGGGAATGCAAAGTTCCGCATTGGCTTCAGGCTACCCGAGTCCACAAACTCACAATCATCCCTCGTTGAGAGCAGGCATATGGTAGTCAAAACACAAAGCAAAGGCCGCGGAGTTACCGGCTTGAACGTGGGCAGCAGTAACGTTCAGCGCTATTTTCCGCGAGGCGTTTCGTTTGTCGAACTGCAGCTGGATCATCTGCAGATCCAATGTGATCTGTCGCCCGATTTCTGGCAGGATCAACCGGAGATCTTCGATCCTCGGCTTTGCGCATGGCTTGAATCCAAGCACCTGAGTACGAGCCCCAGTCGGGGCCCCATTCCCTTGGCGATGATTCCATCGGGCAAAAATTCATTCCGGATTCGACTCGTGCCTCCAGGCGTTCAAGCAACGCCAAGCACGCACGCGAAGGGAAAGTTGCACCCGCAACCGGCGGCATAGCGATCGCAGGATCAAATAACAAGTTACAAATAGATACTCGCCTTCTAGAAATCCGCGCCGGTAAACGATTACCGAAGAACTATCTTGAGGGAAACTTCCAAACATCTTCGATCCTGCTTCCCCCAGCGCTCTATCTCCCGGGGTAACTAAATCGACTTACTGAGTTAGAAGGGGAGGCCCCCCCGCTGAGTCTGTGCGACGAAGCGATCCGGTTCGCACCTTCGCCGTGGTGTCATGTAACTGGCCCGGACCTGAGCTGGGAGAACCAGTTGATAAACTCAGGATGAAATGACGATCAAAGAATTGCAGAAGTCGATCCCTCAGCATTTTGCTGCTGGACCGTCGGCCATTGGGGACAAGTCAGCGATGGGGGCTTTCCTCGAATTCCGCGCCGCGCTGGAGCG
>Ga0181535_10002917_pt1 | contig 20296 bp, 19 predicted proteins | sample PEATcosm2014_Bin_44_FD_119774 | JGI IMG/M metagenome (GOLD analysis project Ga0181535, IMG submission 119774) | Peatland microbial communities from MTU Mesocosm Facility, Houghton, MI, USA - PEATcosm2014_Bin17_30_metaG | ecosystem: Environmental > Terrestrial > Soil > Wetlands > Peat | place... | reverse complement strand
TCGACCACCGTCGGATCACAATTGGTATCGACCACTGCGACAACGGGGATGCCCAGTTTGCGAGCTTCCTTGACGGCGATCGCCTCGTTGTTCGAGTCGACGATGAAGAGCGCATCGGGCAGCCGCTTCATCGACTTGATGCCGGCCAGGTTGGCCTGGAGGTGCTTGCGCTCCCGCTCCAGCTTGATCACTTCCTTCTTGGTCAGCAGCTCATAGCGGCCGTCCGTGGCCATCTCATCCAGTTCCTGAAGGCGCTTGACCGACTTCTGCACTGTCACCCAGTTGGTCAGAAGCCCGCCCAGCCAGCGCTGGTTAATGTAAGGCATCCCGGCGCGGTTGGCCTCCTCGGCCACTGCTTCCTGAGCCTGGCGCTTGGTTCCGACGAAGAGAATCGTCTTGCCGCTGGCGCAAAGCTCGGTGACAAACTTCGACGCGTCCTTGAAGAGCTTGAGCGTCTTTTGCAGGTCGATGATGTAGATACCGTTGCGCTCGCCGAAGATGTATTCCTTCATCTTGGGGTTCCAGCGCTTGGTCTGATGCCCGAAGTGAACTCCAGCTTCGAGCAGCTCCTTCATTGTGATCGTGGCCATTGGCCTCCTTTTTGGATTGCATCCGGATGGTCGATGCCGGCGCCCGGATTGAGCCCGCTCTTTGCGGGAGAATTAAAACCCCTCAGATGCCGCCAGTGATCTCACTGACGTTTTGCCCTTTGTCCAGACTGACAATAGCGACCAGCAATCCTGCGCCGCCATATCCGTCGATCTTGGAGATCTCAACCTTGTCCTTGTCGGCAAGCTTGATCAGGTCTCCAACCCAGGTCTGTATGGGCTCCGACTTACCAGTAACAAAGAGACCAAATTTTCTCTGCTTATCGGCGGATTCCATCTGGCCTCTTCCTGCACAACAATTACCGTTTCGAGAACTGGAACCGTGCGCGAGCGCCCTTCTGCCCGTACTTCTTGCGTTCCTTCATGCGCGAGTCGCGGGTCAGCAGGCCCTCGGCCTTGAGCGTCTTGCGCAACTCGGGGTTGAACTGAACCAATGCGCGGGCAACGCCCAGCTTGACGGCATCTGCCTGCGCGGCCACGCCGCCGCTCTTGACGGTGGTGACCACGTCGAAGCTCGAGGCCAGCTCGACCAGAGCCAGAGTGCGCTTGGCTGCCACGCGCTGCTGCTCGGTGACGAAGTAGACATCGAATGCCTTGCCGTTGACCTTCCACTCGCCCGTGCCGGGACGCAGAAAGACGCGCGCGATCGCCGACTTGCGCCGCCCCGTCCCGTAATACTGAACCAGATCTGCCATTCTTCTCTCAGCTCCTAGCTTCTAGCTTCTAGCCTCTAGCTAAAAGCCGCACAACTCCGAATCTCAAATGCCCAAGCTAGCGGCTAGAAGCTAGCAGCTAGCCGCCGCTTTACACGATTTCCAATGCCACCGGCTGCTGCGCCTGGTGGGGGTGCTTGTCGCCACGATAGACCTTGAGCTTGGTGGCCATCTGGCGGCCCATCTTGCTCTTGGGCAGCATGCCCTTGATGGCCTGCTCCAGAACCTGCTCCGGCTTGCGGTTGATCAGGCGCGTGAACGACTCCTCGCGCAACCCGCCGGGGAAGCCGGTGTAGCGGCGATAGACCTTGCTTTCGGCCTTGAGGCCGGTCAAGCGAATCTTCTCGGCGTTGATGACGATTACGTGGTCGCCCACATCGATGTACGGCACATACTGGGGATTCAGCTTGCCGCTCAACACGTCGGCGGCCTTGGTCGCCAGACGGCCCAGCGTCTTGCCGCTGGCATCAATCACGAAAAACTTGCGAACAATATCCTTGCCGCTCGGAACAAAGGTGCCCATCTCTCTCCTGCCCTCTTTAGACGCCTGTCTTCAAAACTGGAACCGCCCGGCCTGCCGTGCGGCGAACCACTAAAAAAACCAACGCAAAGCGCTCTTGCCCATGCCAATCGAGCGCACGGGCCAATTTCCACCCACTGCCAAACAAATCTGTTCGGGTGAGGAATGCTCGGGCTGGCCCCTCTCAAGGACTCTGGCTATACCGGAGGCGCCGAAAAGCGCGCGTTTGAACACAAATCCGGCCGCCGGCAGCCTGTGCCAATCGATCGCCCAGAACATCACCTGAGTCCATCGGTTGGCCGGGTCAGAGTGAACACGCACAGACCCCAGGCGCAACACCGCGCAAGGACTTCAGAATACCCGAATTGGGGGCCGGAGTCAACGAAATCGGCGTGGGCCGGCAGCGTTTCCGCCAGATTCTCGTCTGCCGTCTTCTTAGAGCTGGTCGTAGAGCGTTGCGTTCCGGTAGCCCATGAGCATGACGAGGGTCCAGATACCGAGAGCGGTTCCGAAGGGGACGTTCACCAGGAAGACGAAACCCGCCACAATGGCGACGATCCGCCCCCACTGCTGGTGATCCAGCAAGCCCCAGGCTGCGAGGATCGCAAGACCTGTCTTCAAGAGCAGAATCATCCAGGTAAAACCCAGAACCCCGGCAAAGAACTGCGGGGGAAGCGGTCCGTGCGCCCAGGGGCCATGGGACCAGGGTCCAAAGCCGCCGAATAGGAACCTCTTGGCGAAAGTCAGCCCGGCCACCCCGTGCAGCAGGTAGAAGCCTGCATAGATGAACCAGACAACGCTGAGCGCCTTGACTTTGCCGGCATAGTTCTGTAGCTGGAACTCCATACCCGGCACGGCGGGAATGGCCGGCGCCGCCGGACGGCCGCACTGCGGGCAGACGCCCTGCCCCGGCATCAGAGCCAGACCACATCCGCTGCAATACATAGCCGCCTCCTCGAAGCAATCGATCTGAGTCTACTACGCAACCGGGACTGAGGGTGTTCCGTGAGCGCTTGCAGTCAGCTTCTAGCTTCTAGGTTTCAGCTTTTAGCTGCGGCTTGGAAGTTCCTTCCAAAGTGAAAATGCTCTCACGTTCTAACCAAAAGCAACGATAAACAGGATAGGAGATGGTTTGGATGGCAAGGCATGCTACCACGGAGATTGTTGCCGATTCGGGTCAGAGGCAGGCGGGGGAGCTTCGCTATGTGGCGCGCCAGCCGATTCTGGATCTGCGCGGCAAAGTGCTTGGCTATGAGTTGCTCTTCTGGAATGGACGAGAGCCGATCGTTCGCGCCAACAGCGAGATCGCGACCCGCACCATGCTGGACAATACGGTGATCTTCGGGCTGGAAGAGCTGGCGCATGGAAAGCCGGCCTTTGTGAAATGCACCGCGGATTCCCTGACCGAGGAGTGGGTGCAGGTGCTACCGCCAAGAATGACGATCCTGGAACTGCCGTCCAGCACCGAGCCCTCCCCGGGCCTGCTCTCCGCTTGCAGCAAACTGAAGGCGTTGGGCTTCCGGCTGGCGCTGGCGGATTTCACCGGGAAGCGTCAATCCCGTCCGTTGGCCGATCTGGCCGACTACGTTAAGGTCGATATCGACCAAATCGACACCCTCGAGCGCCGGAATCTGCCAGGAAAGATGGACGGATCGTGGGCTCGCATGGTGGCGCAGAACGTCGAGACGCAGGAACAGTATGGTCTGGCCTGCCGGGAGGGCTTCGATCTCTTTCAGGGATACTATTTCTGCCGTCCTGAGCCGCTGGAGAGCCACAGGATTCCCGGCAATCGCCTGGTACATCTCGAGATCCTGGAGGATTTGCAAAAAGACCCCGTCGACCTGAACCGATTGAGTCAGTTGGTGATGTGCGACGCATCGCTCACCTATCGGCTGCTGCGGCTGATTAACTCTCCGATCTGCGCCATGCGCCAGGAGATCACGTCGGTACAGTCGGCGCTGATGCTGGTGGGAGAGTCGATCTTCCGGCGCATTGCCATGCTGGCCATCGCCAGCGACCTCAATGCCGACCAGCCCTCGGAGATTCTGCGCATGGCCTTTGAGCGGGCGCGTTTCTGCGAACTGGCGGCCGGTCTCTGCGGACTGGTTCCCGGCGAGCAATACTTGATCGGCATGATCAGCCTGTTCCCGGCCATGCTGCGGATTTTGACGGAAGACCTGATCCGGATGCTGCCTCTGCGCCCAGCGGCTTGCGACGCCTTGCTGGGCCGGGAGGTCGCGGAGGGTATTCTCTTGCATTGGATCGTCTGCGAGGAACATGGCGACTGGGCGGCGTGCGACAAGATCGCGCGCGTCCATGGTCTGCGCCATGAAAACCTGATGCGCTGCCATGCCGAGGCTATCCAGTGGACTCAGGAGGCGCTCAAATCGAATGCCTGAGGGGCAGCCCCAGCGAAGACGGCGATGCGTTCGCGGAGACTCTGCGCGGGGCATTGGCTCATCCGGCAATCCCTCAGGGCTAAAGCCCATCTTGTTTTGGGGTCATCCCGGCGCGGCTGAAGCCGTGCCCTTTCAAAGCGTCGAATTACTCAGAACATTCTCAATGGCTGGAAGCGGAACTTGCTCGCTTCTCCCATCGCTCCTCGTGGCGGTCATCGTGGTAGACGGCTGAGGTCACGCGGCCCTCTGCGTCGCGCTCGAAGGTGAGCCGGGTCGAGCTGGATCCGTTGGGGTAGAAGAAGATTGCGGGTGACTCGGCGGCCAACTCGGCAACCTCGCCCTGCGGGTTCTTCTCGTAAAGCTCGTCGCCCTGGCGGAAGATGGTGACCACCGTGTGGCCGTTGGCGTCGCGATACTCGCCGGCCAGCGAGTCGAGCGCCGCGTCGGCAAGCTTGACAGCCGGCGGATGAAGGGATATCAGTGCCCGCTCGGCAAAGGGGGGCAACTCCGGCTCTAACTGCGTTTTGGCGTGGTGCGAGAGGAACCAGTGCGGCAGCTCGGGTTCGTTATAGGCGCGGGTCCAGCAATCGTGCCTGACACCCTCGTAGACCCATAGCCGCACACGCCCGCCGGAGGCCTTCAGGGCCTCAAAGAGCAACTCGCTCTGGCGCGGGTCGACGACGTTGTCTTCGCTGCCATGGAAGAGCCAGAGCGGCAAGCGGCCGACCGCGCGCGCGTACTCGCCGGGGAGCGTGGATGCCTGCTGCCAGCGCTCCGGCTCATAGCTCCAGAAGACGCCGCCGGCCACAATGGCCACAGCCGCCCAGCGCCGGGGATGCAGCCGCGCCAACTCCCAGGCGCCATAGCCGCCCATCGAGAGGCCGGTGAGGTAAGTGTGTTCCGTGTCGAGGTGAAACTCCTGCGTTTCCCGGTCTAGGGCGGCCAGAGCCATTGACAGCATCTCGGGATCGGTCCAGTAGTTGGCCTGCGGACACTGCGGCATAATGATGACAAACGGCCAGCGCTCGGGGTGGTCGCGCACCGCCTGGGGCAGCCCGATCTGCGTCTGCCACAGCCCATCTGAGCCGCGCTCCCCGCGCCCATGCAGAAAGAGAATCACCGGCCATTGCTTCCTGTCGTCGCGTCGGAAGGTCTCGGGCAGGTAAATCTGGAAGTGGTAGGTCGCACCGTGCAGTTCAACGGTGCGGTTCAGAAAGCCGGTTTCCTGCGGCGGCTCCAGTTGCGAGGGGTGGCTGGCGCCGCGGAGAGCCTGAGACTGCGCTGTCGCAATCGCGCAAGCGAGCAGGAAGCCGGCAGTCAGGAATCGCAGGGGTCTTAGCATATGGGAGTCCCATCCCACTATAGCCGGGCTGAGAGAGGTATCAGGACCAGATTCGCGCGAAGGTTCCCTTCTAGGCAAAAGGCGGACGAGCCCGAAGACTCACGCCGGCAGGCGTTTCAGCAGCTCGTTCGCACTCTGGAACCACTTGCGCTCACGGCGCCGAAGGTAGTCGGGCATCGCACGCTCCTTGGCGAGCACCTTTTGCGCCCATTGGCGGGCTTCGGCGTTCCGTCCCTCCGAGGCCAGCAACTCAGCAAAGTTCAAATAGGTCTCTGAGAGTGTCGAGGCGGAGATTGCCTTGAGGAAGAGCGCTTCGGCTTTATCCTTTTGGCCGGTCTGCGCGTAGGCGTGGGCCAGCAATCCCTCGGCGCGATGAAAGTCGTAGTCGGGTTCCTTGGCCACCACGCGCTCCAGGTCGGGCACCGCGGCTGGAGTGTCTCTCAGCCCGAGGGCGCAAAGTGCGCGTCGGTAAATGGAATCCAGGGTGCTGAAGGGAGCGGCGACTGCTTTATCGAAGCTGGCACGAGCCAGTTCCAGGTTGCCCTGATCCATATATAGAGCACCTAACTCCTCATAGTTTTCCGCGGAAGGGTTGTCGAGAACAGCAAATTCAAGCTCGCCGATGCGCTTGCCGCGCGGTATCCCGCGGAAGATCTGGGAGGTGGATTTAACATCCGGCAGCGCAACGAAGATGAAGTAGAGCACCGCGCCCAAGGGACCGAGAAAGATGATGATGTAAAGCCAATACATCTCCGGCCGGCGGCGAATATAGTGGATGATCGCCACCACCTGGAGAATCAGGCTCCAAGGGTAGAAAAGATAGCTGAGGAATCCCATGCGGTCGCAGTCCTGGTCTCAGCTTACTATGAGTGGACGATGAGTGAGGGCAACTTTGAGAAAACAGCCCGAGCTTCGAGGCTTCCTGAAAAGAGAAGGCTGCCTTTGCATTTTGGACTGGTAAGGTCCACTTTGGTGTGATATTTTTTGGGAGATGGAACTCCCTGGAACGCAGACGGCCAGGGAAACGGCACGGGGGCCCCTTTGCAGCAGTTGATCTGGGGGATATTTTTGAGCGGCATACAGTCCTCGTCCGAAACGCATTTTTCAACTTTTTTGTCTCACACTTCTCATGAATCGGTATCCGGCTGCTATGTTGGGTCTTCAAGGCTGATCGCCTCGCGGGTGCTCTTTGCTCAAAAGCAACTATCGTCCACAAATTGTGTGACCGCAAGCACTTCGCGCACATCGAAGAAGTGAAGCCGGGGAACGTACGAATGGCACAGATATTCGATCGCAGCTCCAACGCCTTGGCTCGGGCGAGCCTGGTATTGACGGGGCTGATCGTGATCGCACTGGGGGTCACGCTGGATGAGTTGCAGCGCTCGCCATGGGTGACGCGCCAGGGCCAGCGGCCCGACCAGCCTGTGCCTTTCAGCCATAAGCACCATGTGCAGGGCTTAGGATTGCAGTGCCAGTACTGCCACACGACGGTCGAGAAATCGAGCTACGCCGGAATCCCTCCAACAAAAACCTGCATGAACTGCCACGCGCAGATCTGGACCAATGCCCAACTGCTGGAGCCGGTGCGGCAAAGCTGGGTGACGGGCCAGTCGCTTGCGTGGACGAAGGTGCATGACCTACCCGATTACGTCTACTTCAGCCACGAGATCCATGTGAATAAGGGGATCGGTTGCGCAAGTTGTCATGGCCGCGTGGACCAGATGCCACTGATGTATGCAGAAAACACTCTGCAAATGGAATGGTGCCTGGACTGCCATCGCAATCCGGCAAAAAACCTGCGGCCGACTGGCGAGATCTATAACAATGCCTGGGAGAAGCCGGCCGAGGACCGCCCGGTGTGGTGTGCTGTGGGTGGCAAGGGCGATGAGGAGATGAGCGGTGTGCCGACGGCCGAGGGTGTAAGTTGCACGACGAAGGACCCCACCGTTGAGATTGCGTCGCTAAGCCTCTCGGGGAGCATTGCGCTTCCGAACGCAAGTCTCAAGAGGTTCACCAGCCAGGATGAGTTGGGCCACTTCCTACTCGACCACTACAAGATTCGGAATCCGAAAGATCTGACCAGTTGCGAGGTCTGCCACCGATGAGCGAGAAGATGGGTGGAGAGAAGATGAACGAAGCCGTCAAGCCGATGACGGTAGATGCTGTACGCGCGGAGCTCAAGGGCGTGAAGGGCAAACGGTACTGGCGCTCGATCGACGAGCTGGCGGGGACGCCGGAGTTTCAGGCCGCGGTCGAGAAGGAGTTCCCTTCGGCTGCGCAGGAGTGGGTCGATCCGGTCTCGCGGCGCGGATTCCTCAAGCTGATGGGCGCATCGATGGCGCTGGCCGGGTTGGCCGGATGCACGAAACAGCCCGACGAGCCGATCTATCCCTACGTCAAGGCGCCGGAGGACTTGATTCTCGGCAAGCCGATGTACTTTGCTACCGCTCACCCTTTTGTCACGGGCGCGGTGCCGCTGCTGGTCAAGACCGATCAGTTCAGGCCGATCAAGATCGACGGCAACCCCGAGCATCCTTATAACCAGGGGGCATCAGATCCTTTTACTCAGGCGACGCTGCTCGATCTCTACGATCCCGACCGATCGCAGCATGTGACCTTCCGCGGAGAGAATCGCGAGTGGGCCGAGTTTGCGCAGGAGTTCCGGGCGAAGGTTGCGAGCACAGGTGACGGGACGGGGATCTACTTCCTCAGCGAGACGATTACTTCGCCGACGCTGGCGCGGCAGTGGGGCGAGGTCAAGAAGGCGTACCCGAAAGCGACGCTGGTGCAATATGACCCGGCAGTTGCGGGAACCTCATTGGCGACGAGCGGGCTAAGCGTTCAATACGATTTGACGGATGCGGACGTGATTGTTTCGCTTGATGCGGACTTCCTCTCGGGTGCGAGCTACCCTGGTTTCCATAAGTTGGTTCGTCAATTTGCAGAGCGGCGTAAGTCGCCAGAAAGACTGAATAGGCTTTATTCGATCGAAAGCACTCCAACAACAACAGGATTGAAAGCGGAGCATCGTCTTGGATTGAGGGCGAGCGAAATACCGACTTTCGCGGCGGCCCTCGCCAAGTCTGTGGGCGTTGCTGGTATCGAAGCTCCCGCATACAACTGGACAGATGCGCAGAAGAAGTTCTTGGACGCTTTGACCCACGATTTGAAGGCCCATGCGGGCGAGAGTGTAGTGATTTCAGGGTTCAATCAAGATAAAACAGTCGTTGCGCTAGCGGTTGCCATCAACAATGTTTTAGGAAATTCCAAGTCGGTGTCCTTTTCGTTTGAGTCTGCTGGCTTACCGGATACCTTAACTCAGACTTCGAATCTGAGTTCGCTAGTCGCTGATCTGAATGCGGGTGAAGTGGATTGGCTAGTGACTTTAAATGTCAATCCAATCTATTCTGCTCCAGTCGATTTAGAGTTTGCTGCCGCCTTTGAGAAAGCAACAGTAACCGCGCACCTCGGAACGCATATGGATGAGACAGGGCAAAATGCGCAGTGGCACATTCCTGCCGCTCATTTTCTGGAGTCCTGGTCCGATGCTCGCGCTTATGACGGCACGATCTCGATTGTGCAGCCGATGATTGATCCGCTCTATGGTGGCAAGACAGCGCACCACTTCTTGCAGGCGTTGCTCGACGAACCGGGATTGAGTCCATATGAAGCGGTGCGCGAGACTTGGAAACCGGTCATCAAAGGTGACTTTGAAACTGGCTGGCGGAAAGCATTGCACGCTGGCTGGATTGAGGGAACATCCTCTTCCGCTGTTCCAAGCTCGGTATTCGTCCCGGAACGGTCACAGCGACTCAGTGTTCCTTTGCCCGCGCCGAAGGATTCATTGGAGATTATCTTCCGACCGGACCCTAATGTTTATGACGGGCGGTGGTCGAATGTTGGCTGGCTGCAGGAGCTGCCCAAGCCAGTTACGAATCTCAGCTGGGACAATGCGGCGCTGGTCTCTGGCGCTACGCTCACCAAATATGGCCTCGAAGAAGACGACATAGTCGAGTTATGCGTGGGCAACGGCAAGGTCAAGGCCCCGGTGATTGCTGTGCCGGGGCATCCGGATAACTCGGTAACTGTCCACTTAGGCTATGGACGCTCATTTGCCGGACGTGTTGGCTCAGGTGCGGGATTCAACGCATACCTGATTCGCAACTCATGGGCCCCGTTTTGTGCGACCGGATCGATGCGGAAGGTGGAGGGCAAGTGGGGCATCGCAATCACCAAGAGCCACTTCCAGGATCATCGCGGCGAACGATTCGGCCAGCCTAAAGGTCACGACAACAATTCGCTCGAAGCCGATGAGGCGATCAACGAGCGCGACATCATTCGCTATGCGACGCTCGATGAGTACAAGGCCCACCCCGGATTTGCCAACGAAGGACACGAGCAGACCGACAAGAGCAATTCGCTCTTCCCCAACTGGGAGTACAACGAGGCCAACGCCTGGGGCATGTCGATTGACATGGCGAGTTGCACCGGCTGCAATGCATGCATCGTGAGCTGTTATGCGGAAAACAACATTCCTGTTGTCGGCAAGCAGCAGGTGCGCATTGGGCGCAACATGCAATGGCTGCGCATCGATACGTACTTTGAAGGCGATCTAGCGGCACCGCGCGCACATTTTCAGCCAATGGCCTGCCAGCACTGCGAGAACGCTCCCTGCGAGCAGGTATGCCCGGTGGGCGCGACAGTGCACACGCCCGAGGGCCTGAACACGATGGTCTACAACCGCTGCGTGGGCACCCGCTATTGTTCAAACAACTGCCCGTACAAGGTGCGCCGCTTCAACTTCCTGCTCTTCTCCGACTTTGAAACGGAGAGTTTGAAGTTGATGCGCAACCCCGATGTTTCGGTCCGTTCGCGCGGCGTGATGGAGAAGTGCAGTTACTGCGTGCAGCGCATCTCGGCGGCAAAGATTGAGGCCGACAAAGAGAATCGCAGAGTGCGCGACGGCGAGATTGTGACGGCATGCCAGCAGGCCTGCCCTGCCTCGGCGATCACCTTCGGCAACATCAACGACAAGCAGAGCAAGGTGGCCAAGTTGCAATCTGACGAACGCAGCTACCAGGTGCTCGCCGATTTGAATACTCGTCCGCGGACGAAGTATGTGGCCGCGGTTTTGAATCCGAATCCTGAACTTGAAGACGAGCCGGTAGAGCGCAATCCGGCGATTGGTTGATCAACTACAGCGAGTTAGCCCCGCTGCGCGGGGACGAGCGAGTTAGCGAGTTAGCGGAGTCACGATGACGCCCAGCGAATTAAAACACGATCTCGAAAGGCGGATCGATCCCGCGACGGGAGAGTACCGCGTTATCGCGCCGGGACAGACTTTCCGGTCGGTCACCGAAAAGATCGTGCGCATTGTGCTCACTCCCACGACGCCGCTGGGCTGGTTTGCGCTCTTTGGCGTGGCCGGCGCCGGAGCGACAATGCTGTTAGTCGCCGTAACCTGGCTCTTCCTCAAGGGTGTCGGAATCTGGGCGATCACGCAGCCTGTGGCCTGGGGCTTTGCGATTATCAACTTCGTCTGGTGGATCGGCATTGGCCACGCGGGCACGCTGATCTCGGCTATTCTGCTGCTCTTCAAGCAGAGCTGGCGAAACTCCATCAGCCGATTTGCCGAGGCCATGACCATCTTTGCCGTGGTTTGCGCGGGCATGTTCCCGCTGATTCACGTGGGCCGCCCTTGGCTGGCTTACTGGATGCTGCCATATCCCAGTACCATGACCGTGTGGCCGCAGTTCCGCTCGCCGCTCTTGTGGGACGTTTTCGCTGTATCCACCTATGCAACCATCTCGGTGGTCTTCTGGTATGTCGGCATGATTCCCGATTTCGGAACCATGCGCGATCGCGCACAGTCGAAGTATGCGCAATACTTCTACGGCATACTGTCGGTAGGATGGCGCGGATCGGTGCGCCACTGGATGCGCTATGAGACGTCCGCGCTGCTCTTGTCGGGGCTTGCTACGCCGCTGGTGCTCTCGGTGCATACCGTCATCAGCTTTGATTTTGCTGTGGCAGTGCTGCCGGGCTGGCATACGACCATCTTCCCGCCGTACTTTGTGGCTGGCGCGATTTACTCCGGCTTCGCGATGGTACTGACATTGGCGATTCCGCTGCGCAAGTTTTATCACTTGGAGGGCCTGGTTACAGAGCGCCACATCGACAACATGGGCAAGGTAATGCTGGCGACGGGATTTATCGTGGCATACGGTTACGGCATGGAAGTTTTCATGGCCTGGTACTCGGCCTCGCACTGGGAGGCCTTCATGATGTGGAATCGCATGTTCGGACCGATGGGCTGGGCCTATTGGGTACTCATCTTATTTAACCTGGCGATTCCGCTGACTACGCTTTGGTCGAGGAAACTGCGCACCTCGATCGGCTACATGTTTTTCATCTCCATCGTGGTAAATACGGGCATGTGGTTTGAGCGCTTCGTGATTATTGTGACGAGTCTCTATCGCGACTTTCTGCCATCCTCATGGGGCACCTATCGCGCGACCAAATGGGATTACATGACATTTGTCGGCACACTGGGCTTGTTTACAACATTGTTCTTGCTGTTCGTGCGCTTCCTTCCCATGATTCCCATGAATGAGATTCGCATGTTGCTGCCGCAGGCAAAGATTACGACCAAGGCAACAGCAAAGGCAGGTGACTGATGCCCGCACGCGAAGGAACCTACGGCCTGCTGGCCGAATTCGATACGCCGGGCGACCTGATCCGCGCCGCACAACAGGCGCGCAAAGACGGCTGGCGGCGCATGGATTGCTACACGCCTTATCCGGTGGAAGAGGCAGCGGAAGCGATCGGATTCCACCGCAACAAGGTGCCGCTGGTGACATTGATAGGCGGACTAATGGGTTTGGCCGCCATGTTCCTGCTTGAGGTTTGGATCTCGGTGCTGGCGTATCCATTGAATATCGCCGGAAGGCCACTCTACTCCTGGCCGGCCTTCATCGTGCCCGCCTACGAGTGGACGATTTTATGGGCGGGATTGTCGGCGGCCTTTGGCATGTTGGCGTTGAATGGATTGCCGGCGCTCTATCACCCGCTCTTCAACGCGCCCAACTTTCGCGACGGCGCGACAACGGACAAGTTCTTTCTGTGCCTGGAGGCGCTGGACCCCAAGTTCGAATTGGCGGAAGCGAAGAAGTACCTGGAGAGCTTCCAGCCGCTGTCGGTTGTGGAGGTGGACTATTGATGAAGGTGAGCCTCCACAGTTCGTGGGTTCGTGGTATCCCAGGTCCCAGAATCGGGACACTTCGTCAAGCTCAGTGCAGGCTCTGGGCCACCCGTGCTGCAATGGCGGCGCTACTTTTGGTCGCCGGTTGCCGGCAGCATATGCAGGATCAGCCCAAGCTCATCTCGCAGCGGGGCTCGGAGATGTTCGCCGATCATCGCGGCGCGCGTCCGCAGGTGGCGAACACCGTGGCGCGAGGCCAGTTGCGCGAAGACAGTTACTTCTACACCGGCGTGATCCAGGCCGCCGACGGTTATCGCGAAGAGAAGAACGAGATGCCCTTTCCTGTGACGCTCGACGTGCTCAAGAGGGGGCAGGAGCGATTTAACATTTACTGCACGCCGTGCCACTCGCGTGTGGGTAACGGGCTGGGCGAGATCGTGCAGCGCGGCTACAAGCCGGCGGCCAATCTGCACGATCAGGTGCGTCTCTCGCAGCCCATCTCGCACTATTTCTATGTAATGACGCACGGATACGGAGCCATGCCAGATTACTCGGCGCAACTTGCGCCCGTGGATCGCTGGGCGGTGGCGGCTTATATTCGCGCTCTGCAATTGAGCCAGTCGGCCACTGTCGAAGATGTGCCATCAGGCGTGCAGATTCGCAACTTGAAAGAGATTGCGACCGAGGACGGGCACCCGGAGTTCGCCGAGCCGTGGACGCTGCCTTCGACGGCCATTCAGGCATATCCGCATGATGCGAAGCAGGGTACGCCGGCGATGGCTCCGGCTAATCCGGCAGACCCCACGATCAAGATTCCTTTGAGCAAACCGGCCACGAAGTAGGAACAAAGCACAGGGACTAAGGGACTAAGGACTTAGGAACTGAGGACGAAGAGAATGGCTCACGAAATTCAGCACGCGAAGACACTTCCCGCCGATCTCAGCGCACCGGCCTTTGTGGACGGCTGGAGAACGCGCGCGCTGGTTGTCGGGTTGATCTGCTCGGTCATCGCAGCAGGCCTTGCCTTTGCTGACGGCTCGATCGATCACGTGGTGCGCGGCTGGCTGCTCGGACTGATGCTGACCTTTGGATTCGCGGTGGGCGGACTGGCGCTATTGATGGTGCAGTATTGCTCGGGCGGCAAGTGGGGCTTGTTGCTGCGCCGGCCTCTGGAAGCGATGAGCCGGACCCTGCTGTTGGTTTTCGGGTATTGGCTGGTAATTGCGTTCTCGCTCAAGAAGCTTTACCTGTGGGCCGCGGTGACCGACGTGAACGCGGCGCTTAAATCGGGATGGATCAACGAGGTCCAGGCGCACGCGATCGAATTCAAACGGCCAATGTTGAACCCCACGGCATTTGTGGTAACAGGCCTGGTTTGCTTTGCAATCTGGGGCTTCTACACATGGCGGCTCAATGTTCTCGGACTCGAACGGGATGCGGCTTCCCCCGCGACCACGCCCGAGTGGATCAAGCGGCTTGAAAACATCAGCGGCCCGGGCATCGTGGTCTACGCGATTACCATGTCCGCTGCTGTCATCTACTGGGTCATGTCGCTTGATCCCACGTGGTACTCGTCGGTCTATGGGTTGCTCTTCCTGGTCGGCCAGGCTTACGGAGTGCTGGCGCTTTCGATCATTGTCGTCATCTCGCTCTCCAAGGCCGAGCCATTCAAGACTATCCTGCGTCAGACCGAGCAGCACGATCTGGGCAAATTCACCTTTGCCTTTGTGATGCTGAACATCTACCTGGCCTTTTCGCAGTTTCTCATTATCTGGTCGGGGAATTTGCCGGAAGAGATTCCGTGGTATCTTGACCGCATCCGCGGCCACTGGGGCGTCATCATCACGCTGGACTTTCTCTTTCACTGGTTGATCCCCTTCACGCTGCTGCTCTCGCGGGATCTGAAGCGGAACAAGAAGCGACTGGTCCGAGTCTGTCAGTGGATGGTTTTTGCACGCGCCTTCGATTTGTTCTGGCTGATCGAGCCGAACTTCAAGGACGCGGCGCGCAACCTTCACTTTAGTTGGGGAATCCTTGAATATGTAGCCGTGCCGGTTGCGATGGTGGCCTTCTGGGTCGCCTACTTCTGCATGCAGTTGAAGACTCGCGCGCTGGTACAGACCAACGATCCGCATCTGGCGGAGATCCTGGAGCCTGAACATGCCCACGCATAATTCTCACGAGCCGGAAGATCGCAAGCCGGAGGAGATCGACACTTCGAAGGGCTTTGAGTCCTCCGACGTTCGCGTTTCGGGCGTGGTGGTCTTTCTACTCTCGCTCTGCTTCTTTGCCGGGGTCACAGCACTGTTGGCCTACGGCGTCGGCAAGGCTATCAATGCGCGCATGGCAAGGGAGGACGGGCCGCGGAACAAATGGTCGCAAACAGTGGATGTGCGCCAGCTGGGTAACATGCCCAACAGCCCTGAGCTGCAGAACAAGATGGCGGAGATCACTCAGACCTTCCCTACTCCGCGGGTGCAGACCGACGACGGGAATCAGGATGTGGCCGACCTGCACGCACGTGAAGATCTGCTGCTGTCGAATTACACATGGCTTGGCCAATCTCGGGAGCAGTCGCAGGGCAAGGTGAGAATTCCGATTGAGCGCGCCATGGAACTGCTGGCTCAGCGAGGATTGCCCGTGGCGGCGGCGGTGGAGCAGGCGCCGCTGATGACAGGGGATGACAAGCCGGCGATCGCCGTGCCGTTGACCAATGGTTTTGCGCGGACCGGCTTTGAGCTGGATCAGGCTGCCGCGAAAAAGATTGAAGCAGGGCAGCAAAAGTAGAGGGTGCTGCATCGCACGTTGAGGTTCGTGGTGTCCCACACTAGCCGCAAAAGCAAGGACGCGGCGAGGGTGGGGCACCCAGCATTGAGGTTTATGGTTTCCCCGGCCCCAAAAGCGGGACCAAGGGCACCCAAGGAAGAAAGAAGGCATCATGCGAAGCAAGGGCACAATGCGAAGAAGCTGGAGCGGCGCGGCGATGGCCGCTGTAACGCTCTTTACGGCCCTGCTCACGACGTCGCTGCTTGCGCAGGTTTCGCGCTACGACGAAAAACAGATGGCTCCGGTGAGCGACAAGCCGCCGGCGATCCTGAATAAAGTTGGCATCGCGCAGCGGCTCAACGAGCAACTGCCCCTCGCGCTTACTTTCACCGACGACCAAGGCAAGCAGGTGCAGTTGACCAGCTATTTCGGCAAACGGCCGGCGATTCTGGCGCTGGTCTACTACCAATGCCCCATGCTGTGCTCTGAGGAGTTGAACGGTCTGACAGGCGCGTTGCAGATGGTGAATTTCGTTCCCGGCAAGGACTACAGCGTGATCGTAGTGAGCATCGATCCCACCGAGGGAACGGATTTGGCGGCCGCGAAGAAGCGCAGTTACCTCAAGCGTTATGGCCATCCGGAGACGGCCTCGGGCTGGCACTTCATGACCGGCACGCAGGAGAACATCGACGCTCTCACCAAAGCTGTGGGCTTCGGCTACGTGAAGATTCCAGGACCCGATGGGAAGCTCACGCAGTTTGCCCATGCGAGTTCGATTCAGATTGTGACTCCGGAGGGCAAGTTGGCGCAGTATTACATGGGTGTCGAGTACTCGCCCAAGGATCTACGGCTGGGGCTGGTCGAGGCCTCGGCCAATCGCATCGGCTCGCCGGTAGACAACATTCTGACTTACTGCTACCACTACGATCCAACGGTCAACAAACACACGCTGATCATTGCCCGGGTGGTTCAGTTGGGCGGGCTGGTGACGGTGTTTTCGCTGGGCGGATTCATGCTGGCGATGTTCCGCAAAGATGCCCGGAAGAACGATGAGACAGGGACAGGAACAAAGGTGAACGGATAACGAATGAACCATATCAGTCCAGTAATCTGGCAGTTTCTCGTCAAGTGGCTGACGAACTTCGCGCTCTTCCCGCCGGAGGCGTCGAAGATCGCGCCGCAGATGGACGCGCTTTACTTCTTTATGGTTCTGGTCAGCCTGATTGGACTGACTATCGTCGTTCTGCTGATTACGAGCTTCTCGATCCTCTATAGCAAGGGACGCCACCCGGTAGCAGTGCAAGTGGAAGGTTCGACGCTGCTCGAAGCCACCTGGACCATTATTCCTCTTGGCCTGTTTCTGGTGATGTTTGTCTGGGGTGCGTTGATCTACTTCCGTGTCTACACGCCGCCCGCAAACGCCATGAACATTTACGTGGTGGGCAAGCAGTGGATGTGGAAGGCCGAACATCCAGGCGGGCAACACGAGATCAACGCGCTGCACATACCGACCGGACAACCGATTCAACTTACGCTGATCTCGCAGGATGTCTTTCACAGTTTTTCCATTCCGGCCTTTCGCGTGAAGAGAGAAGCTATTCCCGGCCGCTATACGACGGTCTGGTTTGAGGCGACAACGCCGGGCACGTATCATCTCTTCTGCACTCAGTATTGCGGCACGAATCACTCGCAGATGATTGGCGACATCGTGGTGCTGACGCCGGAGGATTTCAGGAAGTGGCTGGCCTCTTCCACCTCGGGCGCTTCGCTGGCGCAAAATGGCGAACGGTTGTTTGCGAGTTTGAGTTGCGCCGCATGCCACAATGCGCGGCCCGATGCGCGCGGACCATCGCTGGCCGGTGTCTATGGCGCGAAGCTAGCACTGTCGGCCGGTGGTACAGTGACCGCCGACGACGCTTACTTGAGAGAGGCGATCCTGAATCCATCGCAGCACGTGACGCAGGGTTATGCGCCTATCATGCCCACCTACCAGGGGCAGGTCAGCGAAGAGGGGGTCATCGCGCTGGTTGAATACATCAAGAACCTCAATTCCGACTATCGCATCCAGCAGACGCTGAATACGACCGATCTGTTGCCGGAAAGCGCAGGTCAGGCGCCGCCCGCTAACCAAGTGCCAGTCTCGAAAGGAACGGTGAAGCCATGAGCACGAACACCATCGTCAGTCTTCCCGACCAGTCGACGGCCAGGATTCCAAAAGATAACTTCATCACCAGAGAGAACGGCCTGCTAAGCTGGCTGCTCACCGGCGACCACAAACGCATCGCGATTCTCTATCTGATCTCGCTGAGCTTCTTCTTCTTCATCGGCGGGGCACTGGCGGGGCTGATTCGACTTGAGCTCTTGACGCCGCAAACCGATCTGATGGCCACCGACACCTACAACAAGGTTTTCACCATGCACGGCGTCATCATGATTTTCTTTTTTCTGGTGCCGTCGGTCCCGGCCACGCTGGGCAATTTCCTGATCCCGATGATGATCGGAGCCAAGGATCTTGCGCTGCCGAAGATCAACCTGCTGAGCTGGTATCTCTACGTAGCGGGCGGCATCCTGGCCATCTACACCATGGCGGCAGGAGGCGTTGATACAGGCTGGACCTTCACGACGCCGCTCTCAACGCACTACGTGAATACCAACGTATTGACCACCGGCCTCGCGGCCTTTATCGCCGGTTTCAGCTCCATCTTTACCGGGCTCAACTTCATCGTGACCATCCATAAGATGCGTGCGCCGGGGATGACCTGGTTCCGGCTGCCGCTGTTTGTGTGGTCCCATTATGCGGCCAGCATCCTCATGGTGCTGGCAACGCCCGTGGTGGCCATCGCCCTCGTGCTGATTATTCTCGAGCGCACCATTGGCATCGGTGTTTTCGATCCTACGAAGGGCGGCGACCCGCTGTTGTTTCAACACTTGTTCTGGTTCTACTCCCATCCGGCCGTCTACATCATGATTCTGCCCGGTATGGGAGTGATTTCCGAGGTCATCTCGACCTTCAGCAGGAAGCGCGTCTTCGGCTACACGGCAGTTGCCTTCTCATCGGTGGCCATTGCGGTCTTCGGATTCTTCGTCTGGGCCCATCACATGTTCATCATGGGCATCTCGAACTATGCAGTGCTGGTCTTTTCACTGCTCACGATGCTGGTCGCCGTTCCATCCGCCATCAAGATCTTCAACTGGACCTTCACCCTTTACAAGGGATCTATTACTTTTGAAACGCCGATGCTCTATGCCTTCGGCTTCCTCGGCCTCTTCACAATCGGCGGCATGACCGGCGTCTTTCTCGGCACAGCGGGTACGGACATCCATCTGACCGAAACCTACTTCATCGTGGCCCATTTTCATTTCGTCATGGTGGGCGGCATGTTGATGGCTTTTCTGGCGGGGATTCACTTCTGGTGGCCCAAGATCACGGGCCGCATGTATCCAGAGAAAATCTCGCAACTTGCGGCGGTGGTCACTTTCATCGGCTTCAATCTGACCTTCTTTCCGCAATTCATCCTGGGCACGCTGGGCATGCCTCGGCGCTACGCATCCTATCCGCCGGAGTTTCAGGTCCTGAATGTCTTCTCGACGGCAGGCGCAACCATTCTCGGCGTTGGATATCTGTTGCCGGTGCTCTACCTCATCTGGTCGCTGAAGTACGGCGAGATCGCGGGCAACAACCCATGGCAGGCGACGGGCCTCGAATGGCAGACGCAATCGCCGCCACTCACCGAGAACTTCGCCGTGATGCCCATCATGGATCACGAAGCATACGACTATGAGTGGCTGGAACACCAGCAGAAACTGGCCGGAAAGGCAGCGGAGGTGACCAGTGCCGGATAGCCCCGTGATGGCCCACAAGACAGAAGAAATCGGCGCCAACGCTCACCATGCTGACAATTCCCACGGCCAGCATCCGCCTTATCTGCGTCATCACTTTGAGTCCGTCGATCAGCAGGCCGACGCCACCAACTTCGCCATGTGGATTTTCCTGCTGACTGAGGTGATGTTCTTCGGTGGCCTCTTTACTGCATATCTCATTTATCGCAACTGGTACTACCCCGCCTTTGTGGCCGGTTCGCACCAGTTGAATGTGATTTGGGGAACCACCAACACAGTGGTGCTGATCCTCTCCAGCTTTACGATGGCCATGGGCGTTTGGTGCGCGGAGACGGGTCGGCGGAAGTTGCTGGTTATGTACCTGTCGCTGACCTTCATCCTGGGACTGGGCTTCCTCGGCATCAAGACCATCGAGTACTCGGAGAAGATTGAGAAGCATCACGTTCCCGGATTCCATTACAGCTTGCAGTCTTTTGTGGATCCCGCGTCCGACGCTGAGATCTTCAAGGAATACCACGACAAGCCTCTGGCGCCGGACATGGCGCGCCACACAGAGCTTTACTTTTCGCTTTACTTCGCCATGACGGGCATGCACGCGCTGCACATGATTATCGGCATAGCGATTCTGGGATTCATGATTTTCCGCGCACGCGCGGGGGCATACACGACGGGCCACGTGACGTTTGTCGAGAACTTCGGCCTCTACTGGCACTTCGTCGACATTGTGTGGATCTATCTGTTCGCCCTGCTTTACCTAATCAGCAGACATCAATGAAAGCAGGGGTTAGTCAGAATGGAGTGACCGGTCCAATGCGCTGACCGTGGGTTAGGCTGTGATTCAGGACAGAAGCACAGTTCAGAGCCACAAGCGGAGAGGAACCGGTCATGAAGGAAAAGGTACGATTTT
>Ga0181535_10002916_pt1 | contig 20301 bp, 20 predicted proteins | sample PEATcosm2014_Bin_44_FD_119774 | JGI IMG/M metagenome (GOLD analysis project Ga0181535, IMG submission 119774) | Peatland microbial communities from MTU Mesocosm Facility, Houghton, MI, USA - PEATcosm2014_Bin17_30_metaG | ecosystem: Environmental > Terrestrial > Soil > Wetlands > Peat | place... | reverse complement strand
TTGCGGCTGCGGGTCGAAAACCAGCTCGGCTACAAGATGGTGAAGTGGATCGAGCGCATCGAGTTTGTCGAATCGGAAAAGAAGCTCGGCAAGGGAGAAGGCGGTAAGAATGAAGACGATGAGTACTTCGATTTGCTACCGAATATCTGATGATTTCCATGAATGATCAGAACTCTGCGAATGGAACGCCCGGCACTGTCGACCATGTGCCTGTGTTACTTGCTCATCTGCGCCTGGAGTGGCTCTTACAGCACTTTCCGGCGCGTGTCGTCTGGGCGATTTATGTATTCATCAACGGCTTCATCACTATCGGGCTTCTCGCGTTGCTGGCCCTCTTAACGGGTAGCCCTTTTGTCTTCCCATCGCTTGGCCCAACTGCCTACCTGTTTTTCTTTTCTCCGTTGGCAGAGGCCTCGAGTCCGCGCAATACCATCCTCGGCCACGCAATCGGACTTATCTGTGGTTATGGAGCCTTCGCGCTCACTGTGGCTTCCAGCCCACCTTTCGGTTTGCATCCAGGCGTCCATGGCCCAAGGGTCCTGGCCGCTGCACTTTCGCTGTCGGCTACAGGTGCGCTTATGGCGCTGTTCCGGGTAAGCCATCCGCCCGCAGGAGCCACGACCCTCATCGTTTCGCTCGGCATCATCTCCCAACCCAAAGAACTCGTCATTATTGAAATTGCAGTGATTCTGCTTACGGCCCAAGCTTTCGCGATCAATCGGCTTGCGGGCGTGCCCTATCCCTTATGGCGAAACCGCAATCCGGCAGAAACGACTGACATCACCGGTACGGGAACTCCAGGGCGAGACGAATGACATCGGAGCGCGGATCCTTTGATCCGAACCTCCCCTGGATGACGAGGTTGTGATGGGGCGGTTCTCTCACTAAACTGTTGCGCTAGTTGCGGACGATTCTAGATCGATGGCGCGGGGAAACAGGATGTTGTTTTCCAGGTGAATGTGCTGGTGTAGATCATGCTCAAATTCCTGGAGGCCGCCATAAAAAGCGTGGTAGGTGGGACAGGCGCCGGCGGGCGTTGTGAAGTCGTCGCTCAAGCGGCGAATTTCGACAAGCAGCTCGCCCGCGGCCTCATGTTCGCTGGTCATCATCGCAATGGGACTGGCTAAGTTTCCGAAACAAGCGTCAGGTCCAGAATCTCCCGAGGCCAACGCGCCCTCAAGGCTGGCAATGTACGGAAACAGCACGTTCTCTTCCTTCGCCAAATGGGAGGTCAGCTCGTCGCTGAGTTGCGTGATCGACTTCTGGATGGCGGGCAAATGAGGCTGCGTATCGCCGTGGCGACTTACGACTTTCTGTGCCAGCGCCGCCAAACGCGGTAACTCCTTTTTCACGTACGAGTGATGCGTGGCGACAATATGCTCAATCAGTCGGCCTAGCGAGGCTTGCGTCCATTCGGTAGATGATGCCGCTTCCGCATTTTCGGCGGAGTTGAGCGCAGCGAGCACCTTGTCAACCTCGAGTTGGCCGGCGGCGCATGCTTCTGCAAGGGGTTTGCGCCCGCCACAGCAGTAGTCGATGCCCAGATCCTCAAAGATGCGAATCGAAGAGGGCTGTTCGAGGGCGATTTCGCGAACGGTCTTTGTAAGGTCAACCATGATTTTCTCCTGAACTCACCTTAAGGAACTCGCGTCTGCGGCGCAGCGACTTTAGTCACTGCGAGCGAAATCGATCTTCGGCGCATAGCCTTGGCAATACGTTAGACTTTTCACCATGGTGAGTGAACGCCTGGATTTGGTAGCAATCCTCGAAAAGACCGCGCTGCTTTCAAGTCTGTCCCGCGCGGAGTTCCAGTCGCTGGCGGCGCGCACGGTTCAAAGGGACTTTAAGAGCGGCGAGCTTCTCTTCTCGGAGGACGAGCCGTGCCACGGGCTACACATCATCGCGCGCGGCAAGGTTCGCATCTTCAAAACATCGGTCAACGGACGCGAACAGGTGCTGGCCATGAACCATGCAGGCGAGTCGGTCGCCGAGCTGCCCGTGTTTGACGGGGGACGCTACCCGGCTTCGGCAATGGCGGTCGAGGATGTGGAGGTTGCGTTTATCTCACGCCAGGATTTTCGAGCATTTTGCATGGAACATCCCGAGGTTGCGCTCAAAATGCTGGCGGTAGTAGGTGCGCGGTTGCGAAGGCTGGTCGGTATCATCGAGGAGCTGTCATTCACCACCATTCGCCAACGCCTCATCTCTCTGCTGCTGCGGCTTGCGGATAGCGAAGGCAAGCAAACACCGCGCGGAATTGAATTCAATTTGCCGGTGAGCCACCAGGAGTTGGCCAGCCAACTCGGTACGGTGCGCGAATTGATCTCGCGCAACCTGATGAGGCTGCAAGCCGAAGGCCTGCTGGATGTGGACGCTCGCCAGATTGTGTTGAGAGACAAGGTGGGCCTGAGCGCGCTGCTCACGGTGTCGTCCTAGCTGCTTAGTGACCGTAATTGTCCGTGTTGGGCACAAGTTGCATGTAGATTTCTCGCGGGATGTTGGTCTGCCAGTGGCCGGTAAGACGCGCCGCGCCGATCAATCCAAAAAACACTAGCGCTAGCACCGCGGCGACTACCTGCGGCTTGAGTGCGCGATGCCGCCATCGAGCTGCAAGGACCTCGGCCCCCGGGCCATCGGAAGTGCGCGATCTGTGCGGCGCGAGCGAGAGTTGCAATGCGCTCTCCGCGGGGCACACTGCAATGCACTCCATGCACCCGGTGCACTCGACCGACCGGATTTGCACTAGGCTTTCCACCGGCAGATGCGATGGGCAGGCCTTGTTGCATTTACCACAGTCAATACAGGCTTGAGCGTCGCGGCGAATTTTGACCGGACTGACAAAGGAAACGATGCCCATCAGCGCTCCGTATGGGCATAGATAGCGGCACCAGGAATTCTGGATAAGAACTGAAAATGCGATAAGCGCCGCGAGCACTGCGATTCCGAGGGGGCCTATGTCACGGAAGAAGTCAAGCATTTTCACGTCTGCCACGATCGCAAACGGCGACGCCAGAAAATCGCCGAGTTCCTGCGCCGTCATGGTGAGAATAATGAAGAGAAAGAAGGCCAGCAGAAGATACTTGATGCTGCGCAGCCCGAGATCGAGCCACAGGGGCACAGAAAAACTACGGCGAAATAGCTTGCGGCCGAGCTTCCACAGATATTCTGAAACCGTGCCGATCGGGCAGAGCCAGGAGCAGAATGACTTCTTTACCAGCAGACTGCACAGAACGAAGACGCAAATCAGAACCATCGCGGACGGATGGATCGCGGGAATATGGTGCGTCACGAGAAAATACCTGAGGTTCATCAGGCCGACGATCGGCAACCAGCCGCCCACTCCCGCAGGCCGCTCGATATAGGGCGAACTGCCCTGGCTCTCAAAATACTGGACCCAGAGTGCAAATCGGACCCCGATATACGCGTTCAGCAGAAGAAAAGCGAACTGCACAGAACGGCGAATCTCTTGTGAGCGATCAGGCGATGATCTGCGCGCCAGGTGTTTCTTCTGCTTTGCGGGGAGGTTGTGGTTTGCTGCAAACTCGGCCGGTTGCGAGGATAAGGTCAACATGGAATCCTTCTCCGCTCAACGATAGCCGGCGCCTGCTGTCCCGAATAGGACTTAAGTCACAGCGTTCGCGGCGCACTTTGTGCGAAGGTTACGGGTAACATAAAGCGCATTGGAGATTCATGGCAGCAGAGCAGGCGATCATAAGCAATAGGGGGCAATCACATAAGAGCGCGTGGTTCCTGCCGCGCGAGCACGGAGCTACAGCGATGCTGTTCACGCCTATCGTCTGCGCCGCGATTCTAGCGCGAGAGTGGCGCTGGAGTGAAGGCGCCACTCTCGCGGCTGCATTCGCTGCGTTGGCCGCCAAAGATCCGATGGTCATATTGGCAAGACAGCGATTCATTTGGAAAACGCGGCATCCTGAGACCAAGGCGGCTGCGTGGTGGCTCACCGGCTGGATAGCGATCCTTATCGTGAGCGGGCTTGTACTTGTTTTTTCTTGGCCCCTCAAGGCGGTCCTGGCCATGGGCCTGGGCGTTGCGCTCTTTTCGGCGCTGGCGCTCGGCATCAACATACAGAACCGTCAGCGCTCCACTCTGTTTCAGATCGCCAGCGCGGTGGCTCTGACATCCAGCTCACTGGCCACTTCGCTTTCAGCCTCGGGAACCGTTGCGCCCTGGTGCTGGTGGCTGTGGCTTCTATTGGCATTGCAAGCTACTGCCGGGATCCTCGTAGTTCACGCTCGTCTCGACGCGCGTATCGCGTCGCGTTCGGCCGCGCCCGCAAAGGAGGAGTTCCGTCACGCGGCTCAAATCTCGTTGATTGTGTTGGCCTGCGCCGCGGTTGCCGCCATTGTCCTTAGGCGTCGATGGATCGCATTGGCGCTGCTGGTGGCTGTTCTGGGCTACGGGTACGATCTCCATCGCCAGCGGAATACTGAAGCCCTCCAGATTCCATTCACGAAAGTTGGCCAGCGGGCGCTAGCGCTCTCTTCTCTCTTCGCAAGCCTGCTCACCCTCGGATTGTGGTGAGAAAGCGCGATATTGTGCCTGGATTACCTTGCAAGGGTATCGACGAATCAATGCTGTGTAGTTGACGCATCCAGGGCGAGATCTAGCTCCAGGACATTCACGCGCGGCTCGCCGAAGACACCGAACTGGCGTGGCTGGGTGTGCGATTGCACCAGGGAGCAAACCGTATCCTCTGAAAGATGGCATGCCGTCGCGACTGCAGTAGCGCCTTGATAGTCGCCCACCGGTCAGTTATATCTCAGTAATCAGACCTTGGCTTGCTGGAAAGAATTCGGCCAGTGATCACGAACCCGATCCACCTGGCCGTAAAACCGGCTTGTCGGAGAGGTGGCATCCAATCGACCAGATCAAAATCCGGGATCGCGCTAAATCGCCAAGGCTCAAAATGAGTGGCAGCGTGACGAATTCCGGGATTCCAGGAGAATCACAGGCTATCCAGAAGTTACCCATCGAATAACTGCTCTCGCACGCATCTCATCAACGCAAATGTCCCATTCAATCGGTCTTAGGGCGGCCCGCTCTTTGGTTCTTAACCGATTCTCCCGTGGACTTGGGACGACTGCACCGCCTTCTGCCACTGGGGTCAGCTCCGATTGTTCCTTCAAACTCGGCCCTGATGGATTTCTCAAGCTCCGCCCTAATGGATTTGCTAAGTTCCGCTCGGATGGATTTCTCAAGCCTGGCTCTCATGGATTTCTCAGAGCCAGCCAGCATGACCGCGATGAGCTCGTCGGTGGTTAGATCCCTCACGTCCACGCCTACGAGGTTCGTCGGAGATAGACGTTGCTCTTCTGCAACCTTCTCGCATTCTTGTCGAAGTAATTCGATCGCGAGACGCAGGGCTGGAAGATTACCGGTTAAGGCCTTGTTTACCGCCTGCTTCACGAGCCCGTCTTCCTTCGTAATGACTTTTCGTTTCCCGTTCTCGGTGATCGTCAGGTTTGATTTGAGTTCGCGCATCACCTTCGCGCCGAAATCTGACGGCATTTTCGGCCGCCCTGAAGGGTTCCCCGAAACACCTTTTGGGAATCGCGCGCTTATCGGAGGCTTTCCGTAGCCGACTTGATAGTTATCTGTATCGCTATAGTTGTTCATTTTTTATCTCGCTTTCCTCTCTGAAATGATGGGGCCTAAGCCGCCGTGCGAGCTTCTCTCACCGAGAAGCTTTCTCCCGACTCAACGTGAATTGCATCGCGTTTGGTTCGGCGCTGCCAGCGGCGAATGATGGTGTCGACATAGAGTGGGTCCAGTTCCAGGCCGTAGCAGACGCGACCCGCACGCTCAGCCGCAATGACAGCGGTGCCTGAGCCAAGGAACGGGTCGAGAATCAATTCGCCTCGGCGGGTAGAATCCTCGATCGCATCGGCGATCAGGGAAACTGGTTTCGGCGTCGGATGCAGCGCCAGCAGGTCTCCGTCTGGGCCGGATCGAGAAAACGTATTAGCTGCAGGGTAGTTCCAAACATTTGTGCGGTAACGGCCAAACTTCCCGAGCTGGATGTTGTTGCGATGCGGCGCCTCGCCGTTCTTGAAGAGGAAGATCAGTTCATGTTGACTGCGGTAGAAGCTCCCCATGCCGGCGTTGTTCTTAACCCAAACGCAGAGATTTTTCGGATCCCCGTAGACGAATAGGCCAGCCGCGACGATCTGCCGGATGTGTCGGAAGTCCATGAAGTAGTAGGCGAGTGAACCTTGTTGGCTGCTTAGCATCGATAGCGCCATGACTTTGCCGAGGAATTCGGTAAACTCTCCATCGGTCATCTCCCCGGAGGCCATGGCAAACTCCCGGTGGCGGGTTCTACCGAGACCACTGGCGTGGCCGTCGATGACGACGTTATACGGTGGATCGGTGATGACCAGGTCGGCCTTGGCTCCATTCATAAGCCGGTCATAGTTTTCCAGAACCAGTGAATTAGCGCAGAGGACGCGGTGCTTTCCGAGCTGCCAGAGATCCCCAGTTGCGGATACGGCCGAGGTTTCATTCGCCGGGAGCTGGTTGTCCGGGTCCGGTTCGCTGACGGCTTCAAGTCCGTCAATCAGTACATCGATCTCAGGCGTCTCAAAGCCGGTGACCTCAAGGTCGAAATCAAGCTCTAATTCCGACAGAGCCTTAAGTTGCTCTCCCAGGAGCTGATCATTCCAGGAAGAGTTTTCGGTCAGCCGGTTGTCCGCAATCAAAAATGCTTTGTATTGCGCCTCTGACAGATGGTTCAGCTTGATGCATGGAACAGTCTTCCAGCCCAGTTGCTGAGCGGCGAGTAGCCTGCCATGCCCGGCAACGACGTTCAGCCGATCATCAACAAGGATCGGAACATTGAATCCGAAAGCCTTTATGCTGTGTGCAATTTGGTGCACCTGCTTGTAGGTGTGGACCCGTGGGTTCTGCGGGTTCGGATGTAGAGATGTTACGGGAAGGTAAGTCACTTCCAGCTCTGCTGTGAATGATTGCATTTTTCGTATCTCCTAGTGGTGAGCAGCTCTATCTATACCAAGATCAATGCGGCGACGGGGCAGAATTTTCCGTCGACTTTCCAATGGGCATTCAGGGCGCCGGAATCAGCATTCTGGCGCCGGATTTTTCCTTTGAGAAGTCGCCGTCGACCTCTGCGCGACTCGTCAATCGTTTCAAAGGATTGCGCGCGAAGTGCCACGAAGTGAGTAATCAACTTTTAGTCATTCTCTGCGGCGCACAAACCGTAATTACTATTTTGGTACGCCGAATTCGGGCGCCCGAACTCCTATACGGGTCGACCTTCATTCTGCTGTGCGCGGACCATTCAAACTGACGAGCCATTCGCCGCGCTTCTTCAGTCGACCATTGATTTGTGACCTGGCTATGCCTCAAGTCGCCCTCCCCGTTTCGAACGCCGCGTTCGAACAACTAGATTTTCTCGGTTTGCTTCACACGGCGAGCGTGTCCATGGCTTGAATTGGCCGCAGATTCTCCCGAATCTGGCAGCTTCGCTTGACTCTTTGCCCGGGAAGAGCGGAAATGGACTGCTGGAGAAAGCAGCCATCGTTTGCGCCCAAGAACCGCCCAAAAGATCCCGTTGAATCAGCAGCTTGCGGCCCTGCCAAAGATGGACCGGAAGGCCCTTCAGGCACTCTGGCAGCGGCTCTTCGGCAAACCGCCAAATCCCTCTCTGCGGCGCGAAGTCCTGATTCCGATTCTCGCCTACCGACTGCAGGAAGTTAGTTGTGGCGGGATAAAGGCGTCGGTTGAAAAGCGCCTTTGTGATTTGACCCGTAGCGGCCCGTCCGCCCGCCAGAACAATTCCCTTATTCGCGCCAAGTCTGGAACTCACTTCGTGCGAGAGTGGCAGGGAAAGCTGCACGAAGTCGCCGTCCTGCCTGATGGCTATGAATATAACGACCACACCTATGACAGCCTTTCCGAAATCGCGCGCACCATCACCGGCACCCGATGGTCAGGGCCAGCCTTCTTCGGACTTCGTCCTAGAGCGAAAGAGCGTGCAAGATGACCGCTCGCGTCCAATGCGCAATCTACACACGCAAGTCCTCTGAAGAAGGTCTCGAGCAGGCGTTCAATTCGCTCGACGCGCAACGCGAAGCAGGGCTCGCTTTTATACAGAGTCAGCGCCACGAGGGCTGGCACGCCATCAGCACTCACTACGATGACGGCGGCTTTTCGGGTGGGAACATGGACCGGCCCGCGCTGAAGCGCTTGATGACCGATATCCACGACGGCAAGATCAACACGGTTGTGGTCTATAAAGTAGACCGACTTACCCGATCACTTGCCGACTTCGCCAAGATCATCGAGCAGTTCGATGCCATGCAGGTCAGCTTCGTTTCCGTCACCCAGCAATTCAACACGACATCGTCCATGGGCCGTCTCACCCTCAATGTCCTTCTCTCCTTCGCACAGTTCGAGCGGGAAGTAACAGGAGAGAGGATCCGGGACAAAATCGCCGCTTCGAAAAAGAAGGGAATGTGGATGGGCGGATTCGTCCCGCTCGGCTACGATCTGCGCGACCGCAGGATCTACGTGAACCCGAAGGAAGCTGAGACCGTTCGCACCATCTATTCGAATTATCTCCGCCTCGGCTGCGTGATGGCGCTTAAAGACTATCTTGATCGAAACAGAATATTCAGCAAATCAAGGACAAGCGGTAATGGAGCAAAGACCGGCGGAACAAGCTTCTCCCGCGGCGCCCTGTACAAGATCCTAAAAAATCGCATCTATGCCGGTGAGATCGCACACAAGGGCGGCGTCTTTATTGGGCAGCATGACGCAATCATCAACCGGGAACAATGGGACCAGGTCCAGAAGCTTCTCATCGGGAACCACCAGGGCAAGCGGCGCAAGGCGCGCGTTACAAAGGTGAGCCTGTTCACCGGCATTCTCTTCGATGCAGCGGGTAACCGCTATACACCGACCCACTCCAACAAAGCCGGCCGCCGCTACCGGTACTACACATCTCAGGCTGTCATTCGGAAGGCCGTTCAAACCGAGGAGCCTGCGCGGATCCCCGCCCACGATCTCGAAGCTGCAGTCACCGAGCGCATCCTCGAATTCTTGAAGTCGCCCCGTGGGGTGCTCAAAGCTCTGGGATACCAACGCGACCGGAAGAGCAAATACTCTGAATTGCTCAGGCAGGCTTCGGAAAAGGCCAAGAGCTGGGACGGGATCTCAGCTCAGCACCGAGAGCGTTTCTTGAAAGCGATTCTTGATCGCGTCGTCATTAATTCGGATTCGGTCGAGGTAAAGATGCGCAAAGAGGCCCTCATCCGGCAACTGGCTGGAAAGACCAGTCCCCAATCGGACGAGTGCCGTGAATACATCTCATTGTTTTGCCCGTTTCGCGTTGCAAACCACGGCAAGGCACTCCGCTTGATCGTCGGCAACGATCAGGCCCCATCGCAGGTCAACACCCATGCCATCCTCAAAGCCGTTGCACGAGCGCGCGCCTGGCGGGAACAGCTTATTTCCGGTGAGGCCAATGGGATTGAACACCTGGCCAGCCTGAATCACCTTCACGTGGCGTACGTCAGAAGAATCCTTCCCTTTGCGCGTCTGGGCCCGGCAGCTATCGAGGCCATTTTGAATGAACAAATCGCTCCGGATCTCAGCCTTGATTCGTTGCTCGGCAGAATCCCAATGGCCTGGAAGGAGCAGGCTTGGATAATCGGCCGTGCATAAGAAGCGAACTGATTCCAAGACTGCTCGCATCTCCGCGCGAACGGTTATCGTCCTGCTTGGCATTAAGAATCCCGGGGTTCTTGGCAGTGAGAACGGCGCAGTCATTCGGCGCCAAACTGATCGGCTTTGCCTTATCCGCTCCCATTTCATTCAATGGTTTACTCATGTATCTGCCAATGTTGCTTATTGTTAGCAGGATTGACTTCCAACGCGTCGTGTTATATGATTGATCATAATACACGATGTTTCTGAGTTCACGATATGGTTGTTGGTAGAAATTCTGTGGACGTCGAATACCCTCGCCCTCGACCTTGGGGTCAAGATAGACGACTGGAATTCATTGAGTTTCGCCTGCTTTGGGATGGAAAGATCAATCGCGGTGAACTTGCGGACTACTTCAACGTCTCGATCCAACATGCATCCCTGGATTTCGCACGGTATATGGCGCTAGCCAAAGACAACATGGAATATGACCGCAGCGAAAAAGTCTATCGTGTTACAAAACAGTTCGCACCCTTGTTCATCGCACCCGACACCCAAACCTATCTCAACGAACTTTCGGGGTTGGCTACGGGAACGATCTCGCCATCGATCAGTTTTGTGGGAGTTCGGCCGCCCTGCGACGTTGTATCTCTGCCGGTCCGGCGCGTCCGCATGGAATCGCTATTGCCGCTTTTGTGGGCGATACGTGATGGAACTGAGATCGAGATCACGTACCAGCCGATGCGCAGTCCAGATCCGACGCGTGAATGGATTGCTCCACATTCGCTAGCCTTCGATGGTACACGTTGGCACGCGCGCGCGTGGTGTCATAGGTCTTCTCAATTTCGCGACTTCGTCTTGACGCGTTTCCAAACTATTCATGGGCAACGCACCGGGAGCGTAAATGCGCACGACGATGTGGAGTGGCAAACTTATTTTGTAGTTGAGATCGAGCCTAATCCAAATTTGACAATTAGCCAAAGAGAAACCGTCATTGATGACTTTGGCATGGTGGATGGAAGGCTATCCAAAACGATCCGCCGCGCCTTGGTTCCCTATTTTGTCCGACATCTGCGCATCAATGAACCACAGGAGGCTCAGCCGATCGTTTGGGCCAATCGAAGGCAATTCGAAGAGCTGAAACGCAACCAATGAAAACCGGAAAAGGAGCACCCTAATGCCTGAAACAGAAAAGTCACTCCATCCCTTCTTTGTGGATGCCAAACGCTACGAAACTGCCAAGACCGCACTCACTGGGGCCGAAATCAAAGCGATAGCCAACGTTACTCCAAACTATCAGCTTTTTCTTGAAGAGGAGGGAGATAAGCCTGACAGGGGTATCGGCGACGGTGAAGCTGTCAGTATTCACGAACGTGTGAAGCATTTCTTCGCTGTCCCACCAGCGACGTTCGGTGTCCGATGATCAGCGAACAGTTTTTGGAACTTCAAACCTATCTGCAGGAGTTTAAGAATCAGGGTGCCGAAATTCAGCGCCGTGCGGATGGCTCTTATCTCATCACCATCAAAGGGGTCGACCTGCCAGCGGGCTGGAACTCGCGAAAAGTTGACGTCTTCTTCGTGGCGCCTCCCGGTTATCCCGCGGCGAAGCCGGACTGCTTCTGGGTCTCACCACCTCTACGCCTCTCCAATGGCGCGATTCCGCAGAGCGCGAACGAGGGAACTCAGTTGCCTTACGATCAAACTCCCGGGCGGCGTCTGACTTGGTTTTCTTGGCACCTACAGACGTGGGATCCGAACCGCAGCCGGCTTGAGAATTTTTATAGGTCAATCATTCGGCGATTGGATCCACCACGATGATCGAGCTTAGGATTCAAGATGGTGACGTTAGCCGAATTATCGGCGAACTCGTAGGCAGGGAGACCGAGCGATGCGCCATCCTACTTGCATCCCACGTGGTTTTGTCTCGCGACCTTGAGCGTTTGATCGTTACTCGCATAGAGTATCCGGACGACGATAGCTATTCAGACCGCAGCCCAATGAGTGCGGAACTGAAACCGGAATATGTTGCCCGCATCGGGAAAGTGGCAGCACGCGAGAATCTTTCCGTTGTATTCGTCCACTCACATCCCGGATCTTCGCCACCGGAGTTCTCTCGGACAGATGACCAAGGCGAGATTCGTCTTGCAAAATTCCTATCAGCACGCGCGCCAAATACGAAGCACGCCTCCCTAGTCGTTAGCGCTGGAGGGTGGCAAGCAAGATGCTTGGGCACAAAGAACCCGCTGCGTATTATTTCCGTAGGCCTTCAGCTGCAGGTTTTATTCGACCCTTACCAAGCTCGAGGACCTTCTTCTCTGAAGTTCGACCGTCAGGTCCGCGCATTGGGCGCGGCCGGACAGGAGCATCTTGAATCGTTGACTGTGGCTATAGTCGGGTTGGGTGGCACCGGCTCGATCGCTGCCGAACAGCTCGCCTATTTGGGTGTGCGCAAATTCATTCTCGTCGATCCAGATCGAATCGATTTGACGAATCTGAACCGCGTGGTTGGCGCCTGCGCGAAGGATGTTGGCCATCTCAAGACGGACGTAGCGGCGGACCTGATAGCCCGGATCGCATCCGATGCGGTGTTGTACCGGATCGTGGGCGATGTGACCAGGACGCGATTCGCTCGGGAACTGTGTGGAGCAGACTTCATCTTCTCCTGCACCGATTCGCACGGCAGTCGTGCCGTCATTCAACAGATCGCCTATCAATACCTCATTCCGTGCATCGACATGGGTTCCGTCATCTCAGCAAGCAACGCTCAAATCACAGGTATCCATGGCCGTGTGCAAGCGATTGCACCGGGGCTGCCATGCTTTACTTGCTGTGAGTTGTTGGATTCCGAGGAAGTCCGGCGAGATATGATGAACGCCGAAGAACGCCAGCGGGACATCTATATCCAAGGCGCAAATGAACCTGCACCGGCAGTCATTTCGATCAATGGAACCGTGACTTCGATCGCGATGACGATGTTTCTCGCCATGACGGTCGGTGTTCCGAGCGACGGCCGACACATCCTCTACAACGCGCGGACTCCATCGCTACGAGTTGTATCCTTCACGAGAAATCCAAATTGCTATATTTGCTCTCCGCGAGGCGTCCTCGCAAGAGGAGATGCGCAACTCCTGTTCACGAGGGACGACTGAAATGGCCATACGCGAATTCTCGCCGGACGGTACGCCGCGCGCGAAAATCGCGTTCGTCGGCGGCTTGCCACAAGCGAAGGAGTTAGACTGGTTTAAAAAAAGGAACTTTGAGTGCGAGCCATGCACTCCGGAAGACCTTTGCCGCGCGGAATATGCTGTCCAATTGGACGCGGTGATTTGGAGCCAGGACCCGAAAAAGCTCAATAAGCTACCTCGGGAACTGAGTGTGGTTGCCGCTAGGCTGCTCAACCATGACGTGCGTGTCTACATCCGTCTCGCGGGAGCCCGTGACCTGGTCGTGAATACGTTACTGAAAGACTCGATTCCCGTGGCAAATCTTACACGAGAACAATGGGAGTCGACACCCATAGATCGTCGTGACAGAGAGGATGGCTTTTTGATGCCCTGCGTCTATATCTTCGAATCGGCATCATCTTGGCCTGATATTGCAACTATGGTCTGTGATCGCCCCGCTGGTCCGCCACGCAATTCTGGTTTGAAGATTGAGAATAGAGCCCTTCTGCGCGGATTGGGAGTTGACGGGCACGAAGAGCGCGTTCTCCTGCTCCAACGAGCTTTCTGGAATTGCTCCGACCTTCAGCTGACATTGCTAGAAGGCGGAATCTCCGGTGCGCCCGTCTTTAAGGTGTACGCGTCATTACAAGCAGGATTGGTACCGCGAGATGTGACGGGGGCTGCTCACCCACATCTATATTTTGTAAAAATCGGCCCTCGCAAGAAAATCGTCGAAGAATACGACAAATACATGTGGCAGATATCTGACTATGTGCCATTTCATCTTCGGCCGAGATTGCGCCTGGACCGCTGCAATCTCGGATCGACACAGGGGATTCTTGTAGGCGATTTCGTAGAAGGCACAGAGTCGCTGATCGAGTGCGCGCGAGGAGCACGCTGCGGGCATGCTATCTCTAATTTATTCGACAAAACGCTCGGAGGATGGCGCAAACAGAAGTTTCCTGACGCGAGTCGACCGCTGAGCGCATATTTCGAAACGAGATGGAACGCCGAGGGATCGGATGTCCTTATCGAAGTACCTCCACCGCGAGAAGGAATCGTTCGTAGTCTTGGTGGAGATATCGACATTCTTTCGCTGAAGATGATCTTTGAAAAACACGGAGATACCTCCCCACTGATTGCGCCGGCGCATGGAGATATGCATGCGAAGAACGTGCTTGTGCGCCATGGAGATGCCATCCTCATAGATTTTGAGAAATCGGAGGCGAATTTTCCTCTCACTTACGACCCAGCGTCTCTAGAGGCAGGACTTTTGGTCGAGGGCTTCATTGAAGATCTCCAGAAGAGAAGGCTTACTCCGCGCGGCCTTGTCAAATTGATTGAACCGCTTTATGCGCGATCAGCGCTTCAAGGGAATGGCACGACACGTTGCCGCCGAGGAGACCCGGCGGAGTGGTACTACGACGCAGTCAACCAAATCCGGACACTGAGTCGGGATGCGGAAAATGCGCCTGGTCAATACGCATTGACGCTCGCTCTGTGTCTTATTCGCAAAGGTTGCAATGCACACGCGAATTTTGGGAAAGGAGCGCCAAACACATCGCGCGCGATTGCGTTCTTCTTTGGCCAGAAGATATTGCGTGAGTGGGTTAAAAAGACCACTCCCTCAAAGCAAGCAAAATGATAAAAATCCTTGCGATCAAAGCGAGAGTGAAGTCGCGCGCAGATGCGAGCGCGCACTTGGAACGCCCCGGAGACGCGGTCATCGTCGATCGGCAGGGGCCGCGCTGGTTGATCCTGCGTTGCCCTTGTGGTTGCGGCGCAGATGTGCCTGTGAATCTTGATCAGCGCGCAGGCCCTGCTTGGCGTCTATATGAATCACGCAAGGGAACGAGTGTTTACCCATCAGTATGGCGCGACACCGACTGCGAAAGTCATTTCATCATATGGCGTGACAATATTTATCTGCTTGGACCGCGGTATGGTGAGTCGTGGATGGACGAGATCGAGGAAGGCGAGAACCGGCTTCTTGAGCGAGTCTTCGAAGCGCTGTCTGACCGTGAACAATCGGCCGAAGAAATTTCTGATCAAATCCCTGGGAGTGAGCCCTGGGACGTTCTTTATTGCTGTCGAAGACTTTGCCGGTTGGGCAAGGCCGTTGAGGGGCATTGGCATGCAAGGGGACGGTTTCGGCGGCGATAAAAGGAGAGCGTTTGTTCGGTTATCAGAGGCTAAATCTCGCCGCAGAGAACAGCTTCGAAACTCTTTCTGTGCGGGTCATTGATCGAAAAGGATCCGCCCGATTCGAATTCAGAGAATCGCGGGGAATTTTCGGGATGTTGAAGCAGACAGAGAATTCTCTCCGGTATCACTTACGCACAAAGATCCAAGAATTCGGCCGGAAATGCGAGTCTAGCTGAAAATCAAACGATAAGCTACAGATTATAAAGACTCTATGGCGGGCAATGAGACATTCGAACTGTCGGTAGTGTTTTTCCTGCCGTTTGCTTTACAGAATTCGGCGGTCAGATTGAGCTTGGTGTCCCCGACTTGCACAACTCTGAGCAGGCCCACAGTCGGGGCTCCGTTTGACAAATACGACGCGAGCATCGGCGGTGGTTCGATTTCTGACTGCAAGCCGACTTATCGGGATTGATCTCGGATCGCTGTGTATTCACTCCTGGCCTCCATCAGCACCGGAACATTTGCATCTGCATCCTTCCAAAGTATGAGGAAATCTTCATATGCTGCCATCGCCTTCGCGTTATTTCCGGACAGCCTGTATGCCCGGCCAAGCTCTAGATGAGTGAGCGCAGCGACGGGATCGGTGAATACGATGCCCGGATGAGCGAGTACCTTCTGAAATTCCGCAACAGAATCTGAAGCCTGATGGCCGGCGAGATAGACCTCGCCGCGCAGATACACCGGATAAAGACTTCCAAAGAAGGCCCACGCACTCCCCGGAACGCCCAATTCGAACGGTGCGGCGGATTGCAGCAGGTCCAACGCCTTTGCCGGGTCCTTGTCATGCATGGCTTCGAGCGCTCGCAGCTCTGGCAGGTAAATTATTCGAACGAACGTATCCTGGGGGAATCGCTTTTCCAGATGGATTGCGAGATTCCGAGAATCCGGGAAATCTCCCGAGAGAGCATAAGCGAGGGCAGCGCCCCATTCCACGTCCCGGCCATGAGAGAGAGCAAGGGCCGCCCGCGCGTTTTGCTTAGCCTCCGGCGCTTCTCCATAGAATGCTTCGCGCACGGCTATTCCGGCCCTGTACATCGCGGCCCTCTCCGGCTGGTTGGCCTGCAAGGCCAGTTGCGCAGCACGGCTCGACATCCTCTGTGCCAGTTTCAAATGACCTGATAAAGCCAACACCGTAGCCTGTTCGTATGTAAGCCAGTCTTCCGCTTCGGACTGCCCCTGGGCTCGCGCAGCGGCCTCTTCCATGGCCGCCTTGTCTCCCTTCAGGAAGGCGATGTAGTAGCGCATGACCAGCATCTCGGGCATTTCGAGTTTGCGGTCCGCGGCTCGTTGCAGCGTTTGCTCCGCTTGGTCGAGCCGGTCCGACAACACATAGGCCCATGCGAGGTTGTTATATCCGGGCGTGAAATCGGGATCGAGAGCGATCGCTTGCGAGGCTTCCTGAATCGAATCGTCATACTTGCCGAGTTCCTGGTCAGTCCATGTCAGTTCCGCGTGAGGCACCATGTCGCGCGGATACGTTAAAACCCATAATCGGCAGATCTCCTGCGCTTTTTCCAGGTCTCCCGCGACGCCATCCTGGTAATTCACTTCAATGAAAAAGCGTTCGCGGTCACTGGCGCGATTGCGCAGTTGATATGCCCTGCTCGTGCTCTGCTGCGAAAGCACAGGCTCCCAGATGTCGGCGTAAAGCCGCCCCTGAAGCGAATAGGCCATCGCGAAATCGGGATCGATCTGGATGGCGCGCTGCAGCAGCAGGATTGCCTGCTGAGGATTCGAAGATTTGACCTGCCAGGCGGCGCTGTATGCTTTCAGGGCTTCGAGCGAGGGAGTGCTAGCCTCAGCGAGCGGAGTCGCATGCCGCTGAATGGTGGCCAGCGATTCACCGGCGCGGGAACGGAATTTGCCGGCGATTTGAGTGAGGGCGCCGAGGACGTCCTCTTCTCTTGCGACCTGCACCTGCTCGTCATCCAGTGCTTCGCCGGTAGAGCAATCCGCGGCGTGGAGGCCAAGCACATAGCGGGTACCGATCCGGGCAATCGAGCCCTCGATCACCGCGGCGCTGCCGAGCCGCTCGCAAACCTGCTGCGCGGTTTTCGGCGTTAAGCGCGCATCCTCGGGCTGTCCCATCAGCGTGAGCGTATGGCGGATTCGTTCTTCCGGAACCAAGCTCAGGTATGGCGACTGTTCCAATTGCACCGCCAAGCCCTGCCTGAGCGTGTCATCAAAAACCCTATCGCCTGTTGAATTCGCAAACTCCGCCAGCACGACCGTGTCCTTTGCGCTCAACACAGGGCGATGCCAAAAAAATCGCCATGCACCCACTGCGGCGGCAACCCCCAGCACCGCCGCCAACGCAATTGCCCACCTCGGCGGCCGCTTCTCAGTGACCTGCACCTCTACCTTCTGGTGCTTTGCGGCGACCAAGCTGAATTCCTGGTTTGGCACCAGCCGAACATTTTCCGCCAGCCGGTAGCCTGTGCCAGGAACAGTGAGTATGTACCTGTGATCCTGCGGGATCTCACCGAGCGCCTTGCGCAGCATAAATATGGTGCGGCTCAGGTTGGCTTCTTCCACAAACGTGCCGGGCCACACTGTCTTCAGCAGGTCGTCCTTGGTCACGACTTCCTGACCGTGCCGCACCAGCACAAGCAGAATCTGGAACGTCTTTGGAGTCAGCGCTACCGGCTCGCCCGCGCGCAACAGAGTCTCCTTCTCGGCATCCACCCGAAAAGGGCCAAACTCGTACAGCTCCTTGAGCCTTGGGGTCTCAGCCAAGAAACTCCACCAGCCCTTTCTGTGCGCTGTGCAAGCCAATGTAGCACGAAACCGAGGCTGGCCCTAATCAATCGGGCCTCGTTGCATCCCTGCAAATCGCTCATTTTTGTTCACTTACGGAACTTGGAGAAATTGTCAGAAGTTTTCAGGCCGTACGGAAGGACTTCCCCCCGCAACCGCGCGCAATCTGCACTTGTTTCAGCCCGGTGAACGCACTGAAACGAGGACGCAGTGACAATGCAGACAAAGATCACCATCGAAACCGACTCCCTCCTGTTGCTCCGTGGTCGCAATGCTACCCGTGCGCATTGCCCTCTTTGCAACGCCGAGTCCGAAATGATCGTGCTCGGAAACCTTCAGGTTGTCTCCAACCTCGACCGCCCCAGTCTCGAAGAGTGGATTAACTCCGGCGAACTGCACCGGCTGCAGTGTGACGATGGCTCGCCTTTGATCTGTCTCAATTCACTGCTTACACGCATACGAAACACCACAACCCTCTAACCCGAATTTCAAAAGGAGATCGAATATGTCACACAAAGCTTTCACATTCATAGCCGCAGCCAGTCTCTTTATGCTACTGGCAATGCCATCACGCATCGCAGCGCAGGAGACTGCCCAATACACAGTGCTCCATACGTTTAGAGGCGCCGACGGGTCAACCCCCTACGGAAGCGTCATCAGCGACTCGAACGGCAATCTCTACGGCACCACGCTTGGGGGCGGCAACACCGCCAACACGCCCTGCCAGAACAACCCATTCGGCCCCGACGGCTGCGGAGTCGTCTATAAAATCGACCGCGACGGCGGCGAAGCCGTCCTGTATCGGTTCAAAGGCGGCCCTGACGGAGCCTTTCCATCGAGCGAGTTGCTTCTCGACAGCGCCGGCAATCTCTACGGCACGGCTCGCGGCGGCGGGATCCTCACAACCGATTCGCCATGCTCATTTATTTCGGGATGCGGGGTTGTATTCAAGCTCGACCGCGACCTCAACGAGTCCATCCTCTACTCCTTCAAGGGAGGATCGGATGGCTTCGGCGTCTCCTCCGGCCTCACTCGAGATGAAGCAGGCAATCTCTATGGAACTACGGTCGGAGGGGGCATCTCAAACCCAGCCTGCACTGGAGACGGGCCTCCCGGAAGCTGCGGCGTTGTCTACAAAGTGGACCCCAAAGGCAACGAGACCGCGCTCCACGCCTTCACCGGAGGCTCAGACGGATACGGCCCCTTCGGCAGCCTCTTGCGTGACTGGCAAGGGAACCTGTTCGGTGTTGCCTCCAATGGCGGTGACATATCAAGCCCCTTCTGCAACGGCACAGTTTTGGCTCTCTCCGGCGCGCTCGGTTGCGGAACCGTCTTTAAGATCGATCTCGCCGGCGGCTTCTCCGTCATTCACACCTTCCAGGGAAAAGACGGCGGCCCATTCCCCGACGGCTGGCTCGCCGCAGACTACTGGGGCAACATCTACGGCATCACCGGCAATGGCGGCAGTGCGGTCAGCAGCACCAATCTCGGTGACGGAACCATCTTCAAAATCGGCGGCGGCGGTGAAGAATCCGTTCTTTACAATTTCCCCGGAGGCGCAGATGGGTTCACTTCCCTCGGCAGCGTTATCCTCGACGGCCTTGGCAATCTCTACGGTGCAACGTACTTTGGCGGCGACACCACCGATCCCGCCTGCAGCGCAGTCGGCGGCTGCGGCGTCGTCTTTCGGCTCGATCCCCAGGGCCACTACACCGTTCTGCACACCTTCAAAGGCGCTGACGGAGCCAACCCCGAGGCCAGCTTGTATATGGACCAGCACGGAGACATCTACGGCACAACAACCGCCGGAGGAGACCCCACCTGCAATTGCGGCGTAGTCTTCAAAATCACGCCGGGACACAACTAAGGTAAACACTAAGCTCCGGCCGTCACGATTTCTGAAAACCGGGTTCCCACCTCCTCAACGATTCACACTGGCGGGGTGGGACTTCCCCGGAGTCTTGCTCTAATCGCGCAGAACCCTGACGGCGTGGATTCACAATCGCTCGCCGCGTTCTACCTCGGGATAGGTACTGATAAACGCCGATATCGCCAGCGATCGTGGTATTGGTGGGCTGCCACCACGAAATGCCGCGGAGAAGTCCTAGACGCGGAATCCTCGACGGGTTATCCGCGAACAACGACACACAGTTTGATCGACGTATTTTGCGATTCCCTCTGCTCGTGAATGAACCTCAACGATCGAAGAACACGAAAAGGTACTCAGGAATTCCATTGCGGAGAATTTGCAGGTTTTCTCGAAGCTATCAGGAGTGGAGAATTGCTCTCCGGTGACGTTTCGGAGCAAAAATTGCCGAGTTGGCCGGAAACGTAGGAATCCTCCAGCGCTTCTCTGTAAGTTGTTGATTCTATTGACTCTATGGCGGAGAGAGGGGGATTCGAACCCCCGGTACAGCTTTTGACCGTACAACGGTTTAGCAAACCGCCGCCTTCAGCCACTCGGCCATCTCTCCGGCCCTCAGTGGAT
>Ga0181535_10002915_pt1 | contig 20305 bp, 18 predicted proteins | sample PEATcosm2014_Bin_44_FD_119774 | JGI IMG/M metagenome (GOLD analysis project Ga0181535, IMG submission 119774) | Peatland microbial communities from MTU Mesocosm Facility, Houghton, MI, USA - PEATcosm2014_Bin17_30_metaG | ecosystem: Environmental > Terrestrial > Soil > Wetlands > Peat | place... | reverse complement strand
GTTAGACGCACTTCTGGTGTGGCAGTTGTTCCGTCAGGGGCATCGCTGCGTAGCCATGTGCGGAAGAGATAAGCGCTGAAAGCATCTAAGTGCCAAGCTCATCCCAAGATATTGTTTCCCGGACGCAAGTCCCTAAAGACCACGGGCAGACCACCCGTTTGATAGACTGGGAGTGTAAGCGCCGCGAGGCGTTCAGCTGACCAGCACTAATCGGTCGTGCGGCTTGATTGCTTTTTCCCTTAATGGGAATAGCAAATTTCAACTCGCGAATTGTGGAACAATGCCCATAGACTCCTATGTGTAGTTTTCAGAGAACCGCCGAAGTGATCCGGTTGTTCTTTACATAATGATTTAGCACGGCGAAAACCGTGCGCAACAATTTGGTGGCAATACCGCAGTGGTCCGACCCGTTCCCATTCCGAACACGGCCGTCAAACGCTGCATGGCCGATGGTAGTGGTTGTATAGCTTCCGCGAGAGTAGGTAGCCGCCAGTCTTTACTAAAAATCCCCGAGGTAACGCCTTGGGGATTTTTTTTGTCTGGGTGGGACGGGAGTTCGCGGCGGGATGGGCGCTTTAAAGCAGTGTGCGACGGCTTGCCGGGGATAGGACAAGAAGGGCGGAACATTCCCGGCGGTGGTTTCTGGCACCGCCTTCGGGGTGCGGGAAAATCGGTGAGCGTTTTCCGAGGGTATCGCTCCCTGGTCGCTCAACCCCCGGCTACTTTCTGGAACGCCTCCGGCGTTCACTAACATTGGCTCAATTCAGGATTATGCCTTGGGGCATTTCGGCGAGGTCAGGCGCTCCAATGGCCGCTTTTGAGATAGGGCTTGAGTTTTTCCTTGAGGGTTTCGCGGCCGCGATGGATGAGGGACTTGGTGGCGGAGAGGGAGGTGTCCAGGATTTCCGCGATTTGCTCGTAGCTCAAGTCGTCCTGGCGGCAGAGGAGGATGGCGGTGCGCTGGGTTTCGGGCAGTTGGGCGATGGCCTCCTCGATTTTAGTGGCGAGTTCGCCCTGGAGGACGTTTTCGGCGGGGAGGGAGTTTTTCTTGTCTTCGTACTGGCGCTGGGGCAGGTCGTCGTTTTCGCCGTGGTTTTCCTCGATGGATTCGGCGGGGTGGCGGGAGCGGCGGCGGATTTCGTTGAGGCAGAGGTTGCGGGCGATGGTGAAGAGCCAGGTGGAGAATTTGGCGGTGGGCTGGTAGCGCTGGCGGGATTTGTAAACCTGGAGGAAGACGTTTTGGGCCAGATCCTCGGATTCGGATTCATCGCGCAGGGTGCGGCAGATGAAATTGAAGAGGGGCTGCCGGTATTTTTCGACCAGTTCGGCAAAGGCCGCCCGGTCGCCGCGCTTTACGCGCAACATCAGGGCGGCATCAAGGTCGGAGGGTTCCGGCATGGTCGCTTAAGTCTATTGAACGCCGGGCGCGCGACAAGGTTTCGCTGAAAGTGGCGGCGCGGGGGCGGAGAGAAAAAACCGGGGCAGGGCAAGTTTTTAATTTCTTTAAGGACTGGACCACTCCATCTTACCGGCAGTGCAGGATCTGCTGAAAAAAATCGAGGCGGCGGCGGAGGCGCGGCTGACCTTCTCGCCGGAGGCGACGGCCGCGGACAAGCTGGCGCGGTACAAGAAGTTTCTGAAGGTGGAAGGGAACTGGCTGAAGCTGCTGCATCGCGGCGGGGAGCCGGGGCGGGTGATTTGCCGGGGGCGGGCGGCGATCTTGGACGCGCTGTTGCAGCACCTGTGGATTGCGTTGCGGGAGGTGCTGGCGGCGGAGGGGCATCACGAATTTCCGCCGATTGCGCTGGTGGCGATCGGGGGGTTTGGGCGGGCGGAGTTGAATCCGCACAGCGACATTGACTTCATGTTTTTGCACGACGGGCAGGTGTCGGCGGGCAAGCCGCTGCCGTACTTGGCGCGGCTGATTGACGGGGTGCTGTATCCGTTGTGGGACATCGGTCTGAAGGTGGGCTATTCGGTGCGGGACGTGGGCGATTGCGTGAAGGTGGCGAACACGGACATGCAGTCGAAGACGTCGCTGATCGAATCGCGGCTGATCATCGGGGACGCGATGTTGTTTGAGCGGTTTGAGGAGGCGGTGGTGAGCAAGTGCGTGGTGGGGTACGAGGACAAATACATTGCGATGCGGCTGGAGGACCAGGCGACGCGGCGGGGGAAGCATGGGAATTCGGCGTGCATGCAGGAACCGAACATCAAGAACGGGTGCGGGGGGCTGCGGGATTTCCAGAATTTGCTGTGGATGGCTTTTTTCAAGTACCAGACGCGGTCGCTGGCGGAGCTGCAGGCGCGGGAGTTTGTGAGCGCGGCGGAGCGGAAGCAGCTGGAGGCGGCGTATGATTTTCTGCTGCGGGTGCGGACGGAGCTGCATTATCACACGAACCGGCCGCAGGATGTGCTGGGGAAGAACTTGCAGCCGGCGGTGGCGTTCAACCTGGGGTACACGGACCGGTCGCCGAGCCGGCGGATCGAGGTGTTCATGCGGGACCTGTACGTGCACATGCGGAACATTTTCCTGATCACGCGGACGCTGGAGCAGCGGCTGGCGCTGGTATCGCCGGGGGAGACGACGGGGCTGGAGAAGTTGCGGCGGCTGCTGGGGGGGGCGGCGCCGGCGGCGCCGGAGGCGGTGGACGGTTTTTTATTTGTGGGCAACGAGGTGCGGGCGGCGGGGAACCGGATTTTCCGGGATTCGCCGCGGCGGCTGATGCGGGTGTTTTTATACGCGCAACAGCGGCATTTGCGGCTGCATCCGGACTTGGCGCAATTGATCCGGAACCAGCTTTGGCTGGTGGACCGGGAGTTTTTGAACGACGCGCACGTGTGCGAGACGTTTTTGACGATCTTGGAGCGGCGGGGGGAGGTTTCCCGGGTGCTGCGGGCGATGCACGAGGTGAATTTGCTCGGGAAATACATTCCGGAGTTTGGGAAGCTGACGTGTCTGGTGCAGCACGAGTTTTATCACCAGTACGCGGCGGACGAGCACACGCTGGTGTGCCTGGAGCAGTTGGACAAGGTGTGGGAGGCCAAGGAGCCGCCGTTCAAGCACTACACGCCGCTGTTTCAGAGTCTGGAACGGCCGGGGCTGCTGTATCTGGGGCTGCTGCTGCATGACGTGGGGAAGGCGGCCAAGCATGAAATAGGCAAGCATCCGCAGGTGGGGGCGGCGCTGGCGGTGCGGGCGGCGCGGCGGCTGCAACTGGAGCCGGAGGCGGTGGAGCTGCTGAAATTCCTGGTGGAAAACCACCTGCTGATGGCCACGCTGTCGCAGCGGCGGGACTTGGACGACGGGGCGGTGATCCGGCAGTTTGCGCGGCAGGTGGGGACGCCGGAGAAGCTGAATTTGCTGACGCTGCTGACGTTTGCGGATTCGCAGGGGACGAGCGACAAGCTGTGGAACGGGTTCAAGGATTCCCTGCTGTGGCAGTTGCATTCGCGGTCGCTGGCGCTGCTGACGGGGGGCACGGAATTTCGGAAGGCGTCGCAAAAGGCGCGGGACGAGCTGCGGTACGCGGTGCGGGAGCTGGCGGCGCGGCGGATTTCGGACGAGGAGCTGGCGGCGCACTTTGGGCAGTTGCCGGACCGGTATTATGAGATTTACACGCCGAAGCAGATTCTGGACGACGTGGAGCTGGCGCACCGGTTCATGCACCGGCTGGTGGTGGAGAACCAGCGGGCGCTGGCGCCGGTGACGGCGTGGATTGACGAGCGGGACCGCGGGTACAGTCTGGTGAAGGTGTGCACCTGGGACCGGGCGGGATTGTTCGGCAAGATCGCGGGGTCGTTGAGCGCGGTGGGGCTGAACATCATGGGGGCGCAGATTTTCACGCGGAAGGACGGGATTGTGCTGGACACTTTTTTTGTGAACGACGGGCGGACGGGCGGGCTGGCGGCGAAGGAGCAGCGGGAGAAGTTTTCCAGCCTGCTGGAAGGGCTGCTGACGGGGGAAGCGGTGAATTTGGCCAAGCTGATCGGGCAGCAATCCACGGGGCGGCCGGGCTATTCGGCGTATTTGGGCGAGCGCCTGGGCACGCAGATCCGGTTCGACAACACGGCGTCGGACGGGCGGACGCTGATCGAGCTTGAGACGGAGGACCGGCTGGGGCTGCTATATGCGATTTCGCAGGCGCTGGCGGCGCAGCGGCTGGACATATCGGCGGCGCGCGTGGTGACGGAGCGGGGGGCGGCGCTGGACAGCTTTTACGTGCGGGAATTCGGGGGCGGGCAGGTGCTGCTGCCGGCGCGGCAGGCGGCGGTGGAGCTGGCGTTGCGCACGGCCATCGGCCAGCTCGACGTGAGCCCCATCTGAGCCGGAACGAATCAGTTCAACCACAGATGAACACAGATTTAAAACGGAAGAGTTCGACGCGAATTGCGGGAATTTTCGCGAATTAATTCTGAATTGGTCGGAGGGATGCAGGAATGCCGGTCTTGGGGTTGGAAGGTAAGGCCAGAGCGCGGCTGGGCTGAAACAGGGTTTGCAATTCAATGGCCCGGGCTACCCGACAGGTCTTCTGGCTGGCGACCTCGCTGCGGCTGGTCTTCGACACAGCCGCGGTCCGCCGCATCACATACGCCGGCCAATTCAAGCTTTGGACAGTCCGGAAGAATTTTGTTGCACATTCGCCGGGCCCGGCTGGCGGAGAGGGAAATTGACGCTGCGGGGATTTGTGATAGCCTGAGCGACCATTATGAATCGTCATCCGCACGTTGCAGTCGTGGGCGCCACGGGCGCCGTGGGCCTGGAAATGATCAAGACGCTGGAAAAGAGGAAGTTTCCGGTGGGCAAACTGACTTTGCTCGCGTCCGCGCGCTCGGTGGGCAAGAAACTGAAGTTCCAGGGGCGGGACATTGCCGTGGCGGAGCTGACGAAGGATTCATTCAAGGGGATTGACATTGCGCTGTTCAGCGCGGGCGGGAGCATTTCCAAGGAATATGCGCCTTTGGCGGCGAAGGCGGGCTGCGTGGTGGTGGACAATTCGAGCGCGTTCCGGCAGGACGACAAGGTGCCGCTGGTGGTGCCCGAGATCAATGCGGCGGACGTGAAGTGGCACAAGGGGATCATCGCCAATCCGAATTGCACGACGGCCATCACGCTGATGGCGCTGTATCCGCTGCACCAGGCTTTTGGGGTGAAGCGGGTGTTTGCGGCGTCGTACCAGGCGGTTTCCGGCACGGGGGCGAAGGCGATTGCGGAATTGAAGCGGCAGGTGGAGGAAGTGGTGGCGGGCCAGCCGGTGACGAAGGAGGTTTATCCGCACCAGATCGCGTTCAACGTGCTGCCGCACGTGGACACGTTTTTGCCGTCGGGCTATACGAAGGAAGAGATGAAGATGGAGAACGAGGGGCGCAAGATCATGCATCATCCGGGCTTCCGGGCCAGCGTGACGTGCGTGCGGGTGCCGGTGTACCGGTCGCATTCCATTGCGGTGACGGCGGAATTTGAGAAGCCGGTGACGGTGGCCGCGGCGCGGGCGGTGCTCAAGAAGGCGCCGGGGCTGGACGTGGTGGATGAGCCGGAGAAGCAGAAGTACCCGATGCCGCTGTTCACGTCCGAGAAATACAACTGCGAAGTGGGGCGCATCCGCATGGATTGCGCGATGGAGAACGGGCTGTGTTTCTGGGTGAGCGGCGACCAGTTGCTCAAGGGAGCGGCGCTGAACGCGGTGCAGATTGCGGAAGAGCTGCTGAAATAGGCCGCCTTTTTATTTGGGAGTCCAGGGGGAATAGTCGGCGGGCAATTCGAAGACCGAAGGGTCCACAGGTTCCAACCGGGCGGAAACGAGGGTGGTGGTGCGCTCGTGTCCGCGAGAGTTGGCGAGGTTTTTCACCACCATGCCGGGCAGGCGGCTCAATTCGGGCTGGGCGTTGGGGTGCGGCCCGGCGGCGTTGAAGCGGTCCAGTTTGACGAGTTCGGGCCGGATGATCTCGTAGTTGGGGAAGTTGGTGGCCACCCAGAGGGCTTCGGTGAGACCTTGGGCGCCGGTCCAGGTGTAGATTTCAGTCTGATAGCCGGCGACGGTCCGGGAGCGGCCGGTGTCCACGGGCGGGGTTGCGGGGGCAAAAGTGTCGTTGGTGCCATGAGCCAGTTTTTCGGCCGCCAGCTCCTGCTGGATATCGGCGCCGGAGCGTTTCAAATATCTTTTGATGTTGGTAAAGAGGGTGATCGAGTCGCGCGTATCCAGATCAATAATCACGCTGAAATATTGCTTGGGCTCGTCCAGGCGCATCTGGTGGCCGTGTACCTTGATGACGACGGTTTCGACGGCGTTGGTTTCGGCGCCAGTGGTTTCGGTGGTTTGTTGTTGCAGGACCAAATCGGCGCGCAGGGCGGCGGTGGAGAAGAAGAGGGTGAACAGGGCGGCGGTGAGTCTAGCCCATCCCAATAGCTGCAATGGTCTCAAGGCCGGATCGGATGCAACCCTTTCAGGGTTGAGGACACAGACGGTGCCAATCCCAGGGTAGGCTCGCCGACTCGCCAACCCCGGGCTGATTGATGCAATCCCGTTGGGATTGGCCGCGGGCGAGACGCCTGCGGGTTGGAAACCCGCGATACAGCAGACTTGGAAGTCTGCGCTACGAGTTGGTTGCGGTATATCCATGCTTGGGTGCAGAACAGGCCGACAGTTCGGCCGGGGACGGGTTTATCCCTTGTGCGCCGCCTTGGCCCAGGTGTCTTTCAAGGTGATGGTGCGGTTCAAGACGAGTTTGCCGGGGGTGCTGTCCTTGTCCACGGCGAAGTAGGCGAGGCGCTCGAATTGATAGCGTTCGGCGGGGGACGCGTCCTTCATGGAGGGCTCGAGTTTGGCGGTGATGACTTCCAGGGAATGTGGATTGAGCGAGGCCTTGAAATCTTCGTCGGCGCCGGGATCGGGGACGGTGAAGAGGCGGTCGTAGAGGCGGACTTCGGCGTCAATGGCGTGGGGGGCGCTGACCCAGTGGATGGTGCCCTTGACCTTGCGGCCGGCGGTGGCGCCGCCGGTTTTGCTTTCGAGGTCGGCGGTGCAGCGGAGTTCGGTGACATTGCCGGCTGGGTCCTTGACGACTTCGAGGCACTTGATGATGTAGGCGTATTTGAGGCGCACTTCGCCGCCGGGTTTGAGGCGGAAGAATTTCGGCGGCGGGACTTCGGCAAAGTCGTCGCGCTCGATGAAGAGTTCGCGGCTGAAGGGGACTTGGCGGCGGCCGGTTTCCGGGGCCTCGGGGTTGTTGAGGGCGGGGAGCTGCTCGGTCTGGCCGGCGGGGTAATTGGTGATGACGACCTTGAGGGGGCGCAGGACGGCGAGACGGCGGAGCGCGCGCTGATTGAGGTCCTCGCGGATGGCGTGCTCCAGCACGGCGACGTCGGTGAGGCCGTTATACTTGGTGATGCCGATGTTGTAGGCGAAGTTGCGGAGGGCCTGGGGCGTGACGCCGCGGCGGCGGATGCCGCAGACGGTGGGCATGCGGGGGTCGTCCCAGCCGGTGACGATTTTTTCATTTACGAGCTGGAGGAGCTTGCGCTTGCTCATGATGGTGTAGCCGAGGGCGAGGCGGGCGAATTCGTATTGATGGGGCAGGGGCCGGGGCAGGCCGAGGCTTTCGAGGATCCAGTCATAGAGGGGGCGATGGACCTCGAATTCGAGGGTGCAGATGGAATGGGTGATGCCCTCGATGTAATCGCTCAGGCAGTGGGCGAAATCGTACATGGGGTAGATGCACCATTTGGCGCCGGTATGATGGTGCTCGGCGTGGCGGATGCGGTAGAGGAGCGGGTCGCGCATCCAGACGTTGGGGGCGGCGACGTCAATTTTGGCGCGGAGGGAGCGGGCGCCGTCGGGGAACTCGCCGGCTTTCATGCGCCGGAAGAGGCTGAGGCTTTCGGAGGGCGTGCGGTTGCGGAAGGGGGATTCCTTGGCGTTGCGGCGGTAGTCGTCGGTTTCGTCGGGGGAGAGGTCGCAGACGTAGGCTTTGCCCTTGGCGATCAATTGTTCGGCGAAGTCGTAGATCTGGTCGAAGTAATCGCTGGCGTAGAAGGGTTCGAGCTTGACGGTGGAATGGACGCGCTCGGCCTGGGAGGTGCCGAAGATGGCGGGCAGATGATAATCGCGGGTGCCGTTGGCGGTGCTGGCTTCGGGGGTTTTGCCGGCGGGTTTAAGGCCCAGACGGTCCTCGGCCCAATCGCTGATGAGCCAGTTGACGTCCTCCTGGATGGACTCGACGTATTCGATGTCTTCCTTGGTGGGATTGGTGTCGTCCAGGCGGAGGTTGCAGATGCCGCCGAACTCGCGGGCGATGCCGAAGTTGAGACAGATGCTTTTGGCATGGCCGATGTGGAGGTAGCCGTTGGGCTCCGGCGGAAACCGGGTGTGGATGCGGGGATATTTGTGCTCGGCGACATGGGCGGCGACGATGTCGCGGATAAAATCGGACGGCGCGGCCGGGGCGGCGGCAGATTCGATGTTTTCCAAGGTCATAACTTAAGGCAAAGGCTAAACAATCCGGGGGCTTTTAGCAAACGAGCCTTTCCCGAGCGGCGGGCGGTGTGGCCGAGCGGCGGCGGGCGTTTCTGGAGGTTGCCGGGGAAGGGATGGACGGGCGAATGTGTTGTGGCTTCGGCGTACGACAATCAAGTAGTCTGGTTGACAAAAGTTGACAACCTGCCCGTTTTTGATAGAGTTTGGTTTGTGAGCAAATCCCTCAACATTCCCGCCTTGGATGATGCTCTGATCAAGGCGGGTTTGAATCAGTCCGCCCTGGCCGAAAAGATCAGTGTTTCCCGCGAGGCCGTGTCGAAATGGATGAAGGGCGAGTCGTTTCCGTCCCCTGACAAGCTGCTGCGCATTGGTATGTTGCTGGGTTTGGCGTTTGAACAGCTTGTTAACCTGCCGCCGGCTTCCGCCGTCCCGATCGTTTCCTTCCGCAAGAAGTCGCACCGGGTGACCAAGGACACGCATCTGGACAATGCCCGGGAGACGGGTGAGTTACTGAAGCGCTTGGTACCTTATTTGCCGAACGAGGAACTGACCCACCCGCCCACTCTGAAAGAGCCTACATCGGACTACGCATACGTGCAGAAGGTGGCGGCGCAATTGCGCGAGGAAATGAAGCTGGAAGGCAAGGAAGTGATCCGGTTCGAAGACTTGATCGGAAAGTTCAGCGAGTTGCGCGCGGTCGTTATCCCGGCGTTGTGGGGCGGGCAGGAGAACCACGGTAATGCGCTAAACATTCATCTGCCGGATTCGCAAACGACTTGGGTGTTTGTGAATCTGGACAGCAATGCGGTGGATTTTAAGTTTTGGATGGCGCACGAGCTGGGCCACTCACTGGCCCCGGAGTTGACCGGTGACGTGGCGGAGGATTTCGCCGATCGCTTTGCCCAGGCATTGCTTTTTCCCGAGGCTCAAGCGGCCCGGCTGCGACCCGCGCTGCAGGCGCTTGGCAGTGTCACCGCGCGGATTGCGCGAATCCATCAGGAAGCGGGGAGGCATGTCATCTCACCTTGGACGATGCGCCGGGCATTGGAGGATTACGAACAGGCTCACAAGTTGGCGAAGACGGATTTGGGCGATGCGGGGAAATTCATGGCGGCCCTCGTGAAGTTTGCGCGAGGCTACCCCACCATCAGCGAGCATTTGTTGAAAGCCTCGCCGCCGAAGCCAGCCGAATATGTGGCGCTGGCGCGGTCGGTTTTCAAGAGCCCGTTTTTTGAAGCATTATCGGGTTTCTGCAAACGAGAAGAGGGGGCGGAGCACTATATTTCCCGCGTTCTTGGGGTTTCCCTGCCAGACGCGAAAGCTCTGGCAGGAGAGCTTCGGGCATGAATGAGGAAGCGCAAGCCGTAATTCTCGACAGCAATGTTTACTTTCGGCTGGCGTATTCGATTCGTCCCTTGCTCAAAGGCTCATTTGGTGAGTCGCCGCGTTACACCCTGTTTGTTCTGGCGGCGCTCGATGAGGAATATGGCAAGAGTAGTCGGCTGAAGCACAAGTTTTATTGGGTCACGGAAACCGAATTCCGTGATGATAGGGCATCCAAGCGCTTTGAGGTAAAGGGAAATAAGCGAGAAGAGGTTAGTCGGGCGTTGAACTTTCTGGCGAAGTATGCTGATGAGCAGCGCTTGAACGTTTCCTTGGTAGATCTCAAAGCTTTGGCGGTTGGTTTTGTGAACTCAATGCCAGTTGTCACGGATGATCGCGCCATGGTGGACGTGGCCAAGGCACACGGCATCGAATGCTGGAGCGTGATCAAACTTCTCAAACTGATGTGTTCGAGCGGACGGATTGACGACGCAAAGGTGCGGGAGATTTTTGAATTTCTGGAATATGAGCACGACCTGCCGATGCCCATCAGCCGGCTGCGGGAAGTATTCAGAGAATACTTTGGCTCCGATTGCCCAATTTAGCTCTTTTGCTAAACCCATGACGGGTTTAGACCGGTAATCGAGGCAGGAAATCACTCATCCGGGTCCACCATGATGATGGCGCGGTTCTTTTTGTCTGACGCAATGAGCGCAGGATTTTGCGAGGCGATGCGGTTGGCTTCCGTCGCCGCTTTTTTGAAGGCAGCGGACCCGCGCACCGGCCAGGCTTTGGAGGTGGCATGCGAGGTGATGACAAACGGGCCGGCGATGTCTTCAAAACGCTGGTCCATGACCTCCAGATCCGGCTGCGCGACCGCCGGAAAGGGTTTGAGATGGCCAGGGATGACTTTTATGGAGTCGGCCGTGAACGTGGCTTTGCGCAGGAGAATGACATCGTTGCCGTTCGTCGGCGCACCGGGCGGCTTGGGGAAGAAGGTTTCCAAGGTGAGCTGGCGGGGCACGCTCAAGTCGCCAACTTTGACTGGGTCGCCGGCCGTGAACTGCCACTTTTTGTATCCGTCCGGGTATTGTTTCAGCGTGGCCGCTCTGAGTGGCTCATCCGAGTTGGTTCGGGGCAGAAGCCACCAGTTGCGACTCCAGCCGATGACGCTCTGGGGCAAGGAGGAATCCGGCCAAAAGGCGAACAGGTTGGTGGTGAAATCATCGTCCCCCCGGGTCAGGGCTCTGGGCTGTCCCAGACCGATGTGGTCGGGAAGGTTGAAAAAGTCCTTCGAGCAATACCCCAGCCAGGCGGCCTCCACGGGTGACGGCGGCAGTTCGTCCATGTACGGAAAACGTCCGGAATAAGCAAATCCGCCAAGGCCGTCGTGGGTCCGGTGGATTGGCGAAAGGCGGTCTGAAAGGATGAAGATCTCGGCGCCGTCACAACCGTATTGCGCGGTTTCTTCATAGACATCGTTGGTGAATTTGCTGTGGCCCTGGGAGGCAATGGAAATCAGATAGGATTTGCCATCGGTCAAAATAACCAGATCGGAGGTTTCGACGACGCGGGAGATGGTCTTTCGTTGCCGGTTATGCTGCTCAACCATGCTTTGGTCATTGGTGCCCGGCGCATGAACCGCATCCATCAGCAGGGCCGTAAATAGTTCAACCTGCCCGGTGCCTTCGATGCGAATGAATCGCGGGGCGGGGGCGGTGATTGCTTTGATGGTGACCACGGTGGTTCCGGTGGCGAGCAGGATTCCGATCCCCGTAAGGATCGCGATTTTGGTTTTGGTCCAGGCCATAAGTTTCAAGGCTCCTTTGATGAGGGATAGGGTAGATGTCGAAGCGGCCGCGCCCTTGGCCACGGACACGGCGGCCACGGTCTTGGCCAGGGTGGCCGGAGCGGCCTGGATGGAGTGGGCGGAAATGCCTTGGGTGATGGCCGCCGCCGTGGAATCCACGCCGTGTTGGAGAAAAAACCTTCTCAGTTTGCCCACGGCGCGGTTGACCCGCATGCGGGCGGTGTCTTCGCTGGCGCCCAAGGCCGCGCCGACTTCGCCCAGGCTGCGGTTTTCAAAAAAGCGCAGCACGATGGCGTCGTGGTCCTTTTGCGCGAGGCGGGCGAGGGCGTCATCCAACAGCGGCGCCAAGCGGTTCCAATCCGGGTCTTCTTCCGGTTCGTTTGCGGCGGATTGCATGTGGGCCTCCTGTTCGCGGCGCTGGCGGCGGCGCTGGACGGTCAAGGCATTGGCCGCCACGTAATGGGCGGTGCGACAGAGCCAGCCGGGCAGGACCGTGCCGTCGGCCAGTGACCCGGCTTTGCGGGCCAGGATGATGAACACCGCCTGGGTGATTTCCTCGGCCAGATGCGGCTCGCGCACCTGTCGCAGGGCGACGGAATAAACGAGATTGATATGCCGCTCCACGAGCGCGGCAAACGCCGCCTCGGACTGGTTGCGGGCGTAATTCCGCACCAAGCGCATATCCTCAAGCATCATTTATCCATATATTTACGCCCCGGCCAAAAGCGAACAAATTTTTGCCAAATCTTCGGACAAATTCCCAACGCAGTTTAGCAGGAGGGCTGGAGATGGAACAACGGGGGGTGTGGATAAAAGAAATGAGGCCGGACACTACTCCGGCCTCAATGAGAACAAGCGCTCTAAATCTTTTTTGCCGCGCAGCCGGTTGAAGTTTTGCACACGGTCAACCGTCGTACGGCGCCCAACAACGATGACAGAATACCACATCCCCGGTTTCTGGCATGTCACCAGATGTGGGTACAGGGGGCAGCGGGGATTATATGCCAATGGAATCACCGATTTTCCCAATGTTTACCGGTTCGCTGTTGGCGGTGGAGATGCTCCAAAGAACAGTGTGCGGCGGTTTGGCGCGGGCCAGTTGGCAGATAGGGCGGAACCTTCCCAGAGGCAGCTTCCGGCACCGCCTGCCGGGGTGCGGGAAAACTGGAGACCCTTTCCCGGGGCATCGCTCCCGATGGTCGCTCAGGGATATGACGCGCCAGGCGGGAGGATTTGTCTAGCCTGCATTTGGGGCAAGCAAATGCGGGCCTCCGGGGTGGCCGCTGGCTAGGATTCCACCGTTTTCAATACGTCCTTCATCAGGAGCATCAGGTGAAAGGAATTGACCGGTGAAGGAACGAAGCCATATTTGGCGTAAAAGTCGGCTGCCCGCTGGTTCTTGGCGTGTACTAACACGGCACGAATGCCGATGACGCGACTCGCTTCCACGATCTTTAGCAAGGCGTGCTTTAAGAGTCCGGGACCGAGCTTTTGACCTTGGGATTTCAAATCAACCGCCAGCCGGGCTAACAAGGCAATCGGGATCGGGTGTTGGGGAGTTCCCTTGGCCACTCGTTCGGGAACCATGGTCCTTTCGACCGAACCCGCAGCAATCGAAAAGTACCCCACCACGACGGGTTGATCCAAGGGCGTGGTGACATACGTCCGGGAAATGCCCGCGCTCGTATTAGCCAGGGCGAATTTGATGAGAAACTCGTTTAATGCCGTGTTCCCGCAATCAAAATTCCGAACCTCATGGGAATTGGTGATGAGGGCCGGAGGCGAGAACATCAGCGCGCCTCAAAGACGGATGGTTCAGCCAATAACCGCTTGAGTTCAGGAATTTCCCGTGCCGGCGCATCGAGTGCCGTATTGAACGCCAGCCATTGCGCTTTGGGCAGAACAAAGCGGGTCTGCTCTGCCAGCACGGCTTCGGCCGCGTCTTGGGAGGACCGCACCACGAAGTCCGTCAGCGAGGCCTTGCGCAGTTTTGCCGCGTGGCGGAGCAAGGTTTTGACCGCCGGCGCGATTCGCAAATTCAGACGCGCAGATGCCGCTTCGGTGGCAACCGGCTGTTTCGTAATTGTACTCACAATGTACTTACGATATGACCTGTCCGTCTGGATGTCAATAATGTAAAGCGTTCAGCAAGGTTGGAGGGCAAGATTCTTCAAACGACGGTTTCTGACTATTTCTCCGCGAAATGGTGTCCAGACGACGAGCATTTTGCCGTATTAACCCGTTTCCATCGTCCCTTCAGGACGAATTCCCTTTTGCCGCGTTACCAGATACTGGCGTGTCTGGCTAATTTCCAGCGTCGCTCCGCGACCGCCGAAATGGGCCTTGAAAAATTTCACCCACAAAAAACGTCGAGGCACCCGGAAAAGTGTTGACATCTTCCGCCTAGTGTACTATGTGTAGTAGTACAGTGAAGTTAGACATCACCATCAGCACGGGGTCGAAGGTTCCGATCTACAAGCAGATCACGGATCAGATCTGGCTGGCGGTGGCCGGCGGCAAGCTGGCGGTGGGCGACCAGCTTCCCAGCGTCCGGGTGCTGGCGGAAGACTTGGTGGTGAACCCCAACACCATCGCCCACGCCTACGCGGATTTGACGCGGGATGGATTGATCGAATCGCGGGCGGGGCGCGGGGTTTTCATTGTGCACAAGCGCCAGGTTTTCACGCCCGAGGAGGCGTGGCGGCGGCTGGAGCCGTTGCTGGACGCGGCCATCGGCGAAGCCATGGCGCTGAATTTCAGCCACGACGAATTGAAGGAGGCATTTGAAAAAAAGCTCGGCCAATGGAAGGCCGCGATGAAAGGCAAACCCAGCGATGAATGAACCACCCGCCATTAGTGTCCGCGACCTCACCCGGTACTACGGCAGCAAGCCCGCGGTGGAAGGCCTGAACCTGGACGTGCCGCGCGGCAGCGTCTTTGCTTTTCTCGGGCGCAACGGATCGGGCAAGACCACGACGATCCGGATGCTGCTGGGATTGGTGCAGCCGACGCGCGGCCGGGGGAGCATTCTGGGCCATGACATCCGGAATCTGCCGACAGAAGCGCGCGCCCGGATCGGCTATCTGACCGAGGAGCACCAGCTCTACGGCTGGATGAACGTCCGGGAGTGCGGCGAGTTTCAATCGCGTTTTTATCCCCGCTGGAACGAAAAGATTTTTCGCAGCGTGGCGGGGCATTTCAATCTCCAGATGACCACCCGCGTCAAGCACCTGTCCCGGGGCGAGCGGGCCGGCCTGTGCCTGGGGCTCACGCTGGCGCCCGAGCCGGAACTGCTGATCATGGACGATCCGACGCTGGGATTGGATCCGGTGGCGAGCCGGGCATTGATCGAGTCCATGATTTTTCTCACGCGCCGGTCGGGGCGGACGATTTTCTTTTCATCGCACCAATTGGCGGACGTGGAACGGGTGGCCGATAAAATCGCGATTTTGGACCGGAGCGTTTTGCGGGTTTGCTGCCCGCTGGAGACGTTTCGTCAAAGCGTGCAGCGGGTGCGCCTGCGTTTTTCGGGCACGCCGCCGCCGCCGGTGCCGGCCATCCCGGGGCTGCTGCAGGCGGTGCGGACGGAGGGCGAGCTGCGGCTGACGTGCGTGAATTATGGCGCCGCGGCGGAAAAAGCATTGCGGGCGCTGGCGCCGGCGGAGCTGGAGCGGGTGCCCCTGAGTTTGGAGGATGCGTTCATCAGCTACCTGGGCGACCGGGGCGAAAAATCCTTCATCCTGGCGGAAACGGAATCGGAAACGGAGGCGCAGCCATGAAGACATTGATTGGAAAAGAATTGCGGGAGCACTTGAAAGTGGCCGTGCTGGGGCTGGGCATCTTCACGTTTGTGCTGGTGCAGATTTACCGCGAGTGCACGCAGTATTTTGCCAATCTGGCATCGGGGCAGGGGAGCTGGAATGGGGACGCGAATGCGCAACCATTGTTGGGGGCGCTGCCGTCCAGTGTCATGATCTATTGCGCGATCTTCGGCGCCGCGCTGGGCTGGCTGCAGGTCCACAGCGAGCGGCACCGCGATCTTTGGGCGTTTCTGATCCATCGCCCGCTCTCGCGCAGCAGAATCTTTTTCAGCAAAGTCATTGCCGGCCTCTGCCTTTACGCCCTGGGGGCGGTCCTGCCGCTGCTGGGAATGATTGTGGCGATCCGGATGCCCGGCCACCTGGCGGTGCCGTTTGAATGGGGCATGGTGTTGCCGGTGACCGTCGGCCTGCTTTGTGGAATCGTCTATTATTTTGCCGGGCTGCTGACGGGCTTGCGGCAGGCGCGCTGGTATGGGAGCCGCGCGCTGGGCGTGGGGGTGGCCATCGTGGCTTGGATAGCGGCAAATGACGTGCCGGAATTTTGGCGGGCACTCGTGCTCATTGGCCTGGGCGGAGCCATTACGGGCGGGGCGGCGTGGGGCAGCTTTCTGAGCGGGGGCTACTACGAGGGCCAGCCACGGTGGGGGCGGCGGGCGCTGGTGGCCTCCCTGCTGGTGGGGAGCTTTGTCGTGGTCCTGTTTGTGACGGCCTTGCTGGAATCCCTGTTGCCCCGGGGGAGTTACCCTTGGTCGCGGTATCAAACGACCAAGGACGGCGCCATTTACAAATTGACGCAGCCGGCGCACGGGGCGCTGCAAATCACGGACCTGGCCGGCCAGCCGCTCAAGGATGCGAAGACCGGGCGCGCCATGACGCTGAACGACTTCAACCGCCAAGCGGCTTCCGAACCCAGCGTGCAGGCGAATTTCGAAGAGGGGGCCCAATATGAAAGGGCGCATCGGAGCCGGTATGGGGAAAGTTCCAGATTTTTCACCTTGTGGCGGCAAACGCCGGACACGCTGTGGTATTGGAACCGGAACGGCCGGCTCTGGGCCTACGACGTGGCGTCGCGCCGGTTTATGGGCAGCCTGGGTCCGAGCGGCTTCACTCCCGGTTCGACGACGGGGTCGGACCGATTCAACGACCCGGAAGGCAGGGGTGGGCATGGAAACGGCTATTATGAACAATCGTATCCGGCCCGGACGCTTTCGACCGACACCGCGGTTTATCGGTTGGACCTGGACAGCCGCACGGCCACCGTATTCTTTGCCGCGACGAACGGTGATCGGATTGGCGGGGCGTTGGACATCGCGTCCAAGGATTCTGACTGGGTCTCCACATTCATCGTCACCCGGAGTTCCATCCAACTGCTGGCGCCGGACGGCAAACTAGTGTGGCAAATTCCCTACGAGCCGGCTTACCCCGCGTACGACGGGATCTCATATTTCATCTTGGACGCCACCAATAAGTTTGTTGTGTGGATTGAGCCCGACGGGCGGACCAACAAGTTGAGTGGCTGGACGCTGCCGTCACATGTCACTTGGGTCGCGGCCGGCCAAGGTGCGCTCCAAAGCACCAACCTGCCGTCGTTGTCCGGTTACCGGGGGTGGCGGGAGCTGCCGCTCACGGAAAGAGTGGTTCGTTCCGTGGTGCCGCCGGGATTTTTCGCGGCGCCGCTGCTGCTTTATGGCTTCGCCGCGCTCCGCGATTTCATTTTCTGGACGGATGTGGCGGCCAGCGTGACCGTGGCCGTGGTGTGCGCCGGCATTGGCTGGGGCCTGGGCCGACGGAACCATTTTAGCGTGGGCGGCCAATGCAAGTGGGCCGTGTTCCATGTGCTTTTCGGGCTCCCCGGGCTGTTGGCCTTTCTCAGCGCGCAGGAGTGGCCGGCGCAGGAACCTTGTGCCCAGTGCAAAAAGCCGCGCGTGGTGAATCGGGATCATTGCGAATCCTGCGGCGCCGACTTCGCGCCGCCGGCCAGGAATGGAACCGAGATCTTCGAAGTTTGAGCAAGGCGTTTCATCGGCCGGGAATCGGTCCGGCTCCCTGGAACATCCCAATCCCAATGGGAGAATGGCGCTTAGTTAGGCGTAACGTGTCATTTCAAAGCTGATTGTGATCTGTGCCGGCCCTTCAGGCCTGAAAAATTTATATGAGACACAATGTGAAAACAGGATTTACGCTGATCGAGTTGCTGGTTGTCATTGCCATTATTGCCATTCTCGCGTTCCTGCTGCTGGCAGCAGTCAGCAGTGCCGGCGGCAAGGCGAGGCGAATCACCTGCATCAACGACCTGCGGCAAATTAATCTCGGGGCGCGGATGTATTCGGATGATTCCAACGACAAATCACCCAAGCCCACCAGTGGCGTGTTAAATCCCTACAGCGCCTATAAGGCGCTCATGAAAAGCTATGTGGGCTTGCGGGGGCAGTCTTCAGAAAAGGACAAGCTGTTTGCGTGCCCGGCGGACACCTTTTATTTCGATTACTTGCTCGGACGTTATCCTCGTTCCACCAAACTGGTGGGTTATGTGCCAGAGAGTATTTGCGGCCGTCCGGATTACGATTACTCCAGCTATGTATTCAACGCGGGAAATCTGTTTGTTGGCACGACCAACCACCCGGTAAACCGGCCCGGCATCGCTGGCTTGCCCGTCAGTTCCATAAAGCATCCAGATAGAACTGTTCTGGTGGCCGAAATGTCGGCGCTGTTCCCGTTTTCCTGGCACAAACCCAAACGGCCTCTCTATCTCGTTTCAACACGCTTTTGTCCAAACCTCGTGTTTAACGATGCGATGAACTCGGTCAGCTTTGTTGACGGTCATGTCAGCTATATTAAAATATGCTGGAAAGGATCGTTTGGCTTCTTCGGTGTCTCCTGTAATTATGATCCTCCTGCGGGATATGATTATCAGTGGAGTCCAAACTGATATCTCGCAGCATTAAAAACGTGTGAACTAACACAATTTACAACCCCAGCTTGGCTGAAGAAGCAATGGTGACTGATTTATAACGAAAACAGATCCGCATGACTCTATTTGGCTGTAACTTTCATTATTCTGCACGCGGCGCCAAGAGGGTGCCGCAGGTTGCTGCGCAGGCGCCTATGACTGTGGGATAAACCACACAACAGGCGGAAACTAAAGGCATTTTGGAAATACATGAATTTGCATTTTTCCCAATGAGTCATTGCGCTGGAGGAATGAAGCTTGTAACTCCATCACCATGGCGATGAGCGCCAACCGGACGAGCAAACCGGCTCCTCGTAGCGGAATTAGTGGTGCCTCCAACCGTGCGTCTGTTTCATTTGGATCCATTGACATTCCAAAACACAGATTTCCGCCATTCTAGCACATCTGCGGGCCGAGTGCATGCCGATATGGGGGCGGGGGACAGCTTGTCCCCGCCGGTGCCGGCTAAATACTGCAAAGCGAGGATCGTTTGTGGACTGATAAGAATGGGCCTGGGAGATAGGAACTGATGCCGGACATGGCGACCATTCAGCCGTCCCTGCGGGACTTTGGTCATGCCGAATGCGACCCGGCACTGAAGTGCCGGGCTATTGTCATGCCGTCGCGTTGCGACGGCAAATTTGGCTTACGGCGTCAGCGTTGCAGAAACTTCGCCACGGCTTCGGTGCGGGTGCGGACTTGGAGCTTTTCGTAGATCCGGCGGATGTAGGTGTGGACGGTTTCGTAGCCGATGTTGAGCTTGTCGGCGATTTCCTTGTAGATGAGGCCCTGCGCCAGGAGGTCGAGGACTTGCTGCTCGCGTTCGGAGAGTTCGGAGATGTCGCCGGTGGAGGCGGCTCCGGCGGGCTGGGCGGGCTTGGGGACGGCCTTTTGAAAGGATTGGACGACGAGGCGGGCGATGTTGGTGGTCATGGGCGAGCCGCCGCGATAGACCTCGCGGATGGCTTCGATGAGATCCTTGATGGGGGTGCGCTTGAGGAGGTAGCCGCTGGCGCCAGCGGCGAGGGCGTTGAAAATGTTCTCGGTGTCCTCATAGACGGTGAGCATGACCACCTGGGTCTGCGGGAGGAGGGGCTTGAGCTTGCGGACGCATTCGACGCCGTTCATGCCGGGGAGGTTGATGTCCATGAGCACGACTTCGGGTTTGACGCGGGGCAGGTCGGCGAGGGCGTCCTCGGCGGAGGGGTAATCGCTGAGGAAGCGGAAGCCTTCGGCGCGGCCAATGACCTTGGCGAGCGTGCCCCGGAGCTTGTCGTTGTCCTCCACAATGGAAATCGTGATCGGCATTGTCTTCGGGGAAGGATGGGGAAGGCGGGGGGAAGAAACAAGTGCGGCGTGGGAAAAAGGTGGGTTTAGCGGGCCGGAACCCCAGGGGTGGAAGTATGTTGGCTGACGCCAAAAAGGGGGACGAAACACCTCACCCCGGCCCTCTCCCCATTTTGCTCCGCGGACTCCGCAAAACGCGGCGAGGGGGAAACGCTCCCAGCGTCTCGACAAGGACCAGCGTGGGGGGCCGCGGGCTGGCTTTCAGTTTGCCGCGAACTCACGTTCGCAGCCACGGGGGGGGGGAAGCTCGCCCTCCCAGCCTTCTACCCCAGCAAGGAGAAACGCCCCGGCGTCGGAGCAGTCAAGCCGAGCGGCCGGCCAATTGCCGCAATTCGGCGGCGATGGCGGTGGCGACGGGCGGCCAAGCGCCCAGGCGGGGTTGGCGGAACAGCCGCATGGTGGGATACCACGGGGTGTCGGCGCGATGCAGGAGCCAGCGCCAGTCCGGCGAAGCGGGCAGCAGCGTCCACACGGGCCGGCCGAGCGCGCCGGCCAGATGCGCCACGGCGGTGTCCGCGCTGATGACGAGGTCGAGATGTTCGACGAGGGCGGCGGTGTCGGTAAAATCGTGCACGGTTTC
>Ga0181535_10002914_pt1 | contig 20313 bp, 14 predicted proteins | sample PEATcosm2014_Bin_44_FD_119774 | JGI IMG/M metagenome (GOLD analysis project Ga0181535, IMG submission 119774) | Peatland microbial communities from MTU Mesocosm Facility, Houghton, MI, USA - PEATcosm2014_Bin17_30_metaG | ecosystem: Environmental > Terrestrial > Soil > Wetlands > Peat | place... | reverse complement strand
CTTCTTCTCCGGGTGAAGTTGCCCGGCCACCCAGAGCGCCTCAAGGTTCGCCATGGTGCCCCCGCTCGAGAGATGCCCCAGGTGGGCACGCCAACCGAACATGGCGGCGATCTCCGCCACGGCTTCCTTCTCCATCGCCGAACTAGAGCGCCCGCCGTCCAGCGCGTGGTTATTGGGATTGATCCAGGTGGCCAATGCGTAGGCGGCGCGTGCAATCGGATGAGGTGGCTTGAGCATTTGGCCGGCGTATAGAGGATGGAAGTAGGGATAGTTGTCGCGCAGGCGGACGGCAACTTGCTCCATCACCTCCGTTATGCGCGCGTGGCCCGGCACCGGCGCGTCGATGGCGGGAAGGGAGGCGAATCCCTCCTCCATCGTCCGGAGTGCCGACGTCAGAATATCCAGTGTGCCCTTTTCCAATTGCATCAACCCCTCCTAGCTGAACCCCCTGCATCTGTGTGACCGCCGCGCGGAGCGCATCGCCGTGGCGTCCCCAGGGGGGCTATTGTAAACGAGTTTCATCCTGCGGGCAGGCCTCCGTTTCTCTCCAGCGGCAGCGCGGAGGCGGGAAGGGGCGGCTTTTCCCGTCTGTAGATTCATGCTATGGTAAGTGCCATGCCTTGGTCTCTTGATAGCGAATAACTATCTTGGCCCGGGTGCTTACACCTGCAGATTTGCGTCGCACACAATGGGACCTCGGCGCCGGACTTCGAAGGGAGGACCATGCACACCTTGCCATCATCAATCCGACGGACCTTACAATCTCTGGTTATAATCTGTGTTGGCATTATTCCCTCTTGGGGGCAAACCTTTCAGGGCAGTTTTACGGGAACGGTCATCGACCCGAGCGGCGCCGTAGTGCCGGGCGCCGTCGTGACGATCACGGAAAAAGACAAGGGCTTTTCCCGCAGCGTGACGAGCTCCAAGGATGGCAGTTACGAAGTCCCTCTCCTTTCTCCGGGACGATACGCCCTGAGCGCCCAGAAAGAGGGATTCCGAAAGTTCGACCGCGGCCCTCTGACGCTTCTGGTGAATCAACACCTGCGCGAAGACATCAAACTGGAGCTGGGCCAGGCCGGAGACTACATCGTCGTGGAGGCTTATCCCGCGACAGTGGAAAGCCAAACCTCCTCCGTCGGAACCACAATCGACGAGCAAAAGGTCAACGATGTTCCCCTGAACGGGCGAAACTTCCTCGAGCTCGCTTTACTCGTACCGGGCGTTTCTCCGGGAACTTCGGGCAGTCCCGTCAGCACCCGCGGCGGCGGTGGCTCCATCAACGTCAACGGAATGCGCGACTCGATGAACTCCTATTGGCTCGACGGCCTGGACGACACCTCGGTGGGCGTCGGCCAATACACCGTGGCTCCCCCGCTCGACTCAGTGCAGGAATTCCGCATGGAGACTGGCGTTTACGAGGCCAAGTTCGGCGCGCACGCCGGGGCCGAAGTCAATATGGTCACCAAATCCGGGACCAATGACGTCCACGGCAGCGCCTACGAGTATGTGCGCAACACCGACTTCGACGCGCGCAATTTCTTCGACCCCTCGGTGGCCCCCATGCACCGCAATCAGTTTGGTGCGACGCTCGGCGGGCCGATCGCGATCCCGAAAATCTATGATGGGCGCGACCACACCTTCTTCTTCCTCGCCTACGAAGGAACGCGGGAGCACCGCGACTTTTACGACAACTTCCTGGTACCTTCCGTTTCCGACCGCGAAGGCGACTTCGCCGATCTCTTGAATCCCGCGTGCTCCAGCCAGACGGTGCTCATCAACCCGCTTGCCTTGATGCAGGGGTCTGTTCAACCCTTCACCGACATCACCCAGGTCTTGCCGCAGGCTGACCCCGCAGGGCAGGGTTTAGTGAATCAGTACCCCACGCCCAACATCGCCGGCGCCTCTTGCGGCGCCGCCAACTACACGGCGTTGGTCGACCGGCAGGTGAATACGGATACGATGACGGGGCGCGTCGACCATCAGTTCGACACCAGGAACTCGCTCTTCGTCCGCTACAGTCTCAACCTTGACCGCGAGTTCTGGCCTTCGGGCACGGTTCCGGAAAGCCTCACGACGGTTCCCGGCTACGGCCGGTTCTCCCACAATTCCTACCAGATGACTGGCCTCGATTGGACGCATATCTTTAGCCCCAAGCTGGTCAATGAAGTCAAGCTGGGATACAACCGCTGGCAGCTTCGGCAATCGAACCAGGATCTGGGCAACGACTTGGCCTCGAGCCTTGGAATCATGGGCGTCAACCAAATCAACGGGCAATCCGCCGGCGTCCCGGACATGACTTATTCCGGGTATGCCGGAATCGGATCGGACTCCAGCGTTCCGGAGACCGGCGCGGTGAATACCTTCCAGGTCGGCGACACGCTGACGCACGTTCAGGGAACCCACACGCTGAGCTACGGGGCGGACATTCGTCTGGTGCGGCGCGGCAATTTCACGGTCGATAGCAACTACCGTGGAGCTTACGGATTCACCGGATTCGTTACCAGCGGCTTGGGACAATTGAACTCCCAGGAGGAAGCGGGACTCGCGGGTGAAATCGGATTGCCGTGCGCGGCAACCGGCGCCTGCCAGTTCGGGAACAGCGTTGCGGATGCATTGCTTGGCCTTCCCCAGTACTGGCTGAACGGATTCCAGGAGTACATCTCCGGAGCGTTCGGCGAGTACGACTTCTTCGTCCAGGATGATTGGCGCGTGCGTCCCCATCTGACCTTCAACCTCGGTTTGCGTTACGAGTACAAGAGCCTGGTGACGGAGAAGAACAACGACTTTTCCAACTTCGACTTCAGCAATGGGGACCTGATGGTGGCGGGAACCAGCGCTGCAACCCTTTGGAGCTTTAACCCCACGCAGAATCCCATCACCGGCCAGTTCCAGCTTAACCCGCAGCCCTGCACGGCGCAGACGTGCGCCCAACAAACCCTCAACCTGGGAAGCACGGCGAGCAACCGCTCGCTGCAATATCCCGATCACAAGAATGTCGAGCCGCGCATCGGCATTGCCTGGCAGCCCTTCGGGAATTCCAAGACGGTTCTGCGCGGCGGCTATGGGATCTTCTATGACCAGACGTTTGGCGACGTCTATTTCCAGAAAGCCGCCAACCCTCCCTTCGTCCACCTTGAGGAGGGGAACATCGGCGACGCGCTGCCCTTGATCGAATCCGGCACTCTTTACCCGGGCAGCGGCGCCATCATTCGAAACGCCCTCACCAACATCGGTGGCACCAGCTACCCCAGCATGAGCCCGTTCCAACTGAACTTCCAAAACGCTTTCATCCAGGAGTGGAGCGCCGATGTGCAGCGGCAGGTGGGGAACACTTGGCTCTTCGATATTGGCTACGTGGGGACGCGCGGGCTGCACCTGGTGCAGGAGACGGATCCCAATCAGCCCGTGAATATGACCGACGTGAGCGGCGCGTCGGCGGCCGTGCAAGCCTCCACGCTGGCGGCTTGTGAAGCGGGTAGTTGCCTCTCGCCGATTCCCTATCTCTCCAACTTCGCCTACACGCAATCCGCGGGGAGTTCCATCTACCACGCCCTCCAGGCCAAAGTCGAACGGAGATTCTCCAAAGGGCTCTCGGTCCTGGCCGCGTACACGTACTCGAAGTCGATCGACACCGCATCGGGTCCCTTCGCCGATTCGCGCAATCCCAACTTCCCCCAGAACTCCTACGACGTCGCGACGGAAAAATCAGTGTCGGATTTCAACTTTCCCCAACGGCTGTCGCTTGCTTATCTGTGGGCCATGCCCTTTGGGTCAACTACCGCCAAGCTCCAGAATTCGCGCCTCAATTACGCGATTCAGGGCTGGGAGGTGGGGAGCGTGCTGACCATCGAGTCGGGCCCGCCTTTTACTCCCGTCGTCAGCGGAAACGTCAGCGGCGCGGATGAGATCAACAACGCCACCGTTCAGGCGGATACGGACCGTCCCAACGTCGCGAGCACCACGTTCTATCCGGGCAAGCAGACCCCGCAGCAGTGGGTGCTGCCGTCAGCCTTCAGTACTCCCAGCGAATTTACCTTTGGCAACGCGGGGAGGAACATCCTGCGTGGTCCGGGGCTCGGAAGCTGCGACTTCTCCGTACTGCGTAACTTCCGCTTGGCTGAAACCGCCAAAGTCCAGTTTCGCGGAGAAATATTCAACATTTTCAACCGTGCTAACTTTGATATTCCCCAGAACACCGTAAATGCGGCCAGCTTCGGCCAGATTTTCAATACCCTCCAGCCTGTCGCCGGCCTGGCTTCGGGCGGACCGGGAGAGCCGCGGGAACTGCAGTTGGGTTTGTGGCTGATTTGGTAGATGAATGAGGGGTTAGGGATCAGGGCAAAGCCTCTGACTCCTAACCCCCTGATCCCTAAACCCCAACCCCTAATCCCTAGCTATGGCAATTCCGCGAAGGGCAGAAGCAGCGGGCGTTCCGCCAGGAACGGTAGTCGTGAGATTTCCTTCAGAGCGCGAGTCACTTGCTTCTCCCGCGTGGACTCGAGACTCATGACGAACGGCAGGTGCTGCTTCGTGCATTCGGGTTCTTGCAGCACCGAGTCGATGTTGATGTGGTGGCGGCCGAGAATTGTGCACACGCGCCCCAGGATGCCAGGCCGGTCACGGACGACGAGCCGCAAATAGGTAGCGGCGACGTTCTCTCCCGGTGGGGCGATCCGCGACGGACGCCAGTTTTCATATCCGAAAGGCGTCGAACGCCCGCCCCCGGCGGTAATTGAGCGCGCGATCTGGATAACGTCGGAGAGCACGGCGACGCCCGTGGCTTCGCCCCCGGCGCCTCGGCCGATAATGCTGGTGTTCCCGCCCTTATCGCCCACCAACAGTACTCCGTTCGTGGCGCCTTTCACTGTGGCCAAGTGGGACGAGACGGGGATCATCATGGGGCGGACGAAGATTTCCAGGCGATTGCTGCCGCGGCGGCGGGCGCCGGCGATCAAGCGCAGCGTGTGGTTCAGGCGGTGAGCATAGGCAAAATCCACCTGGTCAATGCGCGTGATGCCTTCCACCGGAATGTCGCGCACCCGCACTGCCTGGCCGAAACACATCATGGCCAGGATCGCGATCTTGTAACTCGCATCGTAACCTTCGACGTCAAATTTGGGGTCGGGCTCGGCGTATCCTTTTTCCTGGGCCTCGGCCAGCGCTTCGGCGAAAGAAACGCCGCGCCGCTCCATCTCCGTCAGGATGTAATTGGTGGTGCCGTTCAGGATTCCATAGACCGCGCCGAAGTTCTCGCTGGCAAGACCTTCACGGACCGCGTGCAGCACGGGCGTTCCGCCCGCCACACAAGCCTCGATTCCCAAACCTACTTGCCGCGCGCGGCTGCGCTCAACTAACTCGACGCCGTACTCCGCCACCAGTTGCTTGTTGGCTGTCACCAGATGCTTGCCCGCTCCCAGCGCGGCAAAGGCGATCGCGCGGGCGGTGGAAAGAACCCCCACGAGTTCCACCACGATGTCAACTTCCGGGTCACGGACGACCTCTTTCCAATCGGTGGTGACCCGGACCGGCTGTCGCAACCATGAGAGGTCGCGTTTGTGCACGCCTCGCGAGCAAATCACCTTGAGTTGGAGATCACACCCAAGCCGCCGTTGGATTTCGGCCCGATGCTCGGCCAGAACCTTGAGCGTGCCCGTTCCGACAGTTCCCAACCCGACCACCCCTAGTCCCAGGGAACGCTCCTGGCGTGCGGATTGGGCGAAGCGGATTCGAGGTAAAGGGTTCGTCATGGCGATCCTGTGGAGTAATGAAGAGTCCCATTAACTTTGCAATACGGTGGACTCATCTGGCAAGCAAAACCTCGCGCCGGAACACGCCGATGGCCGAAGTGGCGTAGTGTGCACCGCCCTTGATTGTGTGATGGTTGCGCGCATTGACCTTTGTCGCAACAGCCGTGCGCGGAAAGTGATAGCTGCTGCTACCGCAGTCTACGATGTCTTTCGCCCACGCCAGCCGGGCCCTCTACCCCACAACGGGGGGCGCGAAATGGAACAGCCTACGGGGTTACGGCGACGACTTCTTCCTTCGCGATGGTGTGGGTGCCTCCCGCGAGTTTCACCCTTGGGTCCCCAAAGCCATGGAAGACCCGAATCTTCCGCGACCGCGCGAGGGGTTGGCCGTCGGCGCTACGCAGTGTGAAGAGGGGCGCGTCCCTGTAGGCAAGGCCGTTCCAGTTCAGCGCGTGAAAAGCTACGAAGGTGGGAGCTTCGATCAGGAATCCTCCGGGCGGCAGCGCGATCTTCCCTCCCAGGCGCGACTCGACGGAGTAATTGGCGGAACCGGTATTGACAACCACTCCGACTTGATTTTCCCCCTCGCCAAAAACGCTGCGCTGCACTTTGAAGTCGGAGGTCAGGAATTGGTGCCCTGTCATTTGCATCTCGGCCGTCAGCTCATTCAAAGGAGAAAGGACTTCATACGTGTTTTTGACGAAGCGGTCCATCGGGTGAAGCCCTTCCGCCCAGCCGCGATCGGCGCGAGTGAATAAGGCGGGATCTGCTTCGTTGGTCGGGGACTTCTCAACATGCGCCTGCCGCGGCTGAGTTTCCTTCCAGTAGAGGTGCGGCGGAATCTCGTGGTAATTCAATGTCCGCCCGATACTGAGGTGATAGAGCACGTAGTCCGCCGACTGAGAGATATCGAACCCGTATTTTCCGTAGAGAGCGATGCAATCGCGATAGACCAGTTCAAAGAGCGGGACCGATACGCCGCCGGTTTCCTTGAGTAGATTCTTGTCGTGGTACCAGGTTCCATTCACGCCGGTCAGGCCTTCGAAAAAATCACTGTGGGGAATCGCCCATTCGCGCCCGTCTTCGCTGCCGAAGATGCCAAACTCCTGGCGCGCGTAGTCGGAGAGGGCCTGCTTCCACTTCATGTCGCCGGCGCGAGTCAGGGGGTGGGCGGGATCAAAACACTCCTGAAGGCCGGAGGCATAGGTGGTATCGATGAAATAGGCATCCGCGTGGGTGAGCGCCTTAACGGCCGGGAGATTCTGCGGCCGCTTGGCCAACTCCAGTGCCTTAAGCGAGCAGGTGAGATAGGCTTGACCACCCCACCAACTGCCTCCTTTCACCAAGGACCCGTCGGGATGCTTCATGATCAGGTCTTCACTCCAGGAAGGCGAGTCGCGGTAAATATCCTGATAGTTGTCGTGCAGACAGAAGAGGTATCCGAGTTGGATCACGCGGCGCGCGGATTCGCTCAGCCCGCTATTGCCGCCGCACTCGGGATTGGCGGGAAGGATGTCGGGGTGTTGATTATCATATCCGCGATGCGTCCAGCCGCCCATGATGAATAGGACCTTGTCCAGCTTCAGATCGCTCTTCAAGTGCTCCGCAACCTGGGCGGCTTCGTCGAAGGTCCAATTCACTTTCAACACATTCTGGTGCGTGCTGGTCGCGTCCATCTCGCGGTCGAGCAGCGCCCAGAGCTTGTAATTGATTGCCCCGAACAATTTTGCTCGGTCGGGATGACCCTGCAACTTTTCGCTCCAAGTGGTAAGCCATCCGCGTTCCGCCGCGATTTGCCGGTAAGCTTTCGCCACCGTCACGTAATCTCCACGGCCGAGAAATCGCACTTCTACCCATCGCGCGGAGTTGTGAAGCACTAGCGAGGGAGCGAGGACCTGTTTCCCCGCCAGCTCACCGGCCGCCGGGGATTCACTTTTCAGTTCGACCGCAACGTAAGGATCATCCCAAGTGATTAGCGCAGCCGCTCCAATCTTCACCACGCCCGCCATGGCCATGTGACAGCCTTCGTAGGCATAGGTATCGAAGGTGTGAGAGAAATTCACGCCATGGCGAGCCGGGATCATCAGGCCCATGCGAGCCGCGATGACGACGTACCCGCGCTCTTCGTCGGTCGTCCACAACGCGTCGTCGAGCAAGCGGATGCTCTCGATCTTGAGGTCGGGGCTTGCCGAGTAGGAGAATCGTAGGCCTCCGCCATCAGCCACCGGCCGCACGCTGACGACGATCCGCGCTTGTGGCTGGGATGCGAGGGGATGAAAGGTCAGGTCAAGCCCATCGCCGGTCCGCTCGACTTTGCACTGAGCAAGGTCGATGTGTTGCGGCTGGCCGCTGACCTCGATGGTAGCCTCACCGAATCGGGGTAGACGGAAATCGGATTTCCAGACGACTCCGCTGAATTTGTCATTAATTTCGAAGGCGCCGGATTCGGGGTTGACATGGAAGGATAGATGCGGAGTGTCGAGCACGATGGAGTTTCCCACGGCGCCGGCACGGCTTGACGCGCCTGCCACCGGAGCGGCCATCGTGAAAGCTGCGAACGCGCACAGGATGATGACTAAAAGCTTCCATAGCATTCTGGAGTTTGACATGGGTAGACCTCAAATGCAGCGAGGGTGGGCGAGAGCGAGCGGGCCAAGGGAATAATTTCGGAGCCGGAAAATGAGCGTTGCGAGCCGCACTTCGGGTTGTCCAAAAAGCCGTTGAGTCACATCCTGATCTAAAAAACCAATTCCGTGTTAAGGTCGAAAAGCGGGAACTTTGTGGATTCTCCTCTCGTATCCCAACGTGGAGGGTCAGCCGTGCGAATCTTTCTTTACGACCTTGTGGTTTCGATCGCGGGAACGCTCGTCCTTTGGCAGTTCGGCTTGGCCTCCAAGATCTGGCCTGCGCATCCGATGCTGGCCACGTGCGGGATCATTGCCATTTGTGCGGCCGCGGTTCATCTGATCGTGTCGCGTGAGAGGGAAACTAGAAGGCCGATTCCGCCCCCACAGGGTTAACTCCACTCCCGGTCCCAAGACGTATCGTGGTCCCACTGGGTTGTCGGTTCGAAGTAGCCGGTACCGGGTTTCAAGTGTTGTTTCACCACGTCTTCGTTCAGGGTTATGCCGAGGCCCGGGTTATCCGGAACGGTGATCCATCCGTGATTCACGATGGGTTTCTCCACGCCCTCCACCAAATCGCTCCACCACGGAACATCCAGCGAGTGATTTTCGAGTGCCAGGAAATTGAGCGTTGCCGCGGCGCAGTGCACGTTGGCCATACAGCTCACCGGCGTTCCGGCAAAGTGCATGGCCATGGGAACGGCGTATTCCCACGCCATGTCACCGATTTTGTGAGTCTCGAGAATCCCGCCCGAAGTTGCCAGATCAGGGTGAATCTTACTGACGGCGCGATTTTCACAGAGAACCCGAAAGCCCTCCTTCAGGTAAATATCCTCGCCGGTCAGGATAGGCGTAGGACTCTGGTCGGAGATCTGCTTCAGCAGGTCGGTCAGCTCCCAGGGAATCACGTCTTCGATCCATGAGAGGTTGTACTTCTCATACGCTTTGCCGAGCCGAATGATTGATTTCACGCCGAGATGGCCCAGGTGGTCCATGGAAAGCGGAATCTCCATGCCCACGGCATCGCGCACCGCGGCGACGTATTCTTCCAGCAGAGCAATCCCCTTATCGGTGACTTCCATCGCCAGCAGCGGATGGGGGACCTGCCTCATTTCCCAATCGCTCAGGCCGGAGCGGGCAGTCACGGTGCCGGGCTTGTCCGCAACCATCTCGACTCCTAGGTCCATTTTGAGCCAGGTCAGGCCCATGACCTCCTTGCGCTCCTTCATCCGCTGGGCATAAATCTTCGGATCGCTGGACTCCGTGGTGTCGGCGTAGACGCGGATCTTGTCGCGGACCTTGCCCCCAAGCATCACGTAGACGGGAACGTTGTAGACCTTGCCGGCGATGTCCCACAACGCCATTTCCACCGCGCACACGCCGCCCGCCTGGCGTGCCGGCCCGCCGAATTGCTTGATCTTGCGGAAGAGTTGATCCACCTGAAGGGGATTCTGCCCGAGGATGCGGCTCTTCAGCATCAGCGCATAGGTCGCGCTGGCGCCATCGCGGACCTCGCCGAGTCCATAGACGCCCTGATTGGTATCAACGCGGATGATGGGGCAAGGGCTGGGCCCGGGCTTCACAATTGTCGCAACCCGCAGGTCGGTGATGTGCAGGGCCGAAGGACTGGAATTGGTGTTGACGCCTTGGGGATAGGCCTCCAGCGGCTCGCCGCTCAGCAGCGCGCCGCCCAGCGCCGCCGCTGAGCCCTTCAAGATTCCGCGACGATTCATCAGATAGGGATCAGAATTCTTCATTGTGGTCAGACCTCCGAAAAAAGGTTCAATCGATGGCTGGCTACTCTTCCGGCATGTGCAGATTCAGTCCTTTCTGCTCCAGCCATTTATTGAACTCCTGAATCATCGGCTTGGACCACTTTCGGTCGATCTCGCCGGGGGTGTACTTACCCTCGCGCAACATCTGGTGCCCCCAGTCATCCACCGCGTGAGTCATTTGGGCTTTATCGATGACATCCTGAGCGAGTTGGGGAGGGATGAAAGTAATTCCTTCAGGGTCGCTCACGGCCACGTCGCCGGGCATCACCAAGACATGGCCAATACGAATGGGCACGTTGATCCCCATCAGAGTCGTGTCGCGCAAGGCGGAGGGGTCGAAGTCGCGAACGAAAACGTGCATGCCTTTGATTTCGGAAATGCCCGTCACGTCCCGCACGGCGCCATCCACCACCAGGCCGTTGTGGCTCTTGGCGAAAATCGCGGTGGAGAGGTTGTCGCCGGCATAGGTGCCGTCCTTGATCTTTCCGAAAAGGTCCACCACCAAAACATCGCCGGGAACAAGCATGTCAATCGGCCAGGAGTTCTGAGCGCCGACGCGGCCTTCGCCCTTGCCCTTATCGTTGATGACGGCGTTCACATCGGGCCGTTGCGGCATGAAGACGGCGGTGAACACTCGGCCCACCATCCGCTCTCCCGGATTGATCTCGCGCCAGCCGCCTTCAAACTGATATTTGTAGCCGTGCGACTGCAAAACCCCCCAGGCCTCCTCGGCATCAACATCACTCAAACCCGAGAGGATGGAGTCCGGCACCTTGGGGCGCCCGTCCGGGAAGCGGTCGCCTTTCCACTCGCGCGTCAGGTCCAGCCGCTGTTCGTTTGTAAACATACCTAACTGCGGGAACGCTGCTTCCGCCAGGGACAGAATTAGCGTTGTAGCAAAGGCGATTCGTAGGATGGCTTTCATTATCGTCTCCTCCTCATATGAGAACTGAGCCTCATTACGGCTCAAGGCGTGCAAGCCTACCACAAATAGGAACGGCACTAAACCACTTTGAAGCGTTGCGGACTTGAAGTCATCTGGCGCGACGCGGATGCCGAAACTCTGCTATTCTCCGAAGTTTCGACGCGCGCTCGCGGGGATTCTTCGCGAAGTGCGTGGCCGCGGGGTCGTCTCACGCTTCGGCGATCATCCGGCACAACCAGGAGGGCAAGGAATGAAATCCCACACCGAGTATCTATGGTTCAATACGAAGAAACACCGCGAGTTCATCAATATTACCGAGGACGTCGAAAAGGCGTTGGCTAAGTCGGAAATCAAGGAAGGTCTGATTTTGGTCTCGGCCATGCACATCACCGCTGGCATCTACGTCAACGACGCGGAAGACGGCTTGATTGCCGACATCGACGAGTGGCTCGAAAAACTCGCGCCCTTCCGCGCCGAATATCGTCACCACCAAACCGGCGAGGACAATGGCGATTCCCATCTGAAAAGCCTGCTGATCGGTCACCAAGCAATGGTGCCGGTCACAAACGGCAAGCTCGACTTCGGCCCTTGGCAGCAGGTGTATTACGCCGAGTTCGATGGCCAGCGCCGAAAGAGGGTGTTGATTAAGATAATCGGCGAGTGAGGCGGGAGAAGAGTTCAGAGTCGAAAGTCGAAAAGTTGAAGAGATTAAGAGTCGAAGAGCTGAAAGTCGAAAGTCGAAAAGGTCACCGTCAGGGTGTCGGCCGAGGAGTGTAAACACTCGGGCGGGACGGCGCTATTGCGGGCTCAATTCGATGCTAGCAGCAGCGCTATATAACTGACGTGACTCTGCTAGAATTCCAGGCGCGGGGTTGGCGCCCACTCGCTAAGAAAGATATTTCTGCATGGCACCCATTATTGAAGTTCAGGACTTGGTAAAAGAATTTCGAACCTTCCGTCGGCGCGAGGGCGTTCTGGGTGCTCTGCAAAACCTCTTCGTCCGGGAATACCTGACCGTGCATGCCGTGGACCACATCAGCTTTTCGATTGAACGCGGCGAGATGGTGGGTTATATCGGCGCCAATGGGGCGGGGAAGTCCACCACCATCAAAATCCTTACGGGCATACTTTCGCCTTCCGGCGGGCGCGTGGTTTCAAACGGTTTCGTTCCTTATCGCGAGCGTCGCCACTACACCAAGCATATCGGCGTTGTTTTTGGCCAGCGCACGCAACTTTGGTGGGATATTGCCGTCGTCGAATCTTTTAAGCTGCTCAAGGAGATTTACGAGATCCCCGATCAGGATTACCGCCGGCGCCTGGATGTCTTCAGTGAGATGCTCAACCTAAAGGAGTATTTGCACACGCCCGTCCGCAAGCTGAGCCTGGGCGAGCGCATGCGCTGCGATTTGGCCGCATCCCTGCTGCACAACCCGCCGGTGCTTTTCCTGGATGAGCCCACGATCGGGCTCGACGTGGTAGCCAAGGAGCGCATTCGCGAATTCCTGAAGGAGGTCAACCGCACCGAGGGCACCACCGTGTTGTTGACCACGCACGATCTCTCCGACATTGAAGAGCTTTCCCAACGCATCATCATTATCGACAAGGGGCGCATCCTGTTTGACGGCGACCTGGAACAGATGAAGATCCGTCTGGCCAAGTACAATCAGGTGAAATTCTTCTTGAAGGACCGTACGCAGGTCCCGCGCTTGGCAAAGATCGAAACGGACGGAATCGTCTGCCAGCCCGTTGATGAACTCACCTATTTCATTCGCTTTGACCGGGAAAAGCATTCCAGCGCCGACGTGATCCGCGAGATTGTGAACAACCTGGAAGTTCGCGACCTTCTGGTGGAAGAGGAGCCCATCGAAGAAATCGTCAAGCGCATTTATCTAAGCGGCGAGGTGGCTTGATGCCTGCTGGCGCCCTCGCCATCCCGCCGCGACCTGGAAGTGTGTCGACCCCTTTCTGGAAACCCCTGCGGGTGTACCTGGAGTTCGCCCGCGTGGGCTTTGTGAATGCCCTCGCCTACCGGCTGCGCTACTTCACTGGGATTGTCACATATTTTATATACGTCTCTGTGTATTACTTTATCTGGAAAGCAATTTACGAACACAGCACCTCGATTGAAGGGTTTGACTTCCCGCATCTTTTGACCTACATCGGCGTGGGCTGGATCATCCGCTCCTTCTACTTCAATACCATTGACCAGGAGATTGCCTACCAAGTCATCGAGGGCCGCCTGGCGATGGATTTGATCAAGCCGGTCAACCTGCAATGGATGTATCTGGCGCGGGCCGCGGGGGAGTCGGTTTTTCGCCTCGGCATGCTCACCGCGCCGACTGCCGTGGTCCTCTTTCTAGTGTATCCCCTCCGGGGGCCTGCCAGCGTGGGGGCCGCCGCGGCATTTCTGGTCAGCGTCGTATTGAGTTTTCTAATCGTGGCCGCCATCAACTATGCCGTCGGGACCTTTGCCTTGCGTTTGCAGTCGATTCTCGGCTTGCTGCGGGCCAAGTTTTTTCTGCTGGAGCTTTTCTCTGGGCTTCTCCTCCCGATTTCGTTCTTTCCTCACATCTTTCAAAAGGCGTTTAGCGTACTGCCTTTCGAATACATTAGCTACATTCCCATGTTGATATACTTGGGCGATCTCCACGGGGCCGGACTTGTCCGCGCCCTCGCGTTGCAGGTTTTCTGGGTGGCGGTCCTGCTGGCAGCGGGCGACGGCATGTGGAGATGGTCGAGCCGCCAGCTTACCATTCAGGGTGGCTAGGCGGCAGGAGGGTCGAGGGATGTTACGTAATCCTTTATTCGCCATATTGCTCATGCTGGCAATGGCGCTCGCACTCAAAGCCGATGCCGCGCACCCAATTTTGTCTCTCGGGGCGCAGGCGCCGGACTTCTGCCTACCCGGCGTTGACGACAAGACCCATTGCCTGAAGGACTATGCCTCCAGCAAAATCCTGGTGATCGTTTTCACCTGCAACCACTGCCCAACGGCGCAACTGTACGAGGAGCGCATCAAGCGGCTCGCAGCGGACTACCAGGGCCGCGGGGTGGCAATCGTTGCCATCGAACCCAACGTTCCCCTGGCCGTCCGCCTCGATGAAATGGGTTATACCGACGTGGGCGATTCATTCGCGGAGATGAAGATTCGCGCCACATACCGGCACTTCAATTTCCCCTACCTCTCCGACGGCGAAACGCAAAGCACGGCGCGCGCATACGGCCCGAGCGCGACACCGCACGTCTTTATTTTTGATTCCGAACGGAAGCTTCGCTATGAAGGGCGCGTGGACAACAATCCCCGCGAGCAGTACGTCACCCAGCAGGACGCGCGCAATGCTCTGGATGCCTTGCTCGCAGGTAAACCCGTGGCGGTATCGAAGACGCCCTCCTTCGGTTGCTCTACCAAGTGGGCTGCCAAGGAAGAAGGCCGTAAGGCGGAAATGACCGCTATCGAGCGCGAGCCGGTCGCGGTGAAACTGGCGAGCGCCGAGGACCTGAAAGAGTTGCGCAAGAATTCCACGGGTAAGCTGCTCCTGGTCAATTTCTGGGCCACCTGGTGCGGACCGTGCGTGAAAGAGCTTCCCGAGTTTCAAACCATGTACCGGATGTATCGCCACCGCAAGTTTGACCTGGTGACCGTCAGCGCGAATTATCCTGACGCTAAGGAGGGAGTGACGCAGGAACTCGAACAACAACACGCATCGAGCACCAACCTGCTTTTCGGGTCAATGGACATCTATTCCCTGATGGCGGCCTTCGATCCGGAGTGGAATGATGCTTTGCCTTACACTGCGCTAATCAGTCCCGGGGGGATGGTGGTTTACCGGCACCAGGGTGACATCGATCCACTAGAGATTCGCCGCGTGATCCTGGCCAATCTGCCGGACGACAACTACATTGGCCATCAGGCGCTTTGGCAAACACAGTGAATTCCATCAAACGACATCTCCGGCTCTTCTTCCTCTATTTCGGCCAATACGCCAAGGTGCGCATGGCGTACAAGGCGGATTTCATCATCGCTTTCTTCTCGTCCATGGCGGCCACGGTGCTGGGGTTCGGCTTTGTGTTGGTCTTGTTTTCCAAGATTCCGCGCTTGCAGGACTGGTCTTTCAATGAGGTGATGTTCCTCTATGGCTTCTCGCTCATACCGCTGGGATTTTTCAATGTCGTGAGCTGGAATCTTTACGAGTTTGGCGAGCTCTACATCATCGAGGGCCGATTCGATCGAGTGTTGCTGCGCCCCATCCACACTCTATTCCAAGTGATCTTCGAGAAGTTTCGCCTTGAATCTCTCCAGGAGGTGGTGACCGGCTTCGTGGTCATTGCCATTTGTGTTCGCCGGTTGCAACTTGCCCTGGGGGCGGTGGATTACCTTTGGTTTGCGCTGATGATCGTCTGCGGAGCCGCCATCTACATGGCCGTGTTCCTGATTCTAACCGCAGTCTCCTTTTGGTTCGAAGACCGAGTGGGGATCGTGCCGCCGGTTTTCAACATGCTCAATTTCGGCCGCTATCCACTGACGATTTACAATGTCTTTATCCAGTTTATGCTGAGCTGGATTATTCCCTTTGGGTTCGCATCGTTCTACCCGACCACCCACTTTCTGGGACGCAACTCCTTCGCGTTGTATTTCCATCTGGTGCCGGTGGTCGCGGTAGGGTTCTCAGTATTGGCAGTGGTGGTTTGGAATCGTGGGGTGGCAAACTACAGCAGCACGGGAACGTAATTGCCTTACTAAGGCTTGCGAAATACAGTGACGATGACGCCCGCGCTACGCCTCTTATTTCAGGATGTCGGCGAGCGGCAGGGAAAATCCGGTGAGCAATTCCGGCTCCTCGAACCGGTCACCTGCCTTGGCGCTGCGAACCTCGGGATCAAGTTTGCCCGGAACGTAACGGTACGCGAGAAGTGTGCTGGGATAGAATAGCCAGACCGCCTGAACTCCCGCCTGAAGATACTGCGAAACTTTCAAAATAAGATCATCGGCACGGTCGTTCTTGGAAACGATTTCGATGGCAAGATCAGGGGCAATCGGCAAAGGGACTCGCTCAAGATCGACGCCCTTGAGGCGCTCGTTACGGATGAAGGCGACATCGGGCCTGCGGACGATATCGGCGGCCAGCGCCATATCCATTTCACTGATCACCTCCCCGATGGGGTGAGCGTCGAGGAAAGACTGGAGCCGCGCGTTGAATCGGTCGCGAGTCTTGTTATGAAAATAGCTGGCGGAAGGTGTCACAATCAGCTCCCCTTCGCTAAGTTCGTAACGCACCCCTATGGGTTCATCGAGGGCTGCGTACTGGTCGATGGTCACCAAGGTTTTAGTCGCCATAGATCAACTCCTACTGGCACAAGCTTACCATGGACCAGTGTATTTTGCCGTTCCGGCGCAGCACGGTTCGACCCTACAGGATCTCATTGTAAACAGCCAGCGTTGCCTCCGCGGTGCGCCGCCAGGTAAACTCCCTCGCCCGCGCGAGTCCTTTGTCCACCAGGCTCATACGCAGAGCCGAATCTTCAACTGCTTGGACAACTTTCTGCGCAATGTCCTCGGGGTCGCGCGGGTCAACGTACAGAGTTGCTTCCCCGCCAACTTCCGGCATTGACGAAACGTTGGAGGTCACGACTGGCACGCCACTCGCCATCGCCTCGAGCACGGGAATGCCAAAACCCTCCTCCAGCGAGGGAAAAAGAAAGACGCTCGCCGCTTGGTAAAGGCGGGCGAGTTGGGCGTCGTCAACGAACCCGAGCAGCTTTACCCGGTCCCCCAATGATTCGGTGCGAATGAAGTTGTGAATAGCTTCGCTGCCGTAACCATTGCCCCCGGAAAGAACCAGCCGGTATGTTGACGGAAGTATCTTCAACGCCTTGAGCATATTGAGTGTGTTTTTGCGGGTTTGAATTACCCCGACGCTCAAGAGCATTTCACCCTCGTCGCCGAGGATGCGCGCACGCTCCTGCAATCGTTCTGCGGGTGAAAGGACAACGGCAGGAGGATCGACGCCGAGGGGGATCACCCGGATTTTCTCCGGCGCCACTTGCGCGCGCGAAATGAGTAGGCTTTCCGTCGCGTGCGAGGAAGTTATCACCCGGGCCGCCCGGCCCACGGCTCGCAGAAGGAGGTCAGAGAACTTCTCGCGAAAATCCGCGGTGGAATAGTTCTCGCCAGTGATGGGAAAAATATCGAAAACCGTCACGACTTCGTGGCGAAAGTGAAAAGCCGGCGGGCGTTGGGCGAGGCTGTGAAAGAGTTGCGCCTGCCAGGGCAACCAGAACGTGACTGGCTCCTGATATACGCACACTGAGAATTGCGCCCGAGCGCCGGGCACGGATCCCCGTCGCAAGAAGTGCTGCCGCCGGCCTAAGCGCGAGAGACGGTAACAAATCAGAAGCCGATGCGGCGTGTCCAACGTCACCAAGGTTTCGATAAGTCGGCGCGAATACACGCCGATGCCGGTCAGTTGCGGGTCGGCACTGTAAGTCGCATCAAGGGCTATCGTCGCCATCGTAAGAGTGAATCCGACACTTCCTCAGCATGAAATTTTCGCTTCTGAATCCTAACTTGAAAAGTGGGGGATGTCGAATAATGGGGAATTGGGGCGCTGTTTTCCGGATGGCCGGCTCACGCTGCTGCGGGTTCGATATCGATGCCGTATTCTTTGAGTTTGCGATAGATCGTCGTTTTGCCGATCCCCAGGATTTTCGCGGCGCGAACTCGATCCCCGCCCGCGGTCACGAGCGCATGGCGGATAGCCTGCTCTTCCAGCGCGTTCAAGGTCCCCAATTCCTGCCGAGAGGACGACTTTTGTGCGACGCGATAGAGCATCCGAGAGGGCAGATCCTTAAGTTGAACGAAGGCTCCGGAACCGAGTGAAACCGCCCGTTGGATGTAGTTCTCGAGCTCTCGGACATTGCCGGGCCAGTCGTAATTCATCAAGCAAGCCATGGCCTGGTCAGACGTCTGTTTCACCTGACTCTCGCCTTGGAAGCGATCGAGGAAATACCGAACCAATTCAGGGATATCTTCCTTCCGTTCGCGTAGCAGCGGCATTTTGATAGAAACTACGTTGAGACGGAAGTAGAGGTCCTTGCGAAAAGTGCCGCGCTTTATTCCCTCGTCCAAATCCTGATTGGTGGCGGCGATGATCCGCGCCTCGAAACGAACTCGTTCGTTGCTCCCCAAGGGTCGGATCTCATGCTCCTGGAGCACACGCAGCAGTCGCGATTGCAGTTCAACGGGGAGTTCGCCGATCTCATCCAGGAAGACAGTCCCCGCGCCTGCCGATGCCAGAAGGCCCTGTCGCGCCTGATTGGCGCCGGTGAACGCGCCTTTGACGTGCCCGAACAGCTCGCTCTCAATGAGGGTGGGGGGCAGGGACCCGCAATCCACGGGCACAAAGGGCTGGTCGCGCCAAGGGCCGGACGTGTGAATGGCCCTGGCCACCAGTTCTTTGCCCGTGCCGCTGTCGCCGGTGATCAAGACCGGGTGCCGCTGAACGGCCACCTTGGAAACCAGCCGGTAAATTCTCTTCATCCTCTCGGAGCGCCCGACAAGGCCTGGAAACTCCGGGGGTCCCGGCGCTGCCGTGGTGGTTATAGGTTTGAGGTGTGGCTTTGGTATTGCTTCCGGTGGGGCCTCCAGCGCCCGCGCCAATTCTTCAATTCTCAGCGGTTTGGTGAGCAGTGGGTACCCGTGCAATCGCAGGGTTTCACTGGCTGGTGAATCGGCGATTCCATCCACCATCAAAATAATGTTGATCCCCGGTTGGGCGTGCCTGGCAGCGGCGGACAGATCGCGTCCATCCGTGCTGGCGAGGCGCAAATCCAGCAATATGGCGTCGAATTTTCTCTTTCCCAGCAGGGTTAAAACCTCTGCAGGGGAAGTCTCCACCCAAGGCTCGCACGTGCAGTCGCGGAGAACGCGAGCACACTGTTCCTGGGAGGATGTATCGCTGTCGACGAGCAGGATTCGTCTGGTCATGGCGGCGAAATGAGGCGCCAACGGGTCGCTAAGCCTCAACCCAATGCGAGGGCACGCCTAGTAATGCAGGAGTATACAGTCTGCCTTTGGCAAAGTCAAAAAGTATTACCATCTGGCTAATGCGGACCGTTCAAATCGAGCCTGGAAGGGATGACCGCCGGTCGTTCGCTCGCATTTGTGAAGGATCTTCTCTTGGCATTGCCTCCTCCCCACGTGGGCTCAATGCGCAGGAAGAGGCTGAAGCGGTGTAATATACTAAGGACGGGAGGGGCGCGAGTGGCGAAGCTAGGAAAAATCTTAGTGGTGGAAGACGATCCTTACGCTCGGCAAGGTTTGTCGGACCTGTTGAGCGCCTGGGGCTACGAAACCGATACCGCCGCTGACGGCGCCGAGGCTCTCGATAAGATTGCAACGTTCTATCCCACCGTTGTCATTTCCGATCTTCGCATGCCGGAGGTAACCGGCATGGATTTGCTACGCCAACTGCACGACTCGCGGCCCGGGCTGCGGTTCATCATGCTGACAGGCCAAGGCACCCTGGAAGAAGCAGTCGAGGCCACCAAGCTCGGTGCTTACAACTTTCTGGAGAAGCCTGTCGACCCCAAGCGGCTTCAGGTGGAACTGCGCAATTGCATGGAGCGGCAGGAAAGCGATCGGCAATTGGAGGTTGCGCATCGCCGCTTGCGCGATATGGGCGTGCTGGGAAGTTTGGTGGGACGGTCCGCCAAGATGCAGGAAGTCATGCGCCTGATCGGTATGGTCGCGCCCTCCAGTGCCTCCGTTTTGATCACTGGCGAAAGCGGTACGGGGAAGGAGTTGGCTGCGCGCACTCTGCACGAACTCAGCCCCCGCCAAGCCAAACCGTTTGTGGCGGTGAATTGCGCGGCCATCCCGGAGTCCTTGATGGAAAGTGAAATATTCGGACACGAGAAAGGCTCATTCACGGGGGCGGTGGAGAGGCGCATCGGGTGCTTCGAGCTGGCGGATGGCGGCACTTTGCTTCTCGATGAAATCGGCGAGATGCCGCCCGGCACGCAGGCGAAGCTGCTGCGGGTGCTGGAAGACTCGAAAGTGCGGCGGCTGGGAAGCAAGTCAGAGATCTCCGTTGACGTGCGGGTGTTGGCCGCCACCAATAAGGTCCCTGAGGAGGCCATTGCCCAGGGACAACTCCGCAGCGATTTATACTTCCGCCTCAATGTGGTGCATGTCGCCATGCCCCCCTTGCGCGAGCATTTGGACGACCTTCCGGATTTGGCCG
>Ga0181535_10002913_pt1 | contig 20332 bp, 7 predicted proteins | sample PEATcosm2014_Bin_44_FD_119774 | JGI IMG/M metagenome (GOLD analysis project Ga0181535, IMG submission 119774) | Peatland microbial communities from MTU Mesocosm Facility, Houghton, MI, USA - PEATcosm2014_Bin17_30_metaG | ecosystem: Environmental > Terrestrial > Soil > Wetlands > Peat | place... | reverse complement strand
CATACTCAACTTTTCTGCGTCGTCCATGCGGATGTTCACTACCCAGCATGACCGCCCCTTCAGGCTCATCTTGTGTTGGAATCAAAGCCCTCCTTCAGGCTCATCTTGTGTTGGAAGAGAGTCTAGCTTGCGCATTTTCCCTCGTATCAGTATCATCAGTCGCGTATCAGATACATGATATTTTCCCGCGAGGCACGAATGCAAACCATCGAAGTACAAACAAATCTTGCGCAGCTTCGGGCCAAACGAGCGATTTCCGCAATGCATTTAGCTGCGGAAGCTGGCGTCAGCCGCCAGACAATTCATGCTATCGAATCAGGACTTTATGTCCCCAACACGGCGGTCAGTCTGAAGCTGGCTCGTATCCTTGACGCGACGGTCGAAGAATTGTTTCAACTTGAACCGGCACCGGAAGTGGTTGAGGAGACAGCCGAAGTTTTTATTCTTGGCGAAGCGGCGTCGCTACCCAAGGGACAGCCGCTGCGACTAGTAATGGTCAATGACCATTTGGTTGCCGTTGCACCCGACCCGGCGAGTTGGGGTTTGCAGCCGACGGATGCAGTTCTTCTTGCGCCTATTCGAGGCGGCAAAGGCAATGCAAATGCGAAGGTTCGACTGCTTGGCAATAGCTGGAAGAACCCCGGACGCATTCTGCTTGCAGGTTGCGATCCAAGTGCATCGCTGCTGGCGCATTCGCTGGAACGGCAAGGCTTTGAACTCATCATTTCATACGAAAATAGCTCGCGCGCACTTGATCTGTTGCAGGATGGGATGGTTCATGTCGCGGGCACACATCTGACCGAAAAAGCCATCGACAAGACAGATCTGCTGCCTATCAGCAAGATGTTTCCTCGTGGTTCGATTGCCGTTCTTTCATTTGCAATATGGAAGGAAGGGTTGGTCGTTGCGCAGGAGAACCCAAAGAAAATCACAGGCATTGAAGACTTGTTACGCAAGGACATTCACATCACGAATCGTGAAACAGGCGCAGGCTGCCGACGTTTGTTGGATGATCTGCTAAAGAAGAATGGCATCGACTGTGAAAAGGTGAAAGGCTACGAGCGCATAACGCATGGACAACTTCCCGCCGCACGTTTGGTACAGAGCGGAGAGGTGGACTGCTGCGTTAGCACACAAGCTGCAGCGCTCACCTTGGGCCTGACCTTCCTTCCGCTGGCAGAAAAACCCTATTTGCTCGTGCTCCGCCGTACGCATCTCACACTTCCGCCTGTTGAGGCGTTAATCAGTGCTCTGGGCCGCACCGCCTTCCGGCGCGAGGTAGAGGCCTGTGTCGGCTACGATATGCGCAGGGCAGGCGACCGGATCATGTAATGTCTCGCTTTTCTAACCTCATGCAGGTTCTTCCCTTCCCAGCAAAAGCAATATTAAGATTGAACACCCCCGCCAAGACGCACCTGGTGCTAATCGCGACCTCCACGAAGGCCGCGATGCCAAGTCCATGCCGGCCGGCGTAAAGTCATCGCATGCCCCCTCTGGTATAACAAAAGACGAATGCACTCGACGCTGAACTAGGTCAACCTGATCGAGTTCGAGCAAGACTGGTGGGATGCAACGATGACGATCACCGCCTGAGAGTTCGCGGTGGTCGAGGCAGGCCGTGGATATGACGGCATGTGGAAAGCTCGGAAAACGGTGGCTGTTTCCCCCCTTCCCACAAACCTTGGAAATCGTTCAACCCGATTCCCACATTCACACCAACACAACAACGACGATGAATTTAATCCTCAAAACCAGGCCGGTCAAGAGATACGAATTTTGGGGGCAAGGTTAGAAGGAAGGAAAGATATTTTCAGCAAAAGCCTTTCTGGACATCGCTACCCGGACGACCATCACTGTGAGCCACGGCAAGTCTCTCTTGATCAAGAGAGACTTGCCGTGTATCTTCCATCTTTTTGTCTGCTACCAACCGATGGCTACGAGCAGAGTCTCCGGCTTTGAGCACCCGATGTCGCTCGAGTATCCGCCCGCGTCGTTGTACGGGAAGGCATATTGCTGCATATTGATGGCCTGGGCTTCAATCCACTGAGCATAGTGGTCGTAAGGCTCTTGTTGATAGAAGCTGGCAGGATTTCCCCACATCCCTTCGTTGGTTAGATCCCCGGCCGCATTAAACTCAGGCGTACCTGAAATCGGAGCGGTATGCCTGAAGATCGCAGCGGAAAGGTCCGGATTAGCGCCTAAGCCCGATCCATTGGGCCCAGCTAGCGGAATGGTAATTCCGTTGAACGACCAGATGTCAGCAATGTACGTCTGGTAGTAATTCTGGTCGGCTCCGCCAGCATTAAAGCCTGCTCCGCCGGGCTCGATAATCCGGTACGGAGCATAGATCAGATCCGATTGGAAATCGCCACCGGGCGTCGAAGGAGCTGCGTTGGCATAGCGTTGGAATGTAACAGACCGATCTTCCGTGAAGACCTCTTGATTTTCTCCAAGCGCGATGTTGGTTCCATCACCACACGTCAGATTGAATGCTATCTTGACGCCTAACGCGTCGACTCGTGTGGTGTCCATGTTGATGGAGGTGGCGCCGGCTGTGAATTCGATATAGTCCCAGTAGTCGGTGTTATCCTCGGCCAACGTCGGGTCATTCAGGAAGAAGTACATGCGCCCCGAGGAGTTGGGAGGCATAGCGAAGGTCGGCTGTTGCGCAAAGGAGTATTGGCTCGCTACGCCATTAATGGTTGCAGTCCAGATGATCTGATCGTCAGCATAGACTCCGTTGGTCCGGTTCAGGAACTTCATCATCACGGTATCCCCGGCGGGCAAGGCGGGCATATTGCTGTTATCCCAGAAGGGCGCTCCGCCCCAGAGGTTAGGGTTAAGTGCAGGCGTCGTTGCGGTGACCGTTGCGCTCGACGGTGAAGTTCCTATCGTGTTACTAGCCAGAACCTGGTAGTAATACTGCGTCAACGCACCACAGAGCGCATCCTGAAACCAGTTGCTCTTTGTGGTTCCGATTTCATTGCTGGCTGATGGCGCGAAGGGGGTTGTTGTGCTCCTGTAGATGTAATACGTCGTTGCCACCGTCCCCACGCCGGAATTAGTCGAGTTCCAGATCAGATCAATCTCGTTAGCGTTTTCTGCCATCGCGGTAAGTCCGGTTAGAGCGGCGGGAGCGGCGGCAGACGGCGTTGCCGGGAGTGATGTGGCTGAAGCCGTAGCAGCTGGCGAGATTCCTGACAGGGTAGAAGCCACGACCATGTAGTAATACGTCGTCGCTGGCTGAATGCCAGGGCCTGGTGGGATGGAAGACTCACCCGCGGTAAGCGTGGCGGGATAGTTGCTGTCCAGGTAGTTAGTGATCCCGATGGTCGCGCCCATGAGATTGGCAGCCGAAGGTGTAAAGGGAGTCGTTGTGCTTCGGTATATCGAATAGTTCACTGGGGCTGTGTTTGGTGCAGTGGCTGTGCTCGCAACCCAGCGCAGATCGATCTGCTGGTAGGATGAGCCCACCGCAGTCACACTCGTTGGAGGAGCAATTGCCGTGTAGGCTGGCGTGGTAGTGCTTGCCTGCTGCGAGGCTGCCGATGTACCTTCAGCATCAACTGCTTTTACGACATAGTAGTACGTCGTCGTAGCCGAGAGCCCTGTGTTGGAGTACGTCGTGCCCTTCACCCCGCTCGCAATCAATGTGGTCGGACTCGCTGTTGTTCCGCCGTAGATGTCGTACGAGTTGATGCTGCAGTTGGCCGGAGGAGTTGTCGCGGTCCAGCTCAAGTTGATGACGCTGGGATATGCCGCCGTTGCCGTCAAGCCGGTCGGAGCCGGCGGAAGCGTGGTGCAAGGCGTGGCGTCAAGAATCTCAAGGCCGTTGATCATCGGTTGATTGGCGGCGCCGTCGGTTAGGGCAATTACCATATCGCCGCTACTGTTGGCCGTTTCGGTGAACTGCTCAACCACGGCCGTGTATTGCGCACCGGCCGTTGCATAGATGTCGAAGTTTGTCAGCACCGTTGTTCCGTTGATAACCACATCGAATTCACGATTTCCAGCTGCTGAGAAATACAACTCGGCAAAGTGCAGACGCACGATGTAACCGGTTCCAGCGGTCAGGTTCGGAATCGTATAAGTCACGACTCCTTGCCGCGCATCCTGGTAGACTGCCGCGGGAGCAGCTGTGGCAGCAATACTGGCCGGAATGGTAATTGCGTTCGTGACCGAATAGGTTGTTCCGCCAGCACTGTAGTCTTCGTCCGCGACAAAGGAATTATCGCCACCACTCGCGTTGCTCACCGCCGCCCCGCCGGCATTGATGGATACGTAACCCGCGTTGGATGCTGGTGGTTGCGTTGTGGCACTTTGCTGCGTGGAAGCAGCCGAGATGCCATCCGCGTCAAGCGCTTCGACGACGTAGTAGTAAGTCGTCGAAGCCGCCAGGCCCGTGTTGGAGTAAGTTGTCCCAGTAATGCCACTGGCAATCAGGTTGCCAGAGCCTGGAGTAAACCCGCTGGTGGTACTGCCGTAAACGCTGTAGGAGCTGATGGTGCAGTTAGCTGGAGGAGTATCTGCCGTCCAGTTCAAGCTGATTGCGCTAGAGGAGGTCGCCGAAGCCGCAAGACCGGTGGGCGCCGCGGGTACCGTAGTGCAGGATGCGGCCGGAGTCGTGGCGTGCGCTTGCGTCGAGGCTGCGGATGTGCCGTCCGCGTCGGTTGCCTTGACAACGTAATAGTAAGTCGTCGAAGCCGCGAGGCCGGTGCTGGAGTAAGTTGTGCCTGTCACCGTGCTCGATAGCAGGTTACCAGAGCCTGGCGTGAACCCACTGGTGGTGCTGCCATAAACGCTGTAGGAGCTAATGATGCAGTTAGCCGGAGGAGTCACCGCCGACCAGCTCAAGCCGATGACGCTCGAAGAAGACGCGGTAGCCGTAAGACCAGTCGGCGCTGAGGAAACAGATGTGCAACTCGTAGATGAGCCAAATACCTCAAGACCATTGATCATCGGTTGATCTTTGGCGCCGTTGGTAAATGCTATCACGATGTCGCCGCTGCTGTTGGCCGTTGCGGTGTACTGCTCAACCACGGCCGTGTACTTCGCACCGGCCGTTGCGTAAATGTCGAAGTTGGTCAATACCGCTGTTCCGTTAATCGCCACATTGAATTCACGATCGCCAGCAGCCGCGAAATACAACTCTGCGAAATGCAGACGAACCGTGTAGCTACCCCCAGCGGTCAGGCCGGGAATCGTATATGTCACGACTCCTTGCCGCGCCGACTGGTAGACTGCCGCGGGTGCAGCGGTGGCAGCAATACTGGTAGGTATGGTGATTGTGTTTGTGACCACGTAGGTGGTTCCTCCTGCGTAATCTTCGTCCGCAAGGAAGGAATTATCGCCACCACTCGAGTCACTCTCCGCAGGACCGCCAGAGTTGATGGATACGATTGACGTGCCGGATGACAGTGGTAGCGTGGAAGTAGTTGCCTGCGTCGAAGCAGCAGAGTTACCTTTCGCATCGACCGCTTCCACGACATAGTAGTAGACTGTGGACGCAGAAAGGCCAGTGTTGGAGTAAGTTGTGCCGGTCACCGTACTGGATAGCAGATTGCCAGAACCTGGCGTAAACCCACTGGTGGTGCTGCCGTAGACGCTGTAAGAGCTGACGGTACAGTTAGCCGGAGGAGTTACTGCCGTCCAACTCAAAGTGATTACGCTTGACGACGACGCTGTCGCCGTCAGCCCAGTGGGGGCAGATGGTACGGTGGTGCAACTCGCACCGGAAGAACCCCGGATTTCAATTCCCATGACGAGGGGCTGGTCTTTAGCGCCTGCGGTAAAGGCAATTACGATTTGGCCACTGCTGTTAGCGGTGGCTGTGAAGGTCTCTAGCAGAGCTGCATCTTTCCCGACCGTGGCATAGATATCAAGATTAGTGAGCACCTTGCTACCATTAATAGCCACGTTAAATTCGCGTTCAGCAGCCGCGCTAAAGTAGGTCTCAGCGAAGTGCAGCAGAACGGAATATGTACTGCCTGCCGTCAGGCCAGGAACCGTATAAGTTGAAACTCCCGCCCGCCCGTGCTGATACACCGCCATCGGAGCTGCATTTGCGCCGGGCTGCGTCAGATTGATGCTTGCTGTAACGGCAGAGTTATCGGCCCCGCCGACGAAGTCTTCGTCCGCGACAAAAGAGTAGTCGCCGCCGCTCGCGTTGCTTTCCGCCGGACCGCCGGCAGCAATCGCTACCACTTCCTGGGCAACCGAAGTTGCCGTGGCTGCAAGTCCAAGAGCAAAAACCGCGGCCAAGACAAGGAGTGTCCTGAGAGCGGCCTTTGACCAAACGATTAAACGATTATGGGACATACATTTCTCCTGTTTGTGACCAGGCCCTTCTAGGAGCCGTGGGTTAAATCGTGTAATGGCGAGTGCGGTTGCCACAGCGATGCTCGCGATCTCGATGTTTGGGGCTCGTTCTACCGGTTGCGGAGTGAGGCCGATGACGCATTGCGCCATCGGCCCGCATAAGTCCCCTTTTCTTACCGAATTTCGATTCCGCAGATCACGGGTTGATTCGCGGCACCGTCAGCGAAGGCGATAACGATGTCGCCGCTGCTGTTGGCTGTGGCCGTGAACGTGTCGACCAGCGCAGTGTTGGCTCCGACGGTGGCATAGATGTCAAGGTTGGTCAGCACCGTCGAGCCGTTGATGGCCACGTTGAATTCGCGTTTCCCTGCGGCAGTGAAATACGTCTCTGCAAAGTGCAGCAGCACGGTGTGCGAACTGCCACCAACCATGCCGGGAATTGTGTAAGTGGAGGTTCCGGAGCGTGCAGTCTGATACACCGCCATCGGAGCCGCGTTAGCACCAGCGCCAGTCAGACTGATGGTGGCCGTGCTCACAGAATTATCGCCTCCGCCCGTGTAATCCTCGTCGGCCGCAAAGGATGCGTCGCCACCGCCCGAGTTACTCACTGCCGGACCACCACTGTTGATGGCGATGAAATCTCCCGTAGTGGTGCTAGTAGGCAGTATCTCGATGCCGTTAATCATAGGTTGATCTTTGGCACCGCCGGTGATGGCGACTACGATGTCGCCGCTGCTGTTGGCCGTTGCTGTGTACTGCTCGACCACAGCCGTGTACTTCGCACCCGCTGTTGCGTAAATGTCGAAGTTGGTTAGCACCGTTGTTCCGTTGATGGCCACATTGAATTCACGACTCGCAGCCGCCGAGAAATACAACTCGGCAAAGTGCAGACGAACATAGTAACTGGTTCCAGCCGTCAGGCCAGGAATCGTATACGTTGCGGCCCCTTGGCGCGCCGACTGGTAGACTGCCGCAGGAGCAGCGGTGGCAGCAACACTGGATGGTATGGTGATTGTGTTCGTGACTACGTAGGTGCTGCCGCCAGTGTAGTCTTCGTCCGCAACAAAAGAGTTGTCGCCGCCGCCCGAGTTGCTCTCCACCGGACCGCCTGCGTTGATGGATACGATTGATTTTCCTGACGACGACGCGGTCGTGATGCCGCTCCCTTGCGCCGAGGCTGCCGATGTGCCGTCCGCGTCGGTGGCTTTGACAACATAGTAGTAAGTTGTCGAAGCCGCGAGGCCGGTATTGGTGTAACTCGTCCCCGTCACAGAGCTGGACAGCAGGTTGCTCGAGGACGGAGTAAAGCCGCTCGTAGTGCTTCCATAGACGCTGTAGGAGCTGATCGAGCAGTTAGCCGGAGGCGTAACTGCCGTCCATCCCACAGTCAGAGAACTGGAAGTTGCCCCCGATGTTCCCACGCCAGTTGGCGCCGATGGAACCGTAGTGCACGAAGAGGTGTTGGGTAAAGTCTCCGTGCTGGCCTGGTTCGAGGCTGCCGAAGCGCCATACGAATCGAGCGCCTCAACCAGATAGTAATAGGTTGTCGATGCCGCGAGGCCAGTGTTGGAGTAGGTGGTGCCTGTCACGCCGCTTGCGATCAGGTTACTCGAGGATGGAGTAAACCCGCTCGTTGTGCTGCTGTAGACGCTGTAAGAGGTAATGGTGCATGGAGGGTTCGCCGGAGCTGCCGTCCAACTCAAGCTGATCGCGCTGGAGGAGGATGCCGTCGCTGTCAGATTCGTCGGCCCTGTGGGGGGAACAGAATCGCAGGACGCAGGGGCCAACGTCTCCGCGCTTTGTTGCGCCGAAGCCGCCGATGCACCGTTCAAGTCGACCGCTTCAACTTTGTAGTAATAGGTCGTCGAAGCTGTGAGGCCGGTATTGGAGTAAGTCGTACCTGTCACACCGCTCGCGACTAGGGTTGTCGAGGATGGAGTGAACCCGCTCGTTGTGCTGCTGTAGACGCTGTAGGAGTTGATCGTGCAGTTAGACGGTGGTGTTACTGCCGTCCAGGTCAAACTGATGATGCTGGAGGAAGTGGCCGTTGCCGTCAATCCGGTTGGCGCAGAGGGAAGCGTGGTGCAAATAGCAGAATCACCGAGTATCTCGATGCCATTGACCATGGGTTGATTGGCTGCACCATCCGTGAAGGCGATCACGATATCTCCACTGCTGTTCGCTGTCGCGATGTATTGCTCAACCACTGCCGTGTCGCCTGCGCCTGCCGCTGCGTAGATGTCGAAGTTCGTCAGAACGGTGGTTCCGTTGATGGCCACATTGAATTCACGATTTCCGGCTGATGTGAAATACAATTCGGCAAAGTGCAGACGAACTGTGTAACTGGTTCCCGCGGTGAGTCCAGGAATCGTATACGTGACGACTCCTTGCCGCGCCGACTGATAGACTGCGGCCGGAGCTGCGATAGTAGCAATATTGGCGGGTATCGCAATGGTGTTGGTGACCGAGTATGTGGTCCCGCCAGTGCCGTAATCTTCGTCTGCTACAAAGGGGTTGTCACCACTGCCCGAGTTGCTCTCCGCCGGACCGCCGGCGTTGATCGATACGATATCTGCCGGTGGGGTCATAGCTGATGCTTGCCCCGAGGTCGCCGAAGTGCCGTCCGCGTCAAGCGCCTCCACGACGAAGTAGTAGGTTGTAAACGATGCGAGGCCGGTGCTTGAGTAACTCGTGGTTGTTACGCCGCTCGAAACCAGGTTGCCTGAGCCCGGAGTGAATCCGCTCGTGGTGCTGCGGTAGACGTTGTAGGAACTGATGGTGCAGTTAGCCGGAGGAATCACCGCCGTCCATGTCAGGCTGATCGAACTTGGAGAAGTGGCTGTCGCCGTCAGCCCGGTTGGCGCGGAAGGGACAGTGGTGCAGGGCGGGGTGACCGGTGTGGCAGCGCTAGCCTGCTTTGAGGCCGCCGATGTGCCGTCCTGATCAACCGCTTCAACGATGAAGTAATAAGTCGTCAGGTCCGCGAGTCCGGTATCGGAGTAGCTGGCGCTTGTGATCCCGCTTGCTATTTCGTTGCTCGCCGACGGTGTAAACCCGATGGTGGTGCTGCTGTAGATGTTGTAGAAACCGATACTGCAGTTGGCCGGAGGTGTCACCACGGTCCAACTCAAGCTGATAGAACTGGAAGAAGAGGCCGTCGCCGTCAGCCCGGTTGGCGCGGAAGGAACCGTGGTGCAGTTGTTGACCGCTGTACGAGGATCCGGAACCGCAACAATCGGAAAAGACACCGAACCGCTCGCCAGCCCTGGGGCTGTGGCAGTTACTGTTACGGTTCCAGTAGTGAATTGGCTACGGAGGGCGATTCTGGTCAAGCCGCCTTCAACCCCCAACTCTGGGTCACCGGGCGACATATAAAAAGCGTCAGAGACACCGCCAATATATGTGGAGTTGGCGGTAGAGTACGCATCTGTATTTGTGGATACATATTGCTGGGTTCCACCCTGGTATGTGGCCGGACCGGTCACCGAAAACGTGAGAGTGTCGGAGGCAAGGGGCTCCCAGTTGTTATTCGCATCTTCTATCGTGGCCGTTACAAAGGCTGCGTCCGATCCATTTGCAGTAATCTGGAAGGTCGAGCCACTGGGCTTGGTCAACTCAGGAACAAGAGTGAGCACGATTTTGTTTTCGGCTCCAGCTGTGGTTCTGCTGTCCGTCGCTACCACAGTTCCTGACGAGTTCAAGCATTCCGCTGTCACCGTGCCGGAAACCCAAGGCACTATCCAGGACGTCTGGAAAGGTATCAGCGTGTCGGTTTCTGTCTGATTCGCGGAGTCGTTCGAGGTCCAGGGGTTAGGCGTCTCAATCGCACCCTGTTGTAAGTTATTGACCAGCAGTTCAACCGACGGGCAGTTGCTGAAGGCATTCACCTGGACATTTCCGGAGGAATAGTTCCAGTGACCCGCCAAATGTACGACGGGCTTGATCGAGAAAGGCGTCCAAGCGGCCTCGTAGACGTAGTACAACAATTTCGGGAAGCGATTCTGGTCCAACGAGGAAGCGCCCAGCGAGCGAACGTCGTTCGAGTTCCCCGGAGCCGTAGTGCTGGTGCCTGCTTCTACGTACTGGCCTGTTTCTCCAGGAGTATCCGCAAGGTACCACTGCGCCATTCCCATGGCGTCTGCAGCCCTGCCTTGGCGCCAGTTACCCAAGAAAGGCGCAACAAAGGCAATCTCGTAATTCCAAGCCAGGCCGCGCGCGGTGCCAGTGCCCCAATACTCAGATCCCCAGGCAGGATTATTCGGATAGTCAGTTTTAACACCGACCTCGCAACCTTCCAGAGTGCAACCGAGCAGATAGCCGTTTACCGGGTCAGGCGTGCGGTCGGCTGCGATGCGCGTATTGATCGGATCCCACGTCGAATTGATCGCCAAAAGAGCTGTGCCGACGGATTCTTCCATTGTGCCGTTATTCGATTCCCAATCGAGAATCGACGGATGGCTGCGATCGCGAATGATCATGTCGCGATGCAACTCTTCCTTCAGCGTCACCATGTCGGCCGTTGGGGCAGAGAAAGCTTCTTCGTTGTCTCCGCTCGGCTGGTCGATCATTATGCCGTAGGCATCGGCTGCATTCACAAACTCTTCGCTGGATGTTGAGTGGCCCGGACGATAAATATTCCCTCCCTCTGCGGCCAGCAGCGATAGGTCGCGCCACTGCTGTTCTTCTGGAACGGACGATCCTAATCCTGGGTAATCGTAGCGGCCGGATGCGCCCCATAAATTCATCGGATGGCCGTTAAAGATTGGGTAATCAGTATTCCAGGTAATCGTGCGGACGCCGAGTGGGCTCTGCGTGACATCTACGACTACTCCATTAACGCTGACGATGTGGTTAACCGTATACATATACGGCGTTCCATATATCGAATTGTTTGGATACCATAATGTTGGATTCGGTACCGTGATCTGTTGACTAAACATTGGTGTCGCGGTGGACGGAAAACTCCCCGGAGTCATCGCAGCCACTGTCTGCGTGAGGGGCGCCCCGGTAACTACCACGTTTCCGTTCGCATCGACGATCTGCGTTGTCAAGGTAACTTGCTGCGAAGTCGTATTCTCATTGACAACGTTCGTTTCAACCTGAATCACAGCCGACGCAGCTTGCGCTGTACTAGTAGTGGAAGGAACCTCGGACACCGTTGCAACGTAAGTCCCCCAGGTCTTCTGGTTGGAATACACGTTGACTGGAATATGCACCTTATTTGTAATAAACATCTTTACTGGTCTAAACAATCCGGACATGGCCTGTCCGAAGCGGAAAACCTCGGAAAACTCAGGATCCTCGTACCAGGTATTACCCCTGGAAATGCGCACTGCGAGCACGTTATCCGAAGCGCCGTCGGCCTTTATGTATGGCGTTAGGTCGACAATGAATGGAATGAAGCCCACGACGTGCGACGCCTCAGCATCGGCAGCGACGGCGCTGACGCCGGGTAGCAGCGTACCGTTGATATAAACTTGGGCCGCGGTGTGCGCGCCCTCGAACTCGACCATGATCTTGCTGCTTGCATAGGTCGGGTCAACTTTGAAGTGCAGGCGATACCAGTTGTTTTGTCCGCACAAAGATCCTTCGCCGCCGCCCGATGCCTGATTGATAAAAGTCCGCCACAAATTCGCTTCAGTCGGAATGCCCACTTGCATCCAGTCGGGCGTGGAAATCGTGCTTCCACAAGCAGGTCCTGTGGCGGAAGCGGGAGCCGCAGCCTCGACATAACTCGGGGTCGCGAAAGTTGTGGAATCCTCATTGTTCTCATACCACCAATTGCTTTGTGGCAAAGCTGCAGTTGGATCTGTGTCAGCCGCGTCCCCAACGAAATTGGGTACTCCCTGCGAGAGATTAATGACGATTCGATTGGAAGCCGGCGGCGCGGGCTGCGCATTCGCTCTGATCGAAACTATTGCCACAACCAGCAATAGGAGCATAAGCTGGACAGACAATTTGCTTCGTCGAGAATCAGAATTGAGTTGAAGGTTGACTGGCGCCGGACTGCGGTGACCGGTGGAACATCCTCTGCGAATATTTAGCAAAGACATATCGCTCCTTTGTCCAATCGAATCGGTTGAATTCAGCATAGTGGTTAGCTTTTACATACAGTGGCTTGATTTGCAACGCGCGCAGCGAATGCAACCTCAATCCAAAGTCGATCGATCGGATAGTGGTTCGCTGTTGATTCACTGATAATCAAGCTCACTAGTCGTCGCAAATCCGGTCCCGTTCATCTCGTGCTTACACTACTACCTACTCCCTTGCAAAGATCGACTTCAATAGTTTGTTGTATGCGAGCTGATGACGCATTGCGCCAGCAGCCCGCATAAATTCTGTTCGCCTTACCTGATCTCAATTCCATCAATCAATGGTTGATTCGCCGTGCCAACGGTGAAGGCGATCACGATATCCCCGGCGCTGTTGGCCGAGGCAGTGAACGTCTTTTCAACTGCTGTGTACTCGGCTCCGGCTGTAGCATAGATGTCAAAGTTGGAGAGTACACTTGTGTTGTTGATTGCAACGTTGAAGACACGCTTGCCCGCGGCGCTGAAGTAATTCTCGGAGAAGTGCAACAGAACTGAGTGTGAACTGCCAGCCGTCATTCCGGGAATCGTGTAAGTTGAAACTCCGGCCCGTCCGTACTGATACACTCCCATCGGAGCTGCATTCGCGCCAGGCTGGGTCAGGTTGATGGTGTGAGTGGTGTGGCTATTATCTCCGCCGCCGCTGAAATCCACATCGGCAACAAAGTTGGCGTCTCCGCCACTGGCATCGCTCTCCGCCGGACCACCGGCTGCGATGGCGATGAAGTCGCCTGCGGCCAAAGTCTTGTCGCTGACCTGCGCGGAGGCTGGCGATGTGCCAAAGGCGTCAACGGCAGCCACTGTGTAGTAGTATGTCGTCGATGCCGTAAGTCCGCTATTGGTAAAAGTAGTGCCCGTCGCGGTGCCTACCTGCGTGGTCGGATTTGCCGTCGTGCCGCCATACACAATATAGGAACTTACCGTGCAGTTCGCCGGAGGTGTGGGCGCCGTCCAGCTCAAGCCAACGCTGCTGGATGTGGTAGACGTCACCGTCAATGCTGTCGGAGCTGCTGTATCCGCGCTGCAAGTGGAACCGCCTGTTGTAACACCGCTGCCCTGCACTGAGGGTCCAGAAATGCCTTCCGCATCGACCGCTTCTACGATGTAGTAGTAGGTCGTCGAAGCCGCCAAACCGCTGTTGGTGTAACTCGTTCCTGTTACACCGCTAGCCACTAAATTGCTCGATGACGGAGTAAAACCGCTCGTAGTGCTGCGGTATACGCTGTAGGAGCTGATCGAGCAGTTAACCGGAGGAGTAACCGCCGTCCAACCCACGGTCAGAGAACTGGAAGTAGCACCTGATGTCCCTACCCCAGTCGGCGCCGAAGGAATCGCCGAGCAGGCGGGGTTACCGCTCTTGACAGCTTCGATTCCGTCGATAAAGGGCTGATCTTCACCGCCGTAAATAAACTGCACGATGATCTGACCAAACTTATTTGCGCTCGTTGTAAATTGCGGATCATAAGCGATGTTTTTCCCACCAGTTGTCTTGAACACATCGAGATCGTTCAGTACATATTTTCCGTTCATCCAGACACTAAAAATGCGCTCTCCTGCTCCCGTCCAATAGGTTTCAGCGAAGTGCATTTTCACGGCATATGGCGCATCCGCAACCAGGCCGGTCAGAATGTACGTGAAAGGCACGTAGCGTTGCGATAGATAGACCGCCTCTGGAGCCGAGTTGGCGTTCGTAGTGACGGTAGCTGTCGACGTCGCCGTATCACCGCCGTTGTACATTTCGTCGGCGGCAAAGTTGCCTTCCGCAGGACCGCCTGAGTTTATTGCAAGGTCAGTTGTCGTTCCAGGAACTGCCCCAACCGGATTGCTTCCGGTAGCAGGAATGATGTCGATTGCGTTGACCGTCGGTTGCAGGTCCGTAACGGTAGAGGTTCCTTCGGAGGTTTGAATCTCGATAATTCCATTTTCATCCGCGACAGTATAGAACTCCTCCGCGACGTCTGTTTCCGCGGCTCCGGCAGCGGCAAAGATGTCGAAGTTGGTCAAGACTTGTTCGCTATTGATGGATACATTGAAATTACGCTGTCCCGCGGCGGTGTGAGCGAATTCAACAAACTGTAGCCTTACGTTATAACCGGCAAGAGGATTCAAGCCGGAAATCGTCCATCCTGCAGCGCCCCATCGCTCCGAGTTCAGTACCTGTTGCGGCGCCGGATTGGTAACCTGCGAGGTGCTGACGACCGTCAGACCCGCTGGCGGTCCGGCGGACCAGTGATAGTTTGTCGCGCCGCCGAGGACAAAAGGACCGGGACCGGAGGCTCCTGGGGTTGCTGGCCCAGGGGGGTTAGCGTTCATATAGCTGCCCACGGCATATCCACCCGCACTCAACAGCACACCAGTACTATTTCCGGGAGCCTGTGTCGTAACGGTTTCGTTGGCCGCGCTGGACTCGCCGCCGTAATTCGCTGCTTTTACCGTGTAGTAGTAGGTTGTGTTCGGCTGCAGGCCGGTATTCATATAGGATGTTGCAGTTACATTTTGCGCAACGAGCGTGGCCAATGCTGGCGCAGTTCCCGAAGTCGTTGTCGCATAAATATCGTAGGTAACGCCTGAGGTTGTGCTTGCCGTCCAGGAAAGAGTCACGGCATTGCTATTGGTTGCTGTGGCAGTAAGCCCTGTGACCGGGGCTGGTGCTCCAGCACTCCACTGGGAGTAATCAACGTAATTGATAACCATGTTGGAAGGGAATCCTGTGCCATTCGGAGTTCCGCCGTTTCCACCAACTCCAGAACTGAGGATAAAATTGATCGGCTGGGTAAACTCCCATTGGTCAGTTGCTCCAATATCCGCTAGATTTACGCTGGCGTATTGTGCTCCATCCAAAAAGTATGTAAATTGATACGGCGACCATTCCGTAGTGAAGATATGGAATCCGTTGTCGAATGTCGCGCTGCCCGTTAGATTTACGGCCGAACTGATTCCACCATACTCATAGTAGGTTTGTCCGTCGGTCTGGCCGCCGTGAACCGTCGAACCATTATGCTGGTTCGTCTTAGCCTGAATCTCCATCATGTCCAACTCACCGCACCAAGGCCAGGGCACGCCGCCACTCGTGCTTGGATTCGCTGTGCCAGGCGCTGTGGCTGCAGGATAGGCATCGGCGCCCAGCGCCCAGAAAGCCGCGCCCATGCCCAGGGCGCCGGGATTCTGAATGCGTGCATCGATACGTCCGTACGGTCCAGCGGCATAGGTGCTGGTCAATCTCGCCGAAGTGTATGGCACGGCATTGTTCGCGTTATATGTCATCGCGATCACCAGATCGCCATTCCCATCGAGATAGACGTTCTGTAGACTATCGCTCGTGTTCTGTATCGTGCCATCGCCCCATACCGCAGTAGCCTGTACATCATTCCACCAATTGGCATGGTTGTATGTGGTACCGGCTGCGCCGGTAAAAGTGCCGCCCCACACCTGCGTCCACTGCGCATGCAGGGATGGCTCACACAGCAAACAAATAACGGCTAGAAGGATACTTGCATGATTGGAGATGTTAGAAATGTTAGGCAGCTTGAAGAAACTCATCGCCGGCCCACTCAATGCTTCCCTCGAATCGCCTGCAGGGTTTGACTTGGAAACATGCTGATTCACAACGAACTCCTTTGGGGGTGAATTGTTAAAGATAGAGTGTTGAGAGTGTTCTCTACACGGTGTGTTCAAGCTGAACTTCTTGCCGGCGGGTTTTTGTGCCGCCGGTAAGAAGTGGTTGGGTTGTTCTTCCCGGACACTAGTTAGTCTGGACTTCGATCCCCATGACAAGGGGCCGGTCTTTGGCACCGGTGGTGAAGGCAATTACGATGTCCCGGCGCTGTTGGCGGTGGTGTTGAAGGTCTCCAGTAGAGCCGCGTCCTTGCCGATCGTGGCGATCAGGAAGGTGCTGATGGCCAAAGATGTGCCGGCGCCCAGACCTCCATTGGTCCAATCTGTGCCGGACGAATTTATCCCTAAGGACGGCGAGAAGACCCAGTAGTTGCCGCTGCCATCTATGTAGAGGTAAGGTTTTTCGCGGACGACTGGCGTCATGGCCAACACGCAACAGTTATTGCCTCCGCCGCCCCAGGCTGCCGGCGGGGCTCCAGAGACGCCGGAGAAGGTCATATTCCAAAGGTTGCCTCCCCAGCCCCCAATGGAGCTGTTGTGTGTATACCATTGCTGCTGAGAACAGGACTCAACAGTCCCTGTGATCTGGGAGTCGGCAATAAATCCGCCGCTGGCCTCGCCGCAGTCGGTATTCGTCAGTTCCACCGCGCCATTCACATACACGCGCCGGAAATCAGATCCCTGCGAAACTCCCCATTGAAGATAGGTGTCGCCTGATGGGATGGCATTTGTATATATATTTTCAATCGAACGCGAGTAGTTCGTGGTTAGATTCCCGTTCGAATCCGTTGTATTGACTGTTAGGTAACCGTTGCTGATGTTGGTGGCTGTGGGGGTTTCGCGGAGGCCGGCTACGGCCATGTAGTAGCCAATCTGGGATTCGACGCCGCTGTATGTGCCGGGAGCGAAAATCACCGCATACCGATTGGCGCTGAACTGCGCATTGCCGGCAAACGTAGCCAAGGTTGAATTAATCGACGAAACCGAATTGCTGTGAGTGAAGACGTAGACATTGGGGCCAAATATTGTGCTGTTTTGCGATATGGATGAATTCCCCCAACAGAGAAGCATCACGAAAAGCAGGCAAGGAATCACCCTCCTCGCGGCAATGGACAGGAAAGTGCTATTCATCGAATGATCTCCAAATGTCAATGGCGTAGAACCACTTGCGAAAAGAGCGTTCAGCCTTACGACACAACTCACTTCCGAAATGGGGGAAGCCTACTATCTTGCTTGGGAGGCCGGGGGAGGGGAAGAAAACGCAGCTCCTAAGCTATAAAATCTCTCTGTCAGTTCGTCCTACAAACTTAATGACACGAGAGTCGTCCACCCAGTGCACAACTTGGGAGTGAGTGGGCGTTCATTCACGGATAACGAGGTTAGTCTGGCTATGTTAGTAGCATTTCGACATCAGACTGGCATAGGCGGTTTCTGAATTAACGTTTATTATGTCGCTGATTATAAACGGTTAAACTTCATATCCAAGCATTTCATGCCGCACCCGCATTAACTGCGTTAGTTCGATCACTGGCCGTCGTTCCAAGCCTCTTTCGTTGAATCTATATAGCGGAGTAGAATACAGCCGCAGGAGTATTGAAGGGAGTGCATCCAATGCCGTTACCGGAGCCCCTAGTTGACGTGCAACAAGATGAAGAATGGCGGGAAATGCAAGCAGTGTTGCAGTCGGGCATTCTGGACAAAGCGCCTAATCTTCTGAATCTCCTGAACTTTTTGGCGGAGAGACACTTTTCCAGATCCATCGATCAAATCAAGGAGTACAGCATCGCCGTGCAGGCGTTGCATAGAACCCAGCAGTTTGATCCTTTAACGGACACCATTGTGCGTGTATCGGCGCACACATTGAGAAAGAAGTTGGAACAGTACTATGCAACAGAGGGCACTCAACATCCTATCCAGATTCGACTTCCAGTCGGCAAGTATGTTCTTCAATTCGACCGCAAGGAACAGTTGACTACGGCTACATCCGCCATGGCCACCACTTTGCCGCCAATTGAGGAGCCAGTGATGAAGGCATCTCGCGTGATTTACGCCAAGTGGCTAATCTTGGCTGCCTGGGTGGCTGTCGCAGCGCTGGTTCCAGCCTTGTTGTGGATCGGCTCACTAAAATATAAGCAAGCGGGATTGGCTGTAAAACTAGGAAGCGCCGTTCTTGGCTCCAGGGCTGGAACCGGTTCAGAGGTTTTGACGACAGCCGGCCCTGCTCAGGATCGCTTCTTCCGCTTTCGCTTTGGCACAAGCCAGAACTCCTATACAGATGCAGCTGGTCAGATATGGCGCGCCGACCAGTACTGCAACGGGGGATCCACCTTCTCCCATCCGAGTCGCGACATCCAAGGAACAGACGATTTGCCTCTGTTTCTGACCGGACGCCAGGGAAAGTTCCAATGCAAGATTCCCGCTTCGCCAGGAAGCTATCAACTAATGTTGCTTTTTGCCGACACGGAGGGCGATAAAGAGGGAGCCAGACAGGTTGTTTTATCCATCAACAACACTCTAACTGCGGCCTTGGATATCGTGGACGAAGCGGGTGGCGATGACATTGTAATAGGCAAAGTTTACCCTGGGATTCATCCCATGAGCGATGGGGCCATCCACCTGGATTTCATCTCGGATGCATCTTTCGTGAATGCGGCCGAGCTGATGCGGGCCGAATCGGATGCCATGCAACCGCTTCGGATGCTTGCCGGCCCCGCTGTTTTCCGCGACAGCCACGGAAATATATGGCTTCCAGAACGTTTCTATCAGGGTGGCAGAAGGTCAGTTCATTCGGATAACTTGCCCAAGGTCGCAGACTCGAAGCTCTTTGAATATGAGCGGTACGGACACTTCCACTACAGCATACCGGTTGCGGCCGGCAAAGACTACAGAGTACGCCTGTACTTTTCCGAGGGGTGGTTTGGCAGCAGCAATGGCGGTCCAGGGGGCATAGACAGCCGCGTTTTCGACGTTTATTGCAACGGCACAACTCTGCTGACGAACTTCGACATCTTGAAATCTCAAACGAACGGCACTGCGGTGGTTACATTTGATCACGTAAAGCCCACAACCCACGGAATGCTGGAGATCTATTTCACGCCCGTCAAGAATTATCCGCTTATCAACGCAATCGAAGTCGAGGCGGAAACTTAGCACTACAGTGTTATCGGTAACTTTGGACGCGGTTTTCTCGATTCGTTTTACCCGCGCGAGTCTGTCGTGCACAGCGATCCTTGTACCAGTTTCTCTCAGTTCAACTAGTTCAAAAAACGCCAGGCAATTCACCAGAAGGTCCGAAGCGACAAAGTTGAAGGCTGTGTCTTGCCATTATGTCATCAGGCCAGAACGAGGAGTAGATTCTGGTTTGAACGGTTGTTTTGGAAGCGATTTTGGACTACGGGGAGGAAGGTTTCGCAACTGCGTACAGCCTTGAAGACATTGTCAAGTCTACGGGAAGGTCATCGGACACGCTTTTCCTGCAGGATTTCTTCGACTCCGAAGCAACATGTCCCCAACAACAACTCAGGCAGCCAGATCGTAACGATGATGCGGCCCGCCGAGCCTTGGCATCGCTATAACTCGGTTCCTCAAAACATCGGAGTTGATAACTGCTTCACGACCGGCAAGAGTTCCCTTCGCAAACGCAAGATGAGTTCGGTCCTCGTGATGGTAACCGCCGTACTTATTCGTCAGGCGTTTCAGATGACGTTGATTCATAACAATGACATGGTCGAGCAGTCGCGACGGCAGTTGCCGCCCCAGCGCTCAGCGACACCATTTTGCCACAGGCTGCGGAAGCTAGTTCGCTTGGGCTGGATGCCAAAGCTCTTCACCGTATCGATCACTTCTTTATTGAATTGCGCGCCATGATCGAAGATCGGATCATGCGGCGCAGAGTTGTAAGGAAATGCCTCGCGCAACTGCTGAACAACCCAGCACTGCTCGGATGCTCCGTCACATTGCAGTGCAGGATTCGGCGCTCATCATGCGCAATGACGAAGAAGCAGTACAGAACGCCGAAGGTTAGTGTCGGAACAGTGAAGAAGTCCATCGCAGCAATCGCTTCACGATGGTTTGCTCAGAAAGGCCGCCCATCGCTTTGCCAGATCAGTTTCCGGTGCTGCTTTAGTCATGGCTCCAGCCTCTTCCCTGCCACTTCCAGAGCAAGAAGCAGACAAATGGCGTTCCGAGCAGTGAGGTCAGGGCAACGATCGGGAGCTCCGCGCGCACTATTGGCGGGTGAGATCGTAGAGGCCAAGAACGAACGAAATTTATCCGCAGTTCCGGCCCGTTCGCCTTGTTCTAAATCACTT
>Ga0181535_10002911_pt1 | contig 20346 bp, 18 predicted proteins | sample PEATcosm2014_Bin_44_FD_119774 | JGI IMG/M metagenome (GOLD analysis project Ga0181535, IMG submission 119774) | Peatland microbial communities from MTU Mesocosm Facility, Houghton, MI, USA - PEATcosm2014_Bin17_30_metaG | ecosystem: Environmental > Terrestrial > Soil > Wetlands > Peat | place... | reverse complement strand
AGCAACCGCGGACGGCGCTCCAGTGGTTTCAGCGCGCGCTCTCGATGGACCCAGCACTGCAACTCGCGAAAAATAATGCGGCCTGGGCAAACGATGAGATTGCAAAGCTGAAGTAATCCGTCGCATCGCAACAAGCACATGGACTCCGGCGGCATGAATCACACCGGCGCGATTGCAGTCTCTTCCAATCGATGCCGCAACGATAAGATGCTGTCACCCATTCAATGGGGCCGGCCGGAATAATTCGCCGGTGTGGGCCAAAACAGCTTTTCAAACGCGATCCCGTCACCGACTTGCCCGAAGTCCGTTTCGCTCTGTAGCAAGGATGCTGCTTCGTTGGCTGGGATCGCCTTGCTGAAGTAGTACCCTTGAATCTCGTCGCACCGGTGTTGCCGCAGAAAGGACATCTGCGATTCCTTCTCCACGCCTTCCGCAACCACCTTGAGATGCAGGCTGTGTGCCATGCTGATGATAGAGGCAGTGATGGCTGCGTCATCGCGGTCCGCAACACAATCCCGAACGAATGACTGGTCGATTTTTAGCCTGTCGACCGGATAGTGTTTTAAGTAACTGAGACAGGAATAGCCGGTCCCGAAATCGTCGATCGATAGTTTCACTCCCATCGTCTTCAACTCACGAAGGACGGAGCGCGTCAGCTCTTCGTCGGAGAGCAGGAGGCTTTCGGTGATCTCCAATTCCATGTACTCAGGCGCGAGTCCGGTCTCCTGCAGCACCCTGCGAATGAGCCCGAGGAAACCTCCCTGACAAAACTGGACCGCGGAGACGTTGACGGCCATGGGAACGGCACGCAGTCCTTCGTCCTGCCATCTGCGGGCCTGCATGCACGCCGTTCGCAGCACCCATTCGCCGATGGGCAGGATCAGCCCGTTGTTCTCTGCAATCGATATGAATCGGCCCGGCGGGATCATGCCAATCTCTGGATGTTTCCAGCGGATCAGGGCTTCGAACCCGGTGATTCTGCCATACTCCATATCCATCTGCGGCTGGTACACCAGGGAGAACTCCTCCCGATCGATCGCCAATCGCAGGTCATTGTCCATGGTCAGTCGTTCCACGGTCTGCGCATTCATCTCATCCGTAAAGATCCGCACATTGCCGCGTCCGCTGTCTTTGGCGGCATACATGGCCACATCGGCATTGTGGATCATGATTTCCCCGTCCGTGCCGTGCTCGGGGAAGATGCTGATGCCAATGCTGCATCCCACGTTGACGGACCGTCCCTGGATGGTGAAGCTCGCGTTCATTGCCTCCATCACCTGGTCTGCGGCAAGCACCGCGTCGGCGGGGTCCTTCAGATTGCAGAGCATGATGATGAACTCGTCTCCGCCAATCCTGGCCAGGGTATTCGACTCTCGCGTGCATCCCTTCAGCCGTTTCGCAATTTCCTTCAGCACGACGTCCCCGAACGAGTGCCCAAACCCGTCATTGATGGCTTTGAACCGGTCGAGATCGATAAACAACAGTGCAATCTTTTCGTGTCTCCGGCGCGCGCCAGCCATGGCAATCTCCAGCCGGTCCTTCAACAGGGCTCGCTGCGGAAGCTCCGTAAGCGCATCGTAGAAAGCCAGGAATTGCACCCGTTCCTGGGCGGCTTTGTGCTCGGTGATGTCTTCCACCGTGCCTTCGCGTAACACGACTTTGCCAGATGCGTCGCGGATAACGCGTAGATTGATCCGCACCCACCTTCGTGTGCCGTCCTTGCGGTATATCTCCAATTCAGCGCCACGCACCGCTCCACGCACCTCGGCCTCCTCGGCCAACTTGGCCATCCCGCTGGGATCGACCATCAGCTTCGGCCCCGCGCGGGAGACGTCCGCCAGCAACGCTTCCGGGGATTCGTACCCATGCATGTTGGCCAGGGCGCGGTTGACGCTGATAAACCGGCCGTCGGGCCTGGACTGAAAGATGCCAACCACGGCATTCTCAAAGATGCCCCGGTACTTCGCCTCGGCTTGCTTCACCGCATCCTCTGCCCGCTTCCGCTCGGTCACGTCGTGCGCGGCCACCAGAATCGAGTTGGTTCCATGGAAGTCCAGGCCATGGCAGACGATCTCAACATCGAAGTTTGAGCCGTTTCTCCTGCGATGCCTCCAGATTCCGCGTTTCTGAAGCCCGCTCGTGTGTGCTGCCACGTCTTGCAATAGCTGGGGAATGTCTTCCGCGGGACGGATGTCGGCTATGGTCTTGGCCAAAAATTCCTGTTCGCTATAGCCGTATTGCTCAATCGCCGCCTTATTCACTGCAAGTATGCCCAGCGTACGGAGATCGTACACATACATGGCGGTAGGATTGCTTTCAAACAGCAGCCGGTACTGCTCCTCCGACTGCCGCATTACAACTTCCGAACGCTTCCGCTCGGTGACATCGTATGCGGCCACTAAGTTGGCGTCGGTCCCGTCAAAAATCAAATCATGGGAGATGATCTCCACGCTTAGGATCGTGCCATCCTTCCTGCGATGCCTCCAGATCCCGGCGTTATGGACACCAGGCTTTTCCTTTGCGACCTCTTGCAGCAGGGCCGGAACATCTTCAGCCAACCGGATGTCCGGCAGCTTCATCGTCAGGAACTCTTCCCTCGAGTACCCGTATTGTTTGATCGCGGCTTCATTGACAGCCAGGTAACGGAGTGTTTTGCGGTCATAGACCCACATCGCGATCGCGTTGCCTTCAAACAGCATCCGGTACTGCTCCTCCGACTGCTGCAAGGCCGCCTCGGTATGCTTCTTATCGGTGATGTCCCGCGCGATGGTGGAGGCCCCTACAATATTCCCTTCCCGGTCCGTGATCGGAGATACGGAGAGCTGTAGGGTGACCCGCTGGCCGTCTTTCCTCACGCGGACCAACTCCATGTTCTCGATCCTGCACTCGCGTTTCAATCTCTCCAGAATCTCGGCTGTGTCGTCCGCTTGGTCTGGCGGAGTTATGATGCTGATCGGCTTTCCCAGCACCTCCGCGGCGCTGTATCCAGACATCCGCTCCGCGCCGGCATTCCACGTCTGGATCATTCCTGTCATCGATACGGAGGCGATTGCGTCCTCCGAGTAACGCACGATGTCCGACAACCGGCGGTTCTCCTGCTGCGTATTCACCTGCTCGGTAATGTCGGTCATCGTGCCTTTAATCACCGGGCCTTTGCCAACCTCATCGGTGACCAGCGCAGCGCTCACCAATACCCAGAGGACGCTGCCATCCTTTCGTCGCAGACGCTCTTCGTAATTTGTCACTTCTCCTTCGGCCTGCAACTGTTCAATGAACCCGGCGCGGCCCCCCTCGTTGAAGTACGTAATATCGACCGATTGGCCGATCAACTCTTCGCGTGCGGAATACCCGAGCATTCGGCAGAACGCGACATTGCAGTCCAGAACGCGGCCGTCCACAGTCGCTCGGTACGCCCCAATCAGGCTTTTATGGAACAACAATCGATATCGCATCTCCTTCGACGCCATCTCATGGCGACGCCGCTTCTCCCTCTTGAGGAGGGAGATGCTGATCGCCGTCACCAGCAGCGTGACCGCGAGAATGGTTGCTGCTTGAGACGCCAACGTCCCCAGATTCGGGAAAAGTTCGTGCTTGCACCACTCGAAGATACATAGGATGAATCCACACGCAGCCGCTGAGCCGATCGTTTGGATCAGCCTGCCTGTCGTGCTTGTCGTCTTCGGTAGTTCAGGACTACCGGCTGCAAGTTGCTCTTGCCATGGCGTCGATGATGAGGGCTTATCCACAAATCTCCAATCCCTGATATTGCGTTGTTTCAAATCGCCAGAATCGACCGGAACAGGACCGCGTCCCAGGAACTGGGGCGCACATGTAATACTAAGAATTCACTATGCTTATCCAAATTCCTCGATAGTCGTACTGTGAGCGCTGGAATTTTAGGCCCAATGTGCCGACATGGCTCCGCGTCAATCGTTCTGAAGCAGCGCACGCTCAGAGGACACTTGCTGGATCGCTTGCTTGTGTTGGGAAGTGTTTTTCTGGTCTGCCGGCGTGTGGACTTTCACTGAATTGTGGCTCTGGCTTCCAGTAAACCGTAATGGACCTGAAAGACGAAATCCCCAGTATTTACTGGGGATTTTTGAGCTTATTCGGATGTCTTGAGATGTCTTGAAATGAGGTCGTGGCGGAGAGACAGAGATTCATATGGACAATAAGCATTAAAGATTCAGTCGGATATGAATCAAGAATTGAAATACCCCCAAATGCGCCCCCAGCGATGCTGGCACTAAGGCTGCGAACCACACTATGCCCGGCCCTGTAGGGACAAGAGCTAGCACCACCGCCAGCAGCCAACTTCGCCCCCTCCTACCGCCGGACGGCGTTCCAAGGGGCGGGGTGGATCGTTCCGCACTCATCTTGCCCAAGATCCACCCATTGCCCATTCTGCAACGCCACACGCCTGCCCTACTGCCTGTGAACGCCCCGTACTGGCCTGCCTCCAACTTCGCCCCCGCTGACACCGTTGTGGGGTGTCGTCCCGTTCGGCTGTTCGATACTGGTGGGTACCGACTCGCATCTTGACGATGAGGCGCATAGGGGGAAACAAGGGAGCCGTTCGGCACACCGGTGGTTTGCCTTGGCAGCTTGCTGGAGTCTACAGATTGTCCGCTACCCCACCCCCCACTCAAAGTCTCTGACGGATTTTCTCGTTTATGAACATAAAAAATTAGAGCGATAAAATCGAGAGCATAAAATCCGGTGCAAGGATGGGCAAGTTGGTCGGCGATCCCGCGCCCCAGCTCTCCGTGGCTCTCCCTTCACCCGCTAGCACGGTTGGCAGTGAAGCGGTAATCCAGCCTGAACGCGCAAGGAGCAGCCTGTGAGCACCTGCAAGCGTTCCTGCCATCAATAAACCTTGGAGACGCAACGGGCGCTGTGTGGGGGCTGGCAGGCTTCCGGCACGGGGAAGGACAACCATCGGACGACGATCAGCTTCGTACCTTGGCTTGGCCTTGTCCCTGCCCTACTGGTTTCCCGTACAAGCTTGCTTTGGCCCCTGCGACCGTCAGGATGATTGTCCAAGGGGTGGGGGGTAGCCTAGGGCACACCCATTTGGGCTCACGGAGCGAAATACGCATTTTCAAAATTTCACGATGTTGGCAAATTTCAGGGTTCAGTTCAGATTGCATTCGTCCCTCCGCTTACAGAGCCTAGAACCCATCTCATAAACATTTGGGGTTCTTTTTTCTGCGAAACTGGAGTTGCTCAAGGCGTTTCCACGGACTTGTATGGCGGACCGATGGGAACTGACAGACGAACAGTGGGAAGCGGTGGAGCCGATCTTGCGTCCGGCGCGGCGCGAGGACAATCGAGGTCGTCCCTGGCACGATACGCGCGAGGTGCTGAACGGCGTGCTGTGGATTCTGGGCCGCGGCACGCAGTGGGCCGAGATGCCGGCCAAGTATCCTCCCTACCAGACCTGCCACCGGCGCTTTCAGCAATGGGTTGGCAAAGGCAAGTTTGTGGAGGCACTGCGCCTGCTGGCCAAACATCTGCATAAGCGAGGAATGCTGCATTTGGACGAAGCGTTCGTGGATGCTGCCTTTGCGAGCGCCAAAAAGGGGGCTTTGCCGTTGGTCCGGCCAAGCGTGGCAAGGGCACCAAGATCGTCGCTATCGCTTCTGGTGACGGTCTTCCTCTCGCCGTATCTGTCGAAAGTGCTTCGTCTGCCGAGTGCCGGCTTGTGGAAGCTGTTCTGGCCGGATGCTTCCTCGACGAACTGCCCCAACGGTTGATCGGCGACAAGGCCTACGACTCGGATGCGCTGGACCAACAGTTGAGTGAATGCGGAATCGAGATGATCTCACCCAACCGGACCAATCGCAAACAGAAGACCCAGGATGGACGGCCACTGCGCCGCTACCGCCGCCGCTGGAAAGTCGAACGGCTCTTTGCCTGGATGCAAAACTACCGCCGCCTGGTCACATGATGGGAATACCACATCGAGAACTTCCTCGGCTTCGTACAACTGGCCTGCCTGCTCATGCTCCTCAAGCATTTATGAGATGGCTTCTAGAATCCTCCATGGCACGCCGATGGAATCTGGGGGTGAATCAATTCCCTGGCGCTATAGGGAGGAAGCCAGGGCGCGCCACTGGCGCGGTGGACGCCGCGTCTGTGGCGCTCGCAGTGATTGCATTCGGGGCGGGGTCGCGCCACATCGTTGAAGACGTCTTTCCAGACTTCCAAGAGCGAAAGGTGGAATTGACCGTGGGCGCATATTATATCCCCTATAAATGTTGGGGTTGAAGGTGTACCATATCTCATTCGGTAGGATAGCGAGTGGAGGATTTCCGCAATGGATGAACCACAGATATTCGCTCGACTGACGAAGATATTTGAAGACGTCTTCGATGAGGATTCAATTAAGCTGACTCCTGAACTGTCGGCCAAGGATGTCGATGGCTGGGATAGCCTTACTCATATCCGGTTGATCCTCACGATTGAGAAGGCGTTTAAAATCAAGTTTTCAACATCCGAGATTGGGAAGCTGTCAAATGTTGGCGATCTTGTTGCGCTGATTCGATTGCGGAGTTAGAACAAGGCATATCGCATCGGCCCCCCTTTTATTGTGTGAAGGAACCGAAATGGCATTTTTTCAATGAATGCACTGTATACGGAATTGCAATGGCTGCCTCGTGTGCCTCAGGAGTTTTCTGCGAGGCTGAAGGCTTTGGGAGACTTGGCTGGCTCCTTGGGCAGTGAAGTGCAGGCGCTGGCATTACCTGCTCTGGACCTGAACCAGTTGACGAAGCTGGCCAAGGCCATGGACAAAGCGCGTGCAGAAGGAAAGCTGCTGACTCCGCTGACTCCGTTCCGGCTTGCAGTGCTTAGCAACTCGACAATCGATCTGATTGTGCCAGCGCTGGTGGCGAGTGCGGCACGACATGGCATAGCACTTGAGGTTATACAACCCACCTATGATCAGGTGGTGCAAGAGGCTCTGACTCCGGATTCTAAGGTTAATAGTTCTAAACCGGATGCAGTGTTGTTTGCACTCGACTATCGCGCGCTGCCGCTGAAGCCATCTCTGGGCGATGCCGAGGCTTCATCCGCTACCGTACAAGGCGTCATTGGCTACTTGCACATGCTACGCGACGGCATTCAGTCGCATACAAATGCAGTTTGCATCTTCCAAACCTTCGCCCCACCAGTGGAAACTCTTTTGGGCAGCCTGGATCGCGCGCTGCCCGGAACATTGCGAAGCCTGATTGACGGCATCAATCGGGAGTTGACCGAGTTCGTCCTTGGTTCGGGCGATGTGCTGTTAGATGTGGCGGGTCTTGCGGAGACGGTGGGCTTGGCCGACTGGCACAACCTGCAGTTGTGGAATCTGGGAAAGTTCTCCTTCTCTGACGAACTCATCCCGTTTTACGCCGATCATGTGGCTCGTACCTTGGCCGCCATCCGCGGCAAAAGCCGAAAAGCCTTGATTCTAGATCTGGATAACACGGTCTGGGGTGGAGTGATTGGCGATGACGGTCTGGAGGGAATCCAGATTGCACAGGGTGATGCCAGAGGGGAAGCGCACCTTGCCGTGCAGCGGTTGGCGCTGGATCTGCGGCAACGCGGAATAGTGCTCGCCGTCTGCTCGAAGAATACCGATGAGGTGGCGCGGGAGCCTTTTGAAAAACACCCGGAGATGCTGCTGAAGCTGGATCACATCGCAGTTTTTCAGGCCAACTGGAGCGATAAAGCGACCAACATACAGGCCATCGGCGAGGAACTGTCGCTCGGCCTCGACGCCATGGTGTTTCTCGATGACAATCCGGTGGAGCGCGGGCTGGTGCGCAAGCTGTTGCCCCAAGTGGCCGTGCCCGAGCTGCCGGAGGAGCCGGCTTACTACGCGAGAACTCTTGCGGCGGGTGGCTACTTTGAGGCGACAGCCTTTGCTATGGAAGATATCAAGCGCGCGGGCTTTTATCAGGACAACGCCAAGCGCGCCAATCTGCAAAAACAGGTGGGGGGTGTAGCGGACTACCTGGCATCGCTGGACATGACCATCACCTTCCAGCCATTTGACGCAACCGGCAGGGCGCGCATCGTCCAGCTCATCAACAAATCCAACCAGTACAATCTCACCACGCGCCGCTACACCAATCCGGAGGTAGCAGCAGCCGAAGCGGACCCATCCGTTTTCACCCTACAGGTCCGTTTGTCTGACGTTTTTGGCGATAACGGCATGATCAGCGTGATTATCTGCCGCCCTATGCAACCGGATGTCTGGGGAATCGATACCTGGCTGATGAGTTGCCGTGTGCTGGGCCGTAAGGTTGAACAAATGGTTCTACGAGAGATCTTGCGACATGCCCGCGCCGTAGGCGTGCAGAGACTGGTTGCCAGCTACTTCCCAACCGACCGGAATAAGCTGGTTGTGGATCATTATGGCAAGCTGGGGTTCACCAAGATATTAGAGGAGGCATCCGGTGCAACGCATTGGGAATTTTCACTCGATGGGACGGAACCAGACCCTGTGCCCATGAATATTATTAGAATCGGATTTCCTAACCCATGAGAGGAATCGATTGCATGACTCAAGCTGGTGTCAACAAGGCGACTGTCCGAGCTGAAGATGTTTTGCCGCGCCACGATTGGATCCTGTTGCCGCTGATTTCTATTTTGACGATCTCAATATTGATAGGATCAACAGAATTTCTGGCGCGTCGAATATTTCCTGAGCCTCCAGTTACAGCCGAGGATTGCATGGAGTTTCACGATCCGATAACGGGGATTCGTGGAAAACCGAATGCGGTCTGCATAGAGAGCTTCCCGGAAAGCGAGTTAACGGAATACCGGTTTAATAATTGTGGACATCGTGCGGGAATGGAGTGCGGAACCAAGCCGCCGGGAACATATCGAATAGTCTTGATTGGCACCTCGATAGCGATGGGGATGCGCTTGCCGCGCGAAAAATCCTTTGCTGCATTACTGCCTCCGGTACTCTCGCAGAGGACTGGACATCCTATCGAAATTTACAACGAGGCAATGCCCTATCGGACTCCGGATATTATCGCCAGTCATTTTGACGATGTTTTGAGGGGCCAGCCAGACATGATCCTTTGGGTGCTAAGTTCGGGGGATATGATCGTAAAGGATAATTTAAACCTCGCATTTGTAAATAACCGCAAACTCAGTTTATGGGTCAGGGCGTGGAGACGATTTAAGGAGGTTGTCGGGTCTGGATCTATGGTCTCCTTGATGAAACTGCCTTTTGCGCATTCCAGAATCACTTTACTGCTGTCGCATTATCTCAATTCAAGCCCGTTTTTTTTCGTCAGGGCTTCTTTGAATCTGGAGCCGTACCAGCACGAACCCAGTGCGGAGCGCAAGAAGCGGCTGGCGGAGTTTGACGAAAACGCTGACCGAGTCATTGAGGAAGCAAGGCAGGCAGGCATTCCTTTGGTGGCTGTACTTTTGCCAGACCACGCTCAGACGGGGATGATGCTTTTACCCGATATGCCGACCAATGTCGATCCGTACTGGCAAAATCAGAGCTTTCGCGAGATCTTTACCCGCGATGGGGCCACTTATCTCGATGTCTTTCCGGACGTGCGCACTCATCCGGCGCTTGTCTCTGGATACTTTCCTTCCGATGGACATCCCAACGCGTCGGGAAACGCGATCTTCGCGGAGATTCTCGCACAGCATCTCGAAAATGGTCCTCTTTCAATGTTAAAAGAAAACCCCAGCGGATATCCCAAATTGGAGAGGAATAGGTAACTATGGATTCAGCCTCTTTTCAGTTTGTTCTGTTTGGCCTAGGGGCAGCGATTTTATCGAATCTCAGCCACTCGCGTGTTTGGCGATCCATAGTGCTTCTGTTGGCCAGTGTTGTTTTTCTAGGACTGCTGGAACAACACCCGATTGCGTTCTTGCCACTGGCCGTGTTTTTGCTGCTGGGTTACGGTGGGCTAGTCCTACTAAAACACGGACGGTTCAGGTCGATGGTCTGGAGCATTATTGCAGTCATCTTTGTATATGCATGGTTGAAGAAGTACACCTTCCTACCAGAAGGTACATTCCTGCATTACCCTTATTTCACGCTCGGTCTCTCGTATATTTTCTTTCGCGTGCTGCACGTTTTGATCGAAACAGGAGAGGGTGGCGAGAAGCGGCACGTCGGACTCGGAGCTTACCTGCTCTACACGCTTAACTTCACCACGCTGATCTGCGGCCCCATCCAACGCTATGACGCATTTGCCCGTGACCAATTTGCCAGCGACCCAATTGCGCTTGGACCGCGCGTGATCGGCCTGCAACTGGAGCGCATCATTCGCGGTTTTTTCAAGATCAACGTACTGGCGATACTGTTCCACATGATGCAGGAAGATGCACTGGCTCAGATGTCCCAGCCCTTGCCGACATCGCTCAAGCTCTATGCCGCTTTCCGCCTCATCGTTATGTACCCGTTATTTCTATACTCGAATTTCTCCGGCTATATTGACATTGTGATTGCATTGGCTCGGCTGATGCGTATACGCCTGCCGGAGAACTTCGATCGTCCCTTCGCGGCCTCCTCGGTCATGGATTTCTGGAACCAGTGGCACATTACGCTCTCAACATGGTTCAAGACATATGTCTACAACCCTTTAATGATGGCGCTGATGCGGCGCATCTCGTCGCTGACCCTACAGCCGTTGTTGGGTGTTTTCTGCTTCTTTGTGACGTTTTTTCTGGTCGGCATATGGCACGGGCGCACTTCGGAGTTCGTGATCTTCGGCCTGTTGACGGGAGGCGGAATCTCGATCAACAAACTCTGGCAGTTGGGACTGACGCTTGTCTTGGGCCGCAAGCGTTACAAGGCGCTTGCTAATAACTTCGTCTATATCGCTTTTGGCCGCGGGCTGAACTTTATCTGGTTTGCCTTCACGCTCTTCTGGTTCTGGGGTAACTGGAAGCAGATCGACAGAATATTTTCTGCTTTGGGCATAGTACAGTGGCTTGGCGTCTGGCTAACAGCCGGGCTATTCGCGACTGTGGTGCTGGCCTTATGGGAATTGCTGCGCACTGCACTCCTGTCGATCAAGACCGCTGAGGGGCCGGCGCTCACCAGCCGCTATGCGCGCGTGGTTTATGCGTCTGCGCTGGGGCTGGCTGCAATTGTCATGACCGTATTGCTCAACCAACCTGCACCGGAGATCGTTTACAAGGCGTTTTAAGTTCGTACTCAGTAGCAAGGCTTTTGATGTTCTCGGAAGGAACGCAGGCGAACTACCGTGAGGATGCAAAGGCGGGGGGAAAGATTGACGAGGTTGGCACAAAGGGAATTCAGCTATAGCGACCAGAAGCGTTTCGCGTCTGCTTCTGGCGACCATAATCCAATGCACGTCGATGCGCTTCAGGCGCGACGCACCCAGGCCGGTGCGCCGGTCGTGCATGGAATCAACCTGCTGCTATGGGCACTCGATTGTATGGCGGAAGCACAACCGGACTTGCCTCGGTTGTGCGGTCTACGCGCCCACTTCAACAAATTCGTCTATCTGGGCGAGCGCGTAGAGGTAGCGCTTACCAAGCAAGGCCCATCTGATGCACGATTGAATATCTCTGTCGGCAGTACCTCACGTTCAAAAATCACCATGAAATTTGGCTATACCGCTGAGAATTGCCCCGATTGGTCCGCGTCTTCTTTGGAGCTGGAGCCCTTTTCTCCTGTTCCGTTGAATTTGAGTTTTGAACAGATGTCCGGTCGTTCTGGCCGCATCTCATTTCAAATGACGCCAGAGGATACGATGGCGTATTTCCCGGCTGCCGCAAGGTGGCTTGGCGCCCGACGCATTGCAGCCCTGGCGGCCAGTTCCTACCTGGTCGGTATGGTCTGTCCAGGGTTGCACTCCATCTACAGCGAACTATCGGTTAGGACCTGCCTGGAATCTATTCCTCAGGATTTTCTTGCCTTTCGCGTAACTGAGACGGATCCACGTTTCCGCTCGGTTGACCAGGAGATCGCGGGCGGCGGGCTGACTGGCACTGTGTATAGCTCTGTCCGCACGCCTCCTGTGGAGCAGGCATCCATGAAGGCGCTCACGGGGCTGGTGGCGCCAGAAGAATTCACTGGAAGCACGGTTCTGATAGTTGGCGGATCGCGAGGGTTGGGCGAACTAACGGCCAAACTGATTGCCTCGGGCGGAGGGCGCGTTCTTGTTACCTGGCAAACCGGGAAAGACGACGCCGAAAAGATTGCTCAGGAGATACGCTCTGCTGGTGGAACATGCGAAACTCTTGCCTACGATGCCAGCAAACCGGCTACTGAACAACTTGCATTGCTGACGGACACCCCTACGCACGCATACTATTTCGCGACACCGGCCATCTTTCGGCCCCAATCTGAGTGGTTTATCCAAGAACGACTGGAAGAATTTCTGGCTATCTATGTAAATGGATTCTGGCAGTTATTGCAGGCGCTGTACGCTCGTCAGCCCCGACTATCCGTCTTTTACCCGTCCTCGGTCTCCGTTACGGAACGACCACAGGGAATGACAGAATACACAATGGCCAAGACTGCCGGAGAAGTGTTATGCGCCGACATAAACATATCTCTAGCTCCCCTGCATGTGACAGTAAGCCGCCTACCCCGTCTGCTAACGGATCAAACAGCCTCCATCACCGCAGCTGTGACAGCTCATCCGCTAGAGACCATGCTGCCCATCATTCGGGAAGTACAGTCCTGGCCGCGGTAGCGGTGTCCCCGGTCGCTCCAATCAGGCTCAGGAGTCACCCAGAGATAGAGCCTCCCATCGCTGACTTTGTACGCTCTCTCCTTTGTCTTGGCTTTCCTGATCGAAATGTCGGTCAACACCACGGTGTTCACACCCCTATCGAGAATGTACCCACACGCAAGAGACAATATACCCACAATTGTACCCACACGCAAGGCTGGCTTCCAGAAAACCCTACTGAACGCAAAAAGACGAAAACCCCAGTATTTGCTGGGGTTTTATGGGTCTTGTAGGATGTCTTGGGATGTCTTGAAACTTGTAAATGGCGGAGAGACAGGGATTCGAACCCTGGATACCTTGCGGTATACACGCTTTCCAAGCGTGCGCCTTAAGCCACTCGGCCATCTCTCCGCGCTGCCAGCAAACCTCTATGAATCTACCACAGGGCGCGGGCGGCAGGCTGCCCGGCACTGCAAACTGTTGAAGGGTAATGGTGCGCTTCCGAATTGCCCGTCATCCGCCCTGAATCGCCGCCCGCACAAGAATGGAGGGCCCGTCATGCGATCCAGCTACGACTGCTGGTCCTCTCCTCTGGATATCTGTGAGGACGGCTCTCATTGTATTGTCTTCGCCAGTACTTCGATGGGCCGCCTTGCTTCGTTCAAGTCATTGAACCAGGGGGCATCCAAACACTCGGCCCGAACGGAGCAATGGATCGATTTGACGAATGCGTTCGAGTTCATGCAGCGCGGAATTGCCCAATTTCCTTTCGTTTAACGCAGGATGGCTCTTGCAATACCCTCCAAAGTATACAATTCATGCGATAGGGTTTCATAAACGGAGACCCCGATCCAGGGCTCCTCAACGATGTCTCACCAGAAGCCATTCCGGTGTTTATTTGTCCCAGTCGTGCTCCTCTTGTTGGTGCTGGGGATGACGTTTGGAATGGTATGGCATCATCACGCCGATTCCTCTGCTGCCGCCTGTCCGATTTGCCATCTGATCATCGTGCCGTTGGCGACAGGCATTCATGTATGGTGGGTTCCGGTGCCTCTCGGCACTGTGCCTGAAGCCATCTACATGGAAGCCATCGCCCGCTCTGTTTCACGCCTCCCCACGCGAGCGCCTCCCGCCGCATAGCCTCTGCATTCCCTCCGTGCCTCTGCGGCACGTTCCATCAGTGTATGTCTGTCATGAAGGAGGCTGATTGCCTATGCGTTCGCTACGTATGTGCTTGCCTGTATTCCTGGCTTCGGCGCTTTTCATTGAAGGCGCTGGCGCTCAATCCCCCCCCGGTCCAAGCCAGTCGCCGCCTTCTCCTCAAGCGCAAACGCTTGCACAGAAGCTCGGCGCGGTGACAATTTCGCTGGACGAAGCGATCCAGATGGCGCTCCAGCACAATCACACTTTGATGGCAGCGCGGACCGTCATTCAGCAGGCCCAGGCCGAAGAAACGACGGCCAATCTCCGCCCGAACCCGGTGCTTCTGGGCGACTCGCAGTTCTTGCCGGTCTTCCAGCCAAGTCAATTCAGCTCCGATTACCTCGACAATACGGCACAGTTCGATCTCGGCGTCAGCTATCTGTTTGAGCGCGGCCAGAAGCGGCAACACCGCCTACAGGCAGCCAAAGACGTGACCGCCGTGACTCGATCTCAGGTGACCGACAACGAGCGCAGTCTCAGCTTCAACGTAGCTTCTCTGTTCATCAATGTCGAACTCGCCGAATCGACACTGGAGCTGGCACAGCAGGACCTCAAGAGCTTTCAAGACACGGTGACCATTAGCGAAGAGCGTTATAAAGCAGGCGACACAGGCGAGGACGACCTGCTGAAGATGAAGCTGCAGATGCTTCAGTTCCAGATGGACGTGTCCGCGGCACAGCTCTCCAGGGTGCAGGGACTGTCCGACCTGCGGCAACTGCTCGGATATGAATCGGTAGGCACGGACTATGACGTTACCGGGTCGTTCGACTATCAGGCAGTGAAGGGCAATCTGAATGACTTTCAGGCAAAGGCCTTGGCAAACAGGCCGGACTTGCAGGCGGCCCGGCTGGGAATCAACGCAGCGAATAGCCAGCTTGCTCTGCAAAAGTCCATTGCCAAGAGGGATGTCACGGGGCAAGTGAGCTACACGCACCTGGGCTATTCCAACGACGTTTCACTCTTCGGGCAAATCCAACTGCCGATCTTCGACCGCAACCAGGGTGAGATTGCGCGCGCCGGCTTTGCCGTTACGCAGGCACAGGAGCAGGAGAGTTCCGCCAGCGGACAGGTGCTGACGGATGTAAGAGACGCGTTTGAGGGCCTGCGCGCCAATGACCAGATCGTCTCCCTGTATCGTTCCGGATACCTCGACACGGCGCAGCAGTCCCTCGATATCACCGAGTACGCCTACAAACACGGGGCAGCGAGCCTGCTTGATTTTCTCGATGCAGAACGCAGCGATCGGGCCACTCAACTCGGCTACCGCCAGGCGCTGGCAGCGTACCTGCTGGCGCTGGAACAGCTTCGCGAAGCTGTAGGAACCAGGAGCTTACCATGAACCTTCAACTCATTACTCCCCGCAACCGCAGAATTCATAGTGCCTTGGCGCTCGCTCTGGTGCCGATGCTCACGGCCTGCCGCGCAAACGACCGCGAGCAGGCGAGCCAGATGACGTCTTTCTCCACCAATGCCACCAAGTCCGCGACCCCGGAACTGTTCACCATTCCGCAGGACCAGATGCAGCATGTGCAGGTCGTCACGATTGCGCCATCCACATTGAAGCGCACGCTTCGGCTCACCGGCGCCGTGGCGTACAACGCATTCAACACCACGCCGGTGATTACTCAAGTCGGCGGCCCTGTGAGCAGGATACTGGTTGTGCCGGGACAGCATGTCAACGCAGGCGAACCCATGCTCGACGTGAGCAGCCCGGACTACTCGCAGCTTCTGGACTCCTATTTGAAGGCGGCGGATGCCTCGCGACTGGCGGAGAAGTTCTACGCCCGCGCCGAGGACCTGTTTCAACACCATGCCATCGCCGAACGCGATCTTGAGCAGGCTGAATCGGACCGGACCCAGGCCCAGGCGGACCTGAATGCGGCGGAACAGGGAATGAAAATTCTCGGCATCAAGAATCCCGAGGACCTTGCCAAGGCGCCTTCGTCGGCGCTCATTCCCGTTCTTGCTCCCATCGGCGGTGAAGTCGTCGAGCGTCTTGTCGCGCCAGGCCAGGTGGTGCAGGCGGGCCAAACCCAGGCCTTCACGATTTCAGATCTGCGTACAGTGTGGGTCCTTGCAAACGTGTACCAGGCGGACCTTGCTTATGTTCGCAACGGAGACGATGTGGTGGTGGAAACCGACTCGTATCCCGACACCTTTCATGGCCAGATCTCTTATGTCTCGCCGGCGCTCGATCCAAGCACCCGGACGCTGCAGGCGCGCATCCTCGTGGACAATCCGGGCGAGAAGCTGAAACGAGATATGTATTGCACGGTCACAGTGACAGCCGGCGTACTCTCCAATGTGGTTGCCGTGCCAAACTCCTCCATCCTGCGCGATGACAATAACCAGCCGTTCGTCTATGTCGCCACGGGCGCAAACCAGTTTGGCAGGAGAGACGTGGGCCTGGGTGAAAGTCAGAATGGCCAGACGCAAATCATGAACGGCATTTCCGTGGGAGAGAGGGTTGTGGGCGACGGCAGCTTGTTTCTACAGTTTGCCAATTCGCTGCAACACTGAGGAGGCGGTTTCCAATGATTCATCGCATTGTTCAGTTCGCTTTACGGCAACGCGCATTGGTCCTGCTGCTGGTGGCAATCGTTACCGTCGCCGGCGTGGTCTCGTTCGAGCGCATGCCCGTGGACGCCTACCCCGATCTCTCTCCCCCGATGGTCGAGGTCATTACCCAGTGGCCGGGTCACGCCGCCGAAGAGATCGAACGCCTGGTCACCGTCCCCACCGAAGTTGAGATGAACGGCGTTCCGCAGATGTCCGTGATGCGCTCGATCTCTCTCTACGGCCTGTCGGATGTCATCATGACATTCAACGATGGCACCGATGACTATTTTGCGCGCGAAGTAGTGTTCCAACGACTCAGCGAGGTGGCCTATCCCCAGGGCGTGACCCCGACGCTCTCTCCGCTTGCAAGTCCATCGGGACTTGTCTATCGATATGTTTTGGTGAGCCCCGACCGCACGCCGCAGGAACTGAAGACCTTTGAAGACTGGGTGGTCGAACGTGAATACAAACAGGTGACTGGGGTCGCTGACGACTCCGGCTTCGGCGGCACGGTCATGCAGTATCAAGTACTGCTCGACCCGGCAAAACTCTACGCGTACCACCTCACCGTGCCAACCGTGATTCAACAGTTGAACGTCAATAATTCCAATGCGGGAGGCGGGTTCTACTCGCAGGGCGATCAATTCTATTATGTCCGAGGCATCGGCTTGGTTCAGGACACCGCGGATATTGGCGACATCGTGGTGGGCTCGCAGAACGGAACCCCGATTCATATTCAGGATATCGGTGAAGTCGTCATAGGAAACGCCCCGCGGCTGGGAGAATTCGGGTTCAACAAAACGGATGATGCCGTCGAGGGCGTCATCATGATGCGACGCGGCGAACAGACACAGAATGTGCTGCAAGGGGTTGAAGCAAAGACCCGCGAACTCAACGAACGCGTCCTGCCATCCGACATCAAAGTGCTCCCCTACTATGACCGAAGCGATCTTGTGCAACTGACCATCAACACGGTCGAACACAACCTGCTGCTTGGGATGGCCCTTGTTCTTCTCGTCCTGATGGCTTTTCTGGTCAGCATTCGCGCTGCGGTCATCGTGGCGCTCACCATTCCCTTGTCTCTGCTGTTTTCGTTCATCTTCCTGCACGCGGAAGGTATACCGGCCAACCTGTTATCGATCGGCGCCATCGATTTTGGAATTCTCATCGACGGGACCCTGGTGATGGCAGAGAACATCTTCCGCGTCCTGGGTGAGCGCGAAGGCCAGCAGTACGACCTCACCGAAGTGATCCGGAGCGCAGCAAAAGACGTCGATCGTCCTATCTATTACTCCGTCGCAGTCATTATTGCGGGTTATCTGCCGATCTACGCGCTGAACGGACCATCGGGAAAACTATTCAAGCCGATGGCCAACACCATGGCAATCGCCCTGGTTGGCGCGCTGATCTTTACCCTCACCTTGGTCCCGGTGATGTGCTCTTACTGGTTCAAAAAGGGTGTTCATGAGCGCGTGAACAAACCCTTTGAGTGGGTACGCGCCAAATATGCCGTGCAACTCGAGTGGTGCCTCGATCACCCCAAGTCAACCATGTTCTGGGCCACCGCGATCTTCGCCGCCACGCTCCTGCTGGTGCCTTTCATTGGCGGAGAATTCATGCCCCATCTGGACGAAGGCGCATTATGGGTCCGGGCAACCATGCCCTATACGGTTTCCTTCGATACCGCCAGCAAGCTCTCGCCGCAGGTCCGCGATATTTTGATGGAGTATCCGATGGTTACCGACACTGCATCGGAGCTTGGCCGTCCGGATGACGGCACCGATCCCACGGGGTTCTACAACGACGAGTTTTATGTTGGTTTGAAGCCTTATGACGATGCCTCCTGGAAGACGGGCACGATTCATACCAAGGCAGAACTGACCGAGGACATCCAGAAGCGACTTGCGGCGTTTCCCGGAGTCATCTTCAATTACACGCAACCTGCTGAAGATGCGGTGGACGAAGCACTGACGGGCCTGAAGAGCGCACTCGCGGTAAAGATCTATGGCCCCGACCTGAATGTGTTGCAGAGCAAGGCGCTTGATATCAAACGCAGTCTCTCGCAGGTGCCTGGATTTACGGAGCTGACGATTGTTCGCGAACTCGGCCAGCCCAGCCTGCTGATCGATGTGGATCGCGACAAGATCGCCCGGTACGGCATCAATGTAGCAGACGTCGAGGCAGTTGTTCAGGCTGCTGTAGGCGGCCAGGCCGCAACCCAGGTCATCCAGGGTGAAAAGCTGTTCGACTTGGTAGTGCGCATGAAACCGGAGTTCCGGGAGAATGCAAAGCAGATCGGCAACCTGCTGGTCGGCACACCATCAGGCCAGCAAATCCCAATGAGTGAGCTGGCGAACATCCATGAGGCCGGTGGCGCGTCGATGATTTATCGCGAAAACAACTCACGCTATATCGGCGTGCAGTACAGCGTCGAAGGTCGCGACCTGCAGAGCGCCGTGGTGGCCGGCCAGCGCTCGATCGAGGATATTTCAAAATCCCTACCCCCCGGATACCGGCTCACCTGGGGCGGAGAGTATGACGAGCTGCTTCAGGCAAAGCGCCAGATGGAATTCATTGGCCCGCTTGCCGTGCTGATCATATTCATGATCCTGTTTGCGCTCTATGGAAACTTTAAATTCCCGTTCACCATCGCTCTTGGGGTCCTGTTGACCGAGCCTGTCGGCGCCCTGGTCGCTCTCAAGCTGACCCACACGCCGTTCAGTGTCTCATCGGCGTTAGGTCTGCTTGCCTTGATGGGCGTTTCGGTGGAAACTGCCGTGATTCTCGTCTCCTACATCAACAAACTCCGCCTGGAAAACAAAGATATCCGCACCGCAACCCGCGAAGCTTCGCTCTTGCGACTACGGCCCATTATGATGACCGCGCTGGTTGCCTGCCTCGGACTATTGCCTGCGGCGCTCTCCACCGGCATCGGTTCCGACACGCAAAAACCATTTGCCATCGTAATAGTCGCGGGACTGATCTCGCGGCTCTTCCTCGGCTTCTTCGTCAACCCTGTGCTGTACGAGATGGTCGCCACGGATGGAGATGTGCTGCAGGTCTGAGCCTGTTTGGACCTGCCTGGCGGCCCGCGGTGCAGGTACAGTTTAGTTTTCTGGATTATGAGCGATTGAACGCTGTGCTGGACGCATAGGACATTGCCTGTCTGTCGCCATCCGCCGCATCGCCGTCTCGCCGAGACCGCCGCCGCATGTGTGTCCTTATGCTGTTGAGAGTTCCAAGCCGGATATCGCGCAAACGGATATTCCGCCGCCGCGGTGAGGACGGTATATCCCGCTGCCGCGAAACAAAGAATCAGTTCAATGGCCTTTTCAGCTCGAGTGCTCTTTAGCCACAAACGGGACAAACACTTCGTAACTCATTGGCGATAAATTGATTGGTGCCGGGAGGGGGGCGGATTGCCTCTGCGTATTGATTCTAAATAAGTTATTGAGAATCATGGACGCTCATACCTGTCAAAACGCAGAAAACGCGGTTTCCACACACGTAATACACACACGGGGTTTTCAGCAACTGGCCTCTCCTCAGTCCACGCAAAGGCGATTTCTCGTCAACCGACGGCACCGAGGTAAGAGTTCTATCCCGACGTGGCCACGCATTACATCAGAAAGCATCGGGAGAAACTGCTCCGCCAGCAGCAGTAATCTTCTTCTGTTCTCGCTGGCTTCCCCGTCCCGATTCATTGACCTGTGGCCCTCGCGCATAAATCTCTCGCTCCGCCTGAATCCTTTTCCTCCACAGCCCCTCTTCCTAAATAGGGTAATTACACACTTGACGAATCATGCTCCCGTCGAGATAATGGGGGTGCGCGATGAAGTGCGCAGACCGCTTATCCCTGGAGGGTTTATTTGAATCACCACATGACGATCCTCCGCAATGGGCGTGT
>Ga0181535_10002909_pt1 | contig 20355 bp, 17 predicted proteins | sample PEATcosm2014_Bin_44_FD_119774 | JGI IMG/M metagenome (GOLD analysis project Ga0181535, IMG submission 119774) | Peatland microbial communities from MTU Mesocosm Facility, Houghton, MI, USA - PEATcosm2014_Bin17_30_metaG | ecosystem: Environmental > Terrestrial > Soil > Wetlands > Peat | place... | reverse complement strand
CCTGCACCGTCGGATGCAGATAGCATTCCTCCGTCGTCAGCAGCGTGCCGCGCCCGTTCACCTCGATGCCCCCGCCCTCCGCGATCAACGTCCGCCCGTTCACTTCCGCCTCGAACAGCCGCAACCGCAGCCGCCGCGCAGCCGTCTCCGGCAGCTTCCGATCCTTGCGCCAGTTGTCATGTTTCGCCCAGGCGTTGAAATGAAAATGGACAATCGCCCGCCCGAACCGCCCGCCCCGTGTCAAAAAAATCGGCCCCGTGTCCCGGATCCAAGAACGGTTCGTCGGGTGCGCGATGAACTCCACCTTCGCTTCCGCCACGCCCGCGCCGCCCAACACCCGCCGCGCAAACTGCCGGTCCCGCTCGTGCCGCACCACCACCCGCAGCTTCTCCCCGGCCGTGATCTTTCTGGCCATCTCGCCATAAGCCCACGGTATCACCTCGAATTTTCCCGGCCAGTCCCGCCGGTTATGCGGCCACGTCACCCACGTTGCCTCATGCCGGTCCCATTCGGCCGGCATCCGCCACCCGCCCTCGGCGGGCGTTCCGGCTGCCTGTTCTTTTCGCAACATAGTCAACGGCCCCGAGCATAACCTTGCCGCGTGCAAAGAAAAAAGAATTTTTCCCGCCCCGGCCCCCCCCCAAAAAAAAATCACCTTGCTTCCTCCCGCGCGGAACTTATCCGCCCCTTGGCCCGTCTTTTGCGGTGCCGCCCTGGCGAAATGAAAAAAAAGTGAAGAAAACGAAAATTGTCTGTGGCTTTTTTGGGGGGGTGAACGATATTCAACATGCACACGCTAACCCAAAAAGTGAAAGGTTCGGTCTTGAGTGAGCAGCGCACATATGAAGTTAGAGGTGTGGGGGCCGCTAAATGGACGCCATGGGGTCTGTCGGTCATGTTGGTTTTCCTGGCTGTCCGCCTGGCCGCCGCTGATGCCTCCCCAATTACTTCCAGCGTTCTGACGCTGTCCCCCGGCATCACCGGCGTGGATATCCAGAAAGCGCTGGATTCCCTGCCGGCCATCGGCGGCGAGGTCGATCTGCCCGCCGGCCCGATCGAAGTCCGTGTTCCCATCATTCTCAGCCGCGACGGCCTCACCTTGCGGGGCGCCGGACCCGCCACAATCCTGCACTTGGCCGACGGCGCGAACTGCCCGGTGGTCATTTTGGGGGAGCCCGTCAACACTCCCGCGCGAATCATCCGGCACCTGTTGGTGACCGGATTTTTTATAGATGGCAACCGCTTCCATCAGCAGCGCGAACTCTGGCACCTCACGGGGGAAGGCTGCCAAATCCGCAATAACGGCATCACCGTCCAGGGCGTCAGTGATTCCACCGTCGAGGACGTCGTCATCGCCCGCTGCCGTTCCGGCGGCCTCGTCACCACCCGCAACATCCGCCGCCTCACCGTCCGCGGCCTCGAGTCCTTCGACAACGAGTTCGACGGCCTTGCCTGTTATCAGACCGAAGACTGCCTGTTCGGCGACCTCAACCTTCACGACAACCCCGGCGCCGGCATCTCGCTCGACCTGGCCTTCAACGACAATGTCATCAGCAACGCCGTCCTGGTGGCCAACGACCTGGGCATCTTCATGCGCGCCAGTTGCGAGAACCAGTTCCTGAACGTCGCCATCCGCAACAGCCATCACTACGGCGTCTTCATGGCCCACACCGAACAACACACCGCCACCGGCTGGGGACCCGCCCCCAAAACCGAGTGCGCCCACAACTCCTTTACCAATCTCGTCGCCATGAATTGCGGCGGCGCCGCCTTCCGCGTCAATGACACCACCTGCACCAACAACGTCATCATCCGCGCCAGATTCGCCGGCAACACCCGCGGCGGCCTGTCCCTCCCCGAACCGGATCTCGTGACCGTCCGCTGAGCCGGACCGCGGCGCATCTCCCTTCGGGAGCGCCATCCGTTCCGCCCCTTTTCATGGTTCTCGCTGTTTTCCGTGGAATGAACTTCATCTGGGCACCAAGTTCTCAAGGTTCTCTTGGACCCGCACTACCCGTTTCGCCTCAGCGCTGGGAGCGTCTCTCCCGCTCCCCGGGGGAGTGGTGCCAAGCCGAGGTTCGGCCCGGGGTGAGAATTCCCCGAAACCGTTCGCGCATTGAACCCCTGAACCACAGACGAAACATTCAACGCCCAATATCGAAGGGGCTCGCGCTGCTGCCTTCGTTCAGGGTTGGAAGTTGATTGTCGAATGTTGAATGTTTTCCAGGTTCAGGGGGAGGGTAAGCGTTAAACTATTTAGCCCAAGGTGTTTTCAGTCCTTCAAAGCTGTAAATTCGGAACGGGGCTTCATGGTGAAGGCTGGCGTTGACCTGTTTGAATACAGAGCCTTCGATGCCATGAAACATTGCCCGGATGTTCCATTGAATCCACTCCTCGCGGACGGACTACCCGGCGCCAGGCTCATTCATAACGCAACGCCTCAATGGGATTCAACGCCGCCGCCTTCGTGGCCGGGTAAAAGCCGAAAAAGATCCCGATGGCGGAGCTGACGCCAAAGGCGACCAGAATCGAGCCGGTGGAGACCACCGGGTGGAAATCGGCCACCATCCCCACCAGCCTGGACGCGCCAATGCCGCACAACACGCCGATCAATCCCCCCAACAGGCTCAAGGCCACGGCTTCGATCAGGAATTGCAGCCGGATGTCGCCGGGTTGGGCGCCCACGGCAATGCGGATGCCGATCTCCCGCGTCCGCTCGGTGACACTCACCAGCATGATGTTCATGATGCCGATGCCGCCAACCAGCAGCGAGATGCCGGCGACCGATCCCAAGAGGAGGGTGATCACGCGGGAAACGGAGTTCACGGTGTCGGCAATTTCCTTTTGATTGAAGATGTTGAAGTCATCGGTCTGGCCGTTTGTGAGACGATGGCGCTGGCGCAAGAGGCTCGTCAGTTGTTGCTGGGCGATTTCCATGCGGTCGGAACTGGAAATCTGGACATTCACCGAGCGCAGGTATTTGTCGCCAGTCAGGCGTTTCATCGCCGTGGTGAAGGGAATAATGATGCGGTCATCTTGGTTTTGCCCGCCCATGCCGGCGCCCTTGCTTTCCAGCAGGCCGATGATGACGAAAGGAATATTTTTGACACGCACGCTCTGGCCGACGGGATTGAGCGGCCCAAAAAGCTCGTTGGCAGTTTTGGAACCGATCACGGCCACCTTGGCGGCGGCATGCACCTCGCGCGCGGTGAACATGGAGCCGGCCGCCAGTTTCCAATCGCGGATTTTCAAGTAGTCCTGAGACTCGCCAACGACGGTGGTGGACCAATTGCGCCCGTTGGCAATGGCTTGGGCGGTGGTGGAGTCTTCCGGGCTGATGGCCACCACGTCGGCCACCTCGCGCGCCATGGCTTCGGCATCGGCGAGGGTGATGGTGCTGGCGCTGCCGAGTCCGGAGTTGACGCCGCCGGAGCGCCGGCTGCCGGCGAAAATCGTCAGGAGATTCTGGCCCAGCGCGGAAATCTGGCTGGTGATGCGGGCCTGAGCGCCGTTGCCCACCGCGACCATGGCCACGACGGAAGCGACTCCGATGATGATGCCCAGCGCCGTCAGGCTGGAGCGGAGCTTGTTCCGGCGCAGCGCCCGCAGGGCGACCAGGGCCGTCTGCCAGGCGCGGGTCAGGAGAATTTGGAACAGGTTGATCATGGCTCAGGCGAGGTTGGCGTTTTGTTCGGCTTGGTCGAGCAGTTGCAGCTCCTGCCGCGCCGCGCGGCGGCGGTCGTTCCGGGTGTCGCTGATGATTTGGCCGTCGCGCATGACGACGACCCGCTTGCAATAAGCGGCGATGTCCAGTTCATGGGTGACCATGACGATGGTGATGCCCGAGTCATTGAGCTGCTGGAAGAGATCCATGATCTCAATGCTGGTGCGGGTGTCGAGATTGCCGGTCGGTTCATCGGCCAGGACCAGCTCGGGCGCGTTGACCAGGGCGCGGGCGATGGCCACGCGCTGCTGCTGGCCGCCGGACAACTGGCTGGGATGGTGGCTGCCCCGGCTGCCCAGCCCCACTTGGGCCAGCGACCGCCGGGCGCGCTCACGGCGGCTGCGGAGGGAGACGAGGGGGTGGCTGTAAAACAGCGGGAGTTCGACGTTCTCCAAGGCCGAGGTGCGCGACAGCAGGTTGAAACTTTGGAAAACAAAACCGAGCTTTTTATTGCGCAGCCGGGCGAGCTGTTTGCGATCCAAAGCGTTGACCGCCACGCCGTCGAGCAGATAGCTGCCGCCGGTGGGTTGATCGAGGCAGCCGAGGGTGTTCATCAGCGTGGATTTGCCCGAACCGCTGGCGCCCATGATGGCGAGGAATTCGCCATGCTGAATGTCCAGGGTGACGCCACGAACGGCTTTGACTTCCACTTCGCCGGTTTTATACGTTTTGACCAGATCGCAGAGGCTGATGACTGGCGTGGGTTGGGGCGGCGTGTTCATGGGTTAATTGGGGCCGGGCGGCGGGCCGCCGAAGCCGCTGCTGCTGGCGGTGGCCGTCAGCGTGGAGGTGACCACGCGCGCACCGTCGTTCAATCCATCCAGGATCTCCGTGCTGATGCCGTCGCTGATGCCGGTTTTGACCACGAGCGGCTTGAGTTTGGCCCCGTCGGCGCTGGTGGTGTAAATCAGCCGCTGGTTGCGCTGCAGATTGGTGGGCGGCGTCCCTTCATAGGCCGCCTGGTCCGGAGGAGTGTAACGCAAGGCCGTGTTGGGAATCACCAGGACGTTTTCGCGCACGGCCACCAGAATGGAGACATCCGCAGTCATGCCGGGGAAGAGTTTCTGTTCGGGGTTATCCACGGAAATGACGACCTGATAGGTGACCACATTTTGGGTGGTGGTGGGCGATTTGCGCACTTGGGTCACCACGCCGTGGAAGACATCATCCGGAAACGCGTCCACGCTGAAATCCACCGGCTGGCCATCCTTGACCTGGCCGATATCGGCCTCGGAAACATCGGCCTTGATGTTCATTTTGGTGATGTCCTGGGCAACCGTGAACAGGACCGGGGTGGTCATGGCTGCCGCCAGCGTCTGGCCCAGGTCCACGTCCCGGGCGATGATGATGCCGTCCACCGGCGCGGTGATTTTGCAATAGCCGAGATTGGCCTGGGCGCTTTCGAGGGCCGCCTGCTTGATGGTGACGGTGGCTTCCGCCTGCGCCAGATCCGCCGTGGCCTGGTCCAAGTCCAATTGGGACGCCGCCTTGAGGGGCACCAGGACTTTCTTGCGTTCCAGGTTCTGCCGTTTGAGGATGACGTCGGCCTGGGCGCTGGCCAGATCGCCCCCCGCTTGGCGCTGGGCCGCCTGATAGACCGAAGGATCAATTTCGGCCACGATCTGCCCCTTTTTGACCGGCGAATTGAAATCCACGTTGAGTGCGCAGACCTTGCCGGAAACCTGGCTGCCGACATCCACGCTCACCACGGCGCTCAACGCGCCGCTGGCAGTGACATGCTCCACGATTTTGCCGCGCGCGACGGCGGCCGTCTCGTAACGGGCGGTGCTGCCGGACGGTTTGCAGCCGGTGAGCGTGGCCAGGCCAAAGGCGGCCAGCAGAGCCAGCGCGGCGATGGGGGCCGGCGCGGATGGGAAGTTCAGTTTCATGGCTTGGCAGGTTGGGTTTGACGCCACCCGCCGCCCAACGCTTGGTAGAGCGAAATGCGGCTGGCGAGCTGGTTGTATTGCGCCTGGATAAGTCCTTGTTGGGCGCTGAAAAGGTCTTGTTGCGCCGTGAGCGCGTTGAGATAAGTGTCATCGCCCTGCCGGAAGCGCAGGGTGGCGAGTTCATAGCGATTTTGTTGGGCATGGACCAGCGCCGCTTCCTCCTTGATTTGCTCCGCATAGCTGCCCACGCCCACCAGCGCGTCGGCCACTTCGCGAAACGCCGTCTGAATGGCTTTCTCGTAATTCGCCACTTCAATCCGCCGGCTGACCGTGGCGGCGGCGAGATCGGCGAGGTTCTGGCCGGCGGTGAAAATCGGCACGGTGACTTGCGGCGAGAAACTCCAGACGCCCGTGCCCGCGCCAAAGAGTTGCGAGAGTTGGGAGCTGCTGGAACCAATCGAAGCGGTCAGCGAAATGGTGGGGAAGAAGGCCGCCCGCGCCGCGCCGATGTTGGCGTTCGCGGCCTTCAACGTGTGCTCGGCTTCCAAGATGTCCGGCCGCTGCTCCAGCAATTCCGACGGCAATCCCGCCGGAATTTCCGCCAGCAAATTTGTGTCCGTAAACGGGCGCGGCGCGGGCAAATCCGACGGCAAGGGCTGGCCAACCAGCAGCGTCAGATAATTCTCCGCCTGCGCGGCCTGGCGCTCGTAAGTGGTCACGCTGATTTTTGCCGTTTGCACCTGGCCTTCCGCCTCGCGCAAATCCAGCGCGCTGCTGGCGCCGGCGTTGAACATGGCCCCGTTGAGATCATAGGATTCCTGCACCGCCTGCCGCGTCTGACGCGACAGCTCCAGCAACTCCTCGGTCTCGCGCAGCGTGAAGTATTCCGTGGCGACCGCCGCCACGAGGGAAATTTGCTCGCTGCGCCGCGCTTCGTCGGTGGCAAAGTATTTTTCCAAAGCCTGTTTGTTCAAACTGCGCACCCGGCCCCAAAGATCCAATTCGTACGCCGTGGTGCCCAGGCTGGCGCTCCATTGGTTTTCAATATGCCCGCCCGTGCTGGAGCGGGTGAAACTGCCGCTGCCGGCCACCGTGGGTAACGACGCCGACCGCGTGACGCGATACTCCGCGCGGCTTTCCTCGACGTTCAGGACGGCCACGCGCATATCGCGATTGTTGGCCAGCGCCAACGCAACCAATTTTTTCAGGCGTTCATCCGCGAAGAAATCCGTCCACGCAAGCTCAGCCGCAGCCGGTTGGTTCGTGGCCGTCAGGCCTGGATATTGCTCCGCCACCGGCGCGGCGGGGCGCGTGTAACGGGGCATCATCGTGCAGCCGGATAAGATCAAGGCCGCGCCAGCCAGGGCCAGGTGGCGGCGGAATCGCGTTGCGGCGGCGGGTTGCATGTTGGCGGGAGTGCTCAATTGTCTTCGCACTCACTATCGCCAAGATCCCGCGGTTTGGCTGCCGATTTGGCATGGAAGGCGGGAATGATGGAACCAAACCGGAATATTCGGGAACGAAACCGGGGCGCGGGTGTGGAACAAAATTCTTCTGAACTGGTCCAAAATTGAATTGGCTGAGCGCATCCCGCCTGGCGGACCGCGGCTGTGTCGGAGACCAGCCGCAGCAGGTGGCCAAGCCAGAAGACCTGCCAAGCGGCTCAGGCCATTGAAATGGCGAACATTCCTGCGGCTGGCTGTCAGCACAGCCGCGCTCCGGCTCGGCATTCACTTCGAGTTTACGGGGCGCAGGTCCGGAACCGGCGCTACCGGAATTCGAGTTTTTGCTGAAGCTCCCGGAGCGGACGGGTGGTGGGATAGTGTTTCCCGTTCTTCAAAACGATGACATTTTCACCCTTGAACATGGGCTGCAGTTCCTGGACTTGAGCGAGGTTGACGATGACGGACCGGCTGATGCGCAAAAAGCGTGCCGGCGGCAGGTTGGCTTCCAAGGCGGTAATGGTCTCCCGCAGGACATGGTTTTCCTTGCCGACGTGGACCACCGCATATTTGCCGGCCGCCTCGATGGCCTCAATATCGTCCACATTTACGAAGATGACTTTGCCGGGCGTCTTGATCGCGAGCCGGCTTAGCTGCGGCGCCGGACGCTCCCCGAGGAGATCCAGCAGCCGCCGGGCGGTGACGCCGGCCTGTTGGTTGGCGATCAGCTCCCGGGCCCGTTGCAGCGCCTCTTTGAACCGCTCCGGCTTGTAAGGCTTCAGCAGATAGTCGAGCGCATGGGCGTCAAAGGCCCGCAGCGCGTGTTGATCGAAGGCGGTGGTGAAAATCACCACGGGGAGCAAGTCGTCCGGCAGGCTGCGCAGCACCTCAAAGCCGTCCATTTCGGGCATTTGCACGTCCAGAAACAACAAATCCGGCTTGGTTGCCGTGATTCGCCCGACCGCCTCGACGCCGTCCTCGCACTCGCCGATAATCTCAAAGTCGGGTTCCTCAGCTAAAAGGAGGCGGATGCGCTGCCGCGCCAGCGGCTCGTCATCTATGATCAGGGCGCGGATTTTCATTCGGGTGTGGCCGGAATCGCGCCCGGGATCGGTGATGGCTGGGTGTGGTAGGGCATTTGCATTTCCACCGTGCAGCCGCGCGGCTCGCCCTTGCTAAAAGAAAACTTCTGGTTGGCGCCGTACAGTTCCCGCAGGCGCGCCTGCGTGTTGGCCAGGCCGATGCCGCGGCGTTTTTGGCGATCCCCATTTTCGACCGGTCCCACGCCGTTGTCCCGCACGATTAAACACAGGTTGTCTCCCACCCGTTTGGCCTGGATGGAAATCAACCCCGGAGCCCGGCGGGGCTCGATTCCGTGGCGGATGGCGTTTTCGACCAGGGGTTGCAGAATGAGGGCGGGAATCAGGGCGTCCAGGAGGTCTTTCGGCACGTCCTGCTCCATCTGTAGCCGGTCTCCAAAGCGCTTTTTCTCAATGTTGATGTACGCGCCGATGAATTGCAGTTCGCGGCCCAGGGAAATTTCCTGTTCTTCGACGTCGTCAAAGCAGCGCCGGAGCAGTTCGCTCAGGTCGCCGATCATTTCATCGGCCGCTTTGGGGTCCACATAAACGAGGGTGGAGATGGCGTTAAGGGTGTTGAACAGGAAATGCGGATTGATCTGCATGCGCAAGGCCTGAAGTTTGGCCCGGGTGAGCCGCGCTTCCAATTCGGCGGCCCGGCGTTCGCGCTGCTGCGAGCGGCGATAATCGCTCAGGCCCTGGCAGACGCCGAACAACGACCAATAAACCAGAATATCCACTGCGGCTCGCAGGCTGAGAAACCCGTTCGGGGGATGGATTTCCGGTCGGGCGACCGGCGTGGAGCCGTCCGCATTCCGGGGCCCCTCGCCCGGCGGCGGAAACGGGGCCGGGATGAGATTGCGAAAGGCGAACTGGCTGATCATCACCACGAGGACGCAGGCCAAAAGATGCAGCGTCAGGTTCGCCGAAATCCGGCCGCGTTCAAAGGGAAACCGGACCGAGAAAGCCACCACGGCGGGCATGAACAAAACCCAGAGGCCCCAAAAGAAAATGGCCTGGACAAAAGCCGCCGGCCAGGAAAACGAGCCGACCAGGACGAACTGCGTGGCAAAGAGCAGGACCAAGGCAGCCCAGAGCCCCAGGCCCATCGCCATGATGGACAACTGGCGAAGGGCGGGCTGGAGGGTGATGGTCACTTTCAATTTGGGCGGTTTGCCTGGTTGCCAACCAATGACGATACCTTGTGATGATAACCGATCTCCCGCAAGGGGCCAAGGGTTTGGGATGAAAACGACCTTTTGCGGAATGAACCGCCTGAAATAGGGCGCGAGATTGTCTGCCCGCGTTTCCCATTGAAGTTCCATGCCCGTTGATTCATTCCGGAATCCGCCGCGTCCGCGTCAGGGCGCTTCTCACTTCTTGAACGAGGCAGCGAAACGAATTGACGTAGTCCCGCAGGGACTTTTTGAAAATAGCCCGCTGCTTTAGCTTTAGCTGCGGGAATGGGCGTTAAACGGGCAACCGTCCCAACGGGATGGCTGAAAATGCATGTTTTTTTCCGCCGTCCCGCTGGGTCGCGACATACGCTGGCCACCCCCCGCCATTGATTTGCCGCGCTATTTCCGGTTGTTCTCCCGGAACAAGCGGTCCGGCCGTCTGGTGCTTAAAAACTGAGATGCGCCCGCACGCCGTCAATAAGTTCTTGTATCGCAAAATAATTTGCGACACAGTGGCGCGTTATTTTTTCGTCATGTTGACATTCAAAAACAAGATTCTATTCGTCGGCTATGGTGCCGTTGCGCAATGTACGTTGCCCATCCTCGCCAAGCTGATTAACACCCCCGCAAAAAACATCACCGTCATGGATTTCGAGGACCGCCGCGCGGCGCTCGCTCCCTGGCTCAAACGCGGCGTCAAGTTCACCTCCCAGCGCATCACGCCCGACAATCTCGGCGCCGTCCTCGGCAAATATCTCGCCGCCGGCGATCTCCTGATTGATCTCGCCTGGAACATCGAGGCCTCCGAAATCCTCCAGTGGTGCCACGACCATGGCGTCCTTTACATCAACACCTCCGTCGAACTCTGGGACCCCTACCAGAATTCCCATAACGCCCCGCCCCAGAAAATGACCCTCTACTGGCGGCACATGAACCTCCGCCGCCAGGTCTCCCAGTGGCCCCAGCCTGGTCCCACCGCCGTCGTCGAACACGGCGCCAACCCCGGCCTCATCTCCCATTTCACCAAGCAGGCCCTCCTCGACATCGCCCGCCGCGCCCTCAAGGATAAAAAATTCACCGGCCGCGCCGCCGAGGAAGTCCAGCAGTTCGCCAACGACCGCAAATTCAATTGCCTCGCCCAAAAGCTCGGCGTCAAGGTCATCCATTGCAGCGAACGCGACACCCAGATCACCAACCGCCCCAAGGAAGTGGACGAATTCGCCAACACTTGGAGCGTCGAGGGCTTCCGCGAGGAGGGCACCACCACCGCCGAAATGGGCTGGGGCACCCACGAAAAGCAGCTTCCCCCGCTCGCCTACGAGCATAAGGATGGCCCCCGCAACCAAATCTGCCTCGCCCAGATGGGCATCAATACCTGGGTCCGCTCCTGGGTCCCCAATTACTGCATCCATGGCATGGTCGTCCGCCACGGCGAATCGTTCTCCATCTCCGACCATCTCACCGTCTGGAAAAACGGCCGCGCCGTCTATCGCCCCACCGTCCATTACGCCTACTGCCCCGCCGATGTCGCCATCGCCTCGCTCAACGAGCTCCGCGGTTACGATTATCAGCTCCAGCCCCGCGCCCGCATCCTCACCGATGACATCACCAGCGGCTCCGACATCCTCGGCGCCCTCCTCATGGGCCATCCCTATAATGCCTGGTGGACCGGCAGCGACCTCAGCATCGAGGAATCCCGCCGCCTCGTCCCCCATCAAAACGCCACCACCATGCAGGTCGCCATCTCCGTCGTCGCCGCCGCCATGTGGATGATCGAAAACCCCGAACGCGGCGTCCTCGTCCCGGACGACCTCCCGCACGATTACATCCTCAAGATCTCCAAGCCCTACCTGGGCAAATGGATCTCCAAGCCGTCCAATTGGACGCCCCTTCAGCACCTGCCCAACCCCTTCAAAGGCTATAACCGGCCCGATCTCGACCTGAAGGACCCCTGGCAGTTCAAAAACTTCGTCGTCAACAACCACGCCCATGGCGCGGTGAAGTCCTGAACCGCATGCCCGGAGGTTCTCCCATCACCCATGACGCATGGTCCCGCGGCGCTGTCCGCGGGACATGCGTCGTTCCCGGCCCGTCCCGCTCCCGGATATCCCCCATCCTATGATTTCTCCCGCCGCCCTTAAAAAACTCGCCGCCAAACACGGCACCCCCCTGTTCGTCGTGGACCACGCCGAACTCCGCGCCAACTACGCCACGTTCAGAAAGTATCTCCCCCGCGTCCAGGCCTACTACGCCGTCAAGGCCAACTCCGATCCCGCCATCGTCAAAACCTTCCACCACGCCGGCGCCAGCTTCGACGTCGCCTCCATGCCCGAGTTCGAAAATGTTTACCAAAACATCAAGGACCTCCCCGCCAAACAGCGCCAGGACTGGATCTGGGACAAAATCATCTACGCCAATCCCATCAAGCCCATCGAAACCCTCCGCGAACTCGACCAATATAAACCCCTCGTCACCTTCGATAACTTCGAGGAAATCCGCAAAATCAAAAAACACGCCCCCCACGCCGGCCTCGTCCTCCGCCTCAAAGTCGCCAACACCGGCGCCATGGTCGAGCTCTCCTCCAAATTCGGCGCTTCCCCCGGCGAAGCCGTGGACATGATCCTCGAGGCCGACCGCCTCGGCCTCACCGTCGAAGGCCTCAGCTTTCACGTCGGCAGCCAGACCACCAATTTCGGCAACTACGTCCAGGCCATCAACCTCTCCGCCAATATCTACAAGGAGGCCCGCGACCGCGGCTACACCAAGATGAACCTCCTCGACATCGGCGGCGGCTTCCCCGCCCCCTATGACGCCACCGTCAAGCCCTTCCGCGAGCTGGCCCGCGTCATCAATGGCGAGCTCGACCGCCTCTTCCCCAAGGAAATCCAGATCCTCGCCGAGCCCGGCCGCTTCTTCTGCGCCACCGCCGGCACCGCCATCTCCGAAATCGTCGGCAAGGCCGTCCGCGACGGCAAACTCTGCTACTACATCAACGACGGCGTCTATCACACCTTCTCCGGCGTCATCTTCGACCACTGCCACTATCACCTCAAGGCCTTCAAAAAAGGCCCCACCCAGATTGCCTCCGTCTTCGGCCCCACCTGCGACGCCCTCGACGTCGTCTCCATGGCCGAAAACCTCCCCAATAACCTCGAGATCGGCGACCTGCTCTACAGCGAACAAATCGGCGCCTACAGCCACGCCTCCTCCACCTATTTCAACGGCTTCCCGCCTGCCGCCATCGTCCATGTGAACCAATAAAAAAAGCCGGCAGGGCGGAGTCCCGCAGGGACTTTTTGACAATAGCCCGGCAATTTATTGCCGGGGGACCGCAATCGGGTGTCACGTCCCAACGGGACGGCTGAGTTGCTCGTGCTTTTTCTTCCCCTCGCATTTATCGTTGCATCCCCCTCCCAATGCTCTTAGGCTGGCACAGATTCCCAGATAACCTTACAAACTTTATGAGCGTTATGAATCTCTTTCCCCTGCGTCGTCTCTTGGTCTCCGTTTGCCTCGCCTGGTTCGCGGCCGTTCCTGCCTTCGCCGCCAGCCCGGATGCCGCCGCTCCGCCCCACCCCTCGCCCGCCTGGCTCCGTAGCGCCGTCTTGTACGAAATCTTCCCCCGCAATTTCTCCCCCGCCGGCGACTTCAACTCCATCACCGCCCGCCTGGATGACTTGCAGAACCTCGGCGTCAACACCCTCTGGCTCATGCCCATCCATCCCATCGGCGAAAAATCTCGCAAGGGCACCCTCGGCAGCCCCTACTGCGTCCGCGATTTCTACGCCATCAACCCCGCCTACGGCACCACCAACGACTTCAAACAGTTGATCGCCCAGGCCCACCAGCACGGCATGAAAATCATCATGGACATCGTCGCCGGCCACACCGCCTGGGACAGCGTCCTCATGGCCCATCCCGATTTCTACACCCGCGACGCCAATGGCCGCATGCACCCCCCTTATCCCGATTGGACCGATGTCGCCGAACTCAATTACGCCAACCCCGACCTCCGCCGCTACATGATTGACATGATGACCTATTGGCTCCGCGACTTCGGCGTGGACGGCTTCCGCTGCGATACCGCCTTCACCGTCCCCGTGGACTTCTGGGAAACCGCCCGCGCCGAACTCGAGAAAATCAATCCCCAGGTCGTCGTCATCACCGATTCCGGCGCCAAACCCGCCCTCCTCTCCAAGGCCTTCGACATGGATTACGGCGGCAACCTCTTTGAAACCCTCAACCAGGTCATGACCGGCCAGCAATCCGCCAGCCTCCTCCGCGATTCCTGGCAACACACCCGCGACCAGTTCGCCGACGGCGCCCTGCACCTGCGCTTCACCGATCACCACAACATGCCCCGCGCCGTCTCCCGCTACAGCCTCAACGGCGCCCTCGCCGCCCAGACCCTCATGCTCACCCTCGACGGCGTCCCCCTCTTCTACAACGGCATGGAAGTCGGCGACGCCACCGAATCCTGCGATCCCGCCCTCTTCGAAAAAATGCCCGTCTTCTGGCACCCCGGCGGCCGCCCCCCGCTATTCGATATCTACCGCGACCTGATCAAACTTCGCAAACAGCACGACGCCTTCCTCAATGACCGCGTCACTTGGCTCACCAACTCCGCCCCCGCCGAACTCATCAGCTTCACCCGCCAGGATGCGCGCGACCAGTACCTCGTCTTCATCAACCTCTCCAGCCGTCCCATCGCCGCTTCCGTGGATCTCCCCGATGCCGCCGGCTTCGAGCCGGTCAAAATCTCCGGCCATCCCGACCCCGTGGACATCGTCCTCCCCGATATCCACCTCAACGGATACGGCTGGTTCCTCTATCACCGCCCCGCGCCCCAATAAGCCGCCGAACGGGTGAGGCCGAAAAACAATGCCAGCGCGAAGGTGGGGCCCCTGGAGTGACCCACGCCGTCCGTGGTGGCGGTAAAAAGTCAAAATGATGGAACGAAGACCACGAAATTGACCAGTGCGCAAGCCATCAATGTGACGAGGACGACCCTGCTGCCCCTGGAAAAGCCGACGCCAAGCGTCTTCCTCTGCCGACCGGCAAACCACAGCCCCACAGAACCCGCCAGCGCCGGCGGAGCAAAGAAAATCGCCGCGGCTTGCAACGCCCAAACCTCTCCAGTTCCACAAAAATGAGCGTTCGGACCAAAAAGTGCGTAAAACACCGACCCAAGAAAGTAAGTGTAGTAAGCTGCGAACGTACCAAACAGAATGATAAATGTCTTGAGCGCTATCGCTTTCATGATGCTTGGACAGATACTGCGTGCCCCCGCGCCTGTCGAACCGCAAAAATGCTCACGCCCGCCATGCCTCAAACCCACAGCCCAGCGTCGAGACGGAGCCAGGCCCCTCAAGCGTCCCTCACAAATAAAATCTCCAGGTCCCTGATTCTGCCGACCACGGCAACCACCAGCACTGGCGTCTCCTGCGCGAAAATCAGCCGGATCAATAATAACGTTTGCCGTTAATAGCGGTTGGCGTTACCTTCTGTCGGGAAATGATCGAAAGCTTCGCATGTGCGGAGACGGAGCAAATATTCCGGGCACGGGCGTCGCGGCGATTCCCGCCGGGCATCCAGCGTACGGCGCGTCGGAAGCTGTTGCAACTGGAGGCCGCCACGCAACTGGCGGATTTGCGGGTGCCGCCGGGCAACCGGTTGGAGCCGTTGAAAGGCGGGCGCGCCGGACAATACAGCATCCGGATCAACGATCAGTGGCGGATTTGTTTCCGCTGGCAAGCGGGCGCACATGGCGTGGAAATTGTGGATTACCATTAGGCGATTATGAAAAGCAAACTGCTGGCCAACATCACGCCGGGAGAAATCTTGGCGGAAGAATTTCTGAAGCCGATGGGCCTGAGCCAATATCGGCTGGCCAAAGACATCCATGTGCCGGCTCGGCGCATCAATGAAATCGTGAAAGGCCAGCGCAGCATCACGGCGGACACGGCCTTGCGCCTGGGGCGCTACTTCAAGATGTCAGCCCAGTTCTGGCTGAACCTGCAATCGCATTATGATCTAGAGGTCATCAGGGAACGGCTTGGTGGGAGACTGGAGCAAGAAGTTAAAGAACTGGTCACGGCATAAGCTCTTATGGCCTTCTTGGGACGTTGCACATTCGATGTTGGCCGCTCCAAACGACATTGTTAAATCCGCGGGTTCCCGCTAGCATCCCTCCCATGCAAAGGGTTCTTGATTACTTGAAACAAAACCAGGTCCGCTTCCTCGCGGAATTCTGCGATTACCTCCGCTTCCCCAGCGTCTCCGCCCAGCCCGAGCACAAGCAGGATTTGCAGGCCTGCGCCGACTGGCTCGTCGCCCATTGCCGCCACATCGGCCTCGAAGCCACGCTCCGCCCCACCGCCGGCCACCCCATCGTCGTCGCCAAGACCCCCGCCGCCGCCACCCACTCCGCCCGGCCCCATTTCCTCGTTTACGGCCACTACGACGTCCAGCCTCCCGAGCCCCTCGAATTGTGGAATTCGCCCCCGTTCGAACCCCGCGTCAGCGGCCGCATCATCTACGCCCGCGGCAGCACCGACAACAAGGGCCAGAATTTCGCCCACCTCAAGGCCGTCGAAGCCTACCTGAAAACCGGCACGCCCCTGCCCTGTGACCTCACCTTCGTCCTCGAAGGCGAAGAAGAGGTCGGCAGCGAAAGCCTCGCCGTCTTCCTCAAAAAAAACCGCCGCGAACTCGCCTGCGCCGCCGTCGTCATCTCCGATACCGGCATCCCCAGCCTCCGGCATCCCGCCCTCACCTGCGGCCTCCGTGGCATCATTGCCTTTGAAATCACCCTCCACGGCCCCTCCCACGACCTCCATTCCGGCGGCTTCGGCGGCGCCGTGGAAAACCCCGCCATGGCCCTCGCCCGCCTCCTCGCCCAAGTCCGCGACGACCACGGCCACATCACCATCCCCGGCTTCTACGACGGCGTCGCCCCGCTCTCCAAATTCGAGCGCCAGCAGGTCGCCCGCTATCCCCTGAAGGATGCCCAACTGAAAAAACTTGCCGGCGTGCCCAAACTTTTCGGCGAGCGGGGGTTCACCCCCACCGAGCAACGCAGCTCCCGCCCCACCTTCGAAATCAACGGCCTCACCAGCGGCTACCAGGGCGCAGGCAGCAAAACCATTGTCCCCGCCTGGGCCCGCGCCAAAATCACCTGCCGCCTCGTCCCCAATCAGGACCCCGCCCACGTCCGCAAAATCGTCGTCGCCCACCTGAAAAAACTCTGCCCCCCCACCGTCCGCCTGCAGATCACCGCCGGCCACGGCGCCGAAGCCTGCTACGTTTCGCCCACCAGCCCCCTCGCCCAAGCCTCCTTGCGCGCCCTCAAACAGGCCTTCAACGGCCAGCCCATCGTCATGCGCGAAGGCGGCTCCATCCCCATCGTCAATGATTTCAAAAAAATCCTCGGCGCCGATTCCCTCCTGCTCGGCCTCGGATTGCCGGACGATAATGCCCATTCCCCCAACGAATGTTTCCACCTGGACTGCTTTGAAAAAGGCCAGCGCCTGGGCGCCTGCCTCTGGCCGGAACTCGCCCGCGCCGCGAGCCGCTGACCAAACGGCCGCCCGGGTTGTTGCTGACATTCCCGCGGCCGGATGATTTAATTAAAACCTATGAAAGAATTTTCCATTTTTATCGTGGCTGAAGAAACCGGATTCAAGGTCGTTAAAATCAAAGCCACCGGCTGCGAGTTCACCGGCAGCCTGCTGGTCTTGGTGGATGGCAACAAAAGAATCGCCGAATTCCTCACCACCACAATTATCGGATTTGCCCACAGCGATCACGTCGCTTAAACGCAGCCGCCCCCCGCCCTTGGCACGGATTTCGCTGGCATTCGGGCGATGACAATCTATTTTCCCAAACATGCTTGCGGCTGATTTTCACATGTCCTCGTCTTCCTTTAACGGCTTCGATATCGCCATCGTCGCCCTGCTCATCTTCGGATTCTGGCGCGGTCGCCGGCGCGGCATGACCAAGGAACTCCTGCCCACCCTCCAGTGGCTCGCCATTCTCCTCGTCGCCGGCTTCGGCCACGTCTTCGTCGGCGCCTGGCTGGAACAGCAGAGCTTCACCACCCAGATCTTTGGCGGCCATTTCAAGATCCACTCCGCCGCCCTGGTCACGGGCTACCTCGCCATCGCCTTCGTCATCTTTGTCATCTTCACCATGCTCAAACGCAAATTCAACCCCCGGCTCGAAGGCAGCAGCTTCTTCGGCGGCAATGAATATTACTGGGGCATCGTCGCCGGCCTCGTCCGTTATCTCTGCCTCATCCTCGTCGCCCTCGCCTTGCTGAACGCCCCCTATTACACCCCCAATGAGATCGCCGCCGCCAAGGCCTACAACAACCGCTGGTTCGGCGGCGGCATGAAGGAATACTCCGGCGACTTCATCCCCACCATGTATGAGACCCAGGATTATCTCTTCAAACAGTCCTTCATCGGACCCTTGATCAAAAACAACCTCTCCGTGCTCCTCATCGTCACCACGCCGGTGTCCGCCACCGTGCACTCCTGAGATTTCCTCCCGCATGGCCGGTTTCCTTGCCCCTGACACCCGCGAACGCATCCGCGCCGCCAATGACATCGTGGATGTCATCGGCTCCTACCTGCCCCTGAAAAAGGCCGGCGCCAACTTCACCGCCCTCTGCCCCTTCCACAAGGAAAAAACCCCCAGCTTCAACATCAACCCCCAGAAGCAGATCTTCCACTGCTTCGGCTGCCACAAGGGCGGCGATGTCTTCACCTTCCTTCAGGAATACGAAAACATCGGCTTCATGGACGCCGTCCGCCGCCTCGCCGAGCGCGCCAAAATCCCCCTCGAATTCGAAAACACCCCCGGCGCCCAGGAGTCCCGCCACCTCAAGGACCAGTTGCTCGACATCCACGAACAGCTCGCCCAGCGCTGGCAACATTGCCTCGCCAACGAGGCCGCCGGCCAGCTCGCCCGCGATTACCTCGCCAAGCGCGGCGTCTCCCCCGAAGCCATCAAACTCTTCCGCCTCGGCGCCGCCCCCGATTCCTGGGATGACACCGTCAATTGGGCCCGCACCAAAAAATTCGACCTCGCCACCGTCGAAAAAGCCGGCGTCATCATCGCCCGCGAACCCGATTCCCCGCCCCCCGCCGCCGACCCAGCCCCGGCCCAGCCGGCCGCCCCCCACGCCCATTCCGCCGTCCGCTATTACGACCGCTTCCGCGGCCGCCTCATGTTCCCCATCTGCGACGAGCAGGGCCGCGTCGTCGCCTTCAGCGGCCGCGTCCTCGCCGGCGACGAAAAATCCGCGAAGTACGTCAACTCCCCAGAAACCGCCATCTTCACCAAAAGCAAAATCTTCTTCGGCCTCGACAAATCCAAGCGCGCCATCCTCGACGCCGGCTTCGCCATCATCTGCGAAGGCCAGCTCGACCTCATCGCCTGCTTCACCCACGGCGTCCAAAACATCGTCGCCCCCCAGGGTACCGCCTTCACTGAACAGCACGCCCGCATCCTCAAGCGCTACACCAACGAAGTCGTCCTCTGCTTCGATTCCGATAACGCCGGCCAGAACGCCACCGCCCGCGCCCTCGACCACCTCCTCGCCGCCGGCCTCGCCGTCCGCGTCGCCGTCGTCCCCCCGCCCCACGACCCCGACAGCTTCATCAAGGCCGCCGGCGGCCCCGCCTTCGCCGAGATCATCAAAAATGGCGAGGGCTTCTTTGACTATTACCTCGGCCGCCTCGTCGCCACCAACGACGTCGCCACCGACAAGGGCCGCCTCGCCATCCTCCGCGCCATGTCCGAGTCCGTCCACAAAACCGGCAATGGCGTCCTCATTGACACCTACGCCCAGAAAACCGCCCTCCGCCTCGGCGTCTCCGCCGAGTCCGTCCGCGCCGAATTCAAAAAAACGCCCCGGCCCCAAGCCGCCCCGCGCAACCAGGACGAATCAGAATCCTTCGAATCCGCCGAACCCGACCCCGCCGCCTCGCGCCCCACCCTCGCCGAGTTTCATCTCCTCAAGCTCCTCTTGCTCGATGACGACCTCGTCCGCTGGGCCGCGCTGCACCTGAACGTGGAATGGATTTCGCACCCGTCGGTGCGCCAGCTCGTCACCCGCCGCCTCGCCGCCCAGAAAGACGAAACCTGGCGCTCCCTCGCCGAATTCCTCGACACCTGCGATCCCGCGGAGCGCAGCCTCGTCACCGAAGCCGTCGCCGACGAACGCAAAATGCCCAATCTCCAAATCCAGCTCGCCGACATCGCCCTCAAGCTCCGCAACCATTTCCTCGACCGCCAAATCGCCGCCCTCACGCAAAAACTCAGCCAGCCCGAAGCCCCCGATCCCGAGAAAATGCAATTGCTCCAGCAGCAACAGCAGTTAAAACTTCAGAAACGATCCCCCCTCGACCCGCCCCAACCAAGCCGAGCGAAGTAAACGCCAGAGGCGTTCCGGACATTAGCCGGCTACGAAGTGGCTGGTCTCGCGCCAAACGCATTCATGCGTCCTGAAAGGACGCCGGATTGACGTGGGGGCAATCCCAATGTTCCTCTGCGTCTCCGCGTCTCGGCGGTTCAGTTTGGCATCCCGCCGCGCCCCAAAACCTTCCCGCTGTTAGCCGCTAACGAAAAATCGTCCAAACCGTGCTTTTTTCGTCCTGGGCGGCCATTGACGTCGCCGAAGACATGTTAAACTTCTCCTTGGCGGGATCGCCTCCCGCCACGATGAACCTGCATCGTTCCATCGGCGAAATCGCCATGACGGCAATCCCCGCCAGCGTTCCCCCGTTTTTTTCCATCGCCCGAAAGGCTGGCAGGCATTGGGCGAAAGGCTAAATTCTGATGGCTAAAGACTAAAAAATCATGAAAAACATCGCGCCATTTTCCATTTTCAGCCTTCAGCCTTTAGCTTTTAGTCTTTCCTCCCACCCCACACCTAATTTTCGTGTCATTTGTCCCGTTTTATGGTTAAACATTCCCTGATGTTTTAATGAAAACGCCTTACGAGAATTTTCCGCAGCGGCCCGCCTGGACCGAAAT
>Ga0181535_10002908_pt1 | contig 20356 bp, 14 predicted proteins | sample PEATcosm2014_Bin_44_FD_119774 | JGI IMG/M metagenome (GOLD analysis project Ga0181535, IMG submission 119774) | Peatland microbial communities from MTU Mesocosm Facility, Houghton, MI, USA - PEATcosm2014_Bin17_30_metaG | ecosystem: Environmental > Terrestrial > Soil > Wetlands > Peat | place... | reverse complement strand
GCATCCAATAGCACAGACCGCAAAAGGCCGCCGCGGCCAGGAGCACGCCCGCCCAGGGGTGCCCGAACAGCGTCCACCCGATGGCCAGCGCCAGCCCCTGCCCCGGCGGATAGATGGACGCATAAGCCGGCCGCTGCAGCACGAAAAACGTCTCGAAGAACTGCGGCAGGGCGTGCGGCGGATTAGCTAGCCGGAAATGCCGCAGCGTGTCCGCCGCCAGCAGGTGACTAAACTCGTCGTAAAGGTCGGGCGCCGGCGCCGGGTGATGCGGCAGCAGGGCCAGCCGGAGCACGACCGGTAGCGCCGCGAACAGCACCATCGACCAGCCGGTCCGCGGCTCCAGCCATTTCGCCAGCGGCGCCAGCCAGGGATGCCAGATCAGCACGCCCAGCACCAGCAGCGCCACCAAAGCCATTTCCGCCAGATCGGCCGGGCTCAGACCCTGGTTGACGATGGTCATTGGTCTTCTTCCGTTTTCTCGGGAAATGAAGACAAGCTGCTGAAAAAGTCCGAATAAACCATTCTAGAGCCACAGATGAACACGGATTAGCTAAAACAAGCCACTCCTTTTCATCTGCGTTCATCTGTGGCTGATGATCTTTTTGTGTTTTCCAACAATCTCTTGAGCTGGGCCGTCCGGTCCCTACCCTCGCGCTTCGCCGGCTCGATTCGCCCAGCGCTTCCCCACCACGAAGTGCGCCGCGCCCGCCGCGAACAGCAGCAGCGAAATCCACTGCGATGCGTCGAGCGGCGTGCCCCACAAGTTCCCCTGCTCGTGGTAGCGGAAGAACTCGATCGCGAAGCGCGCCGCGCAGTACAGCACCAGGTACAGGCTGATGATGTCGCCGCGCCCGTGCGCCCGGCCGAAACGCCAGTAAAGGATGCCGAAGATGGCGAACTCCGCCGCCGATTCGTAAAGCTGCGTCGGGTGCAACGGAATTCCCAGCGGCACGCCCACCAGTTGGTTGGCGGCCGGATTGGTGAAAGTGACAGTCCACGGCAAGTGGGTCGGCCTTCCCCAGCAGCAGCCTGCGGAGAAACAGCCCAAGCGGCCTATGGCGTGGCCCAGCGCGATGCCCGGCGCGAAGACGTCAGCCACCACCAGCGCCGGCAGCTTCGTCTTGCGCAGGTACCAGGCCGACACCGCCAGCGCGCCCAGCAGGCCGCCATAAAAGACACCGCCCGCCTGCAATGTTTCCAGCGAAAGGATGCGACCGGGGTGCTCCCAATAATAGCCCGCATCCACCACCAGCATCATCACTTTCGCCCCAGCCAGCGCCGCCAGGGCGCAATAAAGGCCGAGGTTGGTGATGTGGTCCGCATTCAGCCCGGCGCGCAGGCCCAGCCGCCCGGCCACCCACAATCCGGCCAGAAAGCCGAGGGCCACCAGCACGCCGTAGGTGTGCAGGAACGAGATGTGAAACACTTCAGGGTACATTCGCCGCCTGTCGTTTCGAGAGGAGCATGTCGATCAGCAGCAGCCCGCTGCCTATGACCACCCCCGAATCCGCCACGTTAAATGTCGGCCAGTGGTAACCGCCGATATAGAAATCCAGAAAGTCAGTCACGCGTCCCGACACGATCCGGTCGAACGCGTTGCCGGCCGCGCCGCCCAGAATCAGCGCCAGCCCCCACAGTGTCGCCGTGTCGATGTGCCGGGCGCGCCACAGGAATGCGCTGACGAAGATCACCGCCGACACCGCAACCGCGATCAGCGCCAGTGATCGCCACTCGGCGGCGGAATCGTTGAAGATGCCGAACGCGACGCCACGGTTCTCCGAGTGCACGATATCGAAGAATCCCGGTATGACGCCGTAGCTGGCGGTCTCCGACACACGCTGCTCGATGATCCGCTTGGTCAACCGGTCAACCCCGAATACGGCCGCGGCCGCCGCGTAAGCCTTGAGCCGTCCTTCAGCCATTCCGCATCTCGCTTACCGCCTGGGCACACCGGACGCACACCGTGGGGAAGCCGCTGTCGGCGCCGACGTCGGTGGTGTAGCGCCAGCAGCGCTCGCATTTCCGCCCGGCCGCGCGTTCCACGGCCACCGTCAACCCGGTGTCCGCGCCGCGATTCACTTCCACTTGCGACGCGATGAACAGCGCCGGCAGTTCCGCCGCGTACTTCACCAGCAGTGCCGCCAGGTCGCCGCTAGCCGTCAGCACGATGCGCGCCTCCAGCGGAGCGCCAATCTTCTTTTCATTGCGCGCCGCCTCGAGGTGCTTCAAGACATCGTCGCGCGTCTGCATCAGCAGGCCAAAGTCGGCGGCGCGCACCCGCGCCGTTTCGTCGAGTCCCGCGGTCAGCTCGCCCGGCTCCGGGAACAGGGTCGTGTGCACGCTCGCCGGCCGGTTCATGTGCGTCCACACTTCTTCCGTGGTGAAACTCATGATCGGCGCCAGCAGCCGCACCAATGCATCCAATAAGCGGGCCAGCGCGGTCTGCGCGCTGCGCCGCGCCGGCCAGCCGGGCGCCGAACAGTACAGCCGGTCCTTCAGCACATCCAGGTACACCGAGCTCAAATCCACCGTCGCAAAGGCATACACCGCGTGGTACACCTTGTGAAACTCGTAGTTGTCATACCAGGCGCGGCAGCGCGCCACCAGGTCCCCAGCGCGAAACAGAATCCACTGGTCGATCTCCTGGAATTGATCCGCTGCCGTCGCGTCCTTCTGCGCGTCAAAGTCGTAGAGATTGCTCAGCAGGTAGCGAAATGTGTTGCGCAGTTTGCGGTATGCGTCCACCAGGCGGGTCAGAATCGTCTCCGACATGCGCACGTCTTCGCTGAATTCGACGGACGCCGACCACAGCCGCAAAATCTCCGCCCCGTGGTGTTTGATGACCTCTTCGGGCTCAATCGCATTGCCCAGCGACTTGTGCATGGCGCGGCCTTCGCCATCCAGCACCCAGCCGGTCAGCGCGGATGCCCGAAAGGGCGCGCCGCCTTTCAGTGCCGTGCCCACCAGCAGCGAGCTCTGGAACCATCCGCGGTACTGGTCGCCGCCCTCGATGTACATGTCCGAGGGCCACTCCAGGCCGGAACGGCCATTCAAGACCGCCAGGTGGCTGGATCCGGAATCGAACCACACGTCGAGAATGTCGTTTTCCTTGCTGAACTCCGCGCCGCCGCACTTGCCGCACTTCGTGCCCGCCGGCAGCAGCTCGGCGGCCGTCCGTTCGTACCAGACATCGGCCGAGTGTTCGGCAAACAACTGCACGATGCCATCCAGGATCTTGCGGTCGGTAACCGGCTCGCGGCAACCTTCGCAGTAGAACACGATGATCGGCACACCCCAGACGCGCTGCCGCGAGATGCACCAGTCCGGCCGCGACGCAATCATGTTGGAGATGCGCTCTTGCCCCCATTCCGGGATCCAACGCGCGCGCCGCACTGCTTCCAGCGCATGCTGGCGGAAATCGTTGCGGTCCATGCCGATAAACCATTGCTCTGTGGCGCGGAAAATCACCGGCCGGTGGCAGCGCCAGCAATGCGGATAGGAGTGCGCCAGCTTCTCCACCGCCAGCAGCGCGCCATGCGCCTGCAGAATTTCGATCACCAGCGGGTTGGCTTCCCAAACCGTCTTGCCGATCAGCTCTTCCGGCAGGCGGCCCGCCGCGCCGGTGGCATGAAAGAACCGCCCCGCTGCGTCCACCGGGCAGTAGACTTCCAACCCGTATTGCCGCGCGCTCACGTAGTCTTCCTGGCCGTGCCCCGGCGCGGTGTGTACGGCGCCAGTGCCTTGTTCCAGCGTCACGTGGTCCGCCAGCAGGCCGAGCGAATCGCGTTCCAGGAACGGGTGGCGGAAAATGGCGCGGTCCAGCTTCGCGCCGGGGAACGTCGCCAAAACTTTCGGCTCCGTCCAACCGCACTTCTCGGCCGTGATCTTCAACAGGTCAGCGGCGACAATGTACACCGCGTCGCCCACTTCCGCCGCGACGTATTCGAACTTCGGATTGAACGCGATGGCGACGTTGGCCGGCATGGTCCACGGCGTGGTGGTCCAGATCAGCCCGTAGACCGCTCGCCCCGCCAGCGCCGGATCGAGCGCCGCCGCGTCCGACACCAGCCGGAAGCGCACCCAGATCGACGGGCTGGTATCGTTCTCGTACTCGACTTCGGCTTCGGCCAGCGCGGTCCGGTCCTTGATACACCAGTGAACCGGTTTCAGCCCCTTATAGACGTAGCCCTTCTCCAGGAAATCCACGAACGCGCCCGCGATCACCGATTGATACTGCGCGCTCATCGTCAGGTACGGGTCTTCCCACTGCCCCAGGATGCCCAGGCGCTTGAAATCGGTGCGCTGCAGGTCGACAAACTTCTCCGCGTACTTGCGGCACGCGCGGCGGATCTCCACCGCCGACATCTGCGCTTTCTTCCCGCCCAGCTCGCTATCCACCTTGATCTCGATCGGCAGCCCGTGACAGTCCCAGCCCGGCACGTAAGGCGCGTCGAAACCCGCCATCGTCTTCGATTTCACAATGAAGTCTTTGAGGATTTTGTTGAACGCCGTCCCCAGGTGAATGCGCCCGTTGGCATACGGCGGCCCGTCATGCAGAATGTAGCGCGGGCGGCCGGCTGCGACGCCGCGAATCTGGTGATACAGCCGCTCCTTCTCCCACCGCGCCAGCGTCTTCGGCTCGGTCTGCGGCAGGTTGGCCTTCATTGAGAAAGCGGTTTTCGGCAAATTGACGGTTTGCTTGTAATCTATGCTCTGCGGGTCATCCATTGTAGGGGTAAGTTCTATGGTACCAACCGCGGGCCGGGCGCCGCCCGTCTTGTAGGGGCCGGGCATGCCCGGCCCAGGATGCGTGCGCTCACCAACGCACGCCGTTTCGGGTAGGACAGACCATCGCCTTTTGTGGTCTGTCGAGCCTGTTGGAACGTTGCCTAACGTGCGGCACAATGACAGACGACACAAACCGATCGTCTGTCCCACCGTTGCCCACTTAACCGCGCCAGCAGCTACACTCGGCTTGAGGAGAGTTTATGGCGGATCCAGAACACGGCCACGATGACGTGCGCCCGCGCACAGCGGTGCTCACCCGGGGATTCGATCCCCATCTTTCTTTGGGATCGGCGCGGCCGGCGGTGTTCCGCAGCTCGACGTACGTTTTCGCCAGCCCGGAGGCCGCCGAGCATGCCTTCGCCATCACCACCGGAAAAATCAAGCCCGCCGATGGCGAGCGCGCCGACCTGATTTATTCCCGTTTCTCCCATCCCAATGCCGAGATTCTAGAGGATCAGATCGTGCCGCTCGAAGCCGGCGCCCGGTACGCGGCGGTGTTCAACTCCGGCATGGCGGCCATCATGACCGCGTTCTTCGCGTACGCCCGCCCCGACGCGACCATCGTCTACACCACGCCCCTCTATGGCGGCACGACCGGCCTCATCCACACCTTCCTCGAACCGTTCGGCGTGCGCGGCATTCCCGTCCCGGGCGGTGACACCGAGGGCATTGACGCCGCCATCCGCAGCGCGCGCAACTGCTGCATCGTGTACCTGGAAACACCGGCCAACCCCACCATGACCATGACCGATCTGGAGCGGGCGTGCGCCGCCGCGGCCGCTCATCCCGACCATCCCATCGTCATGGTGGATAACACATTCCTTGGACCCAGCTTCCAGCACCCCATGCTGTGGGGCGCCGATATCGTGCTTTATTCCGCCACCAAGTATCTCTCCGGCTTTAGCGACATGGTGGCGGGCGTAGCGCTCGTCAAGAGCGTGGAAACGATTCAGAAGCTCCGCAGCCGGCGCAGCATGTTCGGCAACATCCTCCAGCCCGATGAGTGCTGGATGTTGGATGGCCGCCTGCCCACGGTTGCACTCCGCATGAATCGCCAGAGCAAGAACGCGCAGCGCCTGGCTGAAGCTCTCAACGGCCACGCCAAGCTCACTCGCGTGATGTATCCCACGCTGTTCACCGACCCCGAACAGAAACGCATTTACGCCAAGCAGTGCGACTATCCTGGCGGCATCTTTTCCATCGACTTCGCCGGCGGCAAGCCCGCCGCCTTCGAATTCCTCCGGCATCTGCACATCGCTCGCAGCGCCGTGTCTTTGGGAGGCGTTGAGACGCTCACCTGCCATCCGAAATCCACCACCCATTCCGGCATGAGCCAGCAGGAGCTCGCTGAATCCGGCGTCACCGACGGCCTAGTTCGCATCTCGGCCGGCATCGAAGACTGGCGCGACCTGCTGGCCGATTTCGAGCAAGCGCTGGCCACGGTGGCGTGAGGTAGGACGGACGATCGGGTTTGGTCGTCGATCAACATGCCGCGAACCAACCTTGACAGACGACGCAAACCGATCGTCCGTCCTATCTTTCATGCGCCCGTAGGGCCGGGCATGCCCGGCCCGCGGTACCCAGCCCGCTGCGCTTCCAAACCCACCTTCGCTACAATTGGATTTACTCTCTCTCCCGTTAGGAATCTCCGTGACAGGTCACGAAACCAGACAGCGTTTTCTCGACTTCTTTGCCGCGCGCGGCCACCGCGTGGTGCGCAGCTCTTCGCTGGTGCCCGCCAACGACCCTACGCTGCTGTTCGCTAACGCCGGCATGAACCAGTTCAAGGACACGTTCCTCGGTCTCGAGAAGCGGCCCTATTCGCGCGCCACCAGCACGCAGAAATGCGTGCGCGCCGGCGGCAAGCACAACGACCTCGAAAACGTCGGCTATACCCGCCGCCATCACACCTTTTTCGAGATGCTCGGCAATTTCTCCTTCGGCGATTATTTCAAGGCCGAGGCCATCGAGTTCGCCTGGGACCTGATCACCAAGGATTACGGCCTCCCGAAGGACAAGCTTTACGTCACCGTGTTTCGCGAAGATGACGACGCCGAGCAGCTCTGGCAGAAGGTCGCGGGCGTGCCCAAAAGCCGCATTTTCCGCCTCGACGAGAAGGACAATTTCTGGCAGATGGGTGAAACCGGCCCTTGCGGGCCTTGCTCGGAGATCCATTACGACCTCGGCGTGGAAGCCGCCGAGCCCGGCCGCGAGGGAGAAGAGTTTCCCAACGATGCCGGCGGCCGGTATGTCGAAATCTGGAACCTGGTTTTCATGCAGTTCGACCGCGACGCGGCCGGCACGCTGACGCCCCTGCCGCGGCCTTCGATCGACACTGGCATGGGCCTGGAGCGCATCGCCGCCGTTTTGCAGGGCAAAATCTCCAACTACGATACCGACCTGATTCACCCCATCGTGCTGCGCGCCGCCGACCTCTTCAACCTGTCGCATGGCTCCGACCCGCGCGTGGACACTGCTCTGCGCATCGCCGCCGACCATGCGCGCGCTGCGGCTTTCCTGATTCACGACGGCGTGCTGCCCTCGAATGAAGGCCGCGGCTACGTGCTGCGCAAGATCATGCGCCGTGCCATGCGCCATGCGCGCATGATCGGCCAGCAGGAGCCGTTCCTCTACCAGCTCACCGGCTTCGTGGCCGAGTTGATGCGGCCCGCGTTTCCCGAGTTGATGGAAAGCGTGGGACGCGTCGCTCGCGTGGTCAAAGACGAAGAGCACCGCTACGCCACCACCTTCCTGGTGGCCGAGAAGGTCTTCAACGACGCCATCAAATCGGTTTCCGGCGTCATTCCCGGTGCCGTCTCGTTCAAGCTCTACGACACCTACGGCCTAGCCCTCGATGAGCAGGAAGACATGGCGCGCGAACACTCGCTCTCGATCGACCGCGCCGGCTTCGAGACGGAAATGGAGCAGCAGCGCGAACGCGCCCGCGCCAGCTGGAAGGGCGCCGACAAGAGCGCCATCGCGCCTGCCTACCAGAAACTGATCGAGCAGGGGCGCACGCGGTTTCTCGGATACACAGAACTGGAAGCCGAGGGGCGCGTGGTTGGTTTGGTGGTGGATGGCCAGGCGGTCGACCGTGTGCCGGCGGGCACGCGGGCGGAGCTGGTGCTCGACCGGACACCGATTTACGCCGAGTCGGGAGGCCAGGTCGGCGATCACGGCGAACTGTACGCGGATCTCGCCAACAAACTGGCCGATGTGGAGTCCGCCTTCTATCCGGTTCCCGGCCTGATCGTGCATCGCATCACGACCCACGCGCCGATCTCGGTCGGCGATACGGTTCTTGCGCGCGTTGCCGCGCCGCTGCGCGATGCCACCCGGCGCAATCACACCGCGACTCACCTGCTGCATGCTTCGCTGCGCCAGGTGCTGGGCGCCCACGTCAAACAGGCGGGCAGCGTGGTGGACCCGGGCCGCTTGCGCTTCGACTTCACTCATTACGCCGCCATGGACAGCGCCGAGATCGAAGAGGTCGAACGGCTCACCAACCAGCAGATCCTGCGCAACACCGAGGTCGGCACAAAAATCATGCCGCTCGACCAGGCCATTGCCACCGGCGCCATGGCGTTGTTCGGCGAAAAGTACGGCGAACAGGTCCGCGTCGTCAGTGTGCCGGGCTTCAGCCAGGAGCTTTGTGGCGGCACTCACGTCGGCCGCACCGGCGACATCGGCCTTTGCAAAATCGTTTACGAAGGCAGCATCTCCTCCGGCGTCCGGCGCATAGAAGCCATCACCGGCGAAGGCGCGCTGCGCCAGTTCCAGGAATCCACCGGCGCCTTGCGCCGGGTTGCCGACATCGTGCACGCTTCCGAGCCCGAGCTGGCCGATCACGTCTCCAAGCTGCTTGCCAATGAGCGCGCGCTCGAACATCAGGTCAAGCAGTTGAAGGACCGGCTGGCGCAATCCGCCGCCGGCGAGTTAGAGTCCCAGGCCCGCACGCTCAATGGTTCCAAGGTGCTGGCCGCGCGCCTCCCGGACATGGACCGCCAACAGATGCGCTCGCTGGCCGACTCGCTGCGCAACAAGTGGAAGTCCGCCGTGGTGGTGCTGGCCTCCGGCGAGGAGGGCAACGTCTCCATCGTCGCCGCCGTCACCAAGGACCTCACCTCCAAAGTGCAAGCGGGCAAGCTGGTAGGCAGCATCGCGCAGGCAGCAGGCGGCAAAGGCGGCGGCCGGCCCGACATGGCCGAGGGCGGCGGCAAAGATGCCGCGGCAATCGACGCCGCGCTCGAAAACGTCTACCGGGATATTGAAAGCAAGCTAGGCTGAGCCCCGGCGCACTCTTGTTGGTAGCGCCGGCGGTCCTGCCGCCGGTGTCTCGTGCTCCACTCCCAGAAAACACCCGCGGTGAAGAACGCCCCGCTACGGCCGCTGTAAACTTGTTTCATGCCATCCGCGCCAGCCACCGAATCCTATGACGCAGTCATCGTCGGCGCGGGGCCAACCGGACTCGCGTGCGGCATCGAACTCCAGCGGCGCGGTGTCAAGACCGTGCTCATCGAAAAGGGATGCGTGGTCAACTCCCTTTACAACTACCCCACCAACATGGTGTTCTTCACCACACCGGAATTGCTCGAAATCGGCGACATTCCGATGACCAGTCTCAACGAAAAGCCCAACCGCCACGAGGCCCTCAAGTACTACCGGCGCGTGGCGGACCATTACCGGCTCGATATTCGCCAGTATGAGCGTGTGGAACGAATCACCGGCGCCGACGATGCTTTCGAAATTCACTCGGTTGACCACATCGGCAGGTGCAGACTTTACCTCGCGCGCAAGATTGTGCTGGCCATGGGGTACTATGACGTACCGAACATGTTAGGCGTGCCTGGTGAAGAGCTGGATAAGGTCCTGCACTATTACAAAGAGCCGCATCCGTACTATGGCCTCGACGTCGCCGTGATCGGCGGGCAGAACTCGGCGGCCATCGCAGCGCTGGAGTTGCATTGGACGGGTGCGCGTGTCACCCTCATCCACCGCGAGGCTGGCATCTCGAGCCGCGTGAAGTATTGGATCAAACCCAATCTGGAAAACCGCATCAAGAGCGGTGAGATTCCAGCCCTGTTTCATTCGCGAGTCGTGCAAATTCTGCCCGATTCGATTCGTGTCGCAACCCCAAATGGTGAAAAAACATTAAGAAACGATTTTGTATTTGCCATGATCGGGTATCGTCCTGACCTGGATTTCCTCGCCGCCGCGGGAATTTCGCTGGAGCCCGCTACACAGAAGCCGCGCACCGATCCCGTCACGTTAGAAAGCGAGCGGCCCGGTATTTACCTCGCAGGTGTAATTGTGGCAGGCATGCACACTAACGAAATCTTCATTGAAAATGGACGGTTTCACGGCCGCCAGATCGCTGAATCCATCGCTTCCCGTTTGTAACATCTGACGCAAGTCTCGCCCAGTGCGCTACTTCCAGCAGTACTGGAGCCGGCTAACTCGCCTTTGGCGGCCAAACTGCAACGTTCCGCCATGCTGATGTGTCTAATAAAGTGACGAAACGGAAAAGGAGGGCCCGACATGCTTCAGTTATTGGTTAACACATTGTTTGGGTGCGCTCACTCGCGCACGACTTTCCCCATGACCCCTGGCCGGCGGAGCAATGCAGTCGCTTCGCAAGGCGCGGCGAATCTCGGTACTTACGTGGTTTGCCTCGATTGCGGTAAGGAGTTCGCGTACGATTGGACAACCATGCGCGTGGGGCAGCAGGTCGTCGCGCCCGTGGCAGGCAGACCTGTCGTTGCCGTGCCGCCCGCCGTTCAAGAAGCGCAGCCGATGTATCGCTGACGTGTCCCTTTTCGCCACGCCATAGTGGCCAGGCAGCCCGGGCAGAGTTTCCGGTGCGCTACCGGTCAGAACCGCCAGGTGTAACGCTTCCCAATACAACCGCCCGCCGGGCGCCTGTCGCCGAAGCCAGGTTGCCCGGCCTGCGGAGCCACGTTTGGTGGGCAAGAAGGGCAAAGGCCACTGCCTCTTTCGCGTCGATCGCAATCCCATAGTCCGCCGACGTGGCCACCGCCGCGCCGGGCAGGAATCCGGCCAGCAATGCCATGATGCGCGGATTGCGCGCACCGCCGCCAGAGACGATTAACTCCGCATCTGCGGCGCCGCTGCTTCGCACGCCGATGGCGATGGTGGCCGCAGTCAGGGCCGTCGCAGTGGCGATGAGATCGCGCATCGGCAGCCTCGATCTCTTCATCCGCACCACAAACTCCGCGCCGTATTGTTCCCTGCCCGCGCTCTTGGGAGGATTGCGCCGGTAATAGGCGTCGCTCAACAGCTCGCCGAGCAGCGCCTGCCGGATGCGGCCCAAGGCAGCCAGCCTGCCGCCGCGATCGAAGTTCTGCTTCCCCCGCGTGTGCTCCCGAACCAGCGCATCGATCACCATGTTGCCGGGCCCGGTATCGAAGGCCACCACGTCGTGCGGCCGTGCCCCTGCTGGAATCACCGTGATATTGGCGATGCCGCCGATGTTAAGCGCCACCCGCGTGCGCCGCGGATGGCGAAACAGAAGGTAGTCGGCCAATGGAACCAGCGGCGCGCCTTCGCCTCCCGCCGCGATATCGCGCGCCCGGAAATTCGCCACTACCGGCACGCCGGTTCGCTCCGCAATCACCGCCGGTTCGCCGATTTGCAGCGTGTTGCGCCGGCCTTCGTGAAAAATCGTCTGCCCGTGACAGCCGATCAGCTCCACCCGCCCGAACCGGCGCATCGCGCGGTTCGCCGCGCGCGCATACAATTCGCCCAACTCGAAGTGAAGCCGCGAAATCTCCCCGGTGTGCGTCTCCGCGTTCGACACCGCCAGCAGCCGCCTCCGCATGGCCGCCGGATACACCGTGGATTGGAATCCAATCACCCGCACACGGCCGCGCGCGCCCGCATCGACAATCGCCACGTCGACCCCGTCCAGCGACGTCCCGCTCATGATCCCGGCAATTCGCATATTCCTCGCAACAGGTGGGACAGACCATCGCTTCTTGTGGTCTGTCATCGTTCGCCAAAATGCGATCTTCGCCAAAACCCAACAGACGACAGAAACCGATCGTCTGTCCTACCCCGCGCCCCGCGGGCCGGGCATGCCCGGCCCCTACTTCAATTCATTTTGTAATTCCGCCAGCAATTCCAGCGCCTCGATGGGGCGCAGCCGGTCCAGGTCCAGCCCGCGGACGCGCTCTGCGATGCCGTAGCCAACCGGCTCGAACAACCGGATCTGCACCGGTCCCTCGTCTTCCGCTTTTACCAGCTCCTCGCTCACCGCGTGCTCGGTGCGCTCGTGGAGCTGCAGCACCTCGCGCGCGCGTTCGATCACCGCCAGCGGCAGCCCCGCCAGCCGCGCCACCTCGATCCCGTAGCTGCGGTCCGCCTTGCCCGGCTCCACTTTGCGCAGGAAGATGATGCGATCACCCGCTTCCTTCACCGTGACGCGCAGGTTGCTCACACCCTCCAGTTGGTCGGCAAGCTCCGTCAGCTCGTGGTAGTGCGTCGCGAACAGCGTCTTGGCCCGCGTCCGCGCGTGGATGTGCTCCACCACTGCCCAGGCCAGCGCCAACCCGTCATACGTCGCCGTGCCGCGGCCGATTTCGTCCAGCACGATGAAGCTGCGCGGCGTGGCAGTATTCAGAATCGCCGCCGTCTCTGTCATCTCCACCATGAACGTGGAGCGGCCCCGCGCCAGGTTGTCTGACGCCCCGATGCGCGTAAAGATGCGGTCCATCAAGGGCAGCTCCGCCTCCTCGGCCGGCACGTAGCTGCCCATCTGCGCCAGGATCGCAATCAGCGCCGCCTGCCGCAGGTAGGTCGACTTGCCGCCCATGTTGGGGCCGGTGATGATGGCGACCAGGTTGGACCCGTTGTTCAGATAGAGATCGTTGGGAATGAAGCGGCCCGCCTCCTCCGCAGCCAGCCGTTCAATCACCGGGTGCCGGCCCGCCAGGATGCGCATCTCGCCCGTGTCCGAAAACCTCGGGCGGTGATATCGGTTCTCCGCCGCCACCTGCGCCAGCGCCGCGGTCACATCCAGCTCCGCTACCGCCGCGGCCGTGGCGCGGATCCGCTGCGCTTCCAGACCTGCGCGCCGCCTCACGTCAATGAAGAGATCCTTCTCCAGGCTCAGGATCTTCTCCTCCGCGTCCAGCACCTTGTGTTCGTATTCTTTCAGCTCCGGGGTGGTGAATCGCTCCGCGTTGGCGAGCGTCTGTTTGCGCTCGTAATCGGCCGGCGCCAGGTGCTGGTTGGCGCGCGTGATTTCGATGTAGTACCCGAATACGTTGTTGAACCGCACCTTCAGCGACCCGATGCCGGTGCGCTGCCGCTCGCGCGCTTCGATCTGTGCGATGTACCGCTGGCCGTTCTGCTTCAGGTCGCGCAGCTCGTCGAGCTCCGCGTGAAACCCGGCGCGGATCGTCCCGCCGTCGGCCACGTTGAGCGGCGGCTCGTCGGCAATCGCCTCCAGCACCAGCCTGGCCACGTCCGCCAGCTCATCCAGGCCATTATGAATCGAGCGCAGGCGCGCACCCTGCCGCGCGGCAATCGCCTGGCGCAGCGCGGGAATCTTCTCGATCGAGCGCCCCAGCGCCAGCAGTTCGCGCGGCCCCGCCGTTCCGAGCGTGACCTTGGCCAGCAGCCGCTCGATATCGAGGATGCCGGCCAGCTGCTCCCGCAGCTGCGAACGCAGGATCGTCTGCTCCAGCAGCTCTCCCACCGCGCCCAGCCGTTCTTCAATTTCAACCGCGTCCATCGACGGCCGCAGCAGCCGCTGCCGCAAGAGCCGCCCGCCCATCCCGGTGCGCGTCTGGTCCAGCACCGCCAGCACCGTGGCCTGCGCCGCTCCGCCGTCGGCGTCGGCCGCAAACACCGGCTCGGTCAATTCCAGGTTGCGCACGGTGACGGCATCCAGCACCATCGAATCGGCGCGGTTGTACCAGGTGGGGCGGTCCAGGTGATCCAGGGCCGCCCGCTGCGTCTCGCGCAGGTAATGCAGAATGGCGCCGGCAGCCCCCACTGCGGCGGACCTCCCGCCCAATCCGCAGCCGTCCAGCGTCAGCAGCTTGAAGTGGTCCCGCAGCGTGCGGTCCGCATAATCGGCGCTGAAGACCCAATCCTCGACCTCCGTCCGCACGAAGCGCGGCGCCCGATCCTCGGCCGTTGCCGGCGCCAGATCGGCGGGAAACAGCACCTCCTTGGCCGCCAGCTGCTCCAGCGCGCCCGCCACTTCGGCCGCGTCCATCTCGGTTACCCGGAACTCGCCCGTCGAAACGTCCACATGGGCCACGCCCGCCCGCGACCCCGCCGGCGCCACCGCGGCCAGGAAATTGTTTTCGTGCGACCGCAGCAGGGTGGCATCCATCGCCGTGCCCGGCGTCACTACCCGCGTCAGCTCGCGCTTCACCAGTTTCTTGGCCAGCTTCGGGTCTTCCATCTGGTCGCAGATGGCCACCCGGTGCCCCTTCTGGATCAGGCGCGCGATGTATCCCTCGGCCGCGTGGTACGGCACCCCGCACATCGGAATCGTGGCCCCTTTTTCCTTGTTGCGCGAGGTGAGCGTGATCTCCAGGTCGCGCGCGGCCACCACCGCGTCTTCGAAAAACAGCTCGTAGAAATCGCCCAGCCGGAACATCAGCAGGGCGTGCGGAACCTGCTCTTTGATGCTGTTATACTGCCGCATCAGCGGCGTCGAAGCGTCAGCCGGCATGGGTCCTATCAGAGCCGCGACCGTCAGGGAGCGTTGGTCGGACGGGCGATCGGTTCTTGACGCCTGTCAGGCTGTCGCCTGTCGTGCGCCGGCATCGACAGGCCACGGGAACCGATGGGCTATCCCACCTCCCACCTTCCCAAACCTTCACGCGTAAATCCCGCGCAGCTTGATCGCCGCCGCCACCCGATCAAGCGCCAGCATGTATGCCGCGATCCGGTTGTTCGCGTGGTGCTTTTCCGCGTACTCCACCACCGCATCGAAGCTCTCCACCATAATCTCTTCCAGCCGCGCATTCACCAGCTGTTCGTTCCAAAAGTAGCCCTGCCGGTCCTGCACCCATTCGAAGTAGGAAACGGTCACACCGCCGGCATTGGCCAGGATGTCGGGAATCACGAAGACTTTCTTCGCTGCCAGGATTTGATCAGCCAAAGGCGTGGTCGGGCCGTTGGCGCCTTCGCATAAAATCCTGCAATGAATCCGGTCCGCGTTGGCCGACGTGATCACGTTTTCCGTCGCCCCGGGCAGCAGCACGTCGCACTCCAGGAACATCGCCTCCGTCTTGTCCACCGCCTCGCCGCCGCTGAAACCGGCGACGGATCCTGTATCCTGGCGGTGCTTCTGCAGCGCCGCAATGTCGAGGCCCTTCGCATTGTAAACCGCGCCGTCGTACTCGATGATGCAGACGATCTTGAAGCCCATCGCCGCCATCAGCCGCGCTGCCATGCCGCCCACGTTGCCGAATCCCTGGATCACCACGCGGCAGTCCGACGGCGCCAGCCGCAGCCGTTTCAGCGCCTGCAGGGTGACGATCATGCAGCCGCGTCCGGTGGCTTCGGGCCGGCCGCGCGATCCGCCCAGTGCCTCAGGCTTGCCGGTCACCACCGCCGTCGTGGTGTGGCGCATGTGCATCGAGTACGTGTCCATAATCCACGCCATCACCTGCTCGTTGGTGTTGACGTCCGGCGCCGGCACATCGCGCTCCGGCCCGATGAAGTCGATGATCTCCGCCGTGTACCGGCGCGTCAGCTTCTCCAGTTCCGTGTCCGACAGCAGGTGCGGATCGCAGATCACGCCGCCCTTGCCGCCGCCGAACGGAATGTTCACCACCGCGCATTTCCAGGTCATCCACGACGCCAGCGCTCGCACTTCGTCCAGCGTCACGTCGGGCGCGAAGCGGATTCCCCCTTTGGCCGGTCCGCGCGCCAGCGAATGCTGCACGCGATAGCCCGTGAACACCTCGATGCGTCCGTCGTCCAGCTGCACCGGAATGTTGACCGTGATTTCCTTGGTCGGCGCGCGCAACACTTTGCACATGCCTTCATCCAGGTTCAACCGAATCGCGGCTTCGTCGAACCGCGCCGCAGCCGCGATCCAGGGGTTCTTTTCGTTTTCGAGCGAAATGGAAATGGGCGACGTCATGGTTGCCACTGGCTTGGTGCCTCCGGTTTTTATTATCCCAACCCGCGCGCCCGTAGGGGCCGGGCATGCCCGGCCCGCCCGAGGTAGGACAGACCATCGGTTTTTGTGGTCTGTCATTTCTCGCGGTCAGCCAGGCGTCGCTAAAGAACCGCCTTGACAGACGACAAAAACCGATCGTCTGCCCTACCTCAACCCTGCCGCTTGGCCCTTACCTGCTTGCCCAGCGCGGCGATGCGGTCCGCCATTTCGCGCCTTGCGGCCGCGTAGGTAACCACGTCGTGTTTCCAGCTGCGGGCGCAATCCAGGCAAACCGCCTCCGCCGCCACGAATTCCTGCGCCGCCTGCGCCACGTCCGCGGCAATGTCCTCCGGAATGCTGCACACTCCGTTGCCGTCGGCGTGCAGCAGGTCCCCCGGCCGCACCAGCATCCCTCCCACCCGTACAGGCTGGTGGAGCGACGTGATGTGGCTGTCGGCATGAGACGCAACCACGCCATCCGAGAACGCCGGGAAGCCCAGCTTCCGCACCTGCTCCAGGTCGCGCGCCGGCCCATTGGTGATCACGCCCTGGGCCCCGAAGCTCTGGTAGCTGGCACACATCACCTCGCCGAAAGTGGCGCCCACCGGCGGCTCGTCCAGGTCCTGGAACACCACAATCGCCGGTCCAGGCAATTCGGCGAAGCGGGCCACCTGCTCTTCCAGCCCGCTGTAAACATCGCCCTCGGCACGTAGGTACGCCGTCCGCATCGTGGCCGTCGAAGCGTAGCCCACGATCTGCGCCATTTCAGGGAAACACGCCCGGATACGCCCGTGCATAAACCCCTCGCGGCGCGGCCGCACCTCGAAAAGCTCGATGACATTGGAGATGGTTGGAGTGTCGTACTGCCCCAGCAGCAGAAGATCGGAAGCGGAAACAGGCATCGCTGACTATTCTAAGCTGGTTGCGCGGCGAAAGGCCCGAGGTAGTGCAGGCGATCGGTTCTTGTCGCCTGTCAGCGCAGGCGAGAGCAGACGACAGACCACGGAAACCGATGGTCTGTCCTACAGCTCGATGCCGAGATCCGAAGTGACCCGCACCAGCGTTCGCACCAGCCGGTCCACGTGCTGTTCGGTGTGTGCCGCCGTGCAGGAAATCCGCAGCAGGTTCTGCGCCGCCGCCGGACGCAGCACCGGGTTAATGTAGATGCCGCCTTCGAGGAGCGTCTTGCAGAGCCGGCACAGATCCAGCTCCTCGCGCACCACCACCGGGACAATCGCCGTCTCGCCCGGCAGCACCGAGAACCCGCGCGAGCGCAGCTCGTCGCGCAGCATCTGCGCCACCCGCAGCACGTGCCGCCGCCGCTCCGGTTCGCGCCGCATGATGTCCAGCGCCGCCCCAACCGCCGCCACCGATGCCGGCGGCAAGCTCGCCGAAAATACAAACGGCCGCGCCGTGTGCTTCAGATAGTCCACCACCGCGCGTTCCGCGGCGATGAATCCGCCCACCGACGCCAGCGATTTGCTGAACGTGCCCATCACGATGTCGACATCGTCCAGCACGCCCAGGTGCTCTGCCGCGCCGGCGCCGGTTGGGCCCAGCACGCCGATGCCGTGCGCTTCGTCCACGTAAACCCGCGCCCCGTAGGGTTTGGCCAGGCGCGTGATGCCCCGCAGGTCGGCAATGTCGCCTTCCATGCTGAACACGCCTTCCGAAACGATGAAGATCTTCTCCTCCGGCGGGCAGTTCTCCAGGCAGCGCTCGAAGTGCTCCAGGTCATTGTGGCGGAATCGCACTGTCCGCGCCGGCGATCGCAGCGCGCCTTCCACCAGGCTGGCGTGCAGATTGTGGTCGCACACCATCACGTCGCCCTTTTCCGTCAGGGCGCTCAAGGTCGCGTAGTTCGCCTGAAACCCGGTCCCGAATATGATCGCCGCTTCTTTGTGGACGAAGGCGGCCAGCTCCGCTTCCAGCTTTACGTGCAGATCCAGCGTGCCGTTTAACAAGCGTGAACCGCTGCACCCGCTGCCGTACTTCTTCACCGCCTGTACCGCGGCTTCCTTCACCTTGGGGTGCGTGATCAGGTCGAGATAATCGTTCGACCCGAACATCAGCACTTTCCGCTTGCCTATGCGGACCTCTCCAGGCCCGCACCCATCGCGATCCCCAAAGACCTCGAAGTACATGTAGAGCCCAGCGGACTGGAGATCACCCGGACGAGTGAAGTTCCGGCATTTCTCGAAAATGTCGTTGGTTCCGCTGCCCCTTTTCTTGCCGGCGACGTCGCTAGTAGAAAGGCGCATCTCTCTCAATTCCATTCATAAATTCGGTACGTCTTATACCGTTTCGCCCCCATCATGGCCAGGGACCGGTTCATGAGTACGTTGTCTTCCAAAATCCAAGACATCTCGCAATCGCTATACCCTAGCCTTCGCGCGTTGCGCGTCAGCGTGGCGTAAAAAGCCGGCGCCAGCCCCGAAGCGCGGTACTCTTCCACTACGCCCAGCGCCAGGACCCGCACGCTTTTGATCAAACGTTGATAATACAGTATTTTAACTAAACCCGTGGGGAATAGCCTCCCCCCCGCCGGCTTCAGCGCCTGGTTGACGTCCGGCAGCGCCAGCGCAAACCCGATGACGCGTGAATTGATCTCGCCGATCAAGACCAGCTCCGGCTTCAGGATCTGCTTCATTTCCTTGCCCATCAAGGCGAACTCTTCGCGCGACATGGGTACAAATCCCCAGTTTCGCTCCCAGGCCGAGTTGTAAACCTGCCACACCCGCTCTACGTCGGCTTTGAAATTCTTCATGTCGATCGGCCGCACGGTCACCCCGGCCGACGCCAGCGCCTTGTCCGCGACGCGCTCGCTCTTTTCCGTGCCCACGCCGGCCACGCTGCTGCTGTAGGCGTACAGATCCTTGGCCTTGCGCAGCCCGGCTGCTTCCATCAGTTCCGGATAGTACCGCGCGTTGTAGGTCATCATCACCATCGGGTCGGAGTCGAAGCCGTCGATCAGCATCGCGCACTCATAGTTGGTGGATGGATTCATCGGCCCGCGCATCACCTTCGCGCCCCGCTGCTTCAGCCACTGCCACGCCCGGTCCAGCAGCGCCTTGGCCACCGCCGCATCGTTCACCGATTCATAGAACCCGAAAAAGCCCGCCTCTTCGTTATGGAAGCGGTTGTGCGCCCTGTCCAGCACGGCCGCGATCCGGCCCACCACTTGTCCCTCGTACACCGCCAGAAAAAACTCCGCCTCGGCATTGGCGTAGAACGGATGCTTTTCGCGGTCCAGCAGTTCCTTGACCGCAATGCGTAACGGGGGCACCCAGTGCGAATCGTTCCGGTAGAGCCGATACGGCAGCTCGACGAACTGCTTCAGGCCGCCCTTGCCCTCCGCTGCCGCAACCTCGATTCCTCCCAAACGTTCACGCCCTTTCCCGCAGAATGCGGTAGCAATATGGTGAAACTAAAATCAGGGTCACCGCCAGGGCTGCCCCTGCGAGCAGATCGACCGTATAGTGGTATCGAAGATAAACTGTAGCAAAAATGATGGAAAGTGTGTAGCAGAAATAGGCCCCAAATAGCCGGTTTGATACCAGCCTGCTCGACCAACACGCCAGTACGGTGAGTTCTGTGTGACCGCTCGGAAAACAATCGTAATGAGCCGACTCCAGCCGGTCCAGCGTGTGTTGCATGTTTTCAAACAGCCACAACCCGCGTAACGGCAAGTGTTCGAAGGATTTCAGAAGAAACCGGGGCCCCCGCGCTGGTACCACCAGATACCCTACGTAGGACGCCAAAAAGCCCAGTGCAATCAAAAATGCGTAATATTGGAACTCCGGGTACCGCCGGCCCCGCCACAGCAAAAATGCCACCAGCAGCACCGCCGGCACAAATAGCGTATACACCAGCTGCAGATATTCCGTGAGAGCTGGACTGTAGATTCGCTCCAGCCAGATGGTGGGATGGGCGCCCCAAAAACGAAAATCGACGGAGGCCAGCCAGCGGTCGGCATCGCTGTGGCGGACCGCCGGGATCAGCAGCGCCATCTCCTTGTAGCATGACCCCACGTAGGGCAGTGGATACCAGCACCGGAAATACCAGCTGGTCGGATTCGGCACCTTGATTTCCACCAGCAGCAGCGCCACACCGGCCACGTGCGCAGCCGCCAGCGCCGGCGCATCCGGAATCGCGCGCCACCATCCGACCAGCACAAGGCTTGTGAAGGTCAGGTAGCTGAGGATTACTTTATCGACCGCCCAAAACCGCCGGTCGGCCATCGAGGCCGTTAATAGCTCAACCATCCAGCCTCTTTGTACCATGCCAGCGTCTCGGCGAGCCCGTGATCCAGGTCGGTTTGCGCCGTGAAACCCAGTTCCGCACGCGCCTTCGCCGTTTCGCAGATCCAGGCTCTGCACAGCCCCTCGGCGACCTTTTCCCGGGAGATAATGCTGGGCT
>Ga0181535_10002907_pt1 | contig 20365 bp, 18 predicted proteins | sample PEATcosm2014_Bin_44_FD_119774 | JGI IMG/M metagenome (GOLD analysis project Ga0181535, IMG submission 119774) | Peatland microbial communities from MTU Mesocosm Facility, Houghton, MI, USA - PEATcosm2014_Bin17_30_metaG | ecosystem: Environmental > Terrestrial > Soil > Wetlands > Peat | place... | reverse complement strand
TCCTCCCCCGAGGCTCTGCACTCGCGCCAACGGCCACCCCGCCGTAGGCCGCCAAAAAAGCTCTCGCAACGCGAGAGAACCAAGGCAACTTGGCCCCCGTGAACACGGGGGCCGTTTTTTTTGATACAGGGACCAAGGGAACAAGGGACCAGGTGCCGGCCAGCCGGCTCCCATGATGAGATCTCCATTGTTTTTGTCTAACATCTGTTATAATGATTATAATCAATGGAGGCCGGCGATGATTAAGCTCAAAGTGACAACGGTGGGAAGTTCGGCGGGGATCGTGCTACCCAAGGAAGCGCTGGCGCTGCTCAAGGTGGAGAAGGGCGACTCCCTTTTTCTGACGAAGTCGCCTGAGGGATATCGCATCACGCCTTACGATCCGGAGTTCGAAGAGGATATGGGACTGGCGCGGCAGGTGATGCGGAAGCGCCGCAACCTCCTGCGCGAGCTTGCAAAGTGACAACTCCGCAGTGGAGATGGATCAGAGATAGCTCTGTCCTCGCCATTCACGACGAGCAGATTGCGGAGCACGGAGGCCTGGCGGGAGTGAGGGATTTATCGCTGTTGCTTTCAGCGTTGGCGCGTCCGCAGAACCTGGCGGCATATGGGAGTCCCGACATCGCCGATCTTGCCACCGCTTATGCTATCGGCATTGCGCGCAATCATGCATTCCTCGACGGAAACAAACGTACAGCGTGGGTGGTTGCTGAAACTTTTCTGCTCAAGAATGGCTATGAACTCATCGCGCGCGACGAGGACGGTGTGACAACAATGCTCTCCGTCGCCGATGGAACGATTTCGGAGCCGGAACTCGCGGTCTGGTTTCGCGCGTATATTCGGCCTTTGAATACCGAATGAACTTTTGCCGCCGGCCACTCGCTTCGGATGTGCGTCGCATCCGTTCCTGCGTTGTGGCAGTAGTATTCTGAAACCTCACTTAGATTTTGATGGGAGGATAAGATGCGCAGAATTGTTCTCGCCATAGTCTTGCTGGTGGCTTTTGCAGGCCTTTCCACTTCGCTCTTCGCGCAGGGGGCGCCGGCGCAGTCGAGTGAAGGAGCGCCGTACACGATCGAGTACTACTACAAATGCCAGTGGGGGCATCAGCAGGAGTTTCTGGATCTGTTCCTCAAAAACCATTGGCCGCTGCTCAAGAAGATCGAGGCGACCGGGCGGATTGTGTCGCTGAAGATCGAGTCGCCGGCTTATCACACGACTGAGGACGGACGCTGGGACTATCGCGTGACGATCGTCTACAAGAACTCAACGGTGGCGACGAGCTCGAATCCCGATGAAGCGGCGTTTATCAAAGCATTATGGCCGGATCAGGACACGTACAAGAAGGAAGAGCAGCGACGATTTGAGATTCTGCTCGGTCACTGGGATTTGCCGGTGACGGATGTGACGCCGGGAAAACCGTGAACGGTGGTCAGTGACCGGTGGACCGTGAATCGCGGACGGTGAGCCGTGAAAAATGAGCAGGGACTGGCCGTTTGAGAGATGGTGCGGGCGAGACGGCCGCACGACAGCCGGTCAGCCACCCCCCGGACGAAGACCTGTCCGTGAGGACCCCGGTCAGGAGACCGGCGCTACATGTCCCTGGCGCGCCATTGGCGGACGAGGTCGGCAGCCGCTTCGGGCCAGCCGGGAAATTCGAATTCGAAGCCGGCGTCGAGAAGACGGCCGGGAACGACGCGGCGGCTCTTGAGAACCAGCTCGGACTCCGTGCGCAGGAAGAACATGCCGACGGCAATCAGCGGCGCGGGCGCAGGAAGGCCATTGGGCATCTCCCAGGCTTCACGCAGGTCGGTCATGAATTCGCGATTGGGAAGCGGGTTCGGCGCGGCGAGATTGACGGCGCCGTCGAGATCTTCACGCTGGATGAGGAATTCGATGGCGCGGGCAAAGTCGGATTCGTGAATCCAGGAGACATATTGGCGGCCGTTGCCCTGCGTTCCACCGAAGCCGGCACGGACCAGATTCGAGAGCACGGCAAAGACGCTGCCTGACGTGGGGCTGAAAACGAGCGAGGTGCGCAGGGCAATCTTGCGCGTGCCCGGCGTCTCCGTCGAGAAGAATGCGGCCTCCCAATCCTTCACAAGCTGCACGGTCCAGTTCCATTTTTCGGGCGCGCGGCGGCGGCGTGAGATCCACTCATTGCCGCCCAGCTCTCCGATGGCCTCGTCCATATCGCGGTCGGATTCGGTTCCCTGCAGCGCATGCCGGTAGATCGTGGCCGACGAAGCATTCATCCAGAGGCGCGGCGGGTTGGCCAGTGTGCCGAAGGCGCGGTGCAGCAGGCGCGTAGTGCCGATGCGGGAGTCGTAAAGCTCGCGGCGATTGCGCGCGGTGTAGCGACAATCAACGCTGCGGCCGGAGAGATGGATGCAGACGTCGGCGCCGTCGAGCGTCTCAACCCAGGGGCCGAGCTCGGTTCCATCCCAAAACACCGTTTGCCAGGGCGCGGAGTATGGGCCTCGGGTGAGGACGGTCACGTGATGCCCGCGCTCCTGCAAGAAGCGCGCCAACATGCGGCCTACCTGGCCGCTGCCGCCGGGCAGGACGATGCGCAAGGGACGCGCGGTCGACATGGCTGAGTTGCCCATGTCACAAGCCTAACGCGCTGACAGCATTCGATGGGGATTACTGCCGGGGCGTGAGCGCACTAGACCTGCGGCGGCGGCGGGACGGGAAATTGCTGCATAAAACGGCGCTCGCGATGAGCCCGGACCTCATGGACGATGACAAAGACGATGAGGAAGATGATCAGCAGCGGGCCGAAGAAAATCCAGGGCGAGAACACGACGTGGTCCTGGCCGATGGAGACACTGGCCGGGCTGTGCACCGTTCCGAACATGGCGACCATATCCTGATTCACGCGGACGTTTTCGCCAAGCCGAATGGAGCCAAAGAACGAGACGAGGTCGCCACCGATGGCAGAGTTATCGGCCGCGGTGACGGTGCCGAAGAAGTTGACGACATCCTGATGGGCATGGCCGTCGAGACGCACGTTGCCGAAGAAGACGACGATGTCGCCTCTCACGTCGCCTCGGGCGTCAACGTTGCAGAAAAAACAAACGGCGTCGTTGACGGGGGCGTCGGGGGTGACTTGAATGTTGTTGAAGAACTGAACCGCGTCGTCTTCAGCAAACGCGGGCACGGCTGCGAGCGCCAGGGCGGCGCCGAAGAGGCAAAGGGCGAGAATTCTTCGATGCATAGGTGTGCGATCCTCGCTACAAGGCAATATACGTGCTCCGGAGCAGGAATGTTCCCGCGCAGTTTTTGCGAGCTAAGCTGCTGTATTTGAAACGTTTATGCCGGCTTTAGGACTTCTGTCCACTCGGCGGCGGAGGAGACGAGGACATCGGGAGGGCTATCCATCAGATTCTGCGGGCCGAAGCCGAAGGCGCAACCTATCGACCAAGCCCCGGCATTACGAGCGGTCTCGACGTCCACTTTGCTGTCGCCGATCATCACGGTTTGCTCCGGCGTCACGCCAGTTTCTTCCATGAGCGAACGGAGGCCGAGCGGGTCGGGTTTCTTGAGGGGGAAGCTGTCGCCGCCATAGATGTGGAGGAAGTAGCCGGCAAGACCGAGGCCCTCGCATATGCCGCGCGCGGGCCGGACTGGTTTGTTCGTCAATACGGCCATGGTTCTCTGCGGCCCACCGGGTGCGTCGTGGAGCTCGTGCAGAGCCTTGAGCGCATCGAGAACACCCTCGTAGGCGTAGGTAAAATCCAACTTGTGCTCGCGGTAATACTGGAGAAAGAACGCGTAGGCCCTGGCGAAAAGATCCTCATTCACATCGCCGATGGCGATGTTGGCGGCCATGGCCAGCGACCGGCGCATGAGCATGGGCGCGCCGTTGCCAACAAAGCCGGCGATGGCGGGATCGGGCAGATGGGCCAGATTGAATTCGCGCAGAGTGGCGTTCACGCTGTTGCAGAGGTCCTGCGCGGAGTCGATGAGAGTGCCGTCCAGGTCAAAAACGAGCAGCTTGATCTGTTCGACGGGAATAGGGCGAAAGACGCGAATCATCTTGCTTTCAGTTTAATGGCCTGCCCAGGGCTCATTATTTACACTGACCAAAGCACTGGAGAAGAGTTACGGATGATGCAAAAGAGGGCACCCATTCTTGTGGCGACGCTTGTTCTGGCGATCGGGCTGAGCAACCTTTGTGCGCAGCAGCCGACGAAACCTGTTTTCAGCACGAACGCCGCGGCGGAGCGCATCCCCAATCTCCGCACGCTTAAAAACGAGCTCCGTGAATATCACGACTGCACATGTACGTGCGGGTGCTATGCGCACGACCTGGACGCGCAAGCGGATCGCGCCATTGCGTTTTTGCGTCAGCGGGCCGCGCATCGCAGTCCCACGGAAAAACTGGCTTTGATCCTCGACATCGACGAGACCATGCTTTCGAACTACGAGCATCTATTGGATTCCGACTTCGGGTACGTCGCAAATGACTTCACCGCGTGGGTGGAGACAGCGAAGGCGCCGGCCATTCCCGGCACCTTGAGACTCTACAAGGAGGCGCAGCGGCTGGGCGTAAGCATCTTTATCATCACCGGCCGCCCGGAGTCGCAGCGGGCCGTCACGGAATTAGACCTGCGCCAGCATGGCTACGATGGTTGGCAGCAACTGGCGATGCGCCCTGACGTGCACGCTTCCGGAACCACCGGCCAATTCAAAGCCAGGGTTCGTGGCCAGATTGCCGCCACTGGATACACGCTCGCGCTCAGCGTGGGCGACCAGTGGAGCGACTTGAAGGACATGCCGGAAGCGGAGATTTCAGTGAAATACCCGGATCCGTACGACATCATTCCATAGCGCGGCTTTTCATCTGCCGATCACCCGCCATCTCCTGAGGCTTGTCACGCTGGAGACTACCCCGTTCGTGTGATCGTTTGGAGGAGACTTTAAGGTTGCGGTTCAAGTCGATTCAGGGCTAGAATCTACCCATCAGTTCTGCATAGCAGAAATATACTGCTGAAGCGTTGAGGTCTGATGACCATGCAAAGCAGCTTCCCTCACGGGTATCAATACGACCTGTTCATCAGCTACAGCAATGACGACCTGGAGTGGGTACAACCGTTCTACGATGCGCTATGCAAGGATCTGAATCGCGTTACAGGGATCAAAGTTTACACGTTCTGGGATAAGCAGGGATTGAAGCCCGGCGACACCTGGGACGAAAAACTGCGGTCCGCGGCGTCGAATTCGGCAACAATGGTTCCCATCTTCACGCCCGCATTCTTTACCAGCAAGTACTGCGCGGAGGAGCTCGATAGCTTCCTGTGCGGGTCCAGCATCTCGGGCGATGTGGCCCATCGCAGCCGCATTTTTCCGGTGGAGCTTTTGTGCACGGCGCCGGAGGGACACCGTCTCAAGGCTTGCCAGGCGAAGCGGTTTTATCGCGGCACCGAAGTCCCGATCGAGTTCGAGCCGGGTTCTGAAGAGTTCAAGGATGCCTTGCGCCACCTGACCGTCGCTATCAAATCGGTTCTCCAGGTCGAAGCGTTGCGGCCCGCGAATTCCGGACGCGCCGCAGTCTACCTGGCGCACAACTTTCTGCCTCAAACCGGGGCACTGCGCGATTCACTCAACCATAAATACGACGTTCTTCCGGCCGCTCCTGAGAAGCTGCTTGAGATGGATGAGAACGATCTGCAGCGTCATATCCAGGAATCGCTGGCTCGATGCTTCGTGAGCGTTCATCCCTTGGATCGGAAGCCGGCGGCGGACTACCTGGTGAAGACCCAACTGGAGTTGGCGCGCAAGGGCGGCAAGCCTCGCCTGGTCTGGACTGCCAACCCGTCCGATGAGCTGACTGAGCTGGCGAATGCAGGGTTTGAGTGGTTCGAATCGCAGCAGGATATCGAAGAGCGCATCCGGGTTCTGAATGCGCAGCCGCCTAAATCGAAGAACCCGAATCCGCAGGCAAATCCGACGATCTACTTTTTGTGCCAAGATCGCGCCAACCGCGAAGAGGCCAAGGCGCTGCTTGAGAACTTGCAGCAACAGGGCATCTGGGCCAGCATATCCCAGTTCGACGGACCGGCCGATGAGGCACTCGACAAGCACGTCAAGGCGCTTGAGGAGCTGGACGGCTGCCTGATTTACTACGGCAATACAGAACGAAACTGGTTCGATACGGTCTTTCGCCGCGTCCGCCGCGAAATCCAGGAACGCCATCTGCGCAGCGCGATCTTTGTCGGCCCCCCGCCCGACGATTTCAAGGACAACGAAATCAAATATCTGGGTGTGCAACTGATCAACCAGGCGCAGGCCGCGGCAGAATTCTTCAGGGACACGAGCGCGTGAGCCAGCCCGCACAAGGTGACGGGGCCGGCCTCACTCCAATCGAGCTCCCGGAAAAACGCGTGACCGAGAACGGAAGCAAAAACTCGTCCGATCAGGCCGCGCCTCCGGCCCCAGAGTGCCCCTATCTCGCGCTAAGGTACTTTGAAGAGCGAGATTCCTACCTCTTTTATGGCCGCGACGAGCACGTAAGGGAGCTGCTTTCCAAGCTTGAGTTGAATCGATTTGTGGCCGTGCTGGGCTCCTCCGGCTGCGGCAAGTCTTCGCTGGTGCGCGCCGGTCTGCTGCCCGAGCTGAAGAGCGGGATGATCCCCGCCGCAGGCCACCGTTGGAAGGTGATCGAGTTCAAGCCGGGCAGTTCTCCCATGCAGGAGCTGAGCGGGGCACTTGAGCGGGGACTTGGCATTGCCCATGCGGCAGAGATCGTCGCCGAAGGGCCTCTGGGCATTGCGCGCGCGGTGGAAGAGGCCTCGCTTGAAGCCGGCACCAACATTCTGATCATTGCCGACCAGTTCGAGGAGATCTTTTCTTATCTTCGCGAAGAGCGGGCAGCCGGACGCGGCGGTGAGGCGCAGGAACAGGCACGCGCGCTGGTGCGCAGACTTTTGGACGCCGCAGCCGAACCGAATCTGCGCATTTATGTGCTGATGGTCATGCGCTCTGACTTCCTGGGAGACTGCGCGCAGTTTCCCGATCTTCCCGAACGCATGAATGCCTCGCTCTACCTGGTGCCTCGCCTACGCCGCGACCAGTTGCAGCGCGCCATCGAGGCGCCGGTGGGAAGGGACATTGAGCCGGCCGTGGTGCAGCGGCTATTGAGCGACGTGGGAAACGATCCGGACCAGTTACCCCGGCTACAGCACCTGTTGAGCCGCATGTGGTTTGCGGCCCAGGGGAAACGGATCACGCTCGCGCACTACCTGGCAGTGGGCGGATGGAAGCAGGGCCTGGAACAGCATCTCGATCGAATTTATGGGGGGCTTAACGAGGGGCTCGCTCCAGCGCAGCAAGAGGCCTGCAAGCTGGTTTTCCAGCGGCTCTCTGAGATGGACAGAGGCCGTGCCGTGCGGCGCTGGGCGACGCGCGAGCAAATTGTGGCATTGTGCGGCGCAGAGGGCGAGGACGTGTTGAATCGCTTCCATCGGGAGGGCTTCCTGCGCCTCTCCGGACGCAATCAGGACACTTACGACGTGATGCATGAGAGCGTGCTTCGCGGCTGGCCTCGGCTTGTGGAGTGGATGGAGGAGGAGAACCGCAACGTCGGCCGTCTACGCGAGCTTGTCAGGGTGTCGAGTGAAGCCGGTTGGCGCCCGGGCATGACGGCAACCGAAAAGCATGCGGTGCAGGGTATCGCCGGACTGACCCTGAGAAATCTGATTGACTGGAGGAATCACTTCCATCCTACGGGCGTCTGGGCGAGCCGCTATATTGACGCCGCCGAATTCGAAACCGCCCTCGACTTCCTGAACTGGTCAGAGGCGAGGGAGCTGGAGCGGGAAAAGGCCGCTAGGGCGGCAAGAATTCGAACGTGGGCGTCCGTCACGGCTCTTCTCCTGGTCGCGCTCGGCGCCGCGATTTGGGGCTTTTACGAGAATCGCAGCCAGGCGACCAGGGAAGCAAGAGTATCCCACTCTTTCGAGCTCGCGGCAGATTCATTGGTATTGCGCGCCACAGACCCGGAAAAGAGCATTCTGCTTGCTATGCAAGCTGTGAATGCTTCCCTGAACTATAACCTTCCCTCCATGCCGAGCGTGACGGCTCTGCATTCTGCAATTCTTATTTCCTACTTAAGAAAGACATTGCGCGGGCACGAGGACAACGTCAATTCCGTCGCCTTCAGCTCGGATGGCAAGCACCTGGCTACCGCGAGTGCCGACGGGACAGCGAAGGTCTGGGACGCCGAGACCGGCGAAGCGTTGATGACCCTGACCGGGCACGGGGACGCGGTTAACTCAGTCGCCTTCAGCCCCGACGGCAAACGCCTGGCTACCGGAAGCGACGACAAGACCGCGAAGATATGGGACGCGCAAACCGGCAAGGAATTGATGACCCTGAGCGGGCACCATGACAAGGTTGAAGAAGTCGCCTTCAGCCCCGACGGCAAGCGCCTGGCTACCGGAAGCGACGACAAGCTCGCCAAGATATGGGACGCCCAAACCGGCAAACTGCTGATGACCCTGAGCGGGCACACGAGTTCTGTCAACTCCGTCGCCTTCAGTTCTGACGGCAAGCGCGTGGCCACCGGAAGCGATGACAGCAACGTGAAGATCTGGGACGCCCAAACCGGCAAGGATTTGATGACCCTGCGCGGACACGGGCTCCCGGTTAACTCCGTCGCGTTTAGCCCGGACGGCAAGCGCCTGGCCACCGGGAGCGACGACAAGCTCGCCAAAATCTGGGACACCCAAACCGGCAAGGTGCTGTCGACCCTGAGCGGGCACCAGGCCGCAGTCAACTCCGTCGCCTTCAGCCCCGACGGCGGGCGCCTGGCCACCTGTAGCAATGACCGGACAGCGCAGATCTGGGATCTTCTTGAAACCGGCAAGGCGGCAACGATCCTGCGCGGGCACACGAGTGCGGTCAACTCTGTCGCCTTCAGCCCTGACGGCAGGCGCCTGGCTACGGCGAGCTACGACAAAACCGCGAAGATCTGGGATGCCTTGCCTGGAGGAACGGAAGCGATGACCCTGCGCGATGATGAATGGGTCACGTCTGTTGCCTTCAGCCCGGACGGCAAGCTCCTGGCTACGGGAAGCGATGACAATACGGCGAAGATCTGGGACGCCACGGACGGCAAGTTGCTGAAGACCCTGAAAGGGCACAAGAATTGGGTCTTCTCAGTTGCATTCAGCCCCGACAGCAAGCGATTGGCTACGGCAAGCTACGACAAAACCGCGATGATCTGGGATGCTGAGACCGGCCAGCCGCTTTTGACCCTGAGCGGGCACACCGGCGAGGTCACATCCGTCGCCTTCAGCCCTGACGGCAAGCGCCTGGCAACGGCAAGCGCGGACAAGACCGTGAGGATTTGGGACGCCGCTACCGGCAAGGCCTTGAGGATCCTGGACGGACACGGAGCCCGAGTCAGGTCCGTCACTTTCAGCCCTGATGGTACGCGACTGGCTATCGGAACCGGAAGCGATGACAAAACGGCGAAGATCTGGGACGCCCGAACCGGTCAGGTGCTGACGACCCTGAGTGGGCACAAAAATACGGTCTATTCGATCGCATTCAGCCCCGATGGCAAGCGCGTGGCCACAGCCAGCGCTGACGGCACGGCAAAGATCTGGGACGCCACGGACGGCAAGTTGCTTAAGACCCTGCCCGGGCACGAGAGTACGATTTACTCCGTCGCATTCAGCCCGGACGGCAAGCTAGTAGCGACTGGAAGCGATGACTATACTTCGAAGCTCTGGGATGCAGAGACCGGCAAGGAGCTGATGACCTTGCGCGGACACACGGGGGAAGTCCGCTCCGTCGCGTTCAGCCCCGACGGCAAGTTCCTGGCCACGGCGAGCGGCGACAAGTCCGTTCAACTCTATTTTGTCGACACGCAGGATCTGCTCAGGTTCGCTCACTCGCGTGTGACTCGTGTGCTGACCGAGGACGAGTGCGAGCAGTACTTCGACTCAGGCACCTGCCCAAACCTGCCCTGAAGAAGAGTCTTGAGCGCTCCGGGAATCGAATTGCGGCTGGCGATGCGCCTGGGCGCAAACGCTCCCGCAGACTATGGGCGCATTGAATGCAGGGCCTCGCATGCAGACCGCCAGGGCGGGTTATACGCCGGCGCTGAATGCGGGCGAACAGTGCAGCGATCCGCGAGGCAAGGCTGAAGCGGAGTCCTCAGTGAAGTATCCCGACCCATACTATTTCATTCCCTGGCTCGCCTTCAGTGAACGCGAATGCTGCCGGAGCCGGTGCTGATGTGCACTTCGGGCCCGCCGCCGCCGATGGCGCCTTTCGCGTGATGACGGTCCATCGTCCCATGCGAAACGATGTCGCGGTCGCTGTGAATGTTGCCTGAGCCGGACGAGGCGTCCAGGCTTAGTCCGGCATTGTTTGTCCAAAGCTCGACGGATCCTGAGCCGGTGTGGAGACGCCATGGAGCCGCGGGCGTGCCGTCCACCTTGATATTTCCCGAGCCCGTTCCGGCTTCGAGGCCGCCGTGCACGTTCTTGAGCTCAATCGACCCCGAGCCGGTGCTGGCCTTCACATCGCCGGATCCGATCTGCTCGGCGTAGATGTTACCCGAGCCAGTGCCGACAACGAATCCACCCTGAAGTCCAGTGGCATGAATCGATCCCGAGCCGGTGTGGAGTTTTGCATTTGCGCCCACGCCCTCGTCGGTCACGTTGCCCGAGCCTGATCCCGCATCGAGATAAGCGTCGGGCGGAGCCTGGATTTCATAATCGATGCTGATGTTGCCAAAGTTGCGGTGATCCCCACCGATGCGGACGATGTTGCCCGTCTGCTGGATGGGAGGATGCGCGGCAATCTGCTCCACCATGTCGTCGCTTGCGCCCCACCCCGACTTGACCCGCGCAAAGATGTGAACGTGCCCTTCCGGGCCGCTGGTGAGATGGATGTATCCCGAGCCGGTAGCAACCGAAAGGTCGAGCCGACCGTTGACCGTTAAGTCGCGCTCAAATGTCGCCTCGCTGGCAAGTGCCGGAACTGCTGCAACGGCCGCTAATGCCACCCATACGGAGAATGCCGCACAAAAACGCTTCATCGCAATCCTCATTCCGGCTCCTGATTCTCCTACGCGCCGGGCTGCTCTCCGGTTCCATGAAAGTCTGGTTCAGGACGGCTCTCCGGCGTGCTGCTCACCTTCCAATGCTATTCTCACTGCGAGATGCACGAGCTCTTGCTCATTAAACCGGTCGCCGTGGCCATGCTGATTCTGGCCAACGCCTACTTTGTCGCGGTTGAATTCGCGCTGGTTTCCATTCGCGAAACCCGCGTGGAACAACTGCTGGCTGCGCGGGTGCCGGGCGCGCGGGCGGTGCGGAGCCTCCAGCGCAACCTTTCCGATCTGCTTCCCGCGGTGCAGCTCGGCGTAACCCTTTGCTCGCTGGCGCTGGGATGGCTGGGCGAGCCGCTGGCGGCGCAAATGCTGGCGGGGTGGATGGGCGCGCTGCCTGATGCGCGGATCTGGGGCCACGTGGCGGCCGTAGCGTTGGGCTTCGCGATCATTACGTACTTCCACGTAGTGGTGGGCGAGCTGGTGCCGAAGGGGCTGGCCCTGCGCCGGGCCGAGGCGCTGGCGGTTGCCGTGGCACCGCCGATGCTGGTGTTTATGGCCATCGCGCGCCCAGCGGTGCGCTTGCTCAGCCGGTCGGCCGCTGCTGTTCTGAAAGCGTTCGATATTCCGGCCGGGGAGCGTGCCGCGAGCATTCATTCTGCCGAAGAATTGAAGCTGATTGCGACGGCGGCGAGGCGGTTGGGCCTGCTGCCTGAGTTTCAGGAGACGCTTGTGCATCGCGCCCTGGAACTGGGCGATGTGCAGGTGCGCGAAATCATGACGCCGCGGCAGAGGATTTTCTCATTGCCATCGAACATGCTTCTCGAGGACGCCTGCACGCGCGTCTTCGGCCGCAGCCATTCGCGCATTCCTGTTTACGACGAGGCTCGCGGGCCAGAATACATCGTGGGAGCGGTGTATGCGCGGGACCTGGCGCGGCTGTTCTATCTGCGGGCCTCGAAAGGTACGCCCGAGGGCGAGGTCCGGCTTAGCCAGATCATGCACGAGGTGCTCGTTGTGCCTGAATCGAAATCGGCGCTCGATTTGCTGCGCGACTTTAAGCAAAACCGGCGGCACCTGGCTATTGCGGTGGACGAATTTGGATCGACGGTAGGGCTGGTGACTGCGGAGGACGCTATCGAGCAGCTTGCGGGCGAGCTGGAAGACGAATTCGACGCGCCATCGCAACCGGTGCTGACCACTGCCGGAGGCACAGTGGTGATGGACGGCAGCGTGAATCTGCGCGACCTGGAAACGCAGATGCATTGGAGCCTGCCGCGCGACGGCGGCGTGGAAACCCTTGCTGGATTCGTGCTGGCGCGGCTGGGACACATTCCCAGTGTTGGCGAGTCTGTGGAATATGAAGACCGGCGTTTGACCGTGGTGGAGATGGATGCGAGGCGCATCGCGAAGATTCGCGTGGAGCCGATCCAGCCTGGCACACCGGCAACGGAATAGCCTTTCCCGAAGCGCATGCCGTTTCCCGTTCCCACGCGTACATCATCCATTAACCTTGCGTTTGCGCACAAACCGGCCTGCATGGACGAAAATAGAATTGGATGAATCCCGCAGACAGAAAGAAAAAACGTTTGACGCCTACAGAAACAGAAGTTCAGCGATGGACCGCGGAAGAGTTTGAGCGGCTGGTGTTTGACTGCAAGCCCAAGGTTGCGGTGTTCGACTGCGACGGAACGCTCTGGAGCGGCGACGCCGGGTACGGATTCATGGCCTGGTCGCTGGAGCAGGGGTTGGTTTCGCGTTCAACGAACGATTGGATCGACTCGCGTTATCGCGCCTACCGTTCGGGAAGCGTGAGCGAAGCGGCGATGTGCGGCGAGATGGCGCAGATGTACGCAGGCTTACGCGACAGCGAATTGGAGGCGGCCGCAGCGCGTTACGTTGAAGAATTTGTGCGCGGGCGCGTGTTTGCCGAGATGGCCGCACTGGTCAAGAAGATCCAGCAGGCCGGGATCGAGATATGGGCGGTGAGCTCGACGAATCGCTGGGTGATCGTCGAGGGTCTGCGCGATTTTGGCATCCCGAAGGAGCGGATTCTGGCTGCGGAAGTGCGCGTCAAGGACGGCATCATCACCAGCGAGATTGTCGACGTGCCGACGGATGAAGAAAAGGCGGCGGCGCTCAAGCGGGTGGGATTGCCGGCGCCCGATGCTGTATTTGGCAACTCGATTCACGACCTGGCCATGCTGGAGATGGCGCGATGCGCGTTTCCGGTGAATCCTTCGCCGGCGCTCACGGAGGCTGCGGCGAAAAGAGGCTGGGGCTACTTCAGGCCGCAGGCTGCCGAGGGCGTTGAAGCTGTCGTGGGCGGGGAATAAATCCGACGGCTAGCGGTCTACCACCATTCAGGACATCACTGCCGAAGGTCGAGCCACCGGCCTACAAATGGATACGATCCTTAGACAATTCGTGCTTTTCCTTCATTTACACTTGAATGCGTGAATGACAACCCGGCCAGTCCTAAGTCACGCACTTCCCTTCCCGCGCTTCGTTTTGTGGCGGCTGCGCTGATCGTGCGCGACGGCGAAGTGCTGATCGGGCAGCGGCGGGCAGATCAGCCGATGGCGTCGCTTTGGGAGTTTCCGGGCGGAAAGATTGAGGCCGGCGAGAGCGCGCAGGAAGCGCTGGCGCGCGAGCTGGTGGAAGAGCTGGGAATCCGCGCGGAAGTCGGCCCGGCGGTGACGCACATTCGCCACAACTATCGCGGTGGCGGCGCAGTGGATCTGCAATTCTTCGCGGTGCGGGAGTTTACGGGCGACATCGACAACCAGATCTACCAGCAGGTGCGCTGGGTGAAGCTTGAAGAGCTGACCGACTACAATTTTCTTGCGGCGGATCGCGGGCTGATCAAGGATTTGGCGGCGGGGAAACTGCTCTGAGGAAAAATTACGAAGGGTCCGCGGCCACCTTCGGAATTCCTTGCCTCCAAATCTGTAGAGTGTTATTTTGGACACCGCACTTCCAGTTCAAGTTTCGATTCGGTCAATCACCGCAGTCGAGTTTCTTAGGGCCAAATGGATAAAAGACAACGACATTAGAGAGCCACACGTTCCTGATCCAGGGTTTTTTTACCGGGCCGTAACACAGAGGTTGCAGAACAATCGACGCGAATGGATGATGCTGTAGGCTAGTCAGTAAGGCGTATCTTATTTGCAGGGATAACGACCGTCCCTGAGTGAATACCGCTGACTTCGCAAACCCGTGGCAAGCGCAACTGCTATGACATGCGCTCTCCTCACACGGTGTTGCAAATCGACAATCGCAGATTCAATTGCAGGCAATAAACCGGAACGGGCGAGACCAAATGAAGATAGACGTTCTTGACCCGTTGCTTGACCCTCGTTGGGAGCGGCTTGTAGCGTCGCACCCGTCTGCATCCGTGTTTCATACGAGGGGTTGGCTCAAAGCGCTGGCCAGGACTTACGGCTTCAGACCTGTCGCCCTGACAAGCACAGCGGCCGGTAAACAGCTTTCGGATGGGGTCGTGTTTTGCGAGGTTCGCAGCGGCTTCACCGGGGCGCGCTTGATTTCCCTCCCTTTTTCCGACCATTGCCAACCTCTTTTGGATGGGGCGAGCGATGGGCTGGACTTGGAGCAATGGATGGTAGGGGAATGCGCCCGCGGCAAGTGGAAATACGTCGAGCTTCGACCGAGTGCCTGGGACACGAGCTCAGGTTCAACGCTGGTTGTCACGGAAACCTACTGGCTGCACACTCTGGATCTGGCGCCTTCAATCGAAAGAATATTTCGCAATACTCATAAGAGCTGTTTCCAACGCCGTGTCCGGCATGCCGAACACGAGAACCTTGTCTACGAACGAAGCGCCACAGATCGGCTTGTCGATGACTTCTATAAGTTGCTCATCATTACGAAAAAACGTCATATGCTCCTGCCTCAACCACGCGAGTGGTTCCAAAACCTCATGGCTGAGATGCACCCGAACGCGGAGATACGGATCGCGCGAAAGGACGGGGTTCCCGTCGCTGCGATTCTCACCCTGTGTCACCGTGGAACAACGGTTTATAAGTACGGCTGCTCAGACGCTCACTTCCATAGGCTAGGAGGGATTCCGTTCCTGTTTTGGAGATTAATTGAGGAAAGCAAGTTGGAGGGTATCGAGCAAATCGATTTTGGCCGCACAGAACTGGAGAACACCGGACTGACCGAGTTCAAAGATCGAATTGGGACGACGAGGGTCCAGATGAGCAACCTAAGGTATCCGAAGAGCGAAAAGACGAGCGGCGTGCAACTTTCACGCATGGGCGGAGAAAGAAAACTGATTAGTTTTCTTCCCACCGTCGTCTCATCGACGATGGGACGGCTCGTGTATCGGCATATCGCTTAATCGTTCGCTCTCAGGCGCCGTCGCCCCTAGTGTCCGGGAATCATTCCCCACAGCATCACCATCGTCATGCCGATGACGATGATGCTGGTTCCCCAGGCAATCACGTTCCAGATGCGCGAGTTTTTGTGCTCGCCCATCAGGTCAGTGCGATTGATGAGCAGCAACATCAGGATGATGACGACCGGGAGCAGGACACCGTTCAGCACCTGGGAGAGAATGGCGACGTTGATCAACTGCGTATCGGGCAGGACGAGAACGGTGACTGCACCGCCGGCAATGAGCAGCGAATAGAGCCAGTAGAAGAAGGGCGCCTCGCGGAAGTTCTTGTCGACGCCGGACTCGAAGCCCATGCCTTCGCAGACGGTGTAGGCCGTGGACAGCGGCAGGATAGAAGCGGCGAAGATGGACGCGTTGAACAGCCCAAAAGCGAAAAGGATGAATGCGTAGTCGCCGGCGAGCGGGCGCATGGCCTCGGCCGCGTCGGAAGCCACCTGGATGGCTCCCATACCGTGCACATAGAGCGTGGCCGCGCAGGCTACGATGATGAACCAGGCGACGATGTCGGTGAAGAGACTGCCCACGATTACGTCGAGCCGCGAGGCCGCGTAGTCTTTCACGCGAATGCCTTTTTCCACGATCGAGGACTGAAGATAGAACTGCATCCACGGAGCGATGGTGGTGCCGACGACGCCGATGGCCATGTACATATAGGCCTTGTCGCTCCATACCGACCGGGCCGGCAGTTTGACGGTAGCCCAGAGCGCATCGTGCCAGTCGGGCTGCGAAAGGACGCCGGCGAAGATGTAGCAGATATAGACCAAAGACGCGACGATAAATATTTTTTCGGTGCTCTTGTAGGTGCCGCGCACCACCATATACCAGACCAGAAGCGCGCAAAGAGGCACGGAGATGAACTTGGTGACGTGGAAGAGGCGCAGCGAGCCGGCGATGCCGATGAATTCGGTGACCACGTTGGTGTAGTTGACCACGACCAGCAGCACCATGAGGACGAAGGTGATGCGCAGGCCGAATTCCTCGCGGATGAGATCGCTGAGACCTTTGCCCGTGACTACGCCCATGCGGGCGCACATCTCCTGCACCACGATGAGCGCGATGGTGATGGGAATCATGGTCCACAGGAGGGTGTAGCCGTATTGCGCGCCGGCCTGAGAGTAGGTGAGGATGCCGCCGGAGTCGTTATCGACATTGGCGGTAATGAATCCGGGACCGAGGACGGCCAGAAAGAGAAAGATCCGGATTCGCCAGCGCTTCCACATGCGATCGAGTTCCTAAGGTGGGTTCATCACTGTTTTGGATTTGCGGAAGAATATTCCTCAATGACCATAGCAGGCAAGACCCAAACGCGCGAAGCCTGAGGCGCAAATTTCTCGCGGGAGTTTCACCTGCAAAAAGGGCAGACTCTTCTTAAGGAAGAATCCACCCTTTATCTAGATAAGAAAATGAGTCGGGCGTGCGGCGACTGCTAGGCTGAGGCCGTTAGCACAGGCTCTGTCCGCTGCCCGATGCCGGCGCCGAGAAGGCAATTCACCACATCTGCCGCACTATAGCTGTTGCGGCCCGGCGCGATGAACTGCGCGATGGTATTCAGGTCGTCGCCCACTGTGATCAAGGCCGGTTCAACGAAGCCGTCCTTGCGCACCTGCGCGTGCCCGATATTTGCCAGCAGCGTATTGCACAGGCACTTGCGCCCGAACGTTTCCTCGATTTTGCCGTCTTTGGCGACGTAATTGTCAACAGGCTCCGCCGAGCAACGGTAGCCAATCTGGCCATCGCCCGCTACGTACGCCTCGCGCAGATATCCCAGATCGCATGTCCGGTTCCGTTCCGCGTAAGTATTGGCCGCCGAAGTGGTGCCCTCAAGCTGCGCCACCTTGAAGGGAAATCCAGTCGGCGAGGCCAGCGGATCGGTAAACACCTCGCCAACACCCGCCATGGCCTGCTCGATGAGGCGCGCTTTCAGGTCGGCCCGCATACCCGACTCCCGGCTAAAGGCAAATGCGGTTCCTACCTGCACTCCTGTCGCGCCTTGATCCAGAGCTTGCTGCAATTTGGCCGGGCTGCCATAGCCGCCTGCCAGCCAGAAGGGAACGCCGAGCGCGCGCAAATCCTCGATGTTGACCTGGTCGCGCTCGCCATAGACCGGTTCGCCGGCGGCGTTTAGCTGCAATTTGCCCCGCGGCGGCGCATTGTGGCCGCCCGCCGTAGGGCTCTCGATGACGAGGCCGTCGACGCGGCCGCTGGCGCGGCGCAGCATGGTCGCGGCCAGTGTGTTTGACGAAACAATGGCCAGAAATCTGGGCCGGTTGAGCGCAGGCAGGGGTCCCTCCGCATATGCGGCCGGATCGAGCCGCATCGGCGTATCGAGATTCGCGGACTGGCTTTGCGACGCACCTGTGATTGCCAGGCGATACTCCGCCGCATGTTGCGCCGCGAACGCATCCAGCACCCCGGGAATGTGGAGAGGGATTCCTGCGCCCATCAGGACGTAGCCCACGCCCGCCAGCATGGCGCCGTAGATCGAGGGCAGATGGGGAATCTGAACTTTCTCAAGATAGTTGATGCCTACTGGATTGTTGTGGCCTTCCCTGGCCAGAAAAACCTCAACGAAGTTACTCACCATGCAGATCTCGACGAGCTTGCGCGAATCGTTCTTCTGGTGCATGGGAAGCGCCTTATAAGGCGCACCTGCATCCTTGCCGCCAGGCACGAAGTACTCCTGCCAGATGCGCTTCGCCATCTCCTGAAACGGAAATGCGTCCAGTCCCCGGCGCATGTGGCCGCCTTGATCGCCATCGGCGAGGCGGCGCACAAAGACCGAATCGAGCGCCGTGCCCGACACGACACCGAGCTGGCCAAGTTTGGAAACGGCCTGGGCCAGTCGCCAATTGGACACACCGACGCCCATGCCACCCTGAATAATCTTCGGAAACTGGAACATGCGTAAATTGTTTCACAGATTTTGATGTGTCTGCGGTTTTTGCTGGTAATTGGTAACAAAAAGGTAGCCAGGAAAAGCAGGGGATGGACCAGAATGGATCCCGATCAGTAGCGGCTTCCACCAGAATCTAAAGCTTTTCGCGCAGAAAGCTGATGACGCGCTCAGCCTGTACCACGCCGACCATGCGGCCCTGCGAGTCGACCACGGGAAGCGCGTGGAGATTGTATTTATCGAACATCTCGGCCAGATCATTCTGTTTCAGGTCGGGCGGGCAGGAGATTACGCGTGGCTCGGCCAGCACACTCAAGTGCGAGTCTGGCTGCGCCATCACCATGCGAGCCAGCGGAATGGCGCCGCGAAGCATGCGTTTCTCGTCCAGCAGAAAGATTTCCGTGACGCCTTCGGGGTCGCCGTCGAAGCTACGCAGCGCCTGCACTGCCTGCGCGACTGTCGCATCGACTCCGAGGTAGACGAACTCCGTGGTCATGCAGCCGGCCGCGGAGTCCTCGTCGAACTCCAGAAGTTCTTCGACCTCCTGCCGCTCTTCCGGCTCCATCTCCTCGAGGATTGCGTCGGACTGTTCCTCGGGCAGCTCGGAGAGAAGATCGGCGGCGGCGCCGGGGTCCATCTCCTCCACAATGTCGGCAATGCGTTCCTCGTCGAGCTTTTCAAGCAGGGCTTTTTGCAGTCTGGGCTCGACTTCTTCCAGAGTCTCAGCAGCAACTTCTTCGTCGAGCGAGGAAAAGACAGCCTGGCGCTCTGCGGGGGCCAATTCTTCCAGAATGTCGGCCAGTTCCGAGGGATGGATGTCGGCAAGGCGCTCGTGCTCGATGCGCAGCTTGACGCGCCGCGCGGGATCGGGCTCAATGACATCGACAAACTGCCAGGGAATGGCGCGGGCACTGAACTTGCGCGAGACGGATTCCAGGCGAGCGCGCGGCAGAACACCCTTAAAGACCCTGCGAAACGCACCGCGCAATCCGACTTCGACCTCGGCCACGCGCAGATGATGGGCCGGCCCCTGGCCGGTCCACTCCAGGTCAACGTCGTTGACGCGAACCACTTTTCTGCCGTTGATGTCGATAATCTGACGGTCGATGAGGTCCCGCTGCAGAAAGAGATAGCTGCCCTCATCTTTGAGGGGAGAGACCGCCTCGGCAGAGCGCAACTCAAGCGTGCCGGCTGGGGTTTCGATGACTTCCTGCGAAGGCACAATTGATAGGCCGGTGCGCGCCTTGAGTACGATGCCCGCCACCTTGCCGCCGTCTGGTCCAGTGGCCACCACAATATCTTTGAGCTTGCCGCGCAACTGACCACTCGCATCAGTCACCGGAGTGCCGAGAAGGGCGGTAAGGCTGACGCGAATGTGGGTATGCTGATCCATGCTGTCTGCGTGGCGGGCCGGGCTGTGCGGTGCGGCTCCGTGAGTCGTGTGCCGGCCCACGAAACGAAGTTTACTCCGTTCGACGCTGCAATGGCCCCCGCGATTGGACGAGCGGGCCAACCGAAGTAATCCCCCTTCTCCGCTTGACACAATCACATCCAGACTTGAAACTGCCAGCTAGGTTGATGAAGCAGTGGGTGGAGTCCGCGGAACCGCCCGGTGGAGGCAAGAGGAAGCCCGGTGACTGGACCGAGTAGAGGACGGCGGAGTTTCCGGCTGAGCTCCACCATGGAAAGCGTGAGCGAGGTGGAGGAGGCTGCGGATCAACTGGCCACCGAGGCTGGTCTGGACGAGGACCAGCGCTTTCACATCGGAATGGCGGTGCGCGAAGCAGCCATCAACGCCGTGCTGCACGGCAACGAATACGATCCTGCCCGCCAGATTGACGTTTCGATGGAGAACACGGGCCAGGACCTGGTGATTGTGATTGCCGACCAGGGCAGTGGATTCAATCCGGAAAATGTGCCCGATCCCCTGGCCACGGAGAACATTCTTCGCGGAACAGGGCGCGGCATCTTCCTTATCCGG
>Ga0181535_10002905_pt1 | contig 20371 bp, 16 predicted proteins | sample PEATcosm2014_Bin_44_FD_119774 | JGI IMG/M metagenome (GOLD analysis project Ga0181535, IMG submission 119774) | Peatland microbial communities from MTU Mesocosm Facility, Houghton, MI, USA - PEATcosm2014_Bin17_30_metaG | ecosystem: Environmental > Terrestrial > Soil > Wetlands > Peat | place... | reverse complement strand
GCGGTGTCGGCCAGGATATCCATGTCTTCGAAGTTCAGGGCCGGCCGGCGGCCGCGGCGTCTCAACTCGTTGAGGATGCGAAAGTGCGCGATTTGAAGGATCCAATTCCTGAAATTGCCTTTGATCGGATCGAAATCGCCCGATTTGGTCCAGATGGCGAAGAAGACTTCCTGGACGAGATCTTCGGCCGCGCCTTTATCCAGGCTTTTCAAGGCGATGTGGTGCAAGAGAGGCGCGAAGCGAGCATAGAGGATCTGGAGCGCCTTTTCGTCTTTCCGGGCGACCCTTTCCATCAATATCTCGTCCTTTATCCATTGATCCCGCTCGTCCGGCACGGCCACCACCTTCATGTATATGAGTACACATTTCCGGCCTTCCTGGATCACCTGTTTCCAAATCGCCGTCGATTTTCGGTGGTCCCGGCTCGGGCCGATGGGTATTTTTCTCGGTCATTTAACGGTCTTGTTTCTTGACTGGTCGCCTCCCAACCATTATGGTTTCTGCTAAATTGGCCTAGGGAAGGAGAATCGATGAAGTCGCTAAAGATTCTTAGTCTGATAGCTTTCCTCGCGTTCCTGGCGGCCTCCTGCACGACCTTCAAGTCGTCGGGGCTGGCCATGTATGCTACGCCGCCTCAGGGCACCGTCCTCGGAGAGTTCCATACGACGGTGTGGGTCAACGAGTTCTTGGGATCCGCAGGCGGAGTCAAGCTGCTCAATATCAGCGCCAACGCCACCGACAACGCGGTCACCGACGCCATCGCGCGCGAAATCAGAGCCAAGAACGGCACCGAGGCAATCAACGTCGACATCAAGTACAAGGCTTCGATCCTGAACCTCATCCTCAACGGACTGACCTTGGGGCTATGGGCGCCGGGTACTGTCGAGATTTCGGGAATCGTCGTTCGCTAGCCGACCCCGAGCGCCGCCGGCGATGGAGAGGACCGAGAAGGAGGATTCTTGGGCGCTTGAGGGGTATACTGAAATCGTCGCGCAGGTCGGATCCCAAATCTAACGGACACTCGGAAAAGACGTCTCGCGCCAGCCGGCGGGACGCGGCGGGAGAAAGCCCTATGAAGAAAACGACGGTGCTCCTTGTCCTCTTCGTCGGCCTCGCATCGCTTTTCGCGGCCCAGCCGCCGACCGCGCCCTCCCTAGTCCTCGAGACGGGATTCCACACGGCCAGGATAACGCGCGTAGCGACCGACGCTCGGGGCCGCTGGTACCTTACCGCCGCGGACGACAAGAGCGCGCGCCTGTGGGATTCGGAGGGAAGGCTCCTCTCCACGTTCCGCGTGCCCACCGGTCCCGGAGACGAGGGGAAGCTCTATTCCTGCGCCCTCTCTCCCGACGGAAGCACGATCGCCGTAGGCGGCAGCACCGGCTACGCCTGGGACGAGAGCGATTGCATATATCTGTTCGACCGGCAGAGCGGGTCCCTGATCCGAAGGCTCGTCGGGCTCGAGGAGGTGATCAACCATCTGGCCTTCTCCGCGGACGGCTCGCTGCTGGGCTGCGCGCTCGGGAAGATGGGTACCAGGATCTACGATACCCGGACCTGGAACCAGGTCTTCGCGGATAGGGACTTCGGGGGCGACAGCTACTCCTTCGTGTTCTCCCCCGACGGGAGCTATGCCGCCGCGTCCGCGCTCGACGGGTCCCTCCGGCTCTATCGGCTCAAGCCTCCGGGGCTCATCGCGAAGGTCTCGTCGCGCGGCGGCAAGGAGCCGTTCGGCCTGTGCTTCTCGCCGGACGGGAAGCTCCTGGCCTGCGGTTTCAACGACTGCACGAAGGTCGACGTCTACGCCGTATCCAAGAAAGGGCTCTCGTTCTCCTATAGTCCGGACGGCACGGGGGTGGACAACGGGAGCCTGAGCTGCGTCGAATTCTCCGCCGACGGACGGTCCCTGGCCGCAGGGGGGGGATGGTGGCAGGGCGACAAGCGTCCGGTGCGCATGTGGTCGAACGCGGGAAGAGGTGCCTACCGGGACTTGGATGCCGGCTTGTCCGATATGATCATGGACATAAAGGCTCTGCCGGACGGCTCCTTCCTCGTCGCTTCCGCGGAGCCGGTCCTGAGCAAGCTGTCTCCCCAGGGTGTGGTCGCCTTCAGCCTGAAACCGCGCAAAGCCGATTATCGGGGCAACTGGACCGGTCTGCGCCTTTCCTCAGATGCCCGGACCTTCGACTACGCGTATGAGCAATGGGGCAAGCGGCCGGCCTCCTTCGACCTGGTCTCGCGAGGCATGGGCGGGGATAATACCGGTCTGACCGCTCCGGACTCGACTTCGCTCCCGATCACGGACTGGAAGAACAGCTACGCTCCCAAGCTGGGCGGCACGCCCCTGACTCTCAAGCAATACGAGATATCGCGCGCCGTGGCGATAGCCCCGGGATCTTCGCGATTCCTCCTCGGGGCGGATTGGTATCTTCGCTGTTTCGACGAGCGCGGAAGCCAGGTATGGCAGCAATCGGTGCCGGGGGTCGTGTGGGCGGTAAATGTCTCCCCCGACGGCAAGATAGGCATCGCGGCCTACGGCGACGGCACGATCCGCTTCCACCGCATGAGCGACGGCAAGGAGCTTCTCGCCTTCTTCCCCCACTCGGACGGCAGGCGCTGGGTGCTCTGGACTCCCTCGGGCTATTACGACTGCTCGCCCGGCGGAGAGGACCTCATCGGCTGGCAGGTGAACAACGGCGCGAACCAGGCCGCCGACTTCTTTCCAGCCTCCCGCTTCCGCGGGACCTACTACCGTCCCGACGTCGTCAGTCTCGTGCTCGATACCCTCGACGAGGCCCAGGCCATCGCCTTCGCGAACGCCGCGGCGGGCGGGCGCCAGGAATCCGCCTCAATCCTCGATAAGCGTCCGCCCATCGTCACCATCACGAGCCCGGACTCGGGGAGCGCCTTCAGCTCGGGCGCTGTCACCCTGCGCTACCGCCTGAGAACGCCAGGGGACGCCCCCGTCACCTCGATCAAGGCGCTCGTCGACGGACGGCCGATCGAGGACGCGCGCGGCCTCGCCGTCGTCGCCGCGGCCGACGCCGATCAGAGCTTCGACCTGAGCGTCCCCGCGCGCGATTGCACGGTGTCCCTCGTCGCCGAGAACAGGAACGGCTCCTCGGAGGCGGCGAGCATCGGTCTCGTCTGGAAGGGAGCCCAGGCGGGCCAGGACGAGTTCGTCATCAAGCCCAAGCTCTACGTCCTCGCGGTCGGCGTCTCGGCCTACGAGAAGCCGGAATACCACCTGAACTACGCGGCGAAAGACGCCCGGGATCTCGCGGCCCTGCTCGCCAAGGGCGGTCCCTTGTACCGAGGCGTCGAGACGAAGGTCCTCACCGACGCCCAGGCCGACAAGGACGACATCCTCGACGGCCTCGATTGGATAGAGAAGCAGACGACGAGCAAGGACATCGCGGTGATCCTCTTCTCGGGCCACGGCATCAACGATTCGAACGGCGATTACTACTATCTCCCCGTGAACGCGGACATCGACAGGCTCAAGCGCACAGGCGTGCCTTTCTCGGACATCAAGACGACGGTGTCCCACATCGCCGGCAAGGTCCTCTTCTTCATCGACACCTGTCATTCGGGGAATCTTATGGACACCGGCCGCAGGGCCGCGGGCGCGGAGCGCGACATCGGGGCGGTCATCAACGAGCTAGCCTCCGCGGAGAACGGAGCCGTCGTCTTCGCCTCGAGCACCGGGAGCCAGTATTCCTACGAGGATCCCGCATGGGGGAACGGCGCATTCACGAAGGCGCTCCTGGAAGGACTCGCGGGAGCGGCCGACTATGACAAGACCGGCCGCATTACCGTCAACATGCTCGATCTCTACATCTCCGAGCGGGTGAAGGACCTGACGGGAGGCAAGCAGACGCCGACGACCACGAAGCCGCCCAACGTCCCGGACTTCCCGGTGGCGATGAAGCCCTAGATAGCCCGGCCGGCCAAAGCCAGAAGCCGGTGCTGAGGAGACGCATTCGCGGGCAGTTCGATCTCGGGACCGAAAACGCCGATTTTCCGCCATTCTTCGGCATGGGGGCTCAGGATATCCCAAAGGCCCTGGACGAGCGCCGCCGGCATCGCGGTATCGGCGCCGATGAGCTTGGCGATGTCGTAGACCCGAAATCCGCGGAAGCACATGGTGTGGGTCAGGTATTCTCTCGCCGAGTAATCGCCATAGCTCAGATGGACCGTCCGTTCGGGATCCGCCAGCTTCCTTACGGCATCGCATGAGGCGGAATTGATCTTTTCGAAGCTCGCCGCGGGCCGGTCGCCCAAGAGATCGCCATCGTATTTCGTCCCCACTTCCTGGATGGTCTTTCCGGCGAGCACCTCGGGAACCCATGCGTCGTCGTAGGCGTGGTAGTTGACGATGGCCCGAAGCGTCATATCCTCCTGGCCTCGCCCCGTCTGAAACCATGCGGGGATCTTCATCCCCCACCGGCTCTCTTCGATTTTGCCCACGACGGCCGAAAGCGCCTGATTGGCGAGAATGAAAACCGATTGTTCTCGAATCATGCCTTAAACATAATGAAATACCGGCGCGCGGAAAACATCGGCCCGAAGCTCGGAAGCGCGCTCTCGGGGACCCTGTTGAAGCCGGCAGGGGACAGCCGTATAATCGCAATGTACTCTTTAATAAAATGGACGAGGTAAACAAAATGGACGATTCGTTCTATCTCTTCAACGAGTATCCCGACAATGGGAGCACGGCAAGGCATTTCATCTGCGGCGAGTATCATCTTTGGATCTGGACCGACGATGCCGGAGCGGTCGCCCGATTCGAATTCCATTACAAGGACAGGCGCGTCAAGTATGCCGGCGGCGAATTCTCCCGCGGATCGGAAAACTATATCATGCCGATGTTCTTCATTCTCGACCAATTGTTCAACTGGGATGCGGATATAAAGGCAGGATTGCTGAGCATACGGGACGACTGCGCTCCGGGGATGCGGACCGCGATCTGATGATCCGCTGACAAGGCCTGAGCCGAGATTCAGACCGCCAGCTCTCCGTCCTTCTCGATGAGGACCTCGCCGCCGTCCGCCTTGGCGACGACGATGGTCGGCTTCGATACGAGGCCGTCGAGGTGGATGAGGGCCGGGGCGTCCTCGTCGTAGTTGGCGCCTATCGCGAAATGGCAGGTGCGGAAGGCCTTCTCGTCCTCGAGCATATTGCCCACTACCTGCGCGGCCGGATTGAGACCGATGCCGAGCTCGCCCAGGTTCCTCGCGTTCCGGGCATAGGCTTCGGCCTTTTCCGGCGCCAGGGCGCCTTCGCGGCCGAGCTTCCGGGCCGCCTCCTCGCCCGACTCCATGGCCGCCCTGAGGGCGGAAGCCTCCCTGCCTCCCGTCGTCTCGACGACGAAGCCCCCCTCGACGCGGCAGCGTACGGGCTCGCGAATCAGTATGTCGCCCTTTACGGCGGCTATGGAGCCGTCGAAGACGATGATGCCCTCCGAGTCCCCGAGCCTGGGCGAGATGAAGACTTCACCGGCGGGGAGGTTGCCTCCCGAGCCGGGGCTCGAGAAGTCGCCGTCGTCCATCTTGGGGCTGCGGCCCTTTATGGCCACGCGTATATCGGTGCCGCCGGGGTTCGTGACGCGCACGGAGAGGCCGCCCTCGAGGGCGGCCGCGACGGCGCGGCAGCGCTCCTTGAGGGCGGCGTAGTCGATGGGCAGGGTCTTCGCGAACATCGCACGGGTTAGGCCGGGCGACCAGAAGGCCCGCAGGGTCCTGGCGCCGTAGAGCTGATAGTGGAATACGTGGTCGTATCGGACGCCGTCCCACTCGTAAGGCGCGCGTATGCCGTCCCTATCCTTGCCCAGCTTCTCGGCCGAGAGGGAGACGAAGACTTCCGGCCTGGACTCGAAGGCGGCGATGACGCTTTCCTCGGCATAATCCGTCTGCGCCTTCACGGGCTGGACGGCGAGGGTCGGTCTCGCGCCCGCCGCTACCGCGGCGTCGTAGATCGCCGCCGCGATCTCGACCAGCTCGCGATGGGGATTCGTCACGATGAGGACGGTCTCGCCCTTCTTTACCTGCAGCGAAGCGCGGACGGCGATGTCGGCCGCGGCGGCGATCGAGTCTTGCGGCTCGAAGCCCGAAGCCTGTGTCATGCTGGTCATCGCTCCATGAGACGACGCGGCGAGGCCCGTGTCAAGGAGCCCAGCGAAAACGCAGAGCGAGCCTGGCCTCCACGGCGGCGGCGAAGGCCGCGGCCCCGGCCAGCGCGCTGGCTCCCTCGAGGCGAAAGGCGGTGTAGACGAGCTCGGCGTCGACGCTCATTCTCGCGCCGAGCGCCCGCCAGGGCAGATCGGCGATCGTGGCGGCGAGGCCGAAGCGATCGGGCCAGGGCGCGGCCTCGACCGGTATGCGCGCTGAGGGAAGGCCCGACGGATCGGGCAGGCCGAGCTCGCCGAAGGGTACGAGGCCGCCGACGATGGCGCGGAGACCGCCGCCCAGGCCGAGCTCGAAGTCCAGGCGCAGGGCTCCCGATCCCAAGGCCAGGTCGTAGGCCGCCCCCGCGCGAAGGCCCGCTTCGAAGGGCGGGAGGGCCATTGCGAGCGATATGTCGCCGGAGCAGCCTTTGAGCGGCCTGTCGATTCCTATGAGAGGCCCGGCCGAGAGCTCGACGAAAAAGGCCTGCCGCGCCGGCGCCGTGGGCGCGACGGCCGCGAGCAGGATGATGAGGGAAAGCGCGCGGAAGGGATTGGGAACCATGCTGCCTCCGCTCCGTTACGCGGGGAGGGAGTTGCCGCGATTGAGAGGCCCCGTTCAAGCTCGGAGTCGGCGGAAGAGGGGGACGCGCGCGGATACGCCCGAATCGAGGCTCGAGCTCTCCCCTCGCTCCAGGTACTTGCAGGCGATCCCGGCGATCATGGCGCCGTTGTCGCCGCAGAGCCTCATGGGGGGGAAGAAGGCTTCGATGTCGCCGCGCCCGGCGAGCTCGCGGCGGAGGTAGGAATTGGCGGCGACGCCTCCGCCGGCGACGACCCGACGGAGGCCCGTGTCCTCGACCGCCCGGTAGAGGCGCGAGAGGAGGAGGTCTATGGCGGCCTTTTGGAAGGACGCTGCGATGTTCGCGGGCGAAGCCTCGGCGCCGGGGGCCCTGAACTGATCGAGCTGCCTCACCGCCGCCGTCTTGAGCCCGGAGTAGGAAAGATCGTAGCGGTGGTCGCCCTTGCGCAGGGAGGGCATGGGGAAGGCGAAGGCCTTCTCGTCGCCCGCGCGGGCGAGGGCGTCTATGGCCGCCCCTCCCGGGTAGCCGAAGCCGTAGTGCTTCGCGACCTTGTCGAAGGCTTCGCCCACCGCGTCGTCTATGGTCGTGCCGAGGACCTCGATCCTGTCGAAATCCTCGGCCTTGCAGATGATGGAGTGCCCTCCCGACACGAGGAGTCCGATGAAGGGGTACTCGACGGGGCCCGCGGCGTCGAGCCGGGAGGCGTAGAGATGGGCGAGGATGTGGTTTACGCCGACGAAGGGCCTGTCGATCGCCCAGGCCATGCCTTTGGCGAAGCAGAGGCCGACGAGGAGGGAGCCGATGAGGCCGGGCATGGCCGTGGCGGCGACGCCGTCGAGCTCTAGCGGGCGCATGCCGGCATCGGCCAAGGCGCGCGCGACGACGCCGTGGATCCACTCGCTGTGTTTGCGGCTGGCGATCTCGGGTACCACGCCCCGGTATTTCTCGTGGAAGGGTATCTGCGTCGCGACTACGTCGGACAGTATGCGGGAGCCGTCCTCGACGACCGCCGCGGCGCATTCGTCGCAGGAGGTCTCAATTCCCAGGACTCGCATCGTCCTCCTCCGCCTCCTGGACCATGAAGCGGGAGATCGTGGACAGAGAGAAGCCCTCCGCGACGAGCTGGGGATAGAGGTCGGTGAGGGCCTGGGCCAGCTCGGCCGACCAGACATGGCCTATCATGACCGCCGGGCGGTCCTTGGAGGCGCGCTTTTTGCCGTCCTCGACGGCCCGAATTATCGAAGCCCGGTCGGGCGCGTTATCGAGGAACACGTTTCGCTCCCAATAAGGAATTCCTACCAAGCGAGCGGCTTCGGCGACCGCCGTGCCCGAGGTGGTGAGTGAATCAACATAGTAAATTCCCCGCCTTTTGGCAACCGCCGCCACCGCCTCCATGATCCCGAGGTCGGCGGTGGCCGCCGATCCCATGTGGTTGTTCATGCCGACGGCCCCCGGAACCGTCTTCAGGTTGTCGTCGACGATGCGCTCGATCTCGTCTCGGCCCATGCCCAGGAGGATGGCCCCGGGGCCGGGATCCTGGCCTCCCAGAGCTTGCATCGGCTGGTGGAGGATGAGCTCCTTGCCCGCGGCGCGCACCGCCGCCGCGGCCTTGACGCTGTTCGGCAGACCCGGAAGGACGGATATCGTAAGCGGGAAGGGCAGGCGCAGGAACTCCTCGAGCTGCTTCATGCTGTAGCCGGCGTCGTCGATGACGAAAACAAGGCATTTCGGCTTGAGCGGAGGCAAAAGTGGCTTGGGCTGGACCCTGTATGACGCCGGCTGGGCAGCGGTCGCCGGAACCGGCCTAGCCGACGCCGGCCGGGAAGGCGCCGCCGACTGGGCCTCGACGGGCTCCACGGACGGCGCCGGAGGAGGCGTCGCCGCGGCGGGGGCGCCCGAGACCTTGGCGGATCCTTGCAGGTAGAGGCCGCCCAACAAGACTCCCAGGGCGATCGCCAGGACCGCGAGGCCGGCTTCGACGAAGCCTAGACGATTAGCTCGCCCGGACGGGGACCCACCGGCCTTCGAACCCGCGCCCTTCCTCTTTTTCGGCCTCGAGGCCTTCTTTGGAGCAGTTGCCACCTTCCCCCATGATAACCCGGATCAGGAAACGTAGGATAGGTCGAGCGGGGGCGTGCTCTCCTTGAGCTTGCGCAGGGCGCGCTTCTCGATCTGGCGCACGGTCTCGGGGGATATCCCGAGCTCGGCCCCGATGCTCTTGAGGGTATGGCGCTCGCCTCCGAGGAACTCGAAGCGGTACATGAGTATGCGCTTCTCCTTCTCGAGGAGGAGCTCGAGCATCTCAAGGGTCTCCTCGCGGGAGCAGGATTTCATGAGCTCGCCGTCGGGGCTGTAGCTGTTGTCCTCGTATATGTCGATGATGGAGCCGGTGTCCTCGCCGCCGTCGTTCTCGAGGGAGACGAGCGAAGCGGCCATACCGATGACGTCGGCGACGGCTTCGTCGGGGACGCGCAGCTCGCGGGCTATCTCGGCCATCGACGGCTCGCGCTGGAGAGTCTGGGTGAGCACGCTGTAGGTTCTCTGGATGCGCTTCAGCAGCTCCTCCTTGCGGTGGGGAAGGCGGATCGCGCGCCGGCTGTTGACGAGGGCGCGAGTGATGGCCTGCTTGATCCACCATGACGCATAGGTGGAAAAGCGCACGTTGCGGGCGCCGTCGTATTTTTCCGCCGCTTTGATGAGGCCCACGTTCCCTTCCTGGATAAGATCGAGCAGGGGCATGTCCGGCGTGACGAAGCCGCGCGCTATCTTCACGACCAGCCGCAGGTTGGCTTCGATCAGGCGCCGCCGCGCGTTTTCGTCTCCGCTGAAAACCTTCGTCGAGAGCTCGCGCTCCTCTTCGGCGGTCAGGAGCGCGATGCGTTTGATAATCGCGTAATAACTGCGAAGGCCGTCCTCGTAATTGTCCGATTCAGTAATTGCTTTCATTCTCGCTCTCCAACTTATTAAATGCATTTTCCATGCCAATCAAAAGAAATCGGAATTGGCATTTATTAAAGCCATATCCATGAACAAAATATAAAAAAAACCGGTCAACAATCGGCGAGCCTATGTTTCTATCTGTCTACATATTCACACTTAATGCCCTCTAAGGCGTATACGGAATAATACATTCCCGTCAGGGAAGAAGGGAAGACCGCATTCCCGCTCGAGAAGGTTGTGCCGAATTAGGCGTAGCTGAGGGAAAATCGCGAATAAAAGTGAAGAGAGCGAGAAGCGCTATCAGTATTACGACTAACTTTCTCATGTCGGTCTCCGAATTGCCCCGAGGATATCCCCGAAATGGGCCGCAATGCAAGCTCGAAGGCGATTAGGAGCCTTCATTTCAGGAATTTTAACGGATTGAGCGGTAGGCTCCGCCGGAAGATGCCGAAGTGGAGGTGCGGCCCGGTGCTGTAGCCCGTATTGCCCGAAAGTCCGATCACGGAACCCTGGGCAACAGTCGTCCCGACCGCCACGGAAGGGCTGGTCAGGTGTCCATAGAGGGTCTGGAAGCCATCCGCGTGGCTCAGGATGACATAATTGCCGTAGTTCGCGTTGTAGCCGACGTCCGCGACCTTTCCCTCCATCGCTGCGCGAATCGGGCTGTCGGCGTCCACCGCGATATCGATGCCGGCATGGAACCTCCGGACGCCCGTAAAGGGATCGGGCCGGTATCCGAAGAAGGAGGACAGCGGACCCCGTATCGGCCAGGCGAATTTCGGGCCAAGGGCCCGCCTGATGTCCGAGTCGGGAAGCCTGGCGCCGGGGATGAAGATGGACTGGCCCGCGACGAGCCGGGCGCTCCCGAGGTCATTGGCGTCGACTATCCTCGTGGCGTCGGCCTTATAGCGCTTGGCTATCGAGGCGAGGCTGTCGCCGGGACGCACCTTCTGGACGAGCCCGTTGATGTTCGGGACGCGCAGCTGGGACCCCGGCTTGACGGCGGCGATACTCGATATTCCGTTGACCGAGATGATCGTATCCACATACAGCCCGAAGCGCCTGGCTATGGTTTCGAGGCTGTCCCCCGATCGCACCGTGTAGGTGGACAGCTCGAGAGTGGCCGGTACCGGCGGCAGGGCCGTCGCGTCCTGCTCGGCGTCGGAGCGGCCGTCGGCGAGCTCGGGGGAGACATAGTCGAGGAGGAGATTCTGCGCCGAGTCCTCGGCGGGGAGCAGTCCCGAGTCGGGGAGGGGAAAGGCGAAGCCGCCGGCGAAGGCGGCAAAGCCCGCCGCCGCGGCCAGGCCGGCCGCGAGCACGAGGGCGATCCGGATCGCGATCCGGGCCCTGGGCGCTCCGCGAGGGATCTTCCCGAGAGCAGGAGGGCCGCGATGCAGGCCGAGCGCGGCCCGCGCGGCCGAGGCGAGGTACGCGAGCCTCGAGGCGAGGCCGCGGGACCTCGCGGCGCCGCGGGAATAGGAGCCTCCGATCTGTGTATCGGCGCCGCCGATCGGAGGCCTGGCTTCGCCGATCCTCAGGTTGAAGACGCTGCCCGCGAAGTCGCCGCCGCCGCGTCGTACTCGATTCCTTCCTTTATTCTGCAGGATCGGCGCGGGGCGCGGGACGGAGCGTCTCTTGCTTATTCTCTGCCGGGCTATGATGCTTTCCATGGTTTGGTACCTGTCTTATCGACAATTCCGAGGGGCGACATTATAGTCGGAAGCTACTCGATGCGATCCCGAAAAATCCGGCCGGGGCTGGCGATACTCGCCGCCGCCCTCCTCGTGCTGCTCGCGAAAACCTTCGTCCTGGACGCGGCCGTGGTGGACGGCCCCTCGATGCGCCCGACCCTCGAGCCGGGCGCCTTGGTCCTCGTGCTGCGCTGCGCCTACGGCCTGCGCTCCCCCTCGGGATACGGCTACCTCCTCCGATGGTCCTCGCCCCGGCGCGGAGAGATCGTGGCGGCCGCGAGCCCGAGGGACGGGCTGCCCGTAGTCAAGCGAGTCGCCGCCGCCGGTCCCCTGTCCCTTTCGGTCGCCGCCGGCCGCCTCGTCGGACCCGGCCTGGACGCCGCGCTCTCGGCGCGGCAGGCCGAGCGCATGGGCGACGAGGTCGAGCTCCCCGCGGGAAGGCTCTTCCTCCTCGGGGACAATCCGCCCGAGTCTCTCGACTCGCGGGACTACGGGCCGGTGCCGATTGAGGCCGTCTCCGGAAGGGTGCTACTCTTCGGGCGATGGGACCGGTCGTGAACAAGCGCTCCATACGCTATTGGTCGGTCGTAGGCTTCCTCGGTCTCATGGCCGCGGTCGTCCTCGCCCGCTACGCGTACCTCGCCGCCTCGCCCTCCAAGGAGACGCCCGCCGGACCCGATGCCGCCGACAGGGGGACGATAGCCGACCGCAACGGCCGCGTCCTGGCGATGGACTCGCCCCTGTACAACGTGGCGGTCTGGCGGCCGGAGACGAAGCGCGACGCCTTCCCCGCCGAGGCCGCCCGCCTCTCCTCGATCGTCGGCGTCCCGGAATCGGAGATCCTGGACCGCTGGTCGAAGGGGAGCTCGGACTTCTTCTACCTCGCCAAGCGCGCGACGCCCGAGGCGGCGCGGTCGGTCCAGGACGCGAAGGACGCCGGGGCTTTCTCCGGCATCGTCGTGGAAAAGGTGCCCGGCAGGCTCTACCCGGAGAAGCGCCTCGCCTCTCACCTCGTCGGCTTCGTCGGCGACGGCAATTCGGGGCTGGCCGGGATCGAGAAGCGCTGCGACGACGAGCTCCTCGGCCAGGGCAGGGACTTCGTGCTCACGATCGACGCCGACATCCAATACTCCCTCGAGGAGATCGCCCGCAGGACGATGACCACGACGGGGGCCCAGGCCGTCATGCTCCTTGCCGCCGACGCGAAGACCGGGGAGCTGCTGGCCTACGTCGCCATGCCCGATTTCGACCCCAACGATTTCGCGTCCTACCCTTCGGACGCCTGGTACGATTGGCCCAGCGTCTACCACTACGAGCCGGGATCGGTCTTCAAGATCTTCACCATGGCCTCGGTCCTCGATCTGGGGGGGGCGGACCTGAACACCGTCTTCCACTGCGACGGCGCCTATCACAGGACCGCGCCTTCCGGAGAGAAGATCACGATCAAGTGCCTCGGCGTCCACGGCGACGTCAACATCCAGAAGATCCTCGAGCTATCCTGCAACGCCGGCGCGGCCTACGCCGCGGACACGGTCGACTCGAGCGACCTCTACGACAGGCTCCGGGGCTTCGGATTCGGCTCGCGCACGGGCATCGTGGTCCCGGCCGAGACCCCCGGCCTCTTGCGCCCGCCGGAGACCTGGTCGCTGCGCTCGAAGCCGACGATCGGGATGGGCCAGGAGGTCTTCGTGTCGGCCGTCCAGATGGTGGCGGCCGCCACGGCCATCGCCAACGGCGGCATGCTGATGAGGCCCTATGTCGTGAAGCGCGTCCTGGAGCGCGACGGTTCCGTGGCCTACGCCAACGAGCCCCAGCCCGTCCGGCGCGCCGTCTCGGCCGAGGCGGCCGCGTCCATACTCGCGGCGATGGAGACGGTCTCGGGCGCGGGAGGCACGGGAAAGCGCGCCAAGGTCGCCGATATACGCATGGCCGTCAAGACGGGTACGGCCCAGATGATAGATCCCGCGACCCAGCGGTACTCGGAGAAGGACTACATCGCGTCGACCCTGGCTATCTTCCCCGCCGACGCGCCCCGCGTCATCGTCTACCTCGCCATCGTCAAGCCGACCCTCGGCCCGTCCTATTACGGCGGGCGGATCGCGGCGCCGGTCGTGAAGGACGCCGCCGAGGCGATACTCAACCTGAGCGGCATGCCGCGCGGCGCCAATCCGACGGTCAGCCACCCGGCCTCCGTGACTCTCCCGGCCGTAAAGCCGATCTCGATAGGCGATACGATGCCCGACCTGACGGGCGCGCCCAAGCGGCTCCTCATGCCCCTTCTCACGCGCAAGGACATCAGCGTCAGGATAAGCGGCGAGGGCTACGTGGTCAGCCAGAGCCCCGCGCCGGGCGCGGCGGTGAAGCCCGGGACGGAGCTGATCCTGGAGTTCAAGTGAACCGCGCGACGGCCCGGACGGACGCTATCCTCGAAGCCAACCTCAAGGCGCTGGGCAGGCGATTCCCCGATTTGGCCCGCCTCGTCGCCCAGGCGCGCGAAACCGCGCTCGAGCCGCTGACCTCCGCTTCCGGCGAGCCGAGCGCCCGGGCGCCGGGCGGCGCCCTCCTGCACTCGAGCCGCGACCCTCGGGCCGAGGCCCGCCGCGTAGCCCATTCGGCCTCGGAGCGGGGCGCCGATACGGCGGTCCTCCTCGGCCTCGGCCTGGGCTACCTGGCGGAAGCCTGCCTCGAGACCGAGTTCCCGCGGGTGCTCGCCTGCGAGGCCGGACCCGGGGCCCTCGCGGCCGCCTTCCGCCTGCGGGACTTGTCCGCCCTCGTCTCCGACGAGCGGCTGGGCTTCGTCGTCGGAGGGGAGCCCGAGAGCGTCATCACGGCCCTCGAGCTCTCGGGCGGGACCCGGGCGACCCTCCTCGAGCTCAAGGCGGCCACAGCGGCGGATCCGGCGTGGTTCGAGCGGGCGCGGCGCGGCGCGGAGCGCTGGAACGCCAAGGGCGCGGTCAACGAGAATACCCTGCGCCGCTTCGGCCGGCTCTGGGTGCGCAACCTCGCGCGCAACCTCGGCCAGGCCAGCGAGTCCGCGGGCGTCGAGAGGCTCGCGGGCCTCTTCGCCGGGATGCCGGCCCTGGTTCTCGCCGCGGGCCCGAGCCTCGACCTCGTCCTTCCCCGCATCGGGGAGCTTTCCCGGCGCGCCCTCGTCGTGTGCGTCGACACGGCCCTGCGCAGCCTCCTCCGCCTCGGTCTCGAGCCGGACTTCCTCGTCGTCGTCGATCCCCAGTACTGGAACTGGCGTCACCTCGCGGGCCTGTCCTCGCCTTCGTCCTTCCTGGTGTCGGAGACTTCGGCCTGGCCGGCCGTATTCCGGGCCTCGCGGCGCGGAGTCTTCCTTGGAGGCTCACTCTTCCCCCTGGGCAGGAAGATAGACGCCTTGGCCGGAGCCAAAGGCCATCTCGGCGCGGGCGGCTCGGTCGCGACTAGCGCTTGGGACCTCTGCCGCATCATGGGCTGCGCCCCGGTGTGGATGGCGGGCCTGGACCTCGGCTATCCCGGCGGGCAGACGCACGCGAGGGCGAGCCTGTTCGAGCAGCGCGCCCTCGCCTCGGGCTGCCGACTCTCCCCGGCGGCGAGCGGCCAGGCGGCCGCCCTCGTCGGCGAAGCCAGCTTCGAGGCCGCGTCCGCGGAGGGCGGCAGGCTGCGGACCGACGAGCGCATGGCCCTGTACGCCTGGTGGTTCGAGAGCCGCTTCGCGCGGCCCGAATCGCCGCCGACCGTCTCCCTGGGACGGGGCGGCCTCGCCGTGCCCGGCCTTGCGCTGGGCTCGGTCGAGGAGCTCCTGGCCGGACCCGATCGGCGCGGGGAGATCGACGAGGCTCTCCGCCGCGCCGAGGCGATGGCGACCGCCGCCGCCGGCGGCGCGGGAGCGAGCCGCAGGGCCGGAATGGCCGAGGGCCTCGGAGCCCTTCGCGGCCAGCTCGAGTCGATCGCGCGGGAGGCGGAGGCGGCCTTGGAGGCGGCGCGGGCGGGCCGCGGGGCTTTCTCCTCGGGCGGCGATTGCAGGCCCTGGCTGGCCGCCCTGGACCGGGCCGACGCCGTCCTCCTGGGCATCGAGGCGAGGGACGTCGCGGGCTTCCTCCTCCCGCCGCTGGCCGAATTGATCGGCCGCGGGGCCCGCGACGTCGGCGAGAACCTCGAGCGCTCCGAGACCATCTACCGGGAACTTGCCCAGTCGGCGCGCTACCACCTCGAGGTCCTCGCTTCGGCCGAGCTTCCGGTAGCGGCCGATTCACGATCGTAGATAAAGGTTTTCGCTCCGCCTGCCGAAAATAAATTCAGAGGGGAACCTCTGCTACGGTATGCTACCTGACGTCCAGGCATACCGTTTTTTTTTGCCCGCCCGCGGCCTAGCGCGACAGGAACATGCGATAGGCCGGATTGGCCGACTCGTCCCAGTAGCGATAGCCCAGGGTCTCGAGGAAATCGCGGAACTCGCCCATCTCCTCGGGCGGGACCTGCATGCCCACCGATACCCTGCCGACGTCGGCCCCGTGATTGCGGTAGTGGAAGAGGCTGATGTTCCAGTCGGGACGCATGCTGGTCAGGAATTTCATGAGGGCGCCGGGACGCTCCGGAAATTCGAAGCGGTACAGCAGCTCGTCCCGCGCCAGCGCGGAGATGCCTCCGACCATGTGGCGCAGGTGCGATTTGGCGAATTCGTCGTCGGTGAGGTCGAGCGCGTCGAAGCGGCGCCTGGAGAGGCTCCTGATCAGGGACGCGATGTCGGCGCGGTCGTGCACCGACAGGCCGACGAATATATGCGCCCTGCCCGGATCGGCGATGCGGTAGTTGAATTCGGTCACGTTGCGGTTGCCCACGAGGGAGCAGAAGCGCCGCAGGGAGCCGCGCTCCTCCGGGATGGTCACGGCGAGGATGGCTTCGCGCCGCTCGCCGACCTCGGCGCGCTCGGCGACGAAGCGGAGGCGGTCGAAGTTCATGTTGGCGCCGCTCGCCACGGCCACCAGGGTCTCGCCCTTCGCCTTCTCGCGCTCGACGTAGGCCTTGGCGCCGGCCACGGCGAGGGCTCCCGCGGGCTCGAGGATGGACCTGGTGTCCTCGAACACGTCCTTGATCGCGGCGCAGACGTCGTCGGTATCGACGAGGACGATCTCGTCGATCAGCTCGCGGCACAGCCGGAAGGTCTCCTCGCCCACCTGCTTGACCGCCACTCCGTCGGCGAAGAGCCCGACCTGGTCGAGCCTGACGCGCCTGCCCGCCTCGAGGGACTTCGCCATCGCGGCGGAATCCGTCGGCTCTACGCCGATGACCTTGACTTCCGGCCGGACCCGCTTGACGTAGGACGCGATGCCCGCCACGAGGCCGCCTCCGCCGACGGGGACGAAGATCGCGCGGATCGGGCCCTGTCGCTGGCGCAGGATCTCCATGCCGATGGTGCCCTGTCCCGCTATCACGTCCGGGTCGTCGAAGGGATGCACGAAGGCGAGACCCCGCCGGGCCTCGATCTCCCTGGCGCGGGCGTCGGCCTCGTCGAAGCTGTCGCCGAAGAGGATCGCCTCGGCGCCGCGCGCCTTGACCGCGTGGACCTTGACCATGGGGGTCGTCACCGGCATCACGATGACGGCCCGCGCGCCCAGGCGCTTGGCGGCCAGGGCGACGCCCTGCGCGTGGTTGCCGGCGGAGGCGCAGATCACCCCGCGCTCGAGCGCCTCGCGGGGCAAGCCGGCCATCTTATTGTAGGCGCCGCGCAATTTGAACGAGAACACGCTCTGCAGGTCCTCGCGCTTGAGCAGCACGAGGTTGTCGAGCCGCGCCGAAAGTATGGGCGCCTTTTCGAGCGGGGTCTCGGCCGCGACATCGTAGACCCGCGCGGTGAGGATCTTCTGGAGATAATCCGGCCCCGTGTAGGCTATTCCATCCATGATCCCCGACTATACACCAAGCCCCCGCGAGCGGGCATATCTTTTTTTGCCGTCCGGGCCGCTCGAGCAGTACCTTGTGATCCAATGGCAGATAGCCCGGCGTCCGTCCCTATCCTGGAAGTGCGCGACCTCCATAAAGCCTACGGCAAGGTGAAGGCGGTGGAGGGCATCAGCTTCTCCGTCCGCGAGGGCAGCTGCTTCGGCATACTCGGGCCCAACGGCGCGGGGAAGACCACGGCCATCGAGGTCATCGAGACGATCCACGAGCCCGACTCGGGAACAATCCTCTATCGAGGCGAGCCGGTCGCCCATTCCTTCAAGGAAAACATCGGCATCCAGTTCCAGGACACTTCCCTCCAGGAATTCCTCACCGTGAGGGAGACCCTAGAGCTCTTCTCGAAGCTCTATCCCGATCCGAGGCCGATCGACGAGATCATAGCCTCCTGCTCCCTCGAGGAATTCATCGACCGCGACAACCGCAAGCTCTCGGGAGGACAGCGCCAGCGCATGCTCCTCGGCATAGCCCTGGCGAACGACCCCGACCTCCTCTTCCTCGACGAGCCGACCACGGGGCTCGACCCCCACGCGCGGCGGAATTTCTGGCGCCTGGTCGACGGAATCAAGGCCCAGGGGAAGACCGTCATCCTGACGACGCACTACATGGACGAGGCCGAGTACCTCTGCGACGACATCATCGTCATGGACCACGGCCGGATCATCGAGTCGGGCCGCCCCCGCGAGCTCTTGCTCAAGCACTTCGGGGAGGCGGTCATACGCGTTCCGAAGACCGCGGTCCCCGCTGGCGCCGCCTTCAGCTGCCCCGCGGAGGCGGAGGATGGCTTCGTGGCCTTCACCTGCGCGGACACCGACGCGAGCCTGCGCGAGCTCTTGGCGGGCGGCGTCGACCTATCGGGCATATCGGTCGAGAGGCGGAACCTCGACGACCTCTTTCTCAAGCTCACCGGATCGGGGTTGGATTAATGAAAAAATTCTGGGCCGTGTTCGTGGCGCGCAATCTCGAGTTCTTCCGGGACAGATCGACGCTGATCTTCAACCTGGCCTTCCCGGTGATCCTGATCCTCGGCTTCGCCTACGCCTTTCCCGGAGCTGGGGGCACGACCTTCAAGATCGGAACGATCGGCGGCCCGCCGGCCGCGGGGAGCGCCGCCGACGTCGCGTTCCTTCATTATAAGTACCTGCAATTCGTCTCCTACGACGCCTCCGAGATCCCCCTGGACAGGCTAGCCCACCATCAGCTGGACATGGTCATCGACTTCACCCGGAACGAATACTACGTCAACGAGGCTTCCGCGAACGGCTACGTCCTCGAGCGGATGCTGGCTCCCGGCGGCGGCACGGTATTCTCCAAGAAGACGGTCTCGGGGGCGCCGATCCGCTACGTCGATTGGGTGGTGCCGGGCATCATCGGCATCAACATCATGTTCGGCAGCCTCTCGGGGGTGGGCTTCGTCATCGTGCGCTACCGCCGCAACGGCGTGCTCAAGCGCTTCAAGGCCACCCCCCTGAGCGCCTTCGAGTTCGTGAGCGCCCAGGTCCTGTCCCGTTTCTTCATCGTCGCCTTCCTGTCCGTCGCGATCTTCGCCGGCACCGACTTGGTCCTCCACTTCAGGATGGCGGGATCCTGGGCGCTGCTCGTCCTCGTCAACGCCCTGGCGGTGCTCTGCATGATCGCCCTCGGCCTCGTGTTCTCGTCGAGGATAAGGAGCGAGGAAGTCGCGGGCGGAATCATGAATCTCATCACCTGGCCGATGATGATCCTGTCCGGCGTCTTCTTCTCCCTCGAGGGCACACCCCGCGCCATGCAGATCGCGTCGCGCGCCTTCCCGATCACCTACTACATCGAGGCCTCGCGGGCCGTCATGCTCGACGGGGCGGGCTTCGCCCGGATCGCGGGGGACATCGGCGTCCTCGCGGCGATGACCCTGGTCTTCCTCGCGGCGGCCGCCGCCTTGTTCAAATGGGAATAGCCGCGTAGACTCCCCCCGCCATGCAAGAGCGCAACAAAAGCTTCCTCGTTCCCTATATTCGATCGAACGCCCGGGCCTTCGTCGCGGCGATAGCCTTCCTGTCCCTCGAGGCCGCCTGCGATCTCCTTCAGCCGACGATAATGTCGCGGGTCATCGACCAGGGCGTGGCGAGGCGGGACCTCTCCATCGTCCTCTCCCTCGGTCTCACCATGCTCGCGGTCACCGCCGTCGGAGCGGTCGGGGCCACGATGCGGAACGTCATCTCGAGCCGCGTCTCCCAGCGCTTCGGCGCCTCCCTCCGCGGCGACCTCTACCGGCGCATCCACGGCTTCGCCTTCCGCGACCTGGATCGCTTCGAGAAGGCCTCCCTCGTCACGCGGCTCACCAACGACGTGACCCAGGTGCAGAATTTCGCCAACGGCCTGATGCGGATCTTCGTCAAGGCTCCCCTCCTCGCGTTGGGCGGCATCGTCATGGCCGTCCTCCTCGATCCGGCCATGTCCCTCGTCCTGGTCGCCGTCGTGCCCGTCGTCGGCCTCCTCATCGCGGCGAGCCTCCGGACGAGCTTTCCCTTCTACCGCCGCATCCAGGGCTCCCTCGACAAGGTCAACGGCGTCATGCGCGAGTACCTCTCCGGGGTCCGCGTCGTAAAGGCCTTCAACCGCTTCGACTACGAGGAAGCCCGCTTCGCCGGGGCGAACGAGGACCTCTCGACGTCAATGAGGAGGGCGATGCGCGTCATGGCCCTCTTTTCCCCGGCCATCAGCCTCGCGGTGAACCTCGGCATATGCGCGGTCCTCTGGCTCGGCCATCGCCGCGTCGCCGCAGGCGGCATGCGCGTCGGGCAGGTCGTGGCCTTCGTCAACTACATGACCCAGATACTCGGATCGCTCATGATGCTCTCCTTCATCTTCAACATGTTCGTCAGGGCGAAGGCCTCGACCGAGCGCCTGGGCGAAGTGTTCGCGTCAGTAGTCGCGCTCGCGACAGTAGTCCCGTCCGCGACGGCGGGCGCGCCCGTCGCGGTCTCCGCCTCGGAGCGGAGGCCGGGCGGTGGCTCGAGGAGCCGGGGAGGCAGCGTGGCCTTCGAGGACGTCTGGTTCCGCTACGAGGGGGC
>Ga0181535_10002904_pt1 | contig 20374 bp, 13 predicted proteins | sample PEATcosm2014_Bin_44_FD_119774 | JGI IMG/M metagenome (GOLD analysis project Ga0181535, IMG submission 119774) | Peatland microbial communities from MTU Mesocosm Facility, Houghton, MI, USA - PEATcosm2014_Bin17_30_metaG | ecosystem: Environmental > Terrestrial > Soil > Wetlands > Peat | place... | reverse complement strand
GATTGGCTGGATTTATGGCATAGGTTGTCCCGGTCGCCGTTCCTTGAATCAGGGGTTGCAGGGTCACAGCCCCGGTCCCTTGTTGGGCAGTAACCTGAAACCCAGCAACACAACCGGCTGCATCCTCTCCCCCGGTGAAGAAGCCTGCCAAAATCCCGCTGCTGCCTGGAGAAAGAGTCACTCCTACGGCCTCCAATAACAGCGTTCCGCCCATCTCCACCGGATCAAGCCAACTCAGAACCGTCTGCCCGTCGAAACCGTTGCCGCCATTCATGGCCAAGCCCCCGGCGCCAAGAGAAAGATAGCCCGGCCCGCCGGTGTTTCCCCAAACCAGCTCATCAATTTCAGGCTCGTTGAATAGCTCTCGAATAATTGTGGTCTTGGACGACGCGGGGAAGTAGGGATCAGCAGTCAAGTAAAACTGGGTCGTTATCCCATCGCCCAAAAAGTACTCTGTTACGTACGCTGTCGGCTCGTGTTCGCCGCAGACCGTTACATCGTTCGCAAGCGAGCGTTTCACGCTGGCGGTAAAAGCGAGGCTCGCCAGATTCAGGCTGCCGTCGCTCTCATTCAATGCATGCACTACGGTCTCGACAGGTGAAAGCGTAAGCGCTCCATTGACGGCTCGATACGCAGCGCGCGCAACACTTGCCAGTTGTCCGGCGCTCTTGCTGAACGCGGCTCCAGGACTCGGAACAAAGTTACTCACCGGCGCACTGAGCGAGAGGCCCTGTGTAGAAAGCGCCGTGGAGCCGGTCCGGGTTACCAGGCCAGTCATGAGCGTCCCGGCCGTTTCTCCGGTTGCCCCTGCGCTGGGTTGCATCAACAACTGATCCAGCAGCACTTCATCGCTCAACGCCTGGATCGCAGTCCTGTAGCGCGGACCCTCGATCCCGAAGCCCGCATATTCAGGCAACGGGCTCGCGGCGATATACCCGGTGAAGTAAAGTGTCCCATCGTCGCCGGTTACTGTCATGAACTGATTGCGGGAAGGCGTGGTCAGGCTTCCATCGGTCGGCAGCGCAAGCCATAGTTGACAGAGCGTGGGCTCGTTGAGCTTGCGCTCGATTGTCAATGGTCGAGCGGCGTCGAGCGCGGATGTGTAGTCCTGCCCTTGGATCAAGATCTTCATTTTTGCTCTCTTGCCTGATAGCTAGTTGAGTTGCAAACTTGTCACACCAATGCGTTGGGCGAGGGTAGAAAACTCCGGTAACATAACACCCGCTCGCCGTCCAGTGGATCGGTAACCGGCAGTGCCAGATACCGCCCCTTCAGAAGCACCCGCGCCTGACCGCCATTGTTTTTGCCATCTAAGGGAACGGCAGCCTCTTCCGCGCCACAAACCGTCTGCAGGCGTGGATAATGGAAGAACATTCGTTCTCCCTGGCTTCCTTCCATCACAAATAGCGCCGACCATTCCTGATAAAAACTGCCGCCTTCGCGGTCCACGAACCCAGTAACTGCCTGCACCTTGGCCCCAGGAGCCGGAGTTCCGCCAGGCAGGGGCTCAGCCAGAATCAGGCCGGCAGAGTTAACCCCCGACACGAGCGCAACATTGAAGGTCACCCGCCGGATGTAATCCACATCCGTCAGAGCTTGCCGGACATACGCGCCTGAAACCGGAATGCCTACAAATCCCGTCTGTCCCGTATAGTCCGCATCAACTGCAACGATCGAGCCCGGAGTAAATCGCGCAGCGTCTTCGCTTGCAAGCACGATCGACGTTGCTGTGGAGCCGTTCTGCGGCGTCACCGCCGCCATCGCTTGCGCCCCGTCGGCTGCCGGAGTCGCGCCGCTCGCAGGCGCGAGCAAATTCATGTGCTGCGATCCAGTGGCAAGTGCCATTGTTAACTTTGTCCAGCTCAGGAACTGCAGGCTCACCTCGGCCTCGAGAGTCTCGCGAACTTGCTCAAGCGTCGCCGCGGGAATGCCGGTCATAAGAGTTGAAGCCTTGCTTGTCGACTTCCGCGTAAACGCAGTAATCCATCCCAGGCTGATCCATGGACTCGGAGGATTATCCAGGCTGAACCCGCCTTCCTCTGCGGCATCGAACAGAACCGGCGCCTGCGCCGAGCGATTCACCGGCGCAAAATATCCCCGTACACGCCGGGTCACTGGCGCAGGGGCTGAAAACCAATTCGTGCCCATCACTCCCCCTGCTCTTGGTAGCTGTAAACCATCACCTTGGCCGAGCGGCTCAAACGGTCCCGCTGCACAGTGACCGAACTGAATCCCGGCTCATCCCAGAAAACCTGAGTCAGCATTGTCGCTGGCGGCGTTGCCGTGTAGTTGAGCTTTGGCGTGTGGAACGGTGCAAGCATTCCAATCACTTCTTTGTCCATCTCGCTGAGTAAACGGCCCCGGTCCAACCCTCCGAAACTCTGCGTTCCGCAGGTCTGATAGACGATTTCGCACTCCCCGGCCATCATCGTCGATTCAAGGTCCATATCCGCTCCCAATCCCAGCCAGCGCAAGACGAACACGTCATTCGGAAGTTGGCTGAATGGAGCTTCCGCTTCTTCCACCAGAATCCCGGGCCGGACCGTCCCACGCAATAAAATCGTCCGTTCGGGATTAATTGCCACGAGGCGTGTGCGAAGCGCCATATAAAACGAGTCTTTCGCGTTCTGCATGGAATAGAACTCCTGATAACTTCCTGAGAAGATCCAACCGCTTTTGACTAATAGACAGCAGCGCCGAATCTGATAAGCGAGTGCAGAAGGTCATGAGTCAAGAAAACGACCATTAACATCGGTAAGTGACTCACACTGCCTGTTGTCGCGCCTCGCGCAAAAGTAACCTGTAAAGATACACCTGGCCGAAAGCCTCGTTCGAGGCAATCGACTCGATCAGGTAATCCTGTCCCGCGACGGTAACTCCAAGGGTTAAGGCGAAAAGAGATTGAGCCGACGGCAGATCCATGGAACTAACCTGTTGCTCAACCCCAGTCGCCGAGACAAAAAGCTCCCACTTCGACTCATCGCCTTCCTGCCAGTTCGGTCGCAGCTTCCGCATGACCACAGGACTAATAACCACCTCCGCAAAAGTCGTAGCCACAAGCCCCACCTCCGACATGCTCGTATCCGGATTGGTGCCGGTAACTCGCAAAAGTGCCGATGTCCCCGTCATGCTTCGCAGCAGGGCATCGGCCAGCATCTGCGGTGCTCCCACGGGATTGCGCGGCGCAGTATCGCTCATCGCTCACCCCAGCCTGTTCGCTATATAGGGACGCAGCCACGCCTGCACAGTCTCGTCTAAAAGCGAACTCGAAAAGTATTGCATCTGCATGGTGTCGATCTTGGTCTTGCTGGCGTTCAGCGCCGGCGTCGACTGCGCATTGCGCACGATCTGCGCGCACGCCGCCTTCACATCGTCGGCAATCACCGCCAGACCCGCGGTGTAAGTAACCATAACTTCGTTGTACGGTAGCCCCAGCACATTCCAGGGAAGTGTTAGCTCTCCTGTGTTCGGGTCATAATCCACTGAGTTCACGTCAATCGACGTCCATTGGCCAGGAAGCGAAAACGCCCATGCCACTTCGGACATCGGTTCACTTAGAAACTCTCCACGTCGCGGCCGCGCGTAACGGCCTTCGATGTTCACCAATGCGGTCGTCGCTGCGCCCAGCGGCGCCAGCGGCAAATAACTCAGGCGCACCGTTTGCGCTCCGCTCGTAATACGCAACCGCTCTGTGTACTCAACCACGTTCAGGTCCGGCCGCCTGCAGAAACTATTGATCAGTGCCGTCGCTGCCGTTATCCAGTCCGCTGTCGTCCCAGGCGGCAATCCATAGTTCGGGTAATCCGCTGGCTGCAGATATGCCATACCCCACCCTTCCCTTTTGTTATCCCGTTTGTTGGGCGAGAGTAATCTCCCGATTGCTCCCGCCCATTCCTGCACTACCTGCCATCTCGCTTAATTGCCAGATGGCAGTTATGTTGACTACCGGTCGACAAGTACCTGGTAGTGCGCATAATTGGCGCCCTTCACTACGGGTGCGCCAAACTTGACTGCAACGTATTGGTATGCCAGCGAGCCAGGCAAGCCAAGTTGGAAGATTCGAGGCGTAGGATCGCCGAGCCAGTGATACTCGATCAGATCTTCGGTCACGATGTAAGCCGGAAGCACCGCTGTCCCCGAACCAGGTGTGCCTGTGTAGCTCAGGCTCCAATCGGGAATCAGAGGCAGATCGCCGGCCTGCGTCGACAGCATCTTCACCCGAATTCCACCGGTGATGTTGTCGGTGTTCAACACCACGTTGAACTCGGTCTTCATCTCGCGGTCAATCAGGTCCAGCAGCACCGGGTTGGCGTAGATCGCCGTAGGCCGCACATAGTACCCGTTGCTGGCTACCATCTGCGCCACTGCCGACTTGATGCCATCCACGATGGATGCCGTCGTGCCGATTGTGACCGTGTTGCCGCCCGCGACGATCTGCGGAATCACGCCCATGTACTGCGTGGTCGTCGGCGAACTCAAGCTCGTGTCGTTCCCGTTCCAGAGGGCCACGTCGTGTGCGACCATCACGCCGCTCACTGTGTCCACCAGGTCTTTGGCCTGCAGATAGGCGAACTGCTTCTGCTGATCGCCCAGTTCAACATCGAACAGGTTGTAGTTGATCTGCGAAACAATGGCCTTCAGGGGCACGCTCCGCTCCACGCGCGTCGGACTCACCACCGGAGCTACGATGCTGCGCGGATTCACGAATCCGGCCGTTCCTGGATTCGGGATCGCCGTCTCTTCGAAGAATCTCGAAGGATGGCCGGTCGCCGGAACCTGCTTGATGCGCTGTCCAAATGGGCTCGAACGGCGGCAGATGTCGAAGATCTCGGTCTGATACAGCGGAACTTCAATTGCGCCCGGCCCAATAAAATCCGCTGCTGCGTGTATGTCTGCAAAGGTTGCGTTCATAGGCTCTTTCCGCCCCCTCCATGGGGCCAGTCGTTGCTCGGATAGCAGTTAAGTGCTCCTAGCTTCCAGCGCATAGCTGTCTATCCTTGCGGTAACACGTCCGGTTTCCAGCAAGTTCCTCCAGACGTCTTTTGACGTCGTGGAGATACCCTGCCGTATTTACCCGGCCCGAAACTTGGAGCGCTGCCGGGTATTCAAGAAGCTTTTAGCTAGAAGCTAGTAGCTAGAAGCTGGCGGCTGTTTGTTATGCAATCGCTCCCGCTCGCAGAAGCTGGCTTTTCACAGCAATTCGCTGTTCAAGGCTCAAGCCGGCCAGTGCCGCGTCCAGCGTGCGCACGTCCACCGGGCCCTCGCCGATTCCATGCTTGGCGAGCATCTCCGATGTCGCCGCGGGCACCGTCCTGCGCTGCGGATTTAATACCGCCGGCGCGGCCGCGGCTTTTACCTCGGCCAACTCCCGCTCCGCCGCCGCCAGTTTCTCGGCCAGCTCTGTTTCTCGCCGGCCTTGTTCGACGGTCGCCGAAATCCTCTCGACTTCCCCGGATAAGGCACCCTGCTGCTCTTCCAGCCAGGTCAGTGTCTTCTCCAACAAAGCTGTTGCGGCTTCCAGTCGATCCGCAATCTCCTGCTCCTTGTTTTCCATACCCGTCCTTTCTCGGTTTTCCGTAAATGTTGTTCGTGAACCGCCAATCCGCTGACTAACACGCCCGCAAGCAAAAGAGACTCCGGTCCACGGAGCCTCTTTGAAGTCCTGCACGCTTGCCGACTTACTAACTCGCCATGCGGAAACTCGTCTCCTTGTAAGCTGCCTTGTCCCTCAGCAGGATCGCCGCACCGGTGAAAGTCACGCGGGTCAGCTTCCACACCTCGGCCCGCATATCTTCAACACGCGCATCGGCCAATTCGTAACTCATCCCCATGGCGTCTGGAGCTTGGGCCAGAATGGCTTTGGCTACCTCAGGAAAATCCCGCGCGTAGAGATAGCCACCCACGACCAGCCGCCGCCCGATCAGGTTCGCCTCCGTCAGCAAACCAATCTTGCGCTGGGCATCGTGGCCGTCCCATCCCGGCCGGTAATCGACCGCCATCCCCAGCAGAGAGGGCAACGCTTTTTCCGCTGCCTCGCGTGTCAACATCACCCGATGCCCCCGCGCTCCGGCCGGAGCCTTGTCGCTCGCCGCGTTCACCACCGTCAGCACCCCTTCGAACGCCACCCTGTTGGGATGCCCGTCCACATGGGGAATCTTTACCGCCATCGCTTCCAATCGCATGCGCTCTCCATCCATCTGCTCTCTTTTACGAAGCCACTTGTCTGCTGCCGGCCCACACCGCCGACAAGCCTGCTACGATGCTTCACCCGCCAACTGCACGGAACCATCGCGCTCCAGCGGCCCAAGCCCCCGCATGGCTCGAACCTCATTCACCGTCAGCACTCCTGCCTGCAGCAATTGCACTTGTACTGCAAGTTCTGTCTCTTCGTCCCGAGCGTTCAGCTCATTGAAGACAAACTCGAACTCCCGCCAGCCAATGCACTTCCCGAACAGGTCTCGCGTGATATGGCCGGCCAGCAGCGTCGCCAACGGCGAGATCGCCCCGCGAAACGCCTCGTCCGCCATCTCCGAAGCCGTCGATTGGTTGACATCCGCTTCAAGCCCCAACATCAGTGGCGGCAGACCGAACGCATTCGCCACCATCCTGATCAGGAACTCCTGCCAGGCCAGCCGCAGGTCCGCATCCGTTCCTTGAGCAAAACGAAGCACCTCCGGCTTTTGCTCGGTCGAGATCAGGGGAACCCTTCCCGTTCCCTCGATCTCGTCCTGCCACCAGCGGATAAGCCGGTCGTGTTGCGCGGGCGTGGCCTCGTTCAACCAAAGCGCATACTGCGCCACGGAGTTGGCCGCCAGCTTGCCCGCGAATCGATGCGCGCTCAGAAACTGATTCACCGTCTCAAACGCAACCTCCAGCGGGCCCAGCCCAAAGGGCGTAAAGCTGCGCGGATTCATGCGGATATACATCAACTGGCTGTCCAGCAACTCCACCGCGCTTGACTCCAGTTGCCCTGGCATCGCCTGCGCATATCGCGGAGTCTCCGCCTGTCCGTCCCAGCGGCCATTGATCCGGATCGACGCCCCGTCCACCGCCCACATCATCGCCGGCCGCTCATCATCGCCCGTCGGTTCCATCTCGATGGCGCCGAAACCTCCGGTCAAAGCATCTTCGATAGCTTGCTCCATCAAAGTCCGAAAGCTGTCCACCGCATTCGGCTCCTCCAGCGTCAGGCGAAGCGCACGCAGCTTCTTTTTCGCGAAGGCCACTTCCTCCGCCTTCACCCCTCGCCGTACCCGCACCTGCCAGTCCATCGCCGCGATCCGATCCTTGATCACGTTGATCGCCCGGCGCACCACCGGAGTTTCCGCAAATCGGCGCAGATTCACCGGCGTGGGCTTGGGCAAGTGCCGCCCAGGAAACTGGACCGGGGTCAGGATCGATGGAAGCGCCAGCGTCTTTCGTTCTGCTTCCGCATCGGCTGCGCCCGTCATAATGTCCGCTCTTTGCCCGGTCGCCTGCCGCCATATCTCCCGCAACTGTTCGCCTACCCTCACGCGCACCTTCCTTTTCCCGCTCCCAAAATAAAAAAGGCATAACCCCGGAAAGGGCCATGCCTTCGATTCACTCGTCTGTCTCTAGTCAGTTACCAGCCAACCGTGAATATCCCGTGGCAGCTAACTTCCTACTTCAACCACACATCTTACTCAACAAAATCAATCCTACCGCAAATCGATTTAATTATCTGCAAATCCTCAGCAATTTCTTTTCTAAAGCTGCAGGCCAATAAGTCACATCGGATAAAGTACCGCTTGGTGCCGATCGCCCGCACTCTCATTTACACGCGCAGCTCGCGCCGCGCCGTCTCGGCCACACGCCCCAGATCCGCGGTCGTCAACACCCGGATCTGGTGTTCTTCCATCGTCTCCACGCCAAATCGATACATCTGGAGCCGCTCCGGCTCCTCATCGCTTGCCCCCAGCCTGGCCGCGGGCTCAATCAGCGCCGTCAACTCCAGCTCCGCCTTTTCCACTCGCTCCACACCGGCCCGTAATCCCGCCGCCGAGAAGGCAAGCACCTTGGCCATCTCGACGCCAGGCTCCAGGCTCACCGCATGAAACATGCGGATCAATCCATTCGGCCGGTATCCAACATCGATCCGTAGCGGATCTCCAAGCCTCGTATATTCCGATGCCGCAATCCTCTTGCGCAATAGATCCCATACCCCGGCCCGCTCAAACTCCCCGCGCATCTTCGCCTGAATCGCCGCGCGTCCACTCAGTCTTGGACTGCGCTCCCGCGGCAGCGGTTCCACGTATAGCCGCATCAGCTCTTCCATGCCCGCCGGAAGGCTCTCCGCCAGGTAGGCCTTCGGTTCGGTCATCTGCACGCTCAACGAAAGGGATTCGGTGAGCAGCCGCATCAGGTTTCCGTCCGGCTCGGCCAAAAAACGCCTGCGCAGCTCGCCCTCCATACCCTCCAGAAGCGCCGTATCTGCGTCCGGATCGAGACAGCGCACCCGGCGCCAGTCGCGCGTAAAACGCACCTCCGCTGCCTCCCGGCTTCCCTGCTCGCGCAGAATCACTCCGATATGCACATACTCGTTCCGCACCGCATCCGGCACATACCGGAGCAGGTGAAACTCGCACGCCCGCCTATCGTTTCCGCTTCTCATCGCATTCGCTGCCTCGTCCCACGATTCACCCAGGCGCTAATTCTTCGCCGTCAGCCGCCCCTTCCCGCCAGTCGTGCTCTTTGCGGCTCACTCTTTCTGTCTATCGTCTCCCGTGCGCTCTCGCCACTCAGAACAAAACTGCTCCCTTTTCCGCAGCAAACTTCCCTTTCGCTCCTTCTAATTCACCCTTCCCGCAATGTTAGTCCTCCATCTCCGCTCCTTCCAATCTTCTTCGCCGCATTTCCCCATCTCTCCCCATTTAGGGAATGGCTTCCTATCCGATCTCCCGAATTCCTCTATCTGTTCCCGGATTCGTCCTTGCCGCGCCAGCAGTTTCTCTACCAGCGCTTCCATCTCGCTCAGGTCGCCCCCATACCATTCGGGAGGCACTTCGTTGGCCGCCTCCCAGATTGTGTCCGCCGCCATGGTCTCCATCCTCGTCAGCCATGGCTCGAAGGAGTCCCATCCTGTTATCGCGCTGTAAACATCGTTGCGATAGTAGACCCCGCGTAGCGGCGCATCCTCAAATCGCCACTCCCCGGCGTGAAAGCAATACCCAAAGTCGATGAACACCGCCCGGTAGCGCCGCTCCCGCTGCTTGCGTGTGAACACCGCCTGGCGCCCATTGGCATTTCCCGTCCATTTGTCCAGCGCCAGAACACCCGCAAACTCGGCCACGTTCTTCACCTCGGCCAGTTGTTCTTCGGGCAGGAAATCCACCACCTGCCCTGGCATCAGCCCGCCCACAAACCTCGATCCGAACTGCAGTCCCGGAAGGCACTTCACCCGCGTGCGTCCCAGGTCGATCTCAAGGTCAGGTGTGTTTTCCACCAGCCAGCTCGATACCTCCACCAGTTCAACCTCAGGCGCCGTCAGTCCCGCCGCAAGTGCTATTCGCGAGGCAAGAAACTCATTCGCGAGGACGCGCATGTGCTGGGGATTGTTCTGGAACTTCACCACGTAAACGTGTCCATCCGCGCCCAGCATTAACTGGCCCTGCGCGCCGCCCCGCATTCGCCGGATCTGCTGCACCGCCAGAACCGCCAATTCTGTTCCCTCGCTCGTTCCCTGATTCTCCTTCGAATTCTAAGCGCTCCGGGTCAAGTGCCGTCGTCAGTACTTGAACCCGCTCTTCCTGCCCAGCAACTCCGCCCGGGCGCCCAGGCCTATCGCCATCGCCATCACCCGATCGTCGTGCGTTCCCGATCGCGCTCCCGTTCTCCCGTTGGGCAGCCGCACAAAACTCCGGCACTCTGCCAGCAGCCGTCGGCTCATAAAGCATCCCGGCGCTTCAGCCAGTGCTGCGTCAAGACGGCCCAAAACTGCCGGCCGGCTCATCGATGTGGTCAGCCATCCAGCCTGACCGCCCTGTCCGTAGATTCGCTCGTACTTGCAACTCGTTTCCAGGTGTGCCAGCACTCCGCTGCCGTGATTGTTTCTCTCCACCACCACCCACGCCCGGTTATACTCAGCCGCCAAATCCGCTACAACGCGCGCCAGCTCCAGCCCTCCCATGTGCCCGGCGAACTCCGCGCATTGCATCCCCGTCTCCAGGTCCAGAACCTCCGCCGCCGAGTAATCGCCATCGCTCCCGCCCCCGGCAGGATCCACTGCCAGCACATAATGCCTTCCCTTGCAGGGCGGCAACCATATCTCCAACTCTCCATTCCGGCGACGCTCCGCCGGTTCCGGCGCTGTCGCCAGGCGTCCCTCAATCGCCTCAACCTCAAACACTGATTCGCCGCTTGCCCTGAAGCAGCTCTCCTCGTCCTCGGCATATTCCTGCCGCGCCATCCCGCGGAAGTTCGCCCGTATCCGCCTCCTATACCCAATCTGCTCCAGGTCCAGACCGTGCTTTGACCTCAGCGCACGCTCCTCCTCCGTCAGGCTGCTCTCGTCCACAGCTGCACTTCGATAGCGCGGCTCCATCCACCAGGGAAAGAAGTGCTGCCTCATTCCCGTTTCCCGAGCCTTCCGCCACTCCTCGTAAAAACATCCGCCCACGCCATCCGGCGTCGATTCCACAATCAGCTCCGCCCCCGGCGCCATCGCCGCACGTAAACCGGCCAGCGTCTCCGCCGGATCTCCCGGCCAGCGCGCCAACTCCGAGCAGTGCAGATTCTGCACCGTCAGCCCCCGTCCCGCATTCCGTTCCCCGGCGGATACAACCCGGTACTGGGAATCAAGTTCCGGAAACGCCAGTTGCCGCACGTTCGCCCGCGATGTCCGCAGAGGACCCTTGCGCAGCTCTTCTGGAAGCCATTCCACAAACCGGTGGACGATCCTGAAAATCTCCTCGGCTGCTTCCCGTGTGTGCGCCACTTCCAGGGTCAGTGTCCCCGGCCGAGTGATCGTCTTCAGGAAAAACCGCGCTGCCGCCCATGTCGTCAACCCCATCTGGCGCGCCTTCAGCACAATGTTCCGTTCTCCGCGGTGCAGCTCAAATGCACGTTGCGCTTCATTCGCGCAGAGCGGCGCCGTCCACCCCTCCCGGGTCCTCACCAGCAGCAGTTTCTCCGCCAGCGCCATCCCAACCGTCAGTCCCTCCAGTCTTGTTGGAAGTTGGTCAAGGACCTCCCCGAAATGCACCAGCTCCTCTAGATCGAGTTCGGCCACATTCAGCCCCGCCGGGTCCAATTCGGTCAAATTCGGTTCACTCGCCTCAACCGGAATCTCTCCTCCCATCTCCATCACGCCCTGTCCAAACTCGTTGCAGATCCCCAGGCAAAGCCATCTCCCCTCCGGTCGGAGTAAAACGGCTGCAGCAAGCGAGTTGCCCGACTTGAGCCCGCCAAAGTTCACTCGCCACAGCCCCGCGCGCTCTATGGTGTCGCGTAATACGGGAACTGCTGCTTCACCGAGTCGCTTTGTAAGCGTCCCGCGACAGTCTGCGCAATGTACCCATGGAAGACCTGTGCCGGATGTACCGAGTCTCCAGCCAGCCATGAAGAAGGTACCCCGGAGCCGGTTTGGGTAAAGCCATTGTTAATGTCGATATCGTTGGAGGGATAGGTGGCAGCAATCCACGTATTCAGCGTGCTCATGTTCACCCCGCTATTCTCCACCGGATAGGTCGCCACATAAACCGTTATGCCCGCTCCCGTCAGGTTTGAGACGATGCTGGCTATGTTTGCCTCGTAGATCGCGCTTGATACGCCATTTCTCGCATCATTGCCGCCGATCATCAGCACAGCGTACTTCGGAGCCAGTGCCTCGATCTCCGGGACTTCCGAGAGCAGATCGGTCGTCGTGTCGTACCCGCCCGCCAACGGATAGGCGCGGTAACCAAGCCCTTGAAGCAAGGAACACCAGCTCCCGGCATAATTGGCCGCGTAGTAGCCCACGGTCTTTGAATCGCCAATGCAGGCAACATCGGCCCCCTTGGGCACTCCTGAGCTGAATTTCAGGCTGGTAACTGTCTGCGTCCCGCCGATGCTGAAGATCGAGAACCTTCCCATGTTCGGCAGCAGGTTAGCCGCCCCCGAGGCAACAGAATATTGATAGCTCACATTCTGAATCGTTCCCTTGGTCACATCCTCCACAAAACCGCTGATCGTGTCATACACGCGGGTAAGGTTAACCTTGATCGTGTCCCCCCCGCTAAGGGAAAGCGCCCCGCTGCTGGTGGCAACCGCCGTCTCCGAAGGGCCGCTGTTGATATAAACATAGCCCGCAGTCCCTGCCGTGCTGCCGTCCATCCGTATGCTTACTGGCTGGTAGTTTCCGGCAGATTGATTCGAGCGGAAACCCAAGCCGATGCCCCAGGTGGAGCTTCCCGGTGTGCCCAGAATGTAGGTGGCGCTGATCGTCCAGATCGGCAGTTGCGTGTTATAGGTGTAGTCGAGTGTCTGCGTGTAGTTTCCGGCGCCGCCTGAAAACTGGATGCAACTGTTGGTGCCGGTCGGACAGGCGCCCGTTCCCGCTGCAATCACCGCCGCGGTAGCTCCATTGTTGGTGAACGCGTTTAGATTCGCCCAGGTATTCGCGGAGTAGATCGACCCCAGCGCAACAAAGTTGTTCCCGGAATTACCAGCGCTCGTCTGCACGAAGGCTGTCGTCGCAACCTTCGTGGAATTATCGCCCGCTGCTTGTGTCGTCGCCGTGGTGCCATTCTGCAGCGCACCAGCCGCTGCCGTGCAAGACCCATCGGAAGCAAAAAAGCAGACACCCCCGGTCCCGGTTCCGTCGCTGTGCTGCACGCTGGTCCCGGCGCCATGGTTTCCGCTCAGCGCGGTCCCGCTGGCTATTTGAAGACTCGTTACCGGCATGTCCGTGGGCGTTGGTCGCAGACCGATCCAGGCAACAGAGACATTCGTTGCGGGCATTCCGTAGCCGCTCAACACAATGCGGAACGAATCGCCCACAAGGCCTGTCGCATCGTTGTCGCAAGAGTAGACCGCGTAGCTCGTCGTCAGCGTCCAGGTCGCATTGCAGCCCAGCGATGTCCAGGTCCCCGACTCGTTCGCCTCCACATCGGCCCACCAGCTTCCGGCCGTGGCAATCTTGGCCTTGAAGTAGGCACGCATCTTCGTCGCCGGAATCTGATTGCCAATCGTCCATGCGGTGTCATTTGATCCGCCAAGATAGAGGGCCGCGGCCGGAGTTGCCACAAGCGCACTCCCGCTTTCTGAGCTGGAATCCGCGACAACTGTGGGCGCCCCACCCGTCTGCAACCCCACTTCTTTAGGCCAGAACCACAAATCCTCCGCGTTAAAGTAAGGTGTCGAAGCATTCCCATTGAGAAAATCCCGCGTGCGCGCAAACACAAGCGCCGATCGCGCAAGATCCGGGTGTTGCACGCTGGGGCTTCCCTGCCCGCCGGCCAATTGCGCCCTGGCTGGCTGGATTCCATACAAGGGACTGCTGATGCTGCCGGTCTTGAGCGTGTTGCCGTAGCCCGTATTGTTGATGGCTGCGCTTGTGATCCAGTCCCCATTTGTGGGAGCGGTGAAGGTGTCCTGGGATCCCGTGATGTTCAAAGTGCCCATGTTGTTCACGTTCAATTGGGCCGTTGATGAGGACGCGTCCCACTGCACGGTCTCGCCTGCCGGACACAATCCCATCATGAGCCTTTCAAAGGTATGGTCTGTGCCGGAGACGCGAAGCCCAATCAATCCTGCGGTGCAGGCCCCCGCGTTTACCTCCAATTCAGGAATGTCAACGGTCCAATGGGACATGCTCTGCGGAAACGACAGGCTTTGCATAAAGTGCGGACCCACAAGGACACTCGACATCTGGACACTTTCCAGTCTTCCGTAATTCCCGTTGTATTCAATGAACGAGTAGTTCCCGCTCATCCACATATGGTCGAACACATTGAAGTCGCCGATGCCCGTAAGTCTGGCGTTGCTCGGTGCCACGCCACTGGCAGGAACAAAGACGAACGGAAACATGGCTCCAACGAATCCATCCGACCAGCGCACCTGAAACGGACCCTCATTCCCTTGGAAAAAGTAGCCGCACGTATGGTTCAGGGCGTTGTTCGAAATCGCTTGAATCATCACATCCGAGAAAAGAGCCTTGTTGGGGCCGGAACCCAGCAAAGCGGCCCCGATTTTGTCATCGTAGGCAAAGCCGCAATTGCCGATATTCTGCGTAACCGGAAGACCCATGATGCTGACGTACAGCGTGGCTGCAGCGACCGTCGTTGAAGCCGAAGACGCCAGAGTCACCTGGGTCGGCGACTGCCACGAGGCAATCGTGGTGCTGAGGGTTGCCCCGGAGGCGCCCGCTCCCGCAACCGTCACCGCCTGACCCGCATCGCCGGGCATAAACTGTGCTGTCGCCGAGGTGAGAATGGCGCTGCCGCTCGAAATGGCGGCGTCCATCGCCACACGGCCTGGCCGCCGGGTCGGGAAGTTCGTCGAGGCATCTACGCTATCGTCAACAAGAATCCCCAGATCGCGCACCGTGAACGAAAGATTAGGCGTGACATAGCCGCTATTCGCTGCATCCACCACGGCAAACACGTCCTGGCCCGGCGCACCGCGCACTGCCACCGGAACTGAGTTTGGATAATATCCACTTGCACCGCTCGAACCAACCGGGCCGTACATGCTTACGCCCTTCGGGTTGATGGACTGGCTTGTGTAGTAGACGGTCTGCCCCGTGGCCAATGGATTTGTCGGGAAGTACACGCTCGCGCCAATTGCATAAGCTGTGTCGATCGCCGCTTGGATCGCTGCGTGATTGTCGGTGCACGCCGAAGTTGAGCCGCTTCCGGTGCAGTCACCCTTCGCCCCGAAAACTATGACGGATGCAACTCCGTTGACATTTGCGTTGAGCGGCCCAGCCATCGTCTGCAGAGAAGTTTGAGAAGACGAAATGCCCCCTAGGCTTTGGAGCGCTCCTGAAGCCGTCGTCGACCCAGTCCCGCCAGAAGTGACAGGAACCGTGCTCATTCCTCCAATCGCCGTTCCGGTGCTGGTGTAATAAGCAATCTGTCCCGCGTTTCCCGAACTCACCGAGCCGCCGCCGGAGCCGGATCCGCATGCCGACCCCGTATTGGTCACATAGCCGGAGTTATCGATCTGCAGGCAGTTATGACCGCTGCCGGCAGCCAGTCCTGAAAACTGAACCGAATTCGCCGAACTGGGTCCGCTGGCTCCAATCATCACTCCACCCGTGCTTGCACTGTTTGATATCAGCGCCGCGTACGATCCTCCTCCCGGCAAAGTCCCGCCTCCACCACTTAACTGTGTGCCGTAACTTTCAGATCCGGCAGAATTCCACACCGTGTAGCCGCCGTTGCCCTTCAGCAGATTCCCTCCCAGCAACGTCATGCTCTGCCCGCCAATCAGGTTCACAGCAGCGGCCGTATCCCACGTCCCCGCAACATTCACACTCGCCGTTGTCGTCGCCGAGCAGCCCGTGCCGCCTTGTGTCACGCTGATTGTCCCAATCGATCCGTTGGTATTCACGTTCGCTGTCGCCGCGGCTGTACAACTTCCACTGAACATCAAGGGAACATGAATTCCATACGGGTCAAATCCCAAGCCGTGCTCCGAACCTAAAGTCACAGCGGTCACCGCCCCGCCCGCGGTCGTCAGGGTCAATTGCGGCTGCACCGCGTTCCACGTCGGAACCACCATCGCGTTGCGCACCGTCCAACCCTGCTGGGTACTGGCCAGGTCCAGCACCAGCCCCGTCGGTGCCTCCCCCGCTGCCGATGAATTTCCGGCCATCGCAACCAAACTATCAAGCGCGTTATTCGAACCGGTTCCCGCCGTAAACCCGTGCGTCGCCTGAATCGTGATGTTTTGCCAGCGGTTCGAATCCGCATTCAGCCCTGCCGGTAGTGTGCCCGGAAGCGTCGGCATCGCTATGCCGGTATTCAATCCCCGTATGTCGATATTCCTGAACTCGCTCCACTGCGGCCACTGGGCCAGGTACATTCCGCATGTGTGTGTCGAGTGCGCTCCGGGATAGAGCGCGGCCATCGGATCCACGCCCGTCGTCGCAATCTCCAGGTTCTCGATCTCTGCAACTTTCAGACCGTTTCCGCCCGTTCCAGTTAACGCTGGCATCGCGATCGCGCAATTGCCTACCGACCAGCCCGCACCCGTCCCCACCGTCCCAGTCAGCCCGTTTCCACCACTGGAAAATATCGAGTTGTTCTCCAGTGGCCGGCTGATCGCGCAGCTTCCGGCCGCTGCCCGTCCCTCGGCTGGCGAACACGATACATCCGCGCTCTGATCCACATAAATCGTCAAATCGTGCAGATGCGTGTACTGCATAAAATTCGGCGTGTCCGTCAGCGACCCCAGAACGTCCTGCCCAGGGAATCCCAGCAGCGACGACACCTGTTTGCCCATTCCGCCAATCGACTCACCGCGCCAGTTCAGCGTCCTCGTCTTGCACGTCCCCTGTGGTATCGTCAGCGCCACGCCATGCGCATTCGCATAGTTCAGCGCCGTCTGCAACGCATTTGTATCGTCCGTCACCCCGTCGCACACCGCGCCGAATTCCTTCACGCTGCGTTCCGCCTGCTGCGCTCCGTTGGTCCTCAAGTCCGTTACACGTACGCCGTTCGGATTCGTAAATCCATCCGTCCCCGCGTACGTCGGCGGAATCTCCATGGCGCCGTTCGTTCCCGCCGCAGTCATTGCCGCCTCGAGCGTCGTCTGCGAACTACTTGATGCCGGAGCCTGAACCCCGTTCACCGCCGGTGTGCTCAAGCCTCCTGTCATACTCCCGCCCGAGAGCGGAACCGCCGTCGTCACCGCTGTGTCCACATAATGTTTGTCAGAGGCCTGCAAGGCTTGGGTCGGGTCGCCGCTCAAATAAAGGGGCCCGCTCAGCGTCCCGCCCGTAGCCGTCAATTGGCTCTGACTCAGCTCCGCAATCGATTGGTCCACATAGGCCTTGCTCACCGCCTGCACCGCTTGCGCCGCCGGCATCAGCTGCGACTGCACCTGCGCAAGAGTCGCCTGGGCCGCCGCCGGAACCACCCAGTATTGCGTGCTTGTCGATCCGTCGCTCATGTAGAAAACGGCCGTATAATAAAGCCCCGCCGGTGTCGCGCCAAGGTTCGGAGCTAGGTTCACGCTTACAAATCCATCTGCTGCAATGGCCACAGTCATGCTGTCCGCGGCTACGGCTTGCCCATTCGCTGTCGTGAATGCCGGCCAGCTCACATTCAGCGTCCCTGAGCCCGCTTGTCCGTTCGCCAGATACACCGTCCCTTGAACGGTCGTCGTGCTCACCGCCTGCGCCCCAGCCAACTGCACCAGCGTCGCTCCCAGCAGTAAAACCCCCATCAGGACCATCACGACCGGACTCTGTCTCATCTGCCCGCCTGTGCCGCGCAACCTACCGATTCTTGTGAGCTTCATTCCCATCTCTTCCTTTTCTTTTGCTTTTTCTTGTGAGCGCCCGTTCCGTCCAACCGGCTCCCCGCCGCTTCATCCTTTTTCCGGCACTTGCGAAATTGCGAAGATTGCCCAAAAAGAAATGGGAGAGTCTTGTCGACTCTCCCGTTTCGGTTACATTCCTGCATCAATGCTCTAAGCTTACCGGAAGCGATAAGAATTCAATGCAAAATGCGGATGCACTTTTTTGCCTTTAATCCCAGTCACTTACGCCATAATGGGCGTGCAAATTCTTTGACACCGCTCCGAATACCAAGAATCATTCCCCAAAACCTGCGTCAAGCATCGCACCCACTCGAATTCCCCACCGGTCGAATATTCAACCCATCACAAAGCTCGACCCGCCGCCACTCCCGATGCCCAAGCCCACTGAAAGTTGAATCCGCCCAGCCAGCCCGTTACATCCACCGTCTCTCCGATAAAAAACAGCCCCGGCACCCGCCGAGCCTCCATCGTCCGCGCCTGCAGTCCCGCCGTATCCACCCCGCCAGCCGTCACCTCAGCCTTGTCAAACCCCTCAGTTCGAATTGGATGAAATGCCCACCGGTGCAATCCACGCTCGCATGCCTCCAGCGCCGCATTCCGCCAGCCCTTCGGTCCGCAAGTCTCCGCCACAAACTCCGCCAGCCTCTGCGGCAACGCCGCGCGCAACCGTTGCCTCAGCGCCGATTCCGTCCGCCGTGCCCCCGGCTCCATCAGCGCCCCCAGCACATCCATCCCCGGCGCAAGATCCACCACCAGTTCCTCGCCCGCTCGCCAGTAGGAAGACGCCTGCAAAACCGCCGGCCCGCTCAGTCCACGATGCGTCACCAGCATCTTTTCCCTGAATCGCGCCTCGTCGCCGGCCCATGCTTCAACCTCGGTCGCCACGCCCGCCAACTCCGTCCAGCCCGCCTCATCTCCACCCAGCACCAGCGGCACCAGCGCCGGTCGCGGTTCCACCACCTTTAACCCAAACTGCCGCGCCAGCTCGTACCCCAGTCCCGTCGCTCCCAGCTTAGGAATCGACAATCCCCCCGTCGCCACCACCAGCGCCCCAGCCTCAAACTCGCCTTGCGAACAAATCACGCGAAACCCGCCACCCTCCGCGCCCTCCACCTCAATCCCGTGCGCTTCGAGCACAACCTCTACGCCGCCCCGCGCGCATTCCGCCAGCAGCATCTCCACAATCGCCCTCGCCGAGTGGTCGCAGAAAAGCTGCCCCAGCGTCTTTTCATGCCAAGCGATCCCATACCGCTCCACGAGCTCGATAAAACTCCCCGGCTCATAGAGCGCCAGCGCCGACTTCGCAAAATGCTCATTTTCAGAGATGAAATTCCCCGGCCCGCAGTGCAGATTCGTAAAATTGCACCGCCCGCCTCCGGAGATTAGAATCTTCCGCCCCACCTGCCCGTTATGTTCCAGCAGCACAACCCGCCGCCCGCGCTGCCCGGCCGTAGCGGCGCACATCAACCCCGCCGCCCCCGCCCCCAAAACAATCACATCGAACTGGCGCGTCGCTGAATTCATCGTGTCTTTTCAGAATATCGTTCAGGTGCCGCACACCTCACTCGCCGCCGCGGTGAAATCTGTAATGGGTCCACTACCCCCAACCAATCTCCGCCGTTGACGCCTCAACGGCTTGCATCGTGCGCTTCTTGCGCGCAATAAACTTCGACACCGCTTCCACCAGCTAGAAGCTCGCAGCAGCCTCATCCCCAAACCTCTCCCTCACCAGCCTCAGCGCCTCCTCCGCGGTCCCAATCGTCCCTTCCAGCTGCGCATCCTCCACCACCCGCAGCATCTCCTTGAACCGCGCTCCCGGCCGATACCCCGCCGCAATCAGCTCTCTTCCCGTAATCAGCGGCTTCGGCCGCACCGTCTCCTCCGGCATGGCAAGCCACTTCTCCCGCACAAACTCCCAGTGCTCCAGAAACCCGCTTCCCGCCAGGCAGTCCATGCGGTGCAGCGCCAGGTGCTCTTCGAACCTCTCCAGCCTGAAGAACCGTTTCAGAGTTGAAGCCTTCATCCGCCCCGTGTCCATAAACCGCATGTGATTCTCAACCAGCTCCACAATCTGCCGCGTCTCCTCATTCGAAAACCGGAAGCGCCTGCAGATCTCCGCTGCCATCGCCACACCAACCTCTACGTGTCCATCAAAACGAATCCGATCCGGTGCCCTTCGAAACGTAGGTGGCTTACCCACATCGTGCAGCAGCGCACCCCACGCCAACGTCATGCTGCAACCCGGCTCCAGTTGTTCCAGCAACCCCAGCGTATGCACCCATACATCCCCTTCAGGATGAAACTGCGGCGGCTGTTCCACTCCCTTCATCCGCGCAATCTCCGGTAACACCTCTTTGAGCAACCCCGTCTGATCCAGCAGCTCAAACGCCCTGCGCGCTCGTCCCTCCGTCAGCATCTTCGTCAGTTCGTCCCGCACCCGCTCCTTGCTCACCCCATCCATGCGCGCCGCTAACCCACGCATTGCCGCCGCCGTCCCTGCCTCCAACTCAAACCCGAACCGAGCCGCAAACCGAACCCCGCGCAGCATTCGCAGGTGGTCTTCCTCAAACCGCTTCTCCGCGTTCCCAATCGCCCGCACCACCCCCGCATCCAGATCCGCCAACCCGCCCACAAAATCCATCACCGCCGCACGCAAATCAGCGCCGTAGTCAGAGTCCGATGGAAATATCCCAATGGTAGGGTCGGACTGGTAGGTCAGGGCTTCAGCCCTGACATCTGCACCCCCGCAATCGACTTGGGCTTTAAAGGCTGCGGAAAAACTCCTTCGGGCGGTAGGCCGGGGATTTATCCCCGGTATAAGTGGCATGAAATGAATGTGGCCTTCAGGCCCTGAGGCGTGCTTTTCACACTTTTCCTTCGGGAATAG
>Ga0181535_10002903_pt1 | contig 20379 bp, 17 predicted proteins | sample PEATcosm2014_Bin_44_FD_119774 | JGI IMG/M metagenome (GOLD analysis project Ga0181535, IMG submission 119774) | Peatland microbial communities from MTU Mesocosm Facility, Houghton, MI, USA - PEATcosm2014_Bin17_30_metaG | ecosystem: Environmental > Terrestrial > Soil > Wetlands > Peat | place... | reverse complement strand
GGCTCCAACAATGGCATGAACGCCATCTCCTATCCGACATATAAGGACCTGCGCCAACAGAACGAGACCTTCAGCGGGATGTTCTGCATTTACGGTACGGTCTTCAGCGCCAGTTTTGAGGGACGCAACGAGCGGGTCGGCGGCGAACTGGTGTCGGGCTCCTATTTTCCCGTGCTGGGAGTTCACGCGGCGATAGGACGGCTTTTCACACCCGAAGACGACCAGACTCCCAGCGGTGAGCCGCTGGTGGTTCTGGCATACAGCTACTGGCAGAACCGGTTCGGCGGCGATCCTGCGGTCATCGGCAAGCAGATCCTGGTACGGGACCATCGGCTGACCATCGTGGGCGTCGCGGAACGCAGATTCGAAGGTGTGCAGGCGTTGTTTCAGGCGCAGATCTTCGTCCCCATGGCCATGGCCGCCGAGATGACCGACAAAAAGAAGCCGCTGGAAGACCGCCGGCAGCGGTGGGTCCAGGTCTTCGGCCGGATGAAACCGGGCGTTGATCTGAAGGAAGTGCGCGCATCGCTCGCCCCGCTCTTCCATCGCACGCTGGAGAACGAGGTTCAGCAAAAGGAGTTCGCTAACGCTACGCCCTATACGCGCCAGCAGTTTCTGAAGATCACGCTGGATGCGATACCGGGTGGGCGCGGGCAAGATGTGGTGCGGCAGTTTCTGGAGGCGCCCCTGTGGGTGATGATGGCGATGGTTGCGCTGGTGCTGCTGATTGCCTGCGCCAACGTGGCCAACCTGATGATTGCGCGGGCGTCGTCGCGCCAGAAGGAGATCGCGCTGCGCGTCGCTCTGGGCGCGGGACGGACACGCATCATCCGGCAACTCATGGTGGAGGGGTTGCTGCTCGCATTGACAGGCGGAGCAGTGGGACTGTTCATCTCGCCTTGGGCGATGCGACTCCTCATCGGCATCATGCCGGAGACTGACCCGCCGCTGCGGTTTGTTGTGGATCCGAACCTGCGCCTGGTTTTCTTCACCATGCTGGTTTCGCTGGCGACGGCCGTTATCTTCGGGCTCGTGCCAGCGCTGCAGGCCGCCCGGCCCAATATCGCACGAGTGCTGAAAGAGCAGGCCGGAGCGGTCGCCGGAGGCGGGCAGGCCCGCTGGCGAAAAATGTTGGTGGTGGCGCAGGTCAGCCTTTCGTTGTTGCTCCTGATTGCGGCGGGTCTCTTCGGGCGCAGCCTGCATAACCTGAAAAGCCTCAATCCTGGATTTGAGGTCAACAATCTGCTCAGTTTTCAGGTGGACCCCACGCTGAACGGCTACACGGCGGAACGCGCCAAGCTTTTCTACCGGCAACTGGCGGACTCGCTGGTGGCCCTGCCCGGGGCTGATTCGGCGGCGCTGTGCGTGGTCCCGCCCCTCACCTTCGACGAATGGGACAGCTCAATCGCCGTAGAGGGTTACGTTGCCAAGCCGGGCGAAGACATGAGCCCGCGCGTGAATCACGTTTCGCCAGGATATTTCAGCACCCTGAAGATCTCCCTTTACCAGGGACGAGAATTCACGGTCCAGGACACGCTGGGTGCGCCGCAGGTGGCCATCGTCAACGAGAGGTTCGCGCAGCATTATTTCGGCGGCCGCGCCGCCCTGGGCCGCCACATCGGTATGGGCGGCGACCCGGGCACAAAGACCGATATCGAGATCATCGGCGTGGTGCGCGACACCAGGTACAGCCGCATGAACGAGGAACTGCAGCGCCAGGTTTACTTCCCGTACCTGCAGCACGAGTGGGCAGCGCAGATGACTGGTTATGTGCGCACGTCCCTGCGGGGAGAGCAGATGTTTCCCATGATTCGGCTGGCGGTGCGCAATCTCGACCGCAACCTGCCCGTGTATCAGATGAAGACCGAGGAAAAGCAGCGGGACGATTCGCTAAGTGTGGAGCGTCTCTCGGCTACCCTGTCGAGCGCCTTCGGCGTCCTGGCCACCGTGCTGGCCGCCATCGGGATCTATGGTGTGATGGCGTTCCTGGTGGGGCGGCGGACGAAGGAGATTGGAATCCGCATGGCCATGGGAGCGTCGGCACGGGACGTTGTTTGGCTGGTGATGCGCGAGGTATTGCTGCTGGCCGGAGTCGGCGTATTGATCGGGGCGCCGGTCGCGCTGGCCGTAACCCGGCTGCTCGAGAGCCAGCTTTATGGGATTGCGCCGCATGACCCGTGGATTATCATTGCGGCCACCCTCGGGCTAATGGCGGTTGCTGCGCTGTCAGGCTACCTTCCCGCCCGCCGCGCAACGCGCGTGGACCCGATGACGGCGCTGCGCTACGAATAGCTCCACCGGCTACTGCCGGAAAGATATCCTTTCGGCTGGCTGCGGGCGGAGCAGAAGCGGCAAGGTTAAGCTCTAGGTCGGTCAGTACCGCCGCCAAACCCTTGGGACTGTTACAGAGCGGTTACCGGCGCCATACTACATCCGGAGCAACTTATGTCGCCACATTTTGCGCTGCTTTCGATTGTGTTCATGATTAGCTTCGTGCTTCTTTTCGATCGAGTGCATATCGAGAGGAGCCATGGCCGCTTCATCAAGAAGTGCCTGCTGAGCGCCAGGGATCTCGACCGCATGCAGCGCATCCTTTCGGCTTGTGAAGAGGAGTAGGCGCCTTCGGCACTTCGACCCGTCGTTGGCCGTGTGAAGGAGCACCGCCGCGATTCGGGTTGCGGGGCTGGCGGCCGGCAGCACCGTTGACTCATTGCCCGAGGCGCGGTAGCGTTTGTAACGCATGCCAAGCTCTCCACCCGCTTCCCCAAACGATGCCACACGCCGGCGCTTTCTGCTGGAAACCGGCGCCGCCGCGCTGGTTGCATCCGCATCTCTTTCCGCCGCACCGCCGCCGCAGAGTGCCGCAGCCGCGCCGGGCGGCATAGACTTGATCCGCCACGTCTGGCGGGCCAGCTGGATCGCCGTGCCCGGCGCTCCTGCCACCGAGTACGGCGTGTACCATTTCCGCCGCACCTTTGAACTGGCGGCCAGGCCGGAGCGGTTCGTGGTCCATGTGAGCGGCGACAATCGCTATCAGCTCTTCGTAAATGGCCACCGGGTGGCCTGGGGGCCGGCCCGCGGCGACCTGTTCCACTGGCGGTACGAAACGGTAGACGCAGCACCGTATCTGGAGCGCGGCAAGAATGTGTTTGCTGCGGTGGTCTGGAACTTCGGCGAACGGGCGCCGGAAGCCCAGGTGACTTTAGAAACTGGATTCCTGTTGGACGGAGACAGCGCCGCCGAGGCTGTGGTCAACACAGGCACGAGCTGGAAATGCGCGCGTGACGATTCCTATTCGGTGATGCTGGCTCCCGAAGTACACGCCTATTACGTGGTGGGGCCGGGCGACCTGGTGACGGGCTCCCAGCACCCGTGGGGTTGGGAAGAGAAGGAGTTTGACGACTCGCAGTGGCCGGCGGCAGTGGTGGTGAGCCCGGCCGCGGGGCGCGAAGCCCGCGATGTCCACTCGCGCTGGATGCTGGTGGAACGGCCCATTCCGGCGATGGAAGAACGGCCGGAGCGTCTGCAGCGAATCCGGCGTGTAGCAGGGATTCAGCAGCCCGGGGCATTTCCCGCCCAGCCGGCGCCATTTGAGATTCCCGCCCGCACCCACGCCACGCTGTTGCTGGACCAGACTTATCTCACTACCGCGTATCCCGAGCTGGCAGTGAGTGGAGGGAAGGACGCGGTAGTCACTATGGGCTACGCGGAATCGCTCTATCTGCCGCCCGCGCCCGGCCAGAGGGGCCGGGAAAAAGGGAACCGCAATGATGTCGAGGGCAAACAATTCATCGGAGCCCGGGATCGCTTCATTGCCGATGGCGGAGCGCGCCGTACTTTCCGCCCGCTGTGGTGGCACGCGTACCGCTACCTGGAGCTGGACGTGGAAACGAAGGACTCGCCGCTCACCGTCGAGGACCTGCGTGCAACCTACGTCGGTTATCCGTTCGAGAGACGGGCGCAGTTCGACGGCGGCGCTCCCGAGGTTAACCGGATCCTGGACGTGGGCTGGCGTACCGCCCGCCTGTGCGCTCACGAAACCTACATGGACTGCCCGTATTACGAGCAACTCCAATACATCGGCGACACACGCGTGCAATGCCTGATTTCGATTTTCAACTCGGGCGATGCGCGCCTGATGCGCAATGCGATCGACCAGATCAATGACTCGCGCCTGGGCGATGCCTGTACCATGAGCCGCTACCCGACGCGGCTGGAGCAATACATCCCAGGCTTCTCGCTTTGGTGGATCGGGATGGTGCGGGACTACTGGTGGTATGTGGACGACGCGGACTTCGTCCGCCGCACGCTGCCTGGGGTACGCGCGGTGCTCAGCTTTTTCGAAAGGTACCAGAAGAAGGACGGTTCGCTCGGCCCCCTGCCCTGGTGGCGCTACTTCGACTGGGTGCCGGAGTGGCCCGCGGGCGAGTCGCCGCAGGAGGAAGATGGCTCATCAGCTCCCTATGACCTGCTGCTGTTGCTGGCGTACCGGTGGGCAGCCGAGATGGAAGCCGCACTGGGGCAGCGCGCTCTCTCCGAAGTCTATCAGGCGCGAGAGAAGCAGCTTCGCGAAACGGCGCAGCGGCTTTATTGGGATACAGGTAGAAGCCTATACGCCGACACGCCTGCCAGGAAGCAGTTTTCCCAGCACACCAATACCATGGCGGTCCTGGCGGATGTGATCGCGGGCGCGCCGGCTCGGGACCTCATGCTGCGCACCTTGACGGCGCCTGGGCTGGCGCAGGGAGCGCTGTTTTTCAAGTTCTACATGAACATGGCATTGATCAAAGTGGGTGAAGGCGACCGCTACCTGGATCAGTTGGGTGATTGGCGGGACATGCTGGCGCGCGGGCTCACCACCTTTGCCGAGACCGTCGACCAGCCGAACGAATCGTCGCGCTCCGACTGCCATGCATGGAGCGCGAGCCCGAATATCGAGATTTTCCGCACCGTGCTGGGTGTGGATTCGGCGGCGCCCGGCTTCCGCCGCGCCGTGGTGCGGCCTCACTTCAACAAGCTGAAGTTTTTATCGGGTTCGGTCCCGCATCCCAAAGGAAAAGTGGACGTCCGGCTGGAACCGCAGGGCGCTGGCATGGCCGTGAGCGTCACCTTGCCCGCGGGCGTGCCTGGCGACTTTGTTTGGCGGGGTACGCGGCGGGAACTGGCGCCCGGCGTCAACCGGTTTTCGGTCTGAGATTTTCCCTGGATCGCTTCGCCGATGCCATGCGCGCCGCCACCCGCATCGCCTGCTTCATGCTGCGCGCGTCGGCCTGGTTCTTGCCTGCAATATCGAACGCCGTGCCGTGATCCACCGATGTGCGGATGATCGGAATGCCGAGCGAAATGTTGACCGTTCCTTCGAAGTCGATCAGCTTCATCGGAATGTGGCCCTGATCGTGGTACATCGCGACCACCAGGTCGTACGCTCCGCGGGATGCCTGCAGAAAAACCGTGTCGCCCGCATGCGGGCCGCTGCAAAGAATGCCTTGCCGGCCCGCGGCCTCGATGGCCGGCGCGATCGAGCGCTGGTCTTCGCTGCCGAACAAGCCGTGCTCGCCGGCGTGAGGATTCAGCCCGCACACCGCGATCCGCGGCCGCTCGCGCCCGAGCAGCTTCATGGCTTCATTTCCCAACTCGATGGTGCGCAGAATGCGCGCGGCGTCCAGCTCGCATGCCTGGCGTAGCGCAATATGCGTCGTCACGTGCACGGTGGAGAACCGTTCGCTCCAGAGCAACATACGGGACTCAGCAGCGCCGCACAACTCCGCAATGTACTCGGTATGGCCCGAGAACCGGAGGCCGGATAGGGTTACGGCTTCCTTGTTGAGGGGCGCCGTCACCATAGCGCCGGCCTCTCCGCGCAGGCACAGTTCCGTGGCGATGCGGACATACTCCACCGCTGCGATTCCGCACCGGGCATCCAGCCGGCCGAACTGGAATTCCTCAAACCCGGTGAGCGCGCCGACGTCGCGGAGTTCGGCCGATTCGAGCTTCAGGCCGGTGACCTGTCGAGCCTGTTCCAGGACGCGGCCGTCTCCCACGACAATCCAGCGGGCCAGCGCCGCGAGATCCGGGTCGGCGAGGGCTTTCACCACGATTTCGGCGCCGATTCCTGCGGGGTCGCCCATGGTCAGCACGATAGCCGGCGTTTCCGTTGGTTCAGGCATGAAAATAATCCGCTACTTGAATTAGAGCATCCGCGCCGCCGAATCCGCCGGACTTGGTAGCGACGGAGACTCCATCGAGATCGCCGCCGCGAATCACGCCGCGCGGAACTCCGGGAATAATCTCATCAAACAGATCGATCCACTGCACTCCGGCGGCCCGGCAAAGCTGCGACGCCGTGTACCCGCCGGAGAGCAGAAGCGCGCATCCGGGAACGGACGCAACCAGGACCGTCAGCCATCTCGCGAAGGACACCCCGCGTGGAATGCGCAACATGACATGCTGGCCGCGGCCCAGTGCGGCTTCAATGTCCGCGCCGGAGATCCCTGAGCGAAGCAATACTACTCCGCGCTGGCACACGAGCGTCGTCTGCTGCGCGACGGTCACCGGGTGGTCGGAACCGATACAAAACAACACGGGACCTTTGGGCTCCGGTCGGGGAAACGGCCGCGCCGCAACCGGCAGCGTGCGTGCCAGCGCCGCCGCGAGGCCCGCCGATCCTGCCCACAGGACACGCCGGTCCAGCGCCAGACCCGCGGCCGCGATCCGATCCAGGTCGTCATCGCAAACGGCGTCGAGCGTCACCACCCGGGCGCCGACAGCGATCGCCGCTGCGGCGCCGGCAGGCCCGGTATGGACGCACTCCGCTCCCGGCGAGCGGAACTGAGCAACCATGTCGATCCGCGCGAAATTCGGGTCGCCGGCGACCAGCAGGCTTCCCGCCTCTACGATGCGATTCATCTGCGGAAAGGCAGGGCACACCACGGCGGCATCGCAACCGAAGGCTACAAGGGCGGCCTCGATCTCCACCGCGGCGTGGCCGCGCACCGTGGAATCGATCTTCTTGAAGAGGATCGCCGGCGAACGATCCGTCAGGCGAGCGGCGGAGTTTGCGATCGCGTTTCGCGCGGCTGCGGCTTCCAGATCCCGGCTGTCCGTGCTGATGGCGGCTACGGTCGCCTCCGCAACGCCGGCGCCCGGCGTAACCGCAACGAGGGTCCGGCGCCCGCGCATCGCGAAATGAACCGCGGCGTCGCAGGCGCCCGTCAAGTCATCGGCGATCAGAAAACAGTCGAGCGGCGCCGATGAGCCCGAAGTCTTCATGGGGCCGAGGTAGGACGGACCATCGCCTTACGTGGTCTGTCATGCCTCGCGAGAGTCTTCCCGGCCTCCAAGAAATGCCGCCTTTGCCTATTTGTAACACTGATCATCTATACTTGGGCTAATTCTTCAAGCCTGGAGGGGCTCATGGATCGCAGAACGTTCATCAAGACTACCGGCGTGGCAGCAACCGCCGCGCCACTGGTCAGCGGGCAGAAAAGCAACCCCAGCCAGATCGAGCACGTGGTGGTGGTGATGATGGAGAACCGCAGCTTCGACCACCTGTTCGGCTGGCTGCCGAACGCCGACGGCCTGCAGGCGGGCCTCACTTTCCCGAATCCAGCCGGCGGAACGAGCGCCACCTTTCCGCTGGCCCCGGATTACACCAGCTGCTCCTACCCCGACCCCGACCACAGCTATGACGGTGGACGTACCGAATATGACAACGGCCTGATGGACGGCTTCCTGCTCGATACCGCCAACGGCCTGAACGCCATCGGATATTACACGCAAAAGGACCTTCCGTTCCGCTCGGCGCTGGCGCGTAACTACACCACTTGCGATCGCTACTTCCCCTCCATCCTCGCCCCCACGTTTCCCAACCGTATTTTTCAGCACGCCGGGCAGACGGACCGTCTGGACGACAGCATCACCATCAGCACCCTTCCCACCATCTGGGACAATCTCGCCGCCACCGGGGTGAGCAACAAATACTACTTCGGCAACGTTCCCTTCCTGGCGCTGTGGGGCAAGAAATACCTGAACATCTGCCACCCGTATTCGGAGTTCCTGAGCGATTGCGCGGCGGGTACCCTGCCGGCGGTGTCGTTCGTAGACCCCAGCTTCACGATTTTGTCGAATCTGCAAAATGACGACCACCCCTTTTCCGACGTCCGCAACGGCGATGCCTTTCTCGCCCAAGCCTTCGCCGCCGTATCGAAAAGCCCCAACTGGGCCAACACCGTGTTCATCATCAATTTCGACGAATGGGGCGGCTTCTTCGACCATGTCACGCCGCCGCGCGCCCTGGCGCCGAACGACGTCGATCCCGACCTGGTGAACGGAGAGGCGCTGCTCGGTATCCGCGTGGCCTGCATCATTGCGTCGCCGTGGACGAAAGGAAACCCTCTCGACCCCACGGTGAACCACACAGTGTTCGACCATACATCCGTGCTGAAGCTGATTGAATCGGTGTTCAACCTGCCGCCCCTGGCGGCGCGCGAAACCTCCGACACGGTGGGGAACGTGCTTGATGTGCTGAACCTGGGCGCACCGGACGCAAGAGTGCCTGATCTACCGCAGCCCGGATACGTGATCCCTTCGAGCCTCTGCCTCAGCGCCAGCCCGAACACGACGCCAGGTCCCGACGACGAGACCACCGTTTTCCTGCGCATGGTGAACAGCGGCATGCTGGCCGGTTTCCCGGGTCACTAACTAAATGTAGGTGGGGCGCCGGCCCCCGGCTGGCCGTGCCGGGCACTAAAATGGCGGTTAACGAGGTTGTTTTCGCCATGAACTCCCGGCTTGTAGTCCTTGCCGCAGCTGCCGCTGCCTCGCTCTGGGGCCAGTCCTCACCCACGCTCGCCGTTGACGCCACCGCCAGCGTCCATCCGATCAGCCCGTACGTGTACGGTATCAACGAGTACACGGACAATGGGTTGGCCAGCATCATGCGCATTCCGCTACGCCGCTTCGGCGGCGACGCCACCACCAGCTATAACTGGCAAAACGATGTCAGCAACGCCGCGTCGGACTGGTACTTTGAAAACTACGGGCAATACACCGGAACGCCCGCGCTGCCCGACGGTTCGTCCTTCGATTTATTCCACGAGGCGAATCTCCAGAGCGGCGCCTTGAGCCTGGGCACTATCTCGCTGATGGACTGGACGCCCAAGAACACCACCAGTTGCAGTTTTAGCGTCGCCAAATACGGCGCACAGACAGGCGTAAATCCGTACAATACCGATTGCGGCAACGGAGTCCTGCTCAACAAACAGCAGATCGTCAACGATCCGAACGATGCCTACCAGCCGTCTGACCCGTCGTTCGAACAGCAATGGGTCAAGTACCTGATGCAGAAGTACGGCCCGGGAAACACCGGCGGCGTGCGTCTATGGAGCATGGATAACGAGCCGGAATGGTGGTACGGCGTCCACATCGACATCTACCAACAGCCCGCCACCTACGATGACATGATGGCGCGCAACCTCAGTTGGGCGAAGGCGGTCAAGGCGGTGGACCCCAGCGCGCTGGTCACGGGGCCGGTAGCCGCCGGCTGGCCCGGCTACTTCTATTCCCGCGCGGATTTTCAGAGCGGGTGGGAGAAACCTCCCTACCAATACTGGGACAACCCGACGGACCAGCAGGCGCACAACGGCGTCCCATGGGTGGAATATTACCTGCAGCAGATGCACCAGTTCGAGCAGCAGAACGGATACCGCCTGCTGGACGTAGTCGACATCCACGGCTATATCACGCCGGATACGTTGACCGACACGGTGGGCGATGCCGCGACGGAAACGCTCCGCATGACTTCCACGCGTGCGCTTTGGGACCCCAACTACATCGTGCCGAACGCCACCGCCGGCGACAATGAATACGACGCGAACGGCAACCTGACCGCGCCGCAACTGATTCCGCGCATGCACCAGTGGGTGGACCAGAACTATCCCGGCACCAAGCTGGCCATCACCGAGTACATGTGGCACGCGCTCGCGAGCATCACCGGCGCGATCGCGCAAGCCGACATCCTGGGCATTTTCGGGCGTGAGGCGCTCGACTACGGCACTCTGTGGGGACCGCCCGCGCCCACCGACCCCGGCGCTTTCGCCTTCAAGATCTTCCTCAACTATGACGGCAATGGGAGCCAGTTCGGGGAAACCAGCGTCTCTGCCACCAGCAGCGATTACGACACGCTCTCCATTTTCGCCGCGCAGCGCCACGATTCTGCGCTCACCGTGCTGGTGCTGAACAAAACCGCCTCCGCGATCACCGATAGCATCAGCCTGGCACGTTTCACGCCGGCAGCGACGGCGCAGGTGTGGCAGTACAGCAGCGCAAATCTGAACGCGATCGTGCGGCAGCCGGACCTCAACGTCGCCGGCGGGATCAGCGAGACTTTTCCGGCATATTCGATGACGCTCTTGGTGATCCCGCAGCAAAGCGAGCCGCAACCGGTGGTCGCCGCCGTCACCAACGCCGCGTCTTACGATGCCACCGGTGTATCGCCTGGAGAGATCGTCACCATCTGGGGCAATGGACTGGGACCGGCCGCGCTGGTCGGCCTGCAGCTCGATCCCAACGGCCTGCTCACCACCTCCTTGAGCGGCACGCAGGTATACTTCAATGGCAATCCGGCGCCAATGATCTACACGCTGGCTGGGCAGGTCAGCGCCATCGTCCCGTATGAAATCGCGCAGGCGCAGACAGCAAACGTGGTAGTGGTTTATCAAGGCAACCCGTCGGCTCCGTTCCAGGTCGCCGTCGCGCCGGTCAAGCCGGGCATCTTTACCAACGATGGCTCCGGCAGCGGGCAGGGCGCCATTCTGAATTTGGATTACAGCCGCAATGGCGACAAGAACCCAGCCCAGCGCGGACTATATGTTTCCATCTATGCGACCGGTGAAGGAGTGACCACGCCCCCAGGAATGGACGGCCGTGTGTCAAGCACCGCCGGAACGCCTACTCCGAAGGTGGCGGCTACTAGCTGCTCGGCCACCATTGGCGGCCAGCCCACCACGGTGAACTATTGTGGCGAAGCGCCCGGCTCCGTCGCCGGCCTCGTGCAGGTGAACGCGCTGGTACCGGATTCCGTGGCCCCAGGCACTGTCCCCGTGACGATCACCATCGGCGGCGTCACCAGCAAAGACGGCGTCACCCTGGCGGTGAAGTAGGACAGACGATCGGTTTGTGTCGTCTGTCGGTGCGGCGTAGCCGCCGCCCGCAACGCTCGATGTAGGGGCCGGGCATGCCCGGCCTGGCGTGCCGGCCTGGCATGCCCGCAGCCACGCGTTTTGGGCGACTCGCCTAAAAATCACTAGCTAAGTGCTTTGTTTTCGGTAAGGATTTGGGCGAGTTTTGCCGGGATTGACTAGGCCGCCGCCTTCAGTCGTAGACGAAGTGCAGCACTTTCTTGAGGTCTTCCCAGGCCTCGCGCTTGGCGTCCTGGTTGTAAGGACGCAGCAGATACGACGGATGGTAAGAGACCATCACCGGAATGTTGCGCCATTCGAGCCAGCGGCCGCGCATCTTGGTGACGCCCTCCTTACGGCCGGTGAGCGCACGCGCCGCAGTGCCTCCCAATGCGCAGATGGCCTTGGGCGCAATCGCGGAGAGCTGCCGGTACAGGAACTGGCCGCAAATCTCCATTTCGTCCGGCTCTGGAGTGCGGTTCCCGGGGGGCCGGCACTTCACCACGTTGCAGATGTAGACGTCCTCGCGGCGGAGCGCAATGCCTTCCTTCTTGGCGGTGCCCTCGATCATCTGCGTGAGCAACTGGCCGGCGCGGCCCACAAAGGGAATGCCCTGCGCGTCTTCGTCCGCGCCGGGACCTTCGCCAACGAAAACCAGCGGCGCGTGCTCATTGCCGACGCCGAAAACGATTTTGTTGCGGCCTTCGTGCAGGCGGCAGCGGTGGCAATCGCCGATATCTTCCTGGATGCGCGGCAACGTGTCACCGGCAGGCGCCAGCGGCGGCAGGCTGACGGTGGGCTGATCCACGGCGGCAACAGGCGATGCGCCGGCATCCGCTGCTGCAATCGTTTCCACTGCTTTCGTCTCGACGGCTTGCCCCGCGGCCGGCCGGCGATACACGGTCGTCATCCCGATATCCTGGTAGAACTCGAGGCGCCGCCGCAGTTCGTCAGGCTTCATGGGCGGCGTGCAGGGAAAGACGCAGCTTGAGGATCTGGTCGAAGATGCGCTCGGCGATTTCACGCTTGCTGGCGCGCTGCAGCGCGAGCGTCTCACCCGTTGAAAGCGCCAGCACCACTTCGTTGTCGTCGGATTCGAAGCCGAGGTCGGCGCGGCCCACCAGGTTGCCCACCACCATGTCGCAGTTCTTCGATTCCAGTTTGCGGCGCGCTTCCTCGCGCAGGTTTTCGGTCTCTGCGGCGAAACCCACCAGCAGGCGGTCGCCTTTCTTGCGGCCCAGCTCCGCCAGAATATCTGGTGTAGGATCCATTTCGAGGGAAAGCCGCGCCGCGGTCTTCTTCCGTTTCTGATCCGGCACGCTGCTCAAGTGGAAGTCGCTGACCGCCGCGGCTTTAATCACAATGCTGGCCGGTCCAAGGTGTTCGAAGACGCGCTCGCGCATCTCGACCGCCGTCCGCACGCCGATCACTTCCACGCCGCGCGGGGCGGGCAGGTGGACTGGGCCGGAGATCAGCACGACCCGGGCTCCACGCGCAGCGGCGGCTTCCGCCAGCGCGTAACCCATCTTGCCGCTGGAGCGGTTGGAGATGAACCGCACCGGATCGAGCGGCTCCTGTGTGGGCCCTGCCGTAACCAGAACGGTTTCGCCTTCCAGGTCGCGCCGCTGCCGCGTCTCGCGTTCGATGGCAGCGGCAATTTCCTCCGGCTCCGCCATGCGGCCCGGGCCCGTCATGCCGCACGCCAGATACCCGGAACCAGGTTCGATCAACTGGTTTCCACGGCGTTTCAGAGCTTCCACGTTCTCGCGCGTCGCTGCGTGCTGCCACATATTGACGTTCATGGCGGGCGCCAGCAGAACCGGGCCGGTGAAGGCCAGGTATAAGGTGGAAAGGAAATCGCCGGCCAGCCCGTGCGCCAGCTTCGCCAGCAGGTCGGCGGTTGCGGGCGCCACTACCAGCAGCTCGTTCTCTTGCGCCGTGCCGATGTGGTCGATGGCGTTTTCAATCGCGAAGAGGTCGGTCAGCACCCTGCGGCCGGTGAGCGCCGCAAAGGTCACGGGAGTGATGAACCGTTGAGCGGAGTCGGTCATCACCGCCTGCACCTGGTGGCCTTGTTGCACCAACAGGCGCGCCAGCTCGGCCGATTTGTACGCCGCGATGCCGCCGCCTACACCGAGAATGATTCTCATTGGGAACTCTCGCCGCGCCCGACCGCTCCCTGGCGGTCGCGGCTCCGATAGTTTATCGCTTGCGATTGGAGCCGCGACCGTCAGGGAGCGGTCGGTGCGCTGAAAAGCCTTTTAAGCTGCGGGTTCCGCGACCGGCAGCGGATCCGGCGCCGGCCCTGTCAGGGAGTACTTCACCAGCCCGCGGCGCACTTCCTCCATCGCGATGATGGTGGACTTCTTCGAGGACGTGGGCAGCACCGGCCGAGCCCCGCCCTGCAATTGCCGGGCTCGCTTGGCCGCGACGATGATGAAGCGATAGGTGCTCTGCTCCTCGTCGTCCGGGATGGTGCAGTGGGCGTTATTCTTGGGGGCCTTATCAGCCATGGCGTCGATACCTCTTCAAACCTGAAATGATTCCAGTATGGGCCGGATCTGCTCTTCGATCCTGGTCCGCCGCGCGCGCTCGGCGCGCACAATCGAACTCAGAATCGCATCCGACTCGGCCAGCTCGCGATTGATCAGAACATAGTGGTAATCGCTGTACCGCCGGATTTCCTCGGCCGCGTCCCGCAGCCGCCGTTCAATCACTTCGTCCCTGTCCTCGCCGCGCGCGCGCAATCTGCGCTCGAGTATCTGCCGCGAAGGAGCCAGGATGAAAACGGTTACAGCTTCGGGAATCTTCTTTACCAATTGTCTCGCACCTTGCACGTCGATGTCGAGTACCAGGTCCCGGCCGCCGGCCTGCGCCTCTTCCAGAACCCCGCGGTGTGTGCCGTAATAATTGCCGAAAACCTCCGCCCACTCCAGAAACTCATCGCGCGCCACCATGGCCTCGAACTCGGGCCGCGAGACAAAGTGGTAGCTCTCGCCGTCCTTCTCCGCGCCGCGCGGCTTGCGGGTGGTGTAAGAGATTGAAAACATTAGGCCAGGAACACCTGCCATGAGGTGAGAGACCAGCGTTGATTTCCCCGAGCCGGAAGGGGCGGAAATGATGAAAACGGTTGTCATTCGAGGTTGAGGGCCTGTTCGCGGATCTTGTCAATTTCCGATTTCGCGGCCAGCGCGAGCTCAGTGATGGTCAGCCCCAGGTCGCCTAGCCCGCCGGTCTTGGAAAGCATAGTATTCGCTTCGCGGTTCATTTCCTGCAGCAGGAAATCCAGGCGTTTGCCCACCTCGCTTTCGCCCGCCAGCAGGGCATCCAGCTGCACGGCATGGGTTTTCAGGCGAACCAGTTCCTCGGCGATATCGCTGCGGTCGGCGGCCAGGGCCGCCTCCTGCGCCAGTCGCTGCGGCTCAATCGGCGCGCCGTTCAGCAGTTCGGCCATCCGTTCGCGCAGCCGCTTCTGGAAGGCGGGCACGGCTCCGGCGCGAATTTCCTCGATGCGCGCCGCCAGACCGACCAAAGCCGCCGTGCGATCTTGCATCTCCTTTGCGGTGGCGGCACCTTCGGTTTCGCGGGATTGATTGAAGGCGGCCAGCGCTTCGCGCGTGCCGGCCAGAGCGGCCGCCACTACTTCTTCGCTGGCTTCGGCATCGCCGCCGGTCTGCAACATGCCCGGCAAACGCAGCACCGCGTTGAGGTCGGGCTCCTGGTTAGGGAGCGCGAACAGCTTCTGAGCCTCGCGGAACGCGGCGATGTACTCGGACATCAGGCTGCGATTCAGACCCGCCGCGCTCTCCGCCGCCCGGGTGAGCGTGACCTGAATCTGCACGTGCCCGCGCGCGATCGCGCTCTTCAGAATGGCGCGCAGCTCGGTCTCTATCTCCTCCAACTCCGGCGGCAAATGAAAGTGCAGGTCCAGGCCGCGGTGGTTGACGCTCTTCAGGCTGATGGCAATCTCATCCTGTCCGGCGGCCTTGCGGACGCGGGCGAAGCCCGTCATGCTGCGCACTCTCACAGGTTCCCCGCCTCCGCATCCACGAACTGCAGCTCGTGCAGGTGCTGGTAGATTCCGCCTTGTGCCATCAGTTCCTCGTGGGTTCCCGTTTCGCGCAGGTGGCCCTGCTCGATGACGGCGATTTTGTCGGCACGGCGGATGGTGGACAGCCGGTGGGCGATCACGATGACAGTTCGGTGCTCCATCAGGTTGGCCAGCGCCTTCTGCACCAGCATTTCCGATTCTGTGTCCAGGTGCGAGGTAGCTTCGTCGAGGATCAGGATGGGCGCGTTCTTCAGCAGCGCGCGAGCGATGGCGATGCGCTGCCGCTGGCCTCCGCTCAAACGCACGCCGCGGTCGCCGATTACGGTCTGATAACCGTCCGGCAGGCTCTCTACGAACTCGTGGGCCAGCGCGGTTTCGGCCGCGCGGCGGATTTCGGCGGCCGGCGTTCCCGGCCGGCCATAAGCGATATTCCGGGCCACCGTGTCGTTAAAAAGGAAAGTGTCCTGCGCCACGATGCCGATCTGCGCCCGCAGCGAATCGAGCTCCAGTTCCCGAACGTCGTGGCCATCCATCCGGACCGCCCCTTCGGTGACGTCCCAGAAGCGCGGCACAAGGTTCGCCAGCGTGGTCTTGCCGCCGCCGCTCGGCCCCACCAGCGCCACGATTTCGCCTGCTTCCACCGTCAGGGAAAGTCCCTGGATCCGGAATCCGCCCTCGACAGACGGGTAGTGGAACCCCACGTTGTCGAACACAACGCGCTGCGAGAACCGCTCGATCCGTTTCGCCCCCGGTTTTTCGGCGATCTTCTCGATGTTGTCGAGATACTCGAAGACCTTTTGCGAGGCTCCCAGCGCCTGCTCGAAGATATTGTGAATCCCTACCAGGCGCTTCACCGGTTCCAGCAGGAAGGCCAGCGCCGCGACAAAACTGGCGAATTCGCGCGGCGTCAGCTCGCCCATCTTGATCTGCGTCCGCGCGTACCAGATGAAACCAACCACCGTGGCAGCCCCAACGATCTCGATCAGCGGCGAGGAGAGCGCCTGTTGCCGCACATATTGCAGGTTGGTCTTGAGCAGCCTGTGAGCGGCATCATGAAAACGCCGCGACTCGTATCCCTCGGCGTTAAAGGCCTTCACCACCATATGGCCGCTGAGGGTTTCCTGCAGCACCTGGCTCAAGTCGCCCTGGTTGTCCTGCGTCCGCCGCGTGGTGCGGCGGATCCGCTTGCCAATCGTCGTGACCGGAAAGATCACCAGCGGAACCAGCAGCAGGCTGAGCAGCGCCAGCTTCCAGTCCGTGCCGATCACCACCGCCAGCAGCGCCAGCAGCGTGAACGTCTGGCGCAGCAGGTCCGCCAGAATGTGCGACGTGGCGAGCTGGACCTTGTCGATATCGTTCATGATGGCCGACATCAGCTTGCCCGTCGAGTGGGATTCGAAGAACTCCGCTCCCTGCCGCAGCACCTTGTCGAAGACCCGGTTGCGCAGGTTGGTGACCGCGGAAAACCCGACGTAGTTGACCAGGTAGTTGGCGCAATAATCGCACACGCCCTTGGTGATGAACACCGCCAGCGTGGCGAACGCCATGATGCTGAAAATGTTGTGGAAGGAAGAAGGCACCAGCTGGTCGAGGTAGATGGTGTGCTGGAAAACGGGAACCGTGTAGAGCTTGACGCGCGTTTCGGGCGCGTGGACATCGAGCACGGTATAGAGCAAGGGGCCGATCAGCAGCGCCATCATGCCGGTTCCGCCTCCGGCCACGGCCATCAACACCACCGAGACCGCCAGTTGCCCGGCGTAACGCCGCGCGTAGGCGAGCAGGCGCAGCAGTTCCTTCACGCGTGTACCCGCAGCCGCGCCAGAGCGTCGACTACCTGCTCCACCGTCACGCCGGCGATGCCGCCGCGCACCGCCACCACTTCGGACCGCGCGCGCCAGGGGCCCCAGATCGCGGGGTCCGAAGGACCGAAGATCACAACCGACGGCAAGCCAAACGCCGCCGCCATGTGTGCCGGGCCGGAATCGTTGCCGACGAACAGGGATGCGCCGGCCAGCAGCGCCTTCACTTGTGCGAGGGGCGCCCCTTGGATCACGCGCTGCTGCGCGAACGGGGTCAGGTCGTCGCCGGCGGATCCAATCCACACCGGCTCCAGGCCGCTTTCCTGGATCTGCCGCGCCACTTCCAGAAACCCGTCAGCGCGCCAGGTCTTTTCCGGAGCCGTTGCCACCGGGTGTAGCACTGCGTACGGCCGCGCGGCCGCGGCCGGCGGCGCGCCCAACTCGAGCCGGGCGCGTGGAATCTCCCCGGCCGGCGCGCCAAGGAAAAAGATCGCACTGGCCAGGTGCTCCGCCGTGTGGACGGTTCGTTCCACGCCGAGAATTTCCTGCGCCCTGGGGATCTTCACGTTGTACGCGAACTGGTGCCGGAAGTGGCCGAAGCCTGCGCGCCTGCGGGCTCCTGAGATCAGCGTCAGGTACGCGCTGCGGGTGCCGCCGTGCAGGTTGAGGCACAAGTCGGGCCGCCAGCGGCGCAGCACGCCCGGCTCGGGCTGCAGGATCTCATCGAGATCCGCGTTATGCTCGAACACGGCGTGAAAACGGGCTTCCGCGACTACCGCGACGTGCAGATCGGCTCGCGCGCGTTTCAAAAGGGCGAGAGCCGGCGTGGTAAGGACGCAGTCCCCTAGAGAACGCAGCCGGACGATGGCCACCCGGCCCGGGCGCGGCAGATCTTCCAGCACGTTCTCCACGGGTCTAGTCTTCGATCTTGGCCTCGTCCACCAGCATCACCGGTATGTCATCCCGCACCGGGTAGACACGGTGGCATTGAACGCACTTCAAGCCGTCGCCACCGGGTGTGAGCTCCACCGTGGCCTTGCACACGGGGCACACGAGAATCTCCAGCAGATCTTTACTGATGGCCATAAGAGTTCCAGTTTAGCGCGGAGGGCCCGCCGGATGCGGGGGCGGGGGGAGGGGCCGCGTCTGACTGCAGTTCTTGCCTTAGGGACGGCAGGCCTTGCACATAAACCACGCCTGCGAGTGTCGGGTTAGTACGGTGTGCTCACGTACTTTTAGCTTTGGTCACCAATCTGCAGTCGTTCGGCAGGTGGCGAACGAGGCGTCGGTGAAAGAGCTAAGGGCCTCACTGCACTAAAGACTCGAACGAAATGGCTTGTGCAGTTTAAAGCTGTCTTTCGGAGATCAAACGGCCACCGGGTGGTTGAACTGTCGCCGGCAGCCAAAGCGAGCTTCAGCGAAGTGGAAAGGTCGTGACACGTGCGTGGATTTGTTTTCGGTGTTGTCATCACCATCTTGATCCTGATCGTGGGTGGTTACCTGTTCATACACGGCGGAGGGGTCTCCATGGCCACTACCGCGCCGCCCCTGCCGCTGGAGAAGAAGGTTGCCGGGATGGCTTTGCACGCGAGCATTGGGGATGCGAAGGACCTGAAGGACCCCCGCCCTTTCGACGACGACAACATGCTGGCCGGAGTGAATGCATACAAAGAGCAGCACTGCGCCTTTTGCCACGGTGCGCCGGGACAGCCTCACCCGGCGATTTCCAAAGCGATGTTCCCTCCGCCGCCTCAGCTATTCGAAAAGGATGATATGGTGACCGACGATCCGGAAGGTGTCACCTATTGGAAAGTGACGCATGGCATTCGGCTTTCCGGCATGCCCGGCTTCGCAGACACATTATCGGATACCCAACGCTGGCAGGTGACGATGCTGCTGGCGCATGCCGACAAGCTCTCTAGTGCAGTGCAGGCGGGTTTCGGCCACTAGTTCCGAACTGGCGATGTGGGCCCGCTGGAGGACGCTGACTACCCACCCCTGGACCGGCGTCGTTTGTTTTTCCTGTTCGGTGCTGTGCGTGCTCTAACATTGCCGGCTCTCCATGCGGTTCCCCCAGAAATGGGAACCTTTGAAAGGAACCTGTGAGGACATACGCAACTACTCGAATTACCGGAGCCGTCTTGACGGCCCTGCTCTTCGCGTGCTCCGCCTTCGCGCACGAACACACCGCCCTGAACGGCACGTGGACGCTGGTGCCCGCCAAAAGCGATTTTGCCGGCCAGCGCGTCGTGCAAACCGGCACCGTCACGATCAACGAGCGGGAGGGCATCATCACCGTCTCTCGCAGTTTCGTGTATGAAGGAGCTACCCAGACCTACTTCTACAACGACATGACCGATGCCGACAACAACGCCACGATTCACACTGGCAAGGACCTCAAGAGCAAGTCGAGTTGGGATCACGACGTTCTGAAGGTGACGACTACCGAATCCGGCGCGGTTACTCTGGAACGGTACACGCTCGCCGCGGATGGTACCATGATCGTCAGCGTCGTGCGTCCAGATCGCAAGCCGCTCTCTCTCGTCTTCCAGCGCCAATAGAGGAACGTCCTCTCGCTCTGAACGGAGCAGCCGGGCCCCAAGGCGGTGCCACTCCGCTTGGTGGCTACCACCTACCCCGGAGCCGGCCGATTTCTCGGCGATCGCGCTTCGATGGCTTGCCTTCCCGCAGCGCTTCGAAATGCGGCATGGCTCTGCGCTCTTCTGCCAGCTTGAGCCGCAATTCGCGGCTCGCCTCCGTCTCCCGGTAGAGCGTCTGCGCGACTGGCGCGGGGCCGCGCATCTCGCTCAGCACCAGCACCTCGATGTGAAACTCGCCGCTGTCATTTCTCACCCGCAGCATGTCACCGACGCGGACCTCGCGCGCAGCCTTGGCCGTTTGTTGGTTGGACTCAATTCTCCCGAGCTCGCATGCTTTTGCGGCGAGGGTGCGCGTCTTGAAGAATCGGGCGGCCCAGAGCCACTTATCCACTCTCACGGGGGTCATAATCCCATTCTCGTACCGAGGCCGGCACGGCAGCGACCGCTTCGGCTCGGGCGTCACTCCTCATCGTCGTCACCGGCAGCCGCGCCCTCGCCTGTGCTAGCTTTTTAGTTGAAATGCGATTTTTTCCGTCGTTGAGAACCGGTATCATGATCGCCGCCATCTGCCTTTGTGTGCGCGGGCAAGCTCCGCCCAGCCCCGGCTCGCCGCCCAAGGAATTGCAAACCGAGATGAAGGGCATGCCGCCCAGGCCGACTGCGGGCGAGTACCAGGCGCAGGAACAGGCCGGCAAGGTCACGATCGGAGCCGAGTATCAGGGACACTCGGTGCCTACCATACAAGGGAATCT